>Ga0315336_1004088_pt1 | contig 18005 bp, 15 predicted proteins | sample ASW5metaG_FD_204512 | JGI IMG/M metagenome (GOLD analysis project Ga0315336, IMG submission 204512) | Ammonia-oxidizing marine archaeal communities from Monterey Bay, California, United States - ASW #5 | ecosystem: Environmental > Aquatic > Marine > Intertidal zone | place: USA: California... | reverse complement strand
CGCGATCGTGCAGCAGTTGCGCGATGCGGGGGCGGTGATCGCGGCAAAAACCAACATGACCGAATTCGCATATTCTGGCCTCGGCGCGAATCCGCACTTCGGCACGCCGGGCAATCCCGCGGACCGCAAGCGCGTGCCGGGCGGTTCGTCCTCGGGTGCCGCGGTGGCTGCGGGCGACAGCATGTGCGAGATCGCCATCGGCACCGACACCGGCGGCTCGACGCGGATTCCGGCGGCGTTCTGCGGCGTGGTTGGTTTCAAGCCGACGGTGAAGCACGTGCCGCGCGCCGGCGCATTCCCGTTGTCGTATACGCTGGATTCCATCGGACCGATTGCGCGCAGCGTCGCCGATTGTGCCAACGCCGACGCCGTAATGGCGGGCGAGACGCCTTCGCCGCTCACGCCGCCGTCGCTGAAAGATGTACGCGCCGGCTTCGTGCAGGGCTATCCGATCGACGGTCTCGATGACATCGTCGGCAAGGCCTATCCGCTGGCTCTGGCAAAGCTCGGCGCGCACTGGAAAGGCACCGACATTACGCTTGATGCATTGAGCATTATGCATATCGCCAACGAGCGCGGCGGCGTTGCGCCGCCAGAGGCCTATGCGGTGCATCGCACGTTGCTGGCGGAAGCCGGCGAGGGCGTCGATCCCAACGTGCGGATGCGCCTGCTGCGGTCGGAGAAAGTCGCCGCCGCCGATTACATCCTCGCGATGCAGGATCGGTTACGCGGCATCGCGCAGATGGACGCAGTGTTCGATCAGGTCGATGTGCTGGTGATGCCGACGGTGCAGATCGTGGCGCCGACCATGGATGAGATTTCCACGCCCGAAAGCTTCAGCAAGCGCAACGTCCAGGCGCTGATGAACACCGCGATCTGGAATTTCTTCGATACCTGCGCGATCTCGCTGCCGATCAGGCTCGGCAACGCGCTGCCTTGCGGCCTCATGCTGGTCGGCCGCCACGGCAGCGACCGCACGCTGCTTGCGATTGCAGCGGCGGTCGAGAAGCAGTTAGGGGCGTGAGATTCGAGAGATGTGAATCGTGAAGTTTCAACATCCCCAGTCGTCATCACCGGGCTTGACCCGGTGATCCACGGCTTGTTTGCGATGCATGAAGATTAAGGCGTGGATGGCCGGGTCAAGCCCGGCCATGACGGCAGAGATGTTCGATCAGCCGATCGCGACCTTCAACGTGCCGATGCCGTCGATGCCGCATTCGATCTTGTCGCCGGGCGTGAGTGCAGCGACCCCGGCCGGCGTGCCGGTCAGGATGATGTCGCCCGCGCCGAGCGAGACCTGCAACGACAGCTTGCCGATGATCTCGGCGACGTTCCAGATCATCTCGGAGAGATCGCCCTTCTGCTTCTCGGTGCCGTTCACCGAAAGCCAGATCTTGCCCTTCGCCGGATGACCGATCTCGGCAGCGGGGCGCAGCGCGCCGCAGGGGGCGGAGAAGTCGAACGACTTGCCGATCTCCCATGGCTGCTCTTTCTTGCGCGATGCCATCTGCAGGTCGCGTCGGGTCAGGTCGATGCCGACGCCGTAACCGTAAACATGATCCAGCGCTTTGGCCGGATCGATGTTGGCGCCGCCGCTCTTCAGCGCGACGACAAGTTCGACCTCGTGCTGAAAATCCTTGGTCAGCGACGGATACGGGATCGTCGCGCCATCGCCGGCCACCATGTCGGCATGCTTGGCGAAGAAGAACGGCGGCTGACGCTCGTCATTGCCCATCTCGCGGATGTGTTCGAGATAGTTGCGGCCTACGCACCAGATACGGCGCACCGGAAAGGCTTTCGCCTCACCGGCGACGGGAATGGATGGCTGCGTGTGTGCAGGAATGACGAAGCTGGCGCTCATGGGAAATCCGGTTTCTGTGAGGGCAACGAGGTGGGAGAAAAGACCTTACGCGCTGGCGGCGACCGGAGCCAGCGGATTGGCTTCACGATGTTGCAAGCGGAAGAACGAGGCATAGCGCCCGCCGCGCCGCAGCAATTCGTCATGACGCCCGGTCTCGACGATGGTGCCGTTCTCGACCACCAGAATCTGGTCTGCATGCATGATGGTATGCAGGCGGTGGGCGATCACGATGGTGGTGCGGTTCTGGCACAGATGCTCGATGGCTTCCTGCACCTGCTTCTCGGATTCGGAATCCAGCGCCGCGGTAGCTTCGTCCAGCAGGATGATCGGCGCATCCTTCACCAGTGCGCGCGCGATGGCGATGCGCTGGCGCTGGCCGCCGGAGAGTTGCGTGCCGTGCTCGCCGACCGGGGTGTCGTAGCCGAGCGGAAAGTTCATGATGAAGTCGTGGGCGCAAGCCGCTTTTGCAGCGTTGATGATCTCTTCTTCCGACGCCCCGGCTTTGCCGAACGCGATGTTCTCGCGGATGGTGGCGCGGAACAGGTAAACATCCTGACCGACATAGGCAGTCTGCTGGCGCAGCGAGCGCCGCGAGACATCGGAGATGATCTGTCCATCGATGACGATGGCGCCGAATTTCGCTTCGTACAGCCGCAGCAGCAGCGCCAGCACGGTGGATTTTCCGCCGCCGGACGGACCAACGAGTGCTGTGACCTTGCCCGGCTCCGCGACAAAGCTCATGCGGTTGAGCACAGTCTCGTTGCCACGATACGCGAAAGTGACGTCGCGGAATTCGACCTTGGCCTCGGTCAATTGCAGCGCGGGCTTGTCGCTGTCATCGGGCTCGGTCGCGGGGCTGTCGACGATTTCGAGCAGCTTCCGTGCGCCGATCAGATAGCTGTTGAGTTCGATGTTGAGGCGCGCGAGCCGCTTGGCGGGTTCATAGGCCAGCAGGAACGCGGTGATGAACGAGAAAAACTGTCCCGGCGTGGCACCCGTCGCGATGATGCGATAACCGCCATACATCAGAACGCCGGCGATGGCGAAGCCGCCGAGGGTTTCCATGAGCGGACTGGAGCGGCTCTGCACCCGCGCCATCTTGTTGGCGTTGGATTCAACGAGACCGATATTTTTGTCGATCCGCGCCTGCATGGTGTCTTCAAGCGTGAACGCCTTGACCGTGCGGATGCCTTGCAGGGATTCCTGCATGGTCTCCAGAATATCGGCGGTGCCGGCGAACTGGGTGTGGGCGAGGCCCTTGATCCGCTTCACCAGTTTGCGGATGACGAACATTGCGGGTGGCGCGATCAGCAGGCCGGACAGCGACATCCACGGGTCCTGAATCACCATCACGGCGGCAAGGCCGACCAGCGACAGGAAATCGCGGCCGACGGCGTTGATCAAAAGACTCAGAACCTGGGTGACGGACTGCGCGCCTGCGGTCAGCCGCGCGAGAAATTCGGAGGAATGGCGTTCGGAATAGAAGCCGACATTCTCGCGCATCAGTTTCGCGAACAGCCGGCGCTGGTTGCTGGCGAGGATCGCGTTGCTGATCTTCGACAGGATCACCGTATGACCGTAGGTCGCGGCACCCTTGAGCGTGAACAGAACGATGATCGCCAGCGACAGGACGACGATGCCGTTGATGCTGCGATTGACGTAGGTTTGATTGATCACTTCGCCGAGCAGCCAGGCGGATGCCGCCGTGGCTCCCGCCGATATAGCCATCAGCGTGAACGCGACCGCGTAGCGCCGCCAGTGCTGGAGGCCCTGTTCGGTCACCAGGCGGCGAATAAGGGCAGCCGCCCCATAGGGGTCGTCGGTGATTTTACGAGGAAGCTCGGTCATCCGCGGTCCATTGACGGCCAGCGCAAGGGGCGCCCCGTCAGGGTTTATGCGATGTCCGTCTCTTGCCCGCTATGGGGTGGATTTTCAAGTGGAATCAGGGCTTTTCGGTCGATTCTATACTACGCGGAGACCGCCTGTTGGCCGTTCTGGAGTCGGTCCGCGAGCAGCTTTTCTTCCCATGCCAGCGCGTGGCGGGCGATGGTGTCGAGGTTGTCGTATTGCGGCGTCCAGTCCAGCGTGGCCCGGATGCGCGCGGTATCCGCGATCATGGTCATGATGTCGCCGGGGCGGCGCTCGGCATACTGGACCGCGAAATTGCGGCCCGACGCGCGGCGCACGGCTTCGATGGTTTCCAGCACGGAATAGCCGCGGCCATATCCGCAGTTCAGGGTGGCGGACGGGCCGCCGCCTTCAAGATACGCAAGTGAAGCGCAATGGGCCTGCGCCAGATCGCTGACATGGATGAAGTCGCGGATACAACTGCCGTCAGCGGTTGGATAGTCGGTCCCGAACACGTCGATCTTGGCGCGCTGCCCGGTCGCAGCTTCAACTGCGATTTTCAGAAGATGTGTTGCGCCGACAGTTGCAAGGCCGATGCGCGCCTGCGGATCGGCACCGGCGACGTTGAAGTAGCGCAGCACCACGTAATGCATGCCATGTGCGGTGGCGACATCGTGCAGCATGATCTCCGTCATCAGTTTCGACGAGCCGTAAGGCGACAGCGGACGTGTCGGCGCCTCTTCGGGGACCGGCATCTGATCCGGATTGCCGTAAACCGCAGCGGTGGACGAGAAGATGAAACGGCTGATGTTGCATCTGACCGCGGCATTCAGAAGATTGCGTGTGGTCATGGTGTTGTTGCGATAATAGCCGAGCGGATCGCGCATCGAATCCGGCACGACCACCGAGCCCGCGAAATGGATGATTGAACTGACGTTGTGCGCGGCGATCACGCCTTCGACAAGATTTTCGTCCGAAACATCGCCGATGAACAGCGGCACACCTTCCGGCAGGAACTGCGAGAATCCGGTCGAAAGATTATCGACGACCACGACACTTTCGCCGGCGTCAACCAGTGCGCGAACCGTGTGGCTGCCGATATATCCTGCGCCCCCTGTGACCAGTACCGTCATGGCATTCCCAACCTGTATCGTTTCCGCGCCACATGAGCCGCGCGTTCTGCGCGGAATGTGCAGCGAAGGTGTTGCCGGAAGCTTGCAGAGAAACCGTGGAAATGGGGTATAAAGCCGGGCCATTGGGCTGAAAGGCGTCGCTTTTCCTGCTCGAAACCGCTTTATGGTTTCCAAAACGTAACGCACGTCTACGACTTCGGGCTGATCACGCCGATGCATGGTATTATGTTCATCAAGACATCATCGCTCGGCGATGTCGTGCATCACATGCCGGCGGTCACCGACGCGCATCGGCGATGGCCTGAGGCGCGGCTGACGTGGGTTGTTGAGGAAGCCTTTGCTCCGCTGGCGCGGCTTCATCCAGCCATCAGCGAAGTTATCGCAGTCTCGACGCGGCGCTGGCGATCGCAACTGCTGAGCGCCGAGATGTGGAGCGAAGTGTCTGCCTTCAAAACAAAGCTGAAGTCGATCAAGGCCGAGAAGGTGATCGACACACAGGGGCTGATCCGTTCGGCACTGATCGCGCGCACTGCCACGGGCGAGCGGCACGGTTACGAGGCGGCGAGCATTCGCGAGCCTATGGCGGCGTGGTTCTACGATGTGAAGCACGAAGTCGCCCGCGACCAGCATGCGGTGACACGCAACCGGCTGCTGACCGGACTAAGCCTCGGATATGTACCGGATGCGGCAATTGACTACGGATTGGTCAAGCCGCCGCGTGGCAATGATGCGCCTTACGCCGTGTTGTTTCACGGCACGTCTCGCGCTTCGAAAGAATGGCGCGAGGTCGACTGGATCGGCACCGGCAAGTGGCTGCGCGAGCAGGGTCTTGATGTTGTGCTGCCGTGGGGCAACGAGCGCGAACGCTTGCGCTGTGAACGTCTCGCCGCGGCTATACCGGGCAGCCGCATTCTGGATCGCCAGCCACTCGATGCGACGGCGAAAGTAATCGCCAATGCAGCGCTGGTGGTTGGTGTCGATACCGGGTTGTTGCATCTGGCCGCGGCTTACGCTGTGCCGCTGATCGCGGTGTTTCTTGCGACCGATCCCGGCCTGACCGGACCTGTCGGCAATGGATCGATCACGGTGGTCGGCGGTAAGGATCTCTACCCGTCGTTCGAGCGGGTGATCGAGGCGGCGGAGAAACTGCCGCTCAAGCGCTGACGCGCCTCGCCAGAATTTTCTCGACGAAACCTGAAATGTCGTTGCCGGAAAACAGATAGCCTTCAATACCGGCTGCAAGGCCCGCATCGAGATCGCGCTGCTTGTCACCGATGACGAAGCTGCGTTCTCTGTCCACGGGCCAATGCTTCATGAGATCAAGGATCATGCCCGGCTGCGGCTTGCGCCAGTGGCACTCACGCGTATAGCCCGCGACTGTGCCGTCGGGATGGTGCGGACAATAGCGAAAGTCGTCGATGCGCGCGCCGTCGCGCGCCAGTTCATCGCGCATCCAGTTGTGCAGGTCGCGAACATCGTCCTCGGAGAAAAAGCCGCGTGCGACGCCGGACTGGTTGGTGAAGACGAAGACGTAATAACCGGCGTCGTTCAGCGCCTTGATCGCGGCAGCAATTCCCGGCATCCAGCGCAGTCTGTCACGGGTGCCGACATAGGCATCGTCGAGATTGATCACGCCGTCACGGTCGAGAAACGCCGCGGGCTTTGTCGGGCCGTCCGTCATGCGTTCTTCGGGGCGCCGATTAGGGCCTGCTCGACGTCGTCGCAGATCGCGTGCATCGCCATCATGTGAATTTGTTGAACCACGGGGGTTTCGTCGGTGGGCGAGACAAACAGATGATCGCAAGCCGCACGCATGCTTTCGCCCTTGGTGCCGGTGAAGCCGACCGTCGTCACCCCCATGTCGCGCGCAATTTTAAGAGCCGCGAGAATGTTCGGTGAGCGGCCGGATGTGGACAGTGCAAACAAAACGTCGCCGCGGCGGCCAAGACCCTGCACCTGCCGCGCGAAGATCTGCTCGAAGCCGTAGTCGTTGGCGATGGCCGTCAGCGCGGAGGTGTCGGTGGTCAGTGCGATCGCGGCCCAGCCAGCGCGCTCCCGCTTGTAGCGGCCGACGATTTCGGCGGCGATGTGCTGGGCATCTGCGGCGCTGCCGCCGTTGCCGATCAGCAGCAGTTTGTTTCCAGACTGGAGCGCGTCGGCAACGGCGCGCGCAATCGCACGCGTGACCGTAAGCAGTTCATCGCTCTGCACGGCCTTGGTCAGCCCGGCGAGCGAGCTTTGAAAATGTGCTGCGATCCGGTCCTGGCTCACATGTCACCGCGTTCGTTCAGGTTGCAATTCAGTGGTCGCCACAAGTGGTAGTCACAGCGGGATAGGGGCGCAAGTGCGGCCACGGTTCGAGATTAATGCGCGGCGCCAGCGCCCGCGTTCGCCATCACGCCTTGCGCGATCTCCACGACTTCCGATGCCGGGATGTCGCGCATGCAATGATGATCGTTCTGGGTGCAGACCGGCTTATGGCAGGGCTGGCAGGGCAGGTCGGTCGCCCGCTTGATGGTGGCGGCGAGGCCGTTCAGCGGTGCCCAGTGATAGGGGCTGGTCGGGCCGAAAATGCCGATCGCAGGCGTGCCGATGGCGGCGGCGATGTGCATCAGGCCGGAGTCGTTGGAAATGACAGTCTTGGCCGCAGCCATCGCCATGATGCCGTTGCGCAGATCCGTCCCGGTCAGATCGCGGACGCGCGGCCCGGCAAAATTGACAATCTCGGTAGCAATGGCTTTTTCGGCTGGGCCGCCAACCACCCAGACGTCGAGGCCCTGTTCGGCGAACATGCGCGCCGCTTCCGCATAATAGGTCCAGCGCTTCGATGCACCGACCGATCCCGGAGCCAGTGCGACAGCCGCACTTTGGCTGAGATTGTTGGCCTGACGCCACGCGGCGACTTCCGCAGGCGGCACCACAAGCTCGGGAACGGGCCATGCCTTCGGCAACGGCGCATCGGCCGGCAAGGCGAGGGCGGCATTCTTGTCGATAAAGCGGGGCATCTTCCGCTCGCCCCAGCGCCAGTCGTTGATCAGGCCGAACCGCGCCTCGCCAACCCATCCGGTGCGCTGGGGAATCCCCGCCAGCGTCGGCGCGATGGCCGATTTCCAGGTCCGGGGCATGACGAGGGCGGTGCCATAGCCTGCTTCCCGGAACTGCGCGGCCAGCGCCCATTGTTTCTTCAGGGCGAGCCGCCCGCGCGGCAGGTCCCAAACCACGCCACGGCGAACACCGGGCATGTAATCCACCAGCGGGGCACACAGGCTGGTCACCAGCAGATCGACCGGCCGGTTGGGCCAACGCTCCTTAAGCACCCGAACCACCGTATGCCCACGGACGAAATCCCCGATCCACATGTACGGAATTACCAGAATAGGACTGGTTTCCGTGGGATCGGGCGTAACCTTCAATTCGTCTAAAAATGAACTATTATTCATTTATTGAAGGGCTTTGCAGCCATTTTCCGGAGGTCGGGAGAATTGTGCACGATCAGCCGGTTACCGCGTCGCCTGCACCGCGTCCAGATACGTTTTCATCGGCTCTCGCCTGTCCCCGGCCTTCACCACATCGGCTGACTTGAGTTGCCTGCCGGGCGGGAGTGAGGCAAAGGTGACCCTCGTTAATCGGGCGGGATTCCTCAATGCTGCTGGTGACCGGTGGAGCCGGTTTTATCGGGTCGAACGTCGTCGCCGCCCTCAACGATGCGGGCCGCGCGGACGTGGCCGTGTGCGATTTTCTTGGGAACGACGGCAAGTGGCGCAATCTCGCCAAGCGGCAGCTCGCTGACATCGTTCCGCCGGCGGAACTGATGCAATGGCTGGCCGGGCGCAAGCTCGACGCCGTCGTCCACCTCGGCGCAATCTCGGAAACCACCGCGACCGACGGCGATCTGGTGATCGAGACCAATTTCCGTTTGTCGATGCGGCTGCTCGACTGGTGCACCGCGAACTCCGTTCCCTTCATTTATGCCTCGTCCGCATCGACCTATGGCGACGGCGATCAGGGATTTCGCGACGATGCTTCGCTCGATGCGCTGAAGACGCTGCGGCCGATGAATCTCTACGGCTGGAGCAAGCATCTGTTCGATATGGCGGTGGTTGAACGTGTCGCCAAAGGCGCGAAGATGCCGCCGCAATGGGCCGGGCTGAAGTTCTTCAACGTGTTCGGCCCGAACGAATACCACAAGGGCACGATGATGAGTGTGCTGGCGCGGCGCTTCGATGACATCCGCTCCGGCCGCGTGGTGCAACTGTTCAAGTCGCATCGCGACGGTATCGCGGACGGCGACCAGCGCCGCGACTTCATTCACGTCGACGACGTGGTGCGCGTCATCATGTGGCTGCTGGCAACGCGCTCCGTGAACGGCATCTACAACGTCGGCACCGGCAAGGCGCGCAGCTTCCGCGATCTCATTCTTGCGGCCTATGGGGAGCTCGGCGCCAAGCCGAACATCGAATACATCGACATGCCGGAACAAATTCGCGGCAGCTACCAGTACTTCACGCAAGCAGAGGTCGATCATCTGCACGGCGCAGGCTACAATGGCGGCTTCACGGCGCTGGAAGATGCCGTGGGCCACTATGTCAGAGACTTTCTCGACCGGCCCGATCGCTACCGCTAAAGGGATACAGGCGTTCTCATGTTCGATTTTGACGCGCTGTCGCAAGCGATTGTCCGCCAGACCGTGCTGTGCGTCGGCGATCTGATGCTGGATGAATTCGTCTATGGCGAAGTCTCCCGCATTTCGCCGGAAGCACCCGCGCCGGTGATCGCGGCCCGGCGCAGCGAGATCAATGTTGGCGGCGCGGGTAACGTCGCGCGCAATATCGCCTCGCTCGGGGCAAAATGCATTTTCGTCGGCCTGATCGGCAATGACATCGCCGGTGAGACGTTGAAGGCGGAGCTTTCGAAAGAAAGCCTGATCGAGCCTATTCTGGTGATCGACCCGGCGCGGCCGACCACGCGCAAGGTTCGTTTTGTCTCGGAGCATTTTTCTACGCACATGCTGCGGGCGGATTGGGAACTGTCGGCTCCGGCGTCGGAACTGATCGAACGCAAGCTGATCGATGCCGTCGTCTCGGCGCTGCCGCGGGCGGATATCGTGCTGCTGTCGGATTATGCCAAGGGCGTTCTGACCGCGCGGGTGATCCGTAACGTCATCGATGCGGCGCGCAAGCTCGGCAAGCGGGTGATCGTCGATCCGAAGAGCGCAAATCTCGCAATCTATCGCGGCGCGACGCTGCTGACGCCGAACCGCAAGGAATTTGCCGAAGCGACGCGGCGGCGTATCCAGTCCGATCCCGATATCGCCGATGCGGCGATCGAGGCGCTGCGCACTGCCGATGCCGAAGCCATACTCGTCACCAAAAGCGAGGAGGGGATGACGCTGGCGCATCGTGACGGCGCTCTGATCCATATACCGGCGCAGCCTGCGAAGGTGCGCGACGTGTCCGGCGCAGGCGATACCGTGGCGGCAGTGCTGGCGGTGACGCTGGCGGCGGGAACGGATTGGGACACATGCTTGCGCTGCGCGACGGCCGCCGCTGCCGTGGCCGTCAGCAAGCCGGGCACGGCGACGGTGTCGCTGGCCGAACTGCGGCGGAAGATTTTGCCGCACGCTTCGCTCGCGGCAGAAGAGAAAATTGCTTCAAGCTCAGTGGATCTCGATGCGCATCTCGCCGAGTGGCGCAGGCAAGGGCTGCGAGTCGGCTTCACCAATGGCTGCTTCGATATTCTGCACCCCGGCCACGTGCGTGTGGTGACGCAGGCGCGCGCCGCCTGTGACCGCCTGATCGTCGGTCTCAACAGCGATGCATCGGTGCGGCGGCTCAAAGGCGCGGAACGGCCGGTGCAGGACGAGCGCGCACGCGCGGAAGTGCTGGCGGCACTCGAGGCGGTCGATCTCGTTGTCATTTTCGAGCAGGATACGCCGCTGGAGCTGATCACCCAGATCAAGCCGAGCGTGCTGGTCAAGGGCGGCGATTACACCCGCGAGCAGGTCGTCGGTCACGAGATCGTCGCGGCCAACGGCGGCGAGATCGTGCTGGTCGATATTCTGCCGGGTCACTCAACCACGTCGCTGGTTAAGCGTGCGCGCGAGAGCAAGGCATGACCGCGAACGCGTCCGATCTTTCGGCTGACGTATCGCCCTCGATCTGGCGCAACACAGCCGCCTGGACCAAGGCTGCCGACATTGCGGTGGTTCTGTTGGCTATCTCGCTACCATGGTCGACGTCTCTGGTCGCGATTTTCGCGGTGGCGTGGTTGCTGTGCTTGCTTCCGACAATCGAGTGGCACGGATTTCTGGAATCGATGAAGAGGCCGGCATGCGCCACGCCGCTTGTGCTTTTCGCTCTCGCCGTTGTCGGCACGCTATGGGCGGTGGATGCGCCATGGGCAGCCCGCCTTCATGGCATCAATCCGGTCGGCAAGCTGCTCGCGATCCCGGTCCTGATCTATCATTTTCAACGGTCGGAGCGCGGATCGTGGGTCATGCTCGCGTTTCTCGGCTCATGTACAGCGGTGATGCTGACGTCGTGGCTGATGTTCGTCGATCCACGCATCGTTCTCGAATCGGGGCGCTCGCTGGGTGTTCCAGTGAAGAATTACATCGCGCAGAGCCAGGAATTCGCGCTCTGTGCCTTCGCTGCTTTTGGCGCTGCGATCTATCTGCTGAGAGAGCAACGGACAGCAAGGGCTGTGCTTCTTCTCATTCTCGGGATTGGTTTTCTCGCCAACATGGCATTTGTCGCAAGCTCGCGAACGGTTTTCGTCTGTATCCCGGTGCTGGTGGTTATTTTCGCGGCGAAGCATTTCAGCGCGCGCGGATTTCTGCTGCTGATGGCGGCTGTGATTGCTGCCGGTGCGGTTGCGTGGATGTCGTCGCCTTACCTGCGAATGCGGGTGGCAATGATCGGAACCGAGTACCAGAGCTATCATGAGAGCAACGCCGTAACGTCCGTCGGCGAGCGGCTCGAATTCTGGCGCAAGTCGATCAAGTTTGTCTCGGAAGCGCCGCTGATGGGTCACGGCACGGGCTCGACCAAAACGCTGTTCGCACAGGATGCGGTGGGCCAGACGGGGGCGTCGGCGCAAATCATCGGCAACCCGCACAACCAGACGCTCAACGTGGCGGTGCAATGGGGCCTTGTCGGTTTCGTCGCTTTGTACGCGATGTGGTTTGCGCACCTGAAGATGTTTGCAGGCACCGGCCTTGCGGTATGGGTGGGGCTGGTTGCGGTGGTCGAGAATTTTGTCAGTTCGCTGCTGAATTCACATCTGTTCGATTTTCACGAAGGATGGATTTACGTGCTGGCTGTGGGTGTGGCGGGCGGCATGGTGATGCGCAAATCCGGCACCCAAAACGCCGCGGGGCAGGCATAGTCATGGCCGCCTTGTCCCGATTCAGGTTTCCGCGCCTGACCTGGCGAAACCTGCTGATCGTCATTCACGATGTGCTGGCGACGATCTTCGCGGTCGTTGCGAGTTTCTATTTGCGGTTCGAGGGCAGCGGGCTCATCGAGCGATTGCCGCTGCTGATCCGTATCCTGCCGTACTTCGTGCTTTTCAGCATCGTGGTTTGCTACGTCTTCCGGCTGACGACCACCAAGTGGCGGTTCATTTCGCTGCCGGACTTTTTCAATATCGTCAAAGCCTCAACGGTGTTGGCGCTGATGCTGTTGGTGCTGGACTATATTTTCATTGCGCCGAATGTGTACGGCACGTTCTTCTTCGGCAAGACCACCATCATCATCTACTGGTTTATGCAGAACTTCGCGCTGGGCGGCCTGCGTGTCGCCTATCGTTACTTCCGCTACACGCGGACGCTGAGTCAGGCACGCAGCCTCGATGCGTCGCCGACCTTGCTGGTCGGGCGCGCTGCTGACGCAGAAGTCTTGCTGCGGGGAATCGAAAGTGGCGCTGTGAAGCGGACATGGCCGGTCGGCGTGCTGTCTCCGTCCATATCGGATCGCGGGCAATCGATCCGCGGGATTCCCGTGCTTGGCGGGATCGACGATCTCGCCGATGTGGTTGAGGATTTCTCTCGCCGCGAAAGGCCGCTTGAGCGCCTCATCATGCTGCCTTCGGCTTTTGAGACGGATGCATCGCCGGAGTCGGTACTGACGCGCGCCCGCAAACTCGGTCTCACGGTCAGTCGCCTGCCGTCGCTGGAAGGCAGCGGCGAGGCCCCTAGGCTTGCGCCCGTGGCGGTGGAAGACCTGCTGCTGCGGCCGAGCGTGAAGATCGATTATCAGCGTCTTGAAAATTTTGTGAAGGGAAAATCCGTCGTTGTCACCGGTGGCGGCGGATCGATTGGATCGGAGATTTGCGATCGTGCGGTGACCTTCGGTGCATCGCGCCTGCTGATCGTGGAACATTCGGAACCGGCGTTGCATGCCGTGGTTGAAAGCCTGACGGCGAAATTCCCGGACGCGATCATCGAAGGCCGTATCGCGGACATTCGGGACCGGGAGCGCATTACGCACCTCATGACCGCGTTCAAGCCGAGCATCGTGTTTCATGCCGCTGCGTTGAAGCATGTTCCGATCCTCGAGCGGGATTGGGGTGAGGGCGTCAAGACCAATATTTTCGGCACCGTTAATGTTGCCGACGCAGCGGTGAGCGCCGGCGCCGATGCGATGGTGATGATTTCGACGGACAAGGCAATCGAGCCGGTCTCGATGCTCGGGCTGACCAAGCGCTTTGCCGAAATGTATTGTCAGGCGCTTGACCGCGACTTGATGCACAAGGCGAACGGCAAGGCGCCGATGCGGCTGATTTCCGTTCGCTTCGGCAACGTGCTGGCGTCGAACGGTTCGGTGGTGCCGAAATTCAAGGCGCAGATCGAAGCGGGCGGTCCCGTCACGGTGACGCACCCGGACATGGTCCGTTACTTCATGACCATTCGTGAAGCATGCGATCTGGTGGTGATGTCCGCAACTCACGCCCTCGATCCGGTGCGGCCGGATGTGTCTGTTTACGTGTTGAACATGGGACAGCCAGTGAAGATCGTCGATCTCGCCGAGCGCATGATCAGGCTGTCCGGGCTCCAGCCGGGTTATGACATCGATATCGTGTTCACCGGTGTCCGACCCGGCGAGCGGCTAAACGAAATCCTGTTCGCTCACGAAGAGCCGACAACCGACATCGGCATCGCCGGCATCGTCGCCGCACGCCCCAACGAGCCTCCGCTCGACACGTTGCAACGCTGGCTGTCGACACTGGAGAAAGCCGTCGGCAGCGAACAACGCAGCGTCATTGTCGGCGTGCTGAAGGATGCGATCCCCGAATTCAAAAGCGGGGCGGCCTGATCCTAGCCGAGCGGCTCACGCTGGCGGGAGAAGCGGCTGAGCACCAGCGTGACCGCGCTCAAACCCAGCGCCAGCGTCATTCCCTGCACGTAAGGAGATTTGAACCAGATGGTGACCGCGGCAAAGGCTGCGAGAACCATGTTCAGAATCAAGACTTCGCCGGCCACCTGCATCACGCTGAATCCGTTGTTGGTCGCTTGCTGATAAAAATGCGAGCGGTGGGCGATCCAGACTGCTTCGCCCTTCGCCAGACGCCTCACAAGCGTGAGTGTTGCGTCCGCGAGATAATAAAGCGGCAGCAACAATGCTGCGAGCAGATGTCCGCTTCCCGCGAGTTGAAGCAGGCACCATCCCATCAGCAGCCCGATGGGAAGGCTGCCGACGTCGCCAAGGAAGAGCTTGGCGACGGGTTTGTTGAACGGCGCAAAGCCGATCATGGCGCCGCAAAGCGCGAGGGCGACGAGCATCGGGGTCAGGGGTAATTGGTCAAAGAAGCCAAACAGCGCCAGTGCCGCCATGACGGGCACAACCTCGGCGGCCGTGATCCAGTCCAGGCCATCCATAAAGTTGACGAGGTTGACGAACCACAATCCGCCGATCAGCAGCAGGACGCGCTCCGCCCAGACCGGCAGCGCCGATACCAGATGAAACTCGGCGGGAAGGGCGGCGAGAACGATGCCCACGGCGATAGCCTGCATCAACAGGCGGGGCAAGACAGGCATCGTCCGCAAGTCATCGTAGGCGCCGACGAAAGCAAGGAGGACCGCTGCTGCAAGAACCGCCAGCAAAGCGGTATCCATAGCCGCACCAAAGAGAGCAACCGATATCGCGGCTGATGCGATGACAGCGGCGACCACCGCGACGCCGCCACCCTGCGGCGTCGGCACGCTATGCGAGGATCGCGCATTCGGCCGCGCCAGCGCATAGCGCTGGAGCAGGGGGCGAAGCAGCACAATCAGCATCGCGCAAATGACACAGGCGATCAGCGGGGTCGTGAGGATGAGAGCCAAATTCATAGAAGGGGATGACCCGATTATCGTTTGATGCCGACGGCGCACCAGTAGGGCACGCGCTCTGAAAATCGAATGTCCTGAAACCCGGCAACTGTCAGCATGTCTTGGATCTGATCGCGTGTGAAGCGCTGTTCGAGCCGGGTGCAGAAGCGATCATAGGCGTCGGTTCTCATCACATAGAACGCGCGGTGCTTGTAGGATTCCAGCGGCAGGGCTGCGGCAGAAAACCCCAGCCGTTCGACAAGCGCCGCAAGGCGGGCCAGCGGCCAGTACACGAAGACGGCGATGATCTGGCTGATCCACAGGCGCGGTTTCTCCGGAAGGCTGGAGATCACAACGCGGAAGACATTGCTGAACTTCCAGAGCGCGCGATACCAGGCCGGCCGGTTATCCAGTGCGTAATAGAGATAGATCAGGAAGGGGGCGCCCGGCTTGAGTTTGGTCGAGATTTTCGAAATTGCGGCTTTGGTATCGGGCACGTGATGCAGCACGCCCAGCGAAAACGCGAAATCGAGCGAAGCGTCGGGGAGCGGCAAGTCACCGACGCTGGCGTGATGGAACGTCACGTTGTTTGCATCTGCCAGATTGGCGCGCGCGACGTTCAGCGCATCCGCGCTTGCGTCGAGAAGGTGCAGATATCCTACACGAGGCGCGACCATGACGGACCAACGGCCGCTGCCACATCCGACGTCCATACCGGTGGAACCTACTGGTAAGCGATCCCAGGGGAAAATATGAAAATAGGATTCGAAGATGGCTGCCCGGTCATCTGCGGAAAAGGAGTCCTCTCCCTGACGGAATGTCGACCATTCATGGCCGAAACCGGCGGCAACCGCAGGATCGACATTATTTGAGGGACGGTCGGACATAGAACCCTACGTTGTTACAGGCGCGCGTTCGCATCGAGCACGCGCTGCGAGGGTGTTTAATCAAACCGGCGCGAGGTGACAACGTCCCCGGAACGCTTCTCTATTGGGGAAAAATGCGGCTGTGCGCCTGGCCTGTGTCCTTCCGTGGAATTTCAAGCCCCGGGATGCGGCTTTTCAGCCGGGCTCCGAAGCGATAGTAAGGCACCGGACAGGCGGGAGTGAGCATCATTGCTGGCTATACGATTGATTCAGCTGCTGCTCGCGGCTGCGTTATTGAGCGGGTGCACGTTCTTTTTTGACGTGCAGGATTCCGTTCAGCCGGACCCGGAGCCGGATTCCCGGCAACAGAAAGTTATCTTCGACCGGATTCAGCAAATCACGCAGTCGATGAAGGACATCACCCGTTCTGAAGTTTCCAGCGTCGGCCCGAATGAGGCGCAGTCGGGGCCTGAAAAGTGGACGGCTTGCTCGCGTGGAAGCTGGGGTAACGAATTGCGCTATTTCACGTTCTTCCTGAAGGGCGAAACAGTTGCCAACTGGCGCCCCGCTGTGATCAACGACAAATGCGAGACGCGCAGCTACTCGCCTTTTTGAACGCGACAGCTAACCATCGCATCAGTGCGCACGTTGAAGTTGCTCATCATAGAGAGCAACGATTGCTGCGCCGATCGCGTGGCCGGACATCTTTTCGACCACGAGTTGCCGGGCCGCTGCGCCATAACTTGCCCTCAGTTCCTGCGACGCCGCCAGTTCGCCGATCGCATCCGCCAGGGCTTGCGGGTTTTCAATCGGCACCAGCAGTCCCGTTTGCTGATGGATCGCAATTTCCCGGCAGCCGGGTGCGTCGGTGGCAACCAGCGGCCGGCCACAAGCTGCGGCTTCCAGCAGGCTTTTCGGCAGGCCTTCGCGATGCGAGGGCAGGGCTGCGATATGAGAGTCCCGCCACAGCGAGGCAATGTCGTCAACATGACCGAGCCACGTGATGCCGGGCTCGTTGTTCCACTGCTTCGCTTCTTCGAGGGAAACGGAATCGGGATTGGCGAGATCGGGATCGCCGGCAATGCGCAGGCGAGCATCCACGCCGCGCGCGCGCAAAATCCGATGCCCGGCAACCAAGGCGCGAATGCCCTTGCTGGTCAAAAGCCGCCCGGCAAACCCGACGGTGATCGGACCGGCGGGTTCGGGCATCGGCACCAACTTGTCCGTATCGACACCTGAGCCCGGAATGCGGGCGAGGCGGTTGGGATAGATCCCGATTGTTTCAAGAGCAGCGCGATCATCCGGATTCTGGACCAGAAAGACCGCGTGATCTCGGTTGAGCAAAAATCGCAGCGCAATCGCGATCACGACGCGAAGCAGAAGAGCCCTCTTCGCTGTCGAGGTAAATGCGTAGCCGAGCCCGGTCATTGCATTGACCTGGGGCGTCGTCATTCCCAGCGAGGAAACCCCGCCCAGCACGCAGATCTGCATACCGACATGATGTACGATGGACGGCGAGAGCTCGCGCTTGATCCGGCGAAGCGCGCGAATGGTGGAGATCGCGCCAAACGGAGACAGGCCGCCACGCCGGAAAGGCATCGGGTGGATGGTAAAGCCTTCGGCGCGAATGGCGTCGGCGTTCGATCCGACAGACGTTGCCACGTGAACATCAAAGCCAGCATCACGCGCCGCGCGAGCCATCGGAAGACGATGGGATAAAAAAGCCCGGTCCTCGGTCTCGGCGAAAAGCAACTTGGGTGATGCGCGCGGTTCTGTCATTCTCGCCGTTTGTGAGATCCGTAGAGAGTCGCTGCGATAAGCCGGTCCCATTTTTCGAATACGATGTCTGGCTGAAAGCTGCCTACCCCCACCTTGGCTGCAGCTCCCATCGTGGACCTTAATTCTGCTGAATCCATAACTTGCGCAAGAGCTTCAGCAAACAATTCAGCAGACTTTTCGGGCTGTGTCGGCTCCAAGTGAACCAAAAT
>Ga0315336_1004087_pt1 | contig 18009 bp, 25 predicted proteins | sample ASW5metaG_FD_204512 | JGI IMG/M metagenome (GOLD analysis project Ga0315336, IMG submission 204512) | Ammonia-oxidizing marine archaeal communities from Monterey Bay, California, United States - ASW #5 | ecosystem: Environmental > Aquatic > Marine > Intertidal zone | place: USA: California... | reverse complement strand
AGTTGGTCTTCGGCCAGATCCTCAACGGTTTCGGACTGAGCTACCGCATCGCCGGCAACGGCCGCACGGCGGTCGAGATGTACCGCGCGCTGCGCCCCCGCCTGGTGTTGATGGACGTTTCCATGCCGGAGATGAACGGTTACGAGGCGACCCGCGCCATCCGGGCGCTCGAAGGACAGAACGGCGAGCGCACGCCGATCATCGGCGTCACTGCGCATGCGCTCAAGGGCGACCGCGAAAAATGCATCGAGGCCGGTATGGACGACTACCTGCCGAAGCCGGTCTCCCCCGACCGCCTCGGCGCCAAGATCGGCACCTGGCTCAGCGAGACCGTGACGGCAAAGACGGCTTGAGATACAGGGCCTGCTAGCGGCCAACGACTGACCGCGAGTTCCTTCTCGCTTCGTCGGTTCCGCTAGCGCTCCCAATCTTCACTGATTAAACCCTACCGGTTGCGCAATACCACGCAGGCGCCGCCGACACTTTGCAGCTTGTTGCAGATGCCGTCGGCCTCGGCGCGCGAGTCGGCGCCTATCCTGACCGCGTAGATCCCGCGCCGGCCGATCGGCGTTCGCACCCGGCTCACCACCGGGTCATGACTGGCAAGCAAGGCTGGGAACCGGCCTCTGACCCTCAGCCATTGGGCGATCGCCGCCGAGCGGCGAAAGTTGCCGGCCACCTGGACACCCCAGGGCTTGACGTTGATCGAAGCCATGGCGACGGTTTGCGACATGATCACCGGCAGCCGGCGGCAGGCAACCGCGAAGCTCATCCTGGGATCGAGCGGCTGGACGGTGCCGGCATAGGATTTGTCCGCGAACTTGTCGACGGGCTCGCCCATGACGTCGAAGACATAGCTTTCCGTCTCCATCGGCAGGAAGCCGCCTGAGGCGAGCCAGCGCGACACACGGCTCTCGCCGGCATTGTAGGCGGCCGCCGCAAGCCCGAGATTGCCGTAGCTCGCCTTCATCTCGGCAAGATACTTCGCCGAGGCGGGAATGGCCTGCTCGATGTCGAAAGAATTGGCCAGGCCGCGCATCTTGGCGGTTCCCGGCATGAATTGCGCGATGCCTTCGGCGCCAACCGGGCTCACCGCGTTCGGATCGAAGCGGCTCTCCTTCCAGATCAGTCGGGCGAAGAAATCCCTGGGCAGGCCGTTCTGCCGGGCCTGCGTCTCGATCAGATCGCAGACGCGGGAAATGAGCCGTTTCGCGGCGGACCGCGACTGCGGCGGGTCGGCGAATGCCTGACCGACGAGGATGAGCGCGCAAGCCAGGATCAGTGTCGCGCGCGGCAGAAGCGTCATCGGCCTATTCGGCCGCGGCCTTGCCGTGTCCGTAGCGCTGCTCGATATAGTCGGCGACCATCTTCTCGAAATCGCGGGCGATGGACGGTCCGCGCAGCGTCGCTGCCTTCTTGCCGTCGATGAAGACGGGCGCCGTCGGTGTCTCTCCGGTGCCGGGCAGCGATATGCCGATATCGGCGTGTTTGGATTCCCCGGGGCCGTTGACGATGCAGCCCATCACCGCGACCTTGAGGTTCTCGACGCCGGGGTATTTCTCGCGCCACACCGGCATGTTCTTGCGGATGTCTGCCTGGATGCCCTGGGCAAGCTCCTGGAACACCGTCGATGTCGTGCGGCCGCAGCCGGGGCAGGCCGCGACAATCGGCACGAATTGCCGGAAGCCCATCGTCTGCAGCAGTTCCTGCGACACCTGCACCTCGCGCGTGCGGTCGCCATTCGGTTCCGGCGTCAGCGAGATACGGATCGTGTCGCCGATGCCCTGCTGCAGAAGGATGCCCATGGCGGCGGACGAGGCGACGATGCCCTTGGTGCCCATGCCGGCCTCGGTCAGGCCAAGATGCAGCGCGTGGTCGGAGCGGGTGGCAAGTTCGGTGTAGACGGCGATCAGGTCCTGCACGCCGCTCACCTTGGCCGACAGGATGATCTTGTCGCGGCCGAGCCCGATCTCTTCGGCCATCTCGGCCGACAGGATCGCCGACCGCACGATCGCTTCGCGCGTGACCTCCTGGGCGGTGAGCGGCGAGCCGTTGGCCTGGTTGTCGTCCATCAGCCGGGTCAGAAGCTCCTGATCGAGCGAGCCCCAGTTGACGCCGATGCGGACCGGCTTGTCGTGCCTGATCGCCATTTCGACGATCGCGGCGAACTGGCGATCCTTCTTGTCCTTGAAGCCGACATTGCCGGGATTGATGCGGTATTTGGCCAGCGCCTCGGCGCAGGCCGGATGGTCGGCCAGCAGCTTGTGGCCGATATAGTGGAAGTCGCCGACCAGCGGCACGTCGATGCCGAGCCTGAGCAGCCGCTCATGGATGCGCGGCACCGCCGCCGCGCTCTCGTCGCGGTCGACAGTGATGCGTACGATTTCCGAGCCCGCGCGGTGCAGCGCCGCGACCTGGGCGACGGTCTGGTCGACATCGGCGGTGTCGGTGTTGGTCATGGACTGCACGACGACGGGCGCGCCGCCGCCAACCATAACACCGCCGACCGATACGCCGACCGACGTGCGCCGCGGGAAGGGAGAAGAAAAATATCCGGTCATGCCGGCCACCTTCATCTGGGAGTTCCCGGCATGAGGTGGCGGAGCAAAGATGGCTTGTCAATGGCAGGGCACAGGCCAGCCTGCGAATCGGCCGCGGCCATGCGAAAATCACCACCAGGCCTGGCGCGAGATTCGCGAGCGAGTTTTCCGTAGATTTGTATTAAAGAGCACCGGGCCGGTGGCATCGATGCCACCGGACGTTTCACCGCGGGCGGGTTGCGGCGATGGTGCCTGGAAGAGCTTCAGTGCGTGGTCGGGCTAGCCTTCAGCTTTTCAATCTCGTCCTTGATTGCCAGCTTGCGTCGCTTGAGATTCACGATTTCGAGGTCGTCCACCGATGGATGGTTCATCGCATCGGTGATCTCGCGCTCGATGTCACCGTGTTTCCGCTGCAACTCATCAAGATGGGATGCAAGAGACATGATTGGTTCTCCCTTTCATGGTTTCCTCGATTGCAGCCGTCGCAGGCACGTCCACCGCAGGTTGAGACTGTGACGGCACGATGACAGTTTGCCACCAACCGATCCCAATGTCGAATGACACGTGGTAGCATTCCACGACAAGGTGAAATGTGATATGAGCCGCGCGCCGGTCGCCGACCAACATGTCCCAACCGGTCCCGCCCAAACAGCCCGATTGGGCGATGCATACGCAGACGGTAGATGATGTCCGAACAGGAACAGGCTGAAATACGCCTCGAATATTCCCGGCTCAAACAGGAACACGCCGATTTCGACGCCGCGATCAACGCGATGATCGCCACGGGCTGCGACCCGCTTCAGATCCAGCGCATGAAGAAGAAGAAGCTGGTGATGAAAGACCGGCTGTCGGCGCTGGAAGACCGCATCATTCCCGACATCATCGCCTGAAGCGGCGGCGATAGCCAAGGCCCGGAATGCAGGGTGAGAGGACCGCAGGCATCGCGCGAATCCTTGCGGCTGCCGGCGAATTCCGCTAAGGCGCGCCTTTGTCGCCGGGGAGCGAACCTTGACCGATCAGCGTATCGACGTCGCCATCATCATGGGCAGCCAGTCCGACTGGGCGACGATGCGCCAGGCCGCGGAGACGCTGGAGGCGCTGGGCATCCCGCACAAGAGGCTGATCGTCTCTGCGCATCGCACACCCGACCGCCTCTATGAATTCGCCAAGGGCGCCAAGGCCGCCGGGTTCAAGGTGATCATCGCCGGTGCCGGCGGGGCGGCGCATCTGCCCGGCATGACCGCGGCCATGACGCCGCTGCCGGTTTTCGGCGTACCGGTGGAGTCCAAGGCGCTTTCGGGCCAGGATTCACTGCTTTCCATCGTGCAGATGCCGGCCGGCATCCCGGTAGGCACGCTGGCGATCGGCAAGGCGGGCGCGGCCAATGCAGCACTTCTTGCCGCCGCCGTTCTGGCGCTCAACGACGACAAGCTCGCGGCGCGGCTCGACGCCTGGCGCGCCGCCCAGACCGCAAAGGTCGCCAACGAGCCGACGGACACGCCGTGAGCCTGGCGCCCGGATCGACCATCGGCATCATCGGCGGCGGCCAGCTCGGCCGCATGCTGGCGATGGCTGCCGCCCGCCTCGGCTATCGGATCACTGTCCTGGAGCCCCAGGCCGACTGTCCGGCCGCCCAGGTCGCCAACCGGCAGATCGTGGCCGCTTATGACGATCCCGCCGCCCTTGCCGAACTGGCCGCCGCCAGTGCCGTCGTCACCTATGAATTCGAGAATGTCCCGGTCGCCGCCGCCGAAACGCTGGCGGCAACGGTTCCGGTCTATCCGCCGGCACGCGCGCTCAAGGTGGCGCAGGATCGCGTCACCGAGAAAGGCTTCCTGAACGGCATCGGGATCCCGACGGCGGAATTTCGCACGGTCGACAATGACGATCAATTGACCGAGGCGCTGAGGACGTTCAACGGCAGCGGCGTGCTGAAAACCCGCCGCATGGGCTATGACGGCAAGGGCCAGCGTGTCTTCCGCAACATGGAAACGGGCGGCTTTGCCGGCACCTGCGAGGCGATGGGCAACGTGCCGCTCATCCTGGAATCGCTCGTCGCTTTCGAGCGCGAGATTTCGGTGATCGCCGCGCGCGGCCTCGACGGAACCGTCGCCGCCTTCGATCCGGCCGAAAACGTTCACCGCGAAGGCATATTGCGAACGTCGACCTTGCCGGCGACCATCGGCCCGCAAACGGCCGCCGCCGCCAAGGACGCGGCCGCGAAAATCCTGTCGGCGCTCGATTATGTCGGCGTCATCGCCGTCGAGTTCTTCGTGCTTGCCGATGGCTCGCTTCTGGCCAACGAGCTGGCGCCGCGCGTGCATAATTCAGGCCACTGGACGGAGGCGGTTTGCGTGGTCTCGCAGTTCGAGCAGCATATCCGGGCCGTCGCCGGCCTGCCGCTGGGTTCTCCCGCCCGGCATTTTGACTGCGTGATGGAAAACCTGATCGGCGACGACATGCTGAAGGTGCCGGCGCTGCTTAACGAGCCCGACCTGATGCTGCATCTCTACGGCAAGGCCGAGTCGCGCCCCGGCCGCAAGATGGGCCATTTCACGCGCCTCATCAGGTCGCGATAAGGCCCTATTGCATATCTTGGTCGTCGCCGCTTGCGTCCGAGCCGGCGCAGCTCGGGTCGCTCAGTTTGCAGCTGGCCTTGGACGTGAGCTGTTCTATCCGTTCGTTGGTCAGTTTCGTCAGGCACCGCGAAACCTCCATGGGGTGGATGGAACCGCCACCGGTGTCGGCGGTCGAATAGGCGCATTCGGCGTCTCGAAAGGCGATCCAGGCGCGCTGCGCCGTCTGCAGCAGCTTGTTCGAGGCCAGATCGTTGCTGCCGAGGATATTCTCGTACGCGGCATTGAGCTTGGCATCGGCGGCCTGATAGTCGGCTTCGGCGCAGATGTTCAGCATCGACTGGCTGTCGTCGTTGCGGTCGCAATCCTGGGCAAAGGCGGCAGGAGCGGTCGTAAGCAGGAGCAAACAGACGGACGCAAGGAGGCCGCGCATGTGGAATCTCCGGTCGTTTCGCCGAGGTTGCACCATTCCAGCCGCTTCTGAGTCGCGCAATGCCGCGCCGCCGGGATTGCGAATATTTGATATGCCGGTCAACCTGTGGCATTCGAACATCGTCATGTGGTTGACACGGGCGACACTCCTCGTTTATGAGCCACGCAAGTTCAAAGGCGCGCTTTTTTTCCGGGCGCGCCTTTAAAATTCGGCCCGGGACGGGCCCTGACCGAACAGGCAAGACCATGAAGATCAAGAATTCGCTCAAGGCGCTCAAGGCGCGTCACCGCGACAACCGGCTGGTTCGCCGCAAGGGACGCATCTACATCATCAACAAGACCGCTCCGCGCTACAAGGCGCGCCAGGGCTGAGATTTGGGCGCAGCTTGCTGCGCGCGGCGCAGTGCATGCCGCCCAAAGTGCCAAGCGGTTTTGGGACAACGACATGCACAATGAGACAATGTCGCGCCGCTGATGTTGGGCGCCGGTTCGCCGGCCCCTCACGCTAAAATCATTTGGACGATCCGCCGTCCGGGATTAGATTCCGGCGATGCGGATTCGTTTTGCATTTCTCGCCGCCCTTTTGCTGTCCGGCACGGTTTTGCCCGCAGGCGCAGAAGTGGTGCAAGGCGCTCTGCCTCCAGATGCGGGGCCGCCCGCCGCGACACCGCCGCCGGCCGCTCCGACCAAGCAGGGCCGTCTCGACCAGCTCTTCACCGAGTTGAAACGCGAGCGCAACGAGAAGGCCGCCGAGCGCATCGCTGGCCGCATCTGGAACGAGTGGAACCAGTCCGGCAGCGCCTCGATCGACCTGATGATGCGGTGGGCGCAAAAGGCGACCGAAGATCAGAAATTCGATGTCGCGCTCGATTTCCTCGACCAGGTGGTGACCCTGCAGCCTGGTTACGCCGAAGGCTGGAACCGCCGCGCCACCGTGCATTTCCTGATGAAGAATTACGGGAAGTCGATGGCCGACATCGACCGCACCCTGCAACTCGAGCCCCGCCATTTCGGCGCGCTCTCCGGCCTCGCCCAGATCATGACCGAGACCGGCCATAAGCAATCGGCGCTGGAGGCATGGCAAAAGGTGCTCGCGATCTATCCGATGATGCGCAGCGCCCAGACCCAGGTTTCGACGCTGTCCGAGGAACTGGCCGGCGAAGGCATCTGATTCCCGCGACCTCCGTCGCTTTGTTGTCCTGAAGCGCGCCGCCTCAATCAGGTTCAGGTGCCCCGAAGCCTTCTGCCGGCGGCTCGCCGCGCGGCCGCTTGTCAGCGCCGACAGGATGGGGCCTTGACTTGAGCCATTGGCGGTAATAGTGAAGCAATCACTTCAGTATTGATCGGATCGCCAATTGCGAAAGAGAGCCGAAATGTCCTTGACGCTGCATTTCCATCCGCTGGCCTCGTTCTGCTGGAAGCCGCTCATCGCGCTGTACGAGAACGGCACGTCGTTCGAGCCGATGTTTGTCGACCTCGGCGACGAGGCTTCTCGCACGGCCTTCCTGAAGGTGTCGCCGACCGGCAAGATGCCGGCGCTGCGCGACGATGCGCGGGATCGCACTGTGCTGGAATCGACCATCGTCGTAGAATATCTCGCCGCGCATTATCCGGGGTCGGTCGAGCTCGTTCCCGCCGACATCGATCTCGCCCTCCAGGTTCGCCAGGCGGACCGCTTCTACGATCTCTACGTGCAGCACCCGATGCAGAAGATCGTCGGCGACCGCTTGCGGCCAAAGGACAAGACCGACCCGTTCGGCGTCGAGGAGGCCCGCGCGCAGTTGCGCAACTCCTACGCCATCATAGAACAGGAGATGCAGGGTAAGACCTGGGCGGCGGGCGATACCTTCACCCTGGCGGACTGCGCCGCATCGCCGGCGCTGTTCTACGCCAACAAGGTCGAGCCGTTCGGCGACAAGTTCCCGGCGGTGAGCCGCTACCACGACCGGCTGCTCGCGCGGCCGTCCTTCGTCCGCGTCATCGAGGAAGCCGGACCTTACTTCAAGTTCTTCCCGTACAATAACGGCTAGCCGTCCATGCTGCACGATGCCGCCCAGCTCGACCTGATGTTCCAGGCGCTGGCCGACCCCGCGCGGCGGCAGATGGTGGATCGGCTGTCGCGCGGACCGGCTTCGGTCAGCCAGCTGGCCGAACCGCTGGCGATGTCGCTATCGGCCGTCGTCCAGCATCTCAACGTGCTTGAGGCAAGCGGCCTGGTCAGGACCGAGAAGCTTGGCCGGGTGCGGACCTGCCGGATCGAGCCGCAGGCGCTGAGCGCCGCCGAGCGCTGGATCAACGAGCGGCGGCTCGCTTGGGAGCGCCGGCTGGACCGTCTGGGCGATTTCCTTGCCGAAACCAAAGATGCAACCTGAAGGAGCCGCCATGAGCGAGCGATCGGTCGTCCACTCCACCTTCGTCATCGAGCGCGTCTATCCGGCGGCGCCGTCCAAGGTCTATTTCGCGCTGAGCGATCCGTCGGCCAAGAAGCGCTGGTTCGTCGATCCCGACAATCCGATGCCGAGCCGTCATGAAATGGATTTTCGTGTCGGCGGCAAGGAGGTGAACGCCGGCTGCCCCAGCGACGGGCAGATGCATTTCTTCAATGCGGTCTACCAGGACATCGTGCCGAACCAGCGCATCGTCTACAGCTACGAACTGCTGTTCGGCGAGACCCGCGTTTCGGTCTCGCTTGCAACCATCGAGCTCATCGCGGAAGGCACGGGAACTCGACTTGTCCTGACGGAGCAGGGGGCTTTCTTCGACGGCATCGATACGCCGGCCACCCGCGAGCACGGAACCGGCGAGTTGCTCGACGCGCTTGGCGCGGCACTTGCGGCGGCCGACTGAGGCGCGGCCGAGGTGCAACCACCTTCGCGCGTGCGCGACCCTGTCCCCATCAGTCATTCCCCCGGCGATGTTTCCCAGAACTGGTCGAGCCAGATGTTGAGCCTGAGGAAGCCCGCGCTGCAGACAGTATAGACGCGCCTCGTACCTTCGGCCTTCGCATTGACGAGGCCGGCGTCGAGCAGGACCTTCAGGTGCTGGGAAACGGCCGGTCGCGAGACGGGTAATCCGGCAGCCAGCTCGTTCACTGTCTTCGGGCCGCGCCGGAGTTCTTCCAGGAGATAACGTCTGTTCGGGTCGGCTATCGCCACAAAGGCGTCAGAAAACATCATGCCTTTATTTGTGAGGCAAAGCCCTGAGAATCTCAACTATTGGTTTCAATCTTTCTGCGTGGATCGAGCCGCAACGCCTCGGGCGTGACCGCGCGCTCGGAGGGCTGGGTTTTAAAGGCATCGCGGCTTTCGATCGGCACCGGCGCACGGGCGCGGATGCGCAGAAGCGTGTAGCCGGCGAGGCTGAGATGCGCGAGCGCGGTTGCAAGGAAAAGCCCTTCCGGCCGCACCGAACCCATCAGAGCCGCGGCCAAAAGCGGGCCGATCATTGTGCCGAAGCCGTAAAGCAGCAGCAGGCCGCCGGAAACCTTGACGAAGTCCTCGGCGCGGGCGTGGTCGTTGGCATGCGCGACCGCGATCGAGTAGAGCGTATAGGCGAAGGCGCCATAGGCGGCGGTCATCACGATGACGAATACGCCAGAACGCGGCGCGAACAGGAAGATCAGCACCGCGACCAGAGCCGCGCCAAAGGCGGCTCCGGCGAGCACGAAGCGACGGTCGGTTGCATCCGACAGCCGCCCGGCCGGAAGCTGCATGGCGGCGCCGGAGATGACGACAAGGCTCATCATCAGCGCGATCTCGGCGGTCGAGATACCGATGCGAGCCCCGTAGACTGCGCCGAGCGTACCCCAGGCCCCGTTGGCGATGCCGATCAGAAGGCATGCAACCGCCGACACAGGCGAATTCGCATAAAGGCTTCTTACGTCGAGCTTGACGTCCTGCAGGGGCTTCGGCGTCGACTGCGTCGAGACGGCCGTCGGGATGAGCGACAAGCAAAACAGGATACCGGTGATCATGAACAGCGAGGCCGAGCGCACGTCGCCGCCAGCGACGATCATCTGGCCCCCCATGATCGAGGCATAGGTAACCATCATATAGAGGCCGAAGACTGTACCGCGGTTCTCGTTGGTGGCCTTCTCGTTCAGCCAGCTCTCGATGACCATGAATGCGCCAGCCATGGTGAAGCCGGTGAAGGCGCGCAAAAGGATCCAGAAATACTCGTCTATGATGAGGCCGGTGAGCAGCGCGATGATCGCCCCCGACGCGGCGAAGGCGCCGAAGGCCCTGACATGGCCGGCGCGGCGCACGAGACGCGGCGCGAAGAAACAGCCGGCGACGAAGCCGCCGGCCCAGGCCGTGCCCATCAGGCCGAGCGACGCGGTCGAAAAACCTTCCACCTGCCCGCGCAGTGGCAGGAGCAGCCCGTGCAGGCCGGATGCGGCGAGCAGGAACGCCGTGCCGCGAAGCAGCGAGAGGATCGGTCTGTAAGTTGCAAACATGGGCTGATCCGGCTGGAATCTTCAGGGCGGGGTCTGTTTCGGAGTGCAGGTCTGGCAGTCGCTTTCAGGCTTTTCCGGGGCGAGCGGACAAGCGCGCCGGGATTCATCCGCGGCGAAACAGCGCCTCCGCGGCGGATTTTGTGGCGCCCTTGGCTGCCCGCTCGGTCTCCAGCCTGGCGATCTCGTCACGCAACATCGCAATGCGCTGGGACAATTCGTCCACGGACAGCAGCGATAGGTCCTGACCGATCTCGTGCGGGCGCGGCTTCTTGCGGGGTTCGTCGTCGAAGATCGCCATCCGTCGCTCCTCCCTTACTTGGCCATTTGCCTGATTTGCCAATCAGCATACATAGGGCAGGGGCGCCGATGCAAACGGCCGACAACAGATCGACATAAGGAGACGGCAAGCCATGGCAAGTCAGAATATTCCGGCTAAGATGACGGCCATCGCGATCTCCCAGCCCGGTGGCCCCAGGGTGCTGAAGCCGGAAACCCGCGACGTGCCTGTCCCCGGGCCCGGCGAAGTGCTGATCCGCGTGCACGCGGCCGGCGTCAACCGCCCGGACGTGCAGCAGCGCAAGGGCGCCTATCCGCCGCCGCCAGGTGCGTCCGATCTGCCGGGCCTCGAGGTATCAGGCGAAATCGCGGCGCTCGGCGACGAGATATCGCGCTGGCGCATTGGCGACCGGGTCTGCGCGCTGACGCCGGGCGGCGGCTACGCCGAATATGTCAAGGTGCACGCCGGCAGTGTGCTGCCGATCCCGGCCGGATTCACCCATTCGGAGGCCGCGGCGGTTCCGGAGAACTATTTCACCGTCTGGCATAATGTGTTCGAGCGCGGCGGCCTGAAGAAGGGCGAGACGCTGCTTGTCCATGGCGGCTCGTCCGGCATCGGCACGACCGCCATCCAACTCGCATCGGCGTTCGGCGCCTATGTGATCACCACCGCCGGCAGCAAGGAAAAGTGCGACGCCTGCCTGAAGCTCGGCGCCGATCGGGCGATCAACTACCGCGAGGAGGATTTCGTCGCTCAGGTCAAGGACGCGACCGGCGGCAAGGGCGCCGACGTCATCCTCGACATGGTCGGCGGTGACTATGTCGGACGCAACTACGATGCGGCGGCCGTCGAGGGACGAATCGTCCAGATCGCGGTGCAGGCGGGCGCGGTCGCGAGCGCCGATTTCTCCAAGATCATGGTCAAGCGGCTGACGCATACCGGCTCGACGCTTCGCCCGCGCACCGTCGAGTTCAAGGCGGCCATTGCCGCCGCGCTCGAAGCCCAGGTGTGGCCGCTGCTCGGCACCCGCAAGGTGGCGCCCGTCATGGACATGATCTTTCCGCTGACAGAGGCCTGGAGGGCGCATGAGCGGATGGAAGAGGGCGAGCATATCGGCAAGATCGTCCTCGACGTCGGCTAGGACGAGCCCACATTCAGGTGGGGCCAGCCTGCAAATGGAAGCTTCCTGCGGTTTCGGTGGTCAAGTAGCGAAGCACGCTCCGCTCCGGTTCTCGGAGCCTGCCATTTTCGTCTCGGCCTGACCTGAATCTCCGCACATCCCGTGGCGCCGGCGTATTCTGTGGGATAGCTGAATGAAATCTTAATGCTGCATTGCACAAAACGCATTGCGGCCATGCAAAAGCGTCCGTTCATTTTTTGGGCATGCATGCCTATTTACGCGGCATCGAAAGATTTCATCACACGACTGGAGAACCAAAATGAACCCGATCCGTGCTTACCGTAAGTGGCGCATGTACAACGAGACCGTGCGCGAGCTGAACAAGCTCAATGCCCGCCAGTTGAGCGACCTCGGCATCAACCGTGCCGACATCGAGCGCATCGCCCGCCAGGCGGTGTAACCAGACGCAGCCCGACCGCAAGGCCGGGCCGTGACATGCAAGCCAGAGCCGTCGAGACGCTTGCTTCGTTTCCGGTTCCAAGCCCGCTGGACCTCGTCCAGCGGGTTTTGTCTTTCTAAGGCCGTAAAACAGCCCTTTCCCAAAAACATTGCGAAAATTCGAGGGAGCGTTTATACAGGCCGCGAATTTCCCATTTTGGTGGCTCTAAACCACCGCCCGCGCGGGAACGCGGGCGAACGAGAAGGATTTTTGATATGGCCAATTCGCTGCTGATGCCCAAGGCGACCGCCGTCTGGCTGGTCGACAACACCGCGCTCTCCTTCGAGCAGATCGCACAGTTCTGCGGGCTGCATCCGCTCGAGGTCAAGGCGATCGCAGACGGCGAGTCGGCGCAAGGCATCAAGGGCATGGACCCGATCATCACCGGCCAGCTAACGCGCGACGAAATCGCGCGCGGCGAGAAGGACATCAACCACCGGCTGAAGCTGTCGGACCCGAAGGTGCGGGTGCCGGAATCGAAGCGCAAAGGCCCGCGCTACACGCCGCTGTCGAAGCGGCAGGACCGGCCGAACGCCATTCTGTGGCTGGTCCGCAACCATCCCGAGCTCAAGGACGCGCAGATCTCGCGTCTCGTCGGCACCACCAAGTCGACGATCGAGCAGATCCGTGAACGCAAGCACTGGAACTCGGCCAATCTGCAGCCGATGGATCCGGTGACGCTCGGCCTCACCTCGCAGATCGACCTCGACCTCGAGGTCAACCGCGCCTCGCGCGGTCGCGAGCAGGCGCAGCCCGTGGGCGACACGCTGCTGCCCGCCGCGCTTACCGAACGACTGGTGCCCGCGCCGGAGAAGCCGAAGAACGAGGATCAGGAGCTCGACGCCAACGCCGTCTTCGCCAAGCTCTCGGCGCTGAAGTCCAAAAACGAGGACGACGACCAGGAGTAAGTCTCCCGGCCCGCCCAAAAGAAAAGCCCGCTTCGAGCGGGCTTTTCTTTTGGACAATGGCTTGGGAGGAAGTCATGTCCGCGCCGCGCGGTCGGGCGCCATGCCGTAATCCTCTGAGCGCTCGACGGCGCGGTAGAAATCGGCGAGCTGCTTGCCGCGCTCCGGCTTGAAGATGCGGCCGGCGATGACCACCGAGGCGATGCGGTCGATGCGGAAGGCGCGGAAATCGTCGCGCATCTCGCACCAGGCGACCAGCGTCCAGACCTTGCCCCAGAACCACAGGCCCAAGGGCCTGATGTCGCGCGCGGTGCCGCGGCCCGCCTCGTCGGAATAGTCGATGGTCAGCACCTGCCGTTTCTCGACAGCACGCTCAATCAGGTCGATCGCCTCGCGCGCGGCGTCGCTCACCACCCACATAGGTGTGTGTATCTCGGTGCGGGCGATGCGGTCCTTCTCGGTATCCGGCAGCACGGCGCCGATCTTGACCAGCGCCTCGTCGGCAGCCCTTGCCATCGCAGCGCCGCCAAAGGCGCGCACCATGCGGGCGCCGGCAACCAGCGCCACGATCTCGTCACGGGTGAACATCAGCGGCGGAAGGTCGAAACCCTCCCTCATCATGTAACCGACGCCCGCCTCGCCGTCGATCGGCACGCCGGTCGACTGGAGGTCCGCTATGTCGCGGTAGATGGTGCGCTCCGAAACCTCGAGCCACGTGCCGAGCTTCTGCGCTGTGACCAGCCGGCCACCCCGCAAATGCTGCACGATCTGGAAAAGCCTGTCGGCACGGCGCATCGAATTCTCCCCCGGGGTTTATGGCTCTTGTCCTTCGCGCTCGCGCTGCGCTGCAACGAACCTCGCCTTGAACGACAATCGCGCCGACGTCTCGATCCAGTTGATGCCTGGCGGGCCCAGTCTGTCGTCCCAGCTTTCCTCCATACGCGGATGACTCCGGATCGTTGGTTCCTGTTCGTTGATGTCAGGATCGGACCAAATGCAATTACCGCATGCCTCCTGACAGCATTCTGTCAGGAGGCAGCAGTGATGTTGCCTAAAAACAAGGCTTCCTTCCAGGACCTTGAGCCTAGGTGGCATTACATCTGGGCGTGGGAGCGCCATAATCCAAGTCGGATGCCAAGATTTCAGTTCTCGCGCACGCGGCCGGCGTATAGGTCCGGCCAGCCGATATCCTTGCGAATATCCGCCGGCAAGTTGCTCAGGAAACGTTGAGTACGGATTTCGTTGCGCACAGCGCGGATCCTGCCGACATAGTGCTGAACGCCGCGCAGAATGGTTGACCCGTTCATGACCTCACTCCTCTCTCTTTTCGATGACAAGAGTATCTCACACCCCTCCTGACAGCAGTCTGTCAGGAAGTTGGCAGGGTAGCGAAGAACGTGGAACGTCAGCCTTGGCAGGCGTGGGCGGATACCATCTCCGTCAGCAACGAGCCGACCGGGATCTGCCTCAAGAAGGGCTTTGACAGCCGCCATCGTTGCTGATCAAAGGCGGCATGACGAAACTGCTTGCCCTTGTCATCTGTGGCATCATGCTGATCCAGATCATCAAGCCGCTCGGGTGGCCGGGGTTGAAGCGACGCGGCGATTTCTGGAAGCTGGCGTTGCTGGCCATGGCCGCGATCTCGCTCGCCGCTGTCCTGGGCCACTGGACCTAAGCCGGGCTGCTCGCTTTGTCGCCGAGCACGAAATCCAACAGATGCTCCGCCCAGGCGCGATAGCCTGCCTCGGAGGCGTGGAAGCCGTCGGAGGCGAAACCGGCCTCGGGATTGGTGATCGGCAGTCGCGCGGCGGCGATGGCGCCGCGCTCGTTGCAGAGCCGCTCGCCCATCCGGTTCATCTCGGTTGCGCGGATCTCGAGGATCCTGCCGAGCAGCGGTGGCATTGCCGGCGCGCGGGTGAATTCCAGCACCGGCGACCAGACCACGCGCGCTTCCGGCCATTTGGCGCGCAGCGCGTAGAGCAGGCCGCCGAATTCCTTCTTGAAGCGCGACACCGAATGGAAGTTCTTGGTGTCGTTGGTGCCGATGGCAAGCACGATATGCGTCCACGGGCCGGAGGACAGGTTGGGCAGCACATAGTCGCGTATCTGGCCGGAGGTCGCCGAATTGAAGCCGGCGGCGCGCCAGCGCACGGCGCGGCCGGTGCGTTCGGCGATCAGGCCGGCAAGCTGCGCGGCAAGCCCGTATTCCGATTGCTCGATGCCGACCGATACGGCCGAAGAATCGCCCACCACCAGCAGCGAAATAGCCGGCGCCTGGCCCCCGACCTCGTGCATGACCGGACCCTGTGCCGGCAGCATGCGGGTGGTGCGACGGCGCACGCCGAGGCCCTGCCAGACATAGATCGGGAAGGCGAGCCAGGTGAGGAAGGCGAGCATGCTGAATCACAAATCCCCATGGATAGCTGGGAGCCATTTAGAGCATGTTCGGATCGCCATGAAAGACCTGCCGGTCACTCGCGGCAGTCCGCCCGATCCGCCGTCCTCTCCTGGTATTCGTCATGCAGCCGCACCCAGTCCATCAAGCCGTGATAGGGGCCGGTCTCATCGCGGCCCTTGGGGGTCATATCGAGGTAGTGATATGCGCCGATCAGCGGGTCGCCGCCGCGGGCACGCGACATGAAGGTGAGAAAGACGTCGCCGTTCTCGCCCCGATAGAACACGCTGGTTCCGGGCAGATCCCTCGATCTGAGCGGGCGTTTCTCGAAGTTGTAGATGGTGTCGCCCGACGCGATCTGCCGGTCCGTGAAGGAGACCTGCATGTCGAAGTTGAAATCGGACGCGTAGGAGGACACCCAGTCGAACCTCCAGCCCATGCGCTGCTTGAAAGGCAGGATCTCCGCCAGCGGCGCTCGCGAGACGACGACCAGGGAAACGTCATGGTGCCGCAGATGCTGGTCCGCGCCATCAATATGATCGGCAAGGAACGAACAGCCGGTGCAACGATGGCCGCATCCCGGCGTCATCATGAAGTGGTAGACGATGAGTTGGCTCCTGTCTGCGAACAGTTCGGCGAGGCGCTTCGGCCCCTGCTCGCTCTCGAAGACGTAGTCCTTGCGCAACTTGAGCCAGGGCAGCCGCCGCCGTTCGGCGGCGACGCAATCGCGCAGCCGCGTCAGCTCCTTCTCGCGCTCCAAGTGCTTCCGGTGCGCCTCGAACCAGTCTTCGCGCGAAACCACGGCGTTGCGTTGCATGGCCATCTCCTGTCCTCTCCTGCCAAGGACGTTCGACATGGGCGCGATCCGACATAGAGCGCGTCGCGCCGAAACGGATTCAAGCGATGCGGTTTATGTCGTCGTTTCCATGCATGTCGTATTCCCAAACCAGCACATTCTGGGCGACATGCATCGGCCGCCGTGTTCGCTCCATCAGGTAGGAACGGGGCGCACAAAAGCAAATCCCGGGCCAGTGGCCCGGGTTTTCAAGGCATGAAGGGCAGTTGCGTCAGGCGGCTTTCTCCAGCGCCGGCTCCCATTTTCCGAGCGCCGCCAGATGGTTCATGTGGGCGCGGTGGGTGAAGGCGGCCTGGCCGGCGGCGATGTTCGATGCCTTGCCGCTCCACGCCTTCTGCGGCGCGGCCTGCAGCGCGCGGCCATAGGAGAAGGTGAGCTTCCAAGGGTGTGGGCCGATGGCGTTGATGGCGTTGAGGTTGGCGGTCGCCTCCTCGTCCTCCTGGCCGCCTGAGAGGAAGGCAATTCCGGGCACCGCCGCCGGCACCACCTGGCGGAACAGCTTTATCGTCTTTTCGGCGATTTCCTCGGGGCTGTCGGTCCTTCCCGATTTCCTGCCCGAGATCACCATGTTGGGCTTCAGGATCGAGCCTTCCAGCACGACGCGCGCCGCGTAGAGTTCGTCATAGAGCTTGACCAGAGTCGCTTTCGAGACCTCGTAGCAGGTGTCGATGGAGTGAGCGCCGTCCATCAGCACTTCCGGCTCGACGATCGGCACGATGCCGGCCTCCTGGCAGAGCGCGGCATAACGGGCCAGCGCATGAGTGTTCGAGGCGATCGAGTTGGCCGATGGCACCCCCTTGCCGGTGTCGATATCGATCACAGCGCGCCATTTGGCGAAACGGGCGCCGAGCTTGTAATAGTCGGCGAGCCGCTCGCGCAGGCCGTCAAGGCCCTCGGTGATGGTATCGCCAGGGAAGCCCGCCAGGGGCTTTGCGCCAAGATCGACCTTGATGCCCGGAATGGAACCGGCCGCCTTGATGATATCCACCAGCGGCGTGCCGTCGGCCGCCTTCTGACGGATGGTCTCGTCATAGAGGATGACGCCGGAGATGTACCGGGACATTGCTTCCTTGGCGCGGAACATCATCTCGCGATAGTCGCGCCGGTTGTCGGCGGTCGATTCGACGCCGATGACATCGAAGCGCTTCTTGATGGTGCCGGAGCTCTCATCGGCGGCCAAAAGGCCCTTGCCACCGCTCACCATCGCGGCGGCGATATCTTCGAGACGTTCGCTCATGGGTGCTCTCCTAGGCTGCGTTTGTTCCGCGCTAGCAGAACATTACCGCCAAAGGAATGACGCCGGAAAGCGTGAATCGATGAAAGAAACTGGCGCTCTTAGCGCTTCAGCACCTCGACACCTGGCAGCGGCTTGCCTTCCATCCATTCGAGGAACGCGCCGCCGGCCGTCGAGACATAGGTGAAGTCGTCTGCCACACCAGCATGGTTGAGCGCGGACACCGTGTCGCCGCCGCCGGCGACCGAGACGAGCTTGCCGTCCTTGGTGCGAGATGCGGCATGCTTAGCCGCCGCCACCGTGGCACGATCGAAGGGTTCGATCTCGAACGCACCGAGGGGGCCGTTCCAGACGAGCGTCGCGGCGCGGTCGATCCAGTCGTTGACGCTCTGCACGGTCTTTTCACCGACATCGAGGATCATGCTGTCGGCCGGCACTTCCGAGATGGCGACGGTCTCGCTTGGGGCTCCCGCCTTGAACTCCTTGGCCACCACGCCATCGGTGGGCAGAATGATCGCGCAGCCGGCTTCGGCCGCCTCGATCATGATCTGCTTGGCGGTTGCGGCGAGATCGTGCTCGCAGAGGGACTTGCCAACATCCGTGCCGCGCGCAGCAAGAAAGGTGTTGGCCATGCCGCCGCCGATCACCAGCGCGTCGACTTTCTTCACCAGATTCATCAGCAGGTCGATCTTGGTCGAGACCTTGGCGCCGCCGACGAT
>Ga0315336_1004086_pt1 | contig 18012 bp, 17 predicted proteins | sample ASW5metaG_FD_204512 | JGI IMG/M metagenome (GOLD analysis project Ga0315336, IMG submission 204512) | Ammonia-oxidizing marine archaeal communities from Monterey Bay, California, United States - ASW #5 | ecosystem: Environmental > Aquatic > Marine > Intertidal zone | place: USA: California... | reverse complement strand
TGAACAACTTGACCTTGAAGCTGGTCGGAACGACTTCTTCCAGAATGCTCGCCGAAGAGGGTAAGAACTCGTATTGCACTTCGCTCTGCGGCGCCTCGTCGGTTGCCGCCGCTTCTTGCAGCGACCCAAGCGGCAGCAAGGTTTCGACCGCCACACTCTGGCGAGCGATGCTTGTAAATTTCGTGTACACGATGTCGAGTCGATCGAGCTCGCCTGCAGCGTACTGGTCGAGCATACGATTGGCGATCGGCTCAATCTCGTCGTACGCCGGTTTATCTTCAAACTGCAGATATTCTTGATCTGCCTGATGGCCCCGATACTTAAACCCACTGACTCCCTTTTTGCCGGTGACTTCCAAGCGGACCGATGGCACTTCCGCTTGCAACTTGCCAATCTGCTCAACTCCCCTGCGGAGCAATTTGCCGTTGAAACCGCCGCAATAACCTCGGTTGGAGCTCAACACTAGCAGCGCGGCACACTCCACCTTGTCCCGTGGTTCGAGCAGCGGATGGCTCACTTCCAGGCCCGAGCGAGTCAGATCGGAAACCAGTTGCGTAATTCGATCGGTGTAGGCAGTCGCCGCCGCGGCGCGATCCATGGCCGTCTTGAATCGCGCCGTCGCGATCAATTCCATCGTCCGCGTGATCTTGCGGATATTGCGAATCGACTTGCGACGTCTGTCGAGTATTCGGGGATTAGCCATGTCGATTGTTTATTAAGGTACGTTCTGCAGTTTGAAAAACGCCAGGGAACGGCGGGTCTTTAAGACGTCGTAGGACGGCTACACCAGCACCGGCTCCGGGTCGGGTGTGTCGGCCGGCGCCGAGACATTTCCATACTGATTCTTAAACTCGGTGAGGGATGCTTCAATCGTTTCGATCAGCTCGTCGCTAAGATCGCCTTGATCGCCGATTTCCTGTCGGACCTCGGACTTTTGATCCCGCATGAAGAGCAGAAACTTTTCTTCCCATTCGCGGACTTTTTCGACCGGCACGTGATCCAAATGGCCACGGGTGCCGGCGTAGATCACCAGGACCTGATCGACGACGTCCAGTGGCTGGTATTGTCCTTGCTTCAAGAGTTCGACCATCCGATAGCCTCGATCGAGCCGGCCTTGCGAGGCAGGGTCGAGCTCGGTGCCCATCTGGGCGAACGCCTCCAACTCACGAAACGCAGCCAGATCCAACCGCAAACCGCCGGCAACTTTCTTCATCGCCTTGATCTGCGCCGCACCACCCACTCGCGAGACGGATATACCGACGTTCATCGCCGGTTTAACTCCTGCGAAGAACAGGTCGGGCTGCAAGTAAATCTGGCCGTCCGTAATCGAAATCACGTTGGTAGGAATGTATGCGGAGACTTCTCCTTCGAGCGTTTCGATAATCGGCAGCGAGGTGATCGAACCACCGCCCAGCGCGTCGGAGAGCTTGGCCGATCGTTCCAACAGACGGCTGTGACAGTAAAACACGTCGCCGGGAAACGCTTCACGGCCTGGCGGACGACGCATCAACAGTGATAGCTGGCGATAAGCGACGGCCTGTTTACTCAGGTCGTCATAAACCACTAAGGCATGGCCGCCGTTGAACATGAACTCTTCGGCCATCGCTGTGCCCGAATAGGGAGCAACGTACTGAATCGGTGCCGAATCGCTGGCGCCTGCAACAATGACGGTCGTGTAATCCATCGCGCCCGATTCGCGCAGCTTCTCTATCACCCCGGCAACGGTCGATTCTTTTTGGCCAATCGCCACGTAGAAACACTTTACGTCGGAATCGCGTTGGTTGATGATCGCGTCGATGGCCACGGCTGTCTTGCCCGTCTTGCGATCGCCGATGATCAGCTCGCGTTGACCGCGGCCGATGGGGGTCATCGCGTCGATGGCCTTGATGCCCGATTGCAGCGGCTCGCAAACCGGTTGCCGTTCAGCAACACCGGTGGCAATCACCTCGACGTTGCGGCGCTTGGAGGTCATAATCGGACCTTTGCCGTCGAGCGGATTGCCGAGAGGATCGACTACTCGGCCGAGCAGTTCCTCGCCGACCGGTACGCTGAGCAGCTTGCCGGTGCTGCGGACCTCCTCGCCTTCGTTGATCTTCAGGTAATCGCCCAAGATGATGATGCCGACGGAGTTCTCCTCCAGGTTGAACGCCAACCCAGTGGTGCCGTCCTCAAATTCCACCATCTCACCGGCCATCACGCCCGACAGCCCATAGACCTGGGCAATACCATCACCCACTTCCAGCACTCGGCCTACCTCGCGGACATCGATCTGAGCGCTGTACTGCTCGATCTCATGCTGAATGACTGAGGCGATTTCGTCGCTTTTGAACTTCATTGAAGCTCTCCAAGAAAATGACTTTTAATACAAATCTCGTCTGCTAGTGCAGGAGTTAGGTAACGATCTTGAATCGTGCATGATAAAAGATGGATAAAAAAGGGCGACGCACGAAAATCACGATACCTCACTCGCTACGCTTCACTCCTCACTGGTAGAGAACTGATCTGGATTGCCTTGGATGGCATCCATCGCTCGGGCGACCATTGCCGCTCGAGCCCGTTCAAAGCTGGTGCGGGCCGAAGCGTCATAAACTCGATCCTCTACACGGACGACAAAGCCTGCGATCAGGTCCGGATTGACAACGGTGGTCACCATCGGCTCCGAGCCCAGCGTAGCTTGTAGCGCCCGGGTCACTTCCTGGCACAAAAGCTCGTCGACCTCCATTGCAAACTGCAATTCCACAGGTACACGCCCCGACCGCTCGTCCCATAAACTGTCGGCCGAGCGCACCACGGCTCGCAAAATACCCAGCCGTCCATGCTTGGCTAGCACCTTCAGAAGATTTAGTGCCAACGTCGAGAGCTGCGAGGCAAACAGGCGATCGAGGATGCCGTCCTTGTCATCGTCGGAGATCAATGCCGTGGAGAAAATCTGTTCGAGCTCCGGGAATCGGTCGAGCACTTCCTCGACCAGTGCCTTCAACTCCTCGACCAGTTTTCCCTGGGCAGACGCCTCTCCGGCCGCATCGAGTCCAGCCTGCGCATAAACGGCCGCCAGCTTTTCGACGCCGATGTCGAAAACGTTCGCCTGCTGCGCGTTATTGGCCGGAGGGTCGTTGGTCATAGTATCGACTCGGGTGGTCAGTTTTTGCTGGGACCGATGGCGGATAGACTTCCTAGTGCATCGCGAACCAATTCGGCTTGCTGCTCTGCCGTAATGTTCTGCCGAACAACTTTGCCTGCTAGGTCGACAGCCAGATTGGCGCTCGTCTCGGCCAGATTCTTCATTGCTTGATTGGTGGCGCGCTCCACGTCGCGGATAGCCCGATCACGTTCCTGGTCAGACGCCTGCTTGGCCTCAGCGATGATCTGCTCCTTGGTATGTTCCGCATCCCGCCGAGCTTCTTCCAGCAAGGCGCGAACGTCGCCTGCGGCGCTGGCCAACCTGGCTTCGTGCTCGGCGAGCAACTGCTTCGCCTCGTCGTGCCTCGCCTGGGCAGCGGCCAGAGTGTCCTCGATCCGCTGTTCACGCTCTACCAGAGCCGTCGATATCACTGGCCAGGCATACCGATTCAGCAGGAACAGCAACACGGCGAACACCACGGCCGTCCAAATTGCGAGGTCGATGTCTACGACCAGCGGATTGGATTCGCCGCCCTGATCCGCAGCGCTATGGCCTGTGTCGCCATGTTCCGCGGGGGCATGCTCGGCCGCAACGCAGTTCAGTGGAATTGCCAAGCAAAGACCAACAGCCACGACGACCGTCAGTGCGAATAATCGATCAAGTTTCATACGGAACAATCCCTCGGATTGCGGTGGCCAACCTGGAACAGGATTCACTACTTGGACAACAGACAGATGATCAGCCCAAAGAAGGTTGCACCTTCGATCAGCGCGGCCGAAATGATCATTGCCGTCTGAATCTTTCCAGCTGCCTCGGGTTGGCGAGCCATTCCCTCGACGGCCTGGCCACCGATGCGGCCGATTCCCAGCCCGGCGCCGATAATCGCCAGCCCAGCACCCAAAGCAGCGACCGGAGTCAAACTGAAACCACCGGCGTCAGAGCCTGCATCCTGCGCCATGGCCGGTCCGACTGCCACAAACGCGGCCAAGCAAAACACGATCAATTTTGTCAAGTTTAACACGACTTGGAACTCCTTGAATTAGGTAGACCCGGAAACTGAATGATTCTCGCCCCTGACATCAGACTCCTAATGCGGGTGTACTGCCGCTCCGATGAACAAGGCCGAGAGAAAAGTGAAAACGTAAGCTTGCAAAAAGGCGACAAACAGCTCGAGCATGCTCAGCGCCGTAGCTCCCAAAACGCTGGCTGTGGTGACACCGCCCCAAATGGCCATCCCCGCCGTATAACTGACGCCGATAAACGCCACAATCACTGCCAGAACAACGTGCCCCGCCATCATGTTGGCCAACAATCGAATCGCCAAGACGCAATGCTTGATCAGCAGCCCGAAGATTTCGATCACGAAGATCAACGGTATCAGCGGGATTGCGATTACCAGCGGTAGCTCCATGTGGGGAACCTGCGCCTTCCAGAACCCAACCACGCCCAATCTTGCCATCCCTGCGACAAGCACGACCGCGAAGGTTATCAGAGCCAAGGCCCCGGTGACCGCCAAGGCCCCCGTTGGGGAGCCCATCCAGGGAACCATCCCGATCAGGTTGCATCCCAGGACGAACAGGAACATGGTCCACAGGAACGGCAAGAAGCGATCGGCGTCTTGCCGACCAATACAAGGTCGCGCGACGTCGTCTCGAATAAACAGCAAGAAAACCTCCAGCATGTTCCAGAGCCGCCCCTTGGCATTGGCACCGCCCCGTATCCGGCGTGCTAGACCGATAAAGCAAGCGAGCAGAATCAACGCCACCGCCAGCTCCAGCACCATGAATTTGGTGATTTTCAGGTCAAGAGGCTGAAACGTGCTGTCGACCAGCGCATTGCCCGTTTGCACTTCAATCAGTGGTTCTTCCAACAGAAAGGGCTGAGGGATGTGCAGGTGGCCATCACTGCCTTCAGGGGTCAAAACGCGCGGCAAATGGAAGCCGTCGTCGTCTTGGACATGGCCAAACAGATGTTCGGGAGAGAGCGGGTCGGACATAGGGGAGGAAGGGGTTTGCGGCTGGTTGCGCTACGCGTTGGAGTCGACCAGCCGCACTGCGAGGTAGGTTTCCACTGCCAAACAGGCCATGAAAAAAGTCAACAAATAACAAACAAATCCGAAGTACACGGCGGCCATACCGTTCGCCGCGATCACCAGGCAAACGACCAGCGGAGGGATCAGCCGAATCGCCATCGCCAGCAACAGCCCGACCAGGGGTTGCTGCAATCGGTAGCGGTAAAACGCTGCCATGGCCAAACCTCCGGAAAACAGCGAGATCAGCGCCGCCGCGACAACCTCGGTCACTCCATGCAGTCCGTTCTGCCAGTAGCCAACCGGTAGCAGCAACAGCAAACCAATCGCAACCACTGCCGCCAGCCATGCCACGGACTGCAGAGTGCCGGTCTTGTTGCAGTGCGCCTTCTCGGACGGAGTGTTCACCCGTCTGTTTCCCCCAGTCAATCTTGTTTCTTTTCAGCCTTGTGTAGCTCTTTGTTCTGGCCCGGCGCACGCGTCAAATGAATCAAATGGATGACCGCGGCCGTGAGACCTAAAGCAAACCCAAGGAGCATAAACAGTGCCTTCGTTCCCAGCTTTTGATCCAGCCAATAACCTGCCAGACCGGGTAGAACCATTTCCAGGGAAACAGTCATTATGCGGGTAACCCAGTGGGCGGCCTGGGCGATAGGCGGGCGGCCGTCAGGCGAGTTCATCGCGCTGGGGAACCTTCAAGCGGTTGCGAGCAGTCCACGTCGAGCCCTGCCAAGGAGGCTGTCGAACACTCGCCTCGCAGCGCCTACACTGCTCTGGTCTGGTCTCACGCAAATTGCACTTTGAGACGTGGGTTAATCTAATTGCCCTGGTAGAGTGTGCAAAGGGGAATTCGTGCTTTTTTTCACAAAGTCTTGTCAGGTGGGACAACCCTATGTCAGGCCACAGGTTAACGAAGCCCAGCCAATTCCCCAATTGCCCTTCCAGAGGGGTTGAATCGATGCGAAACGAGTCTTAAGGAGCCTTTTCAGGGGCCAAGTTCGTTTACCGTAAAGCCATTGAAATCAAAAGGTTAGGTTCATTATGCAGGCTCAAAAAACTTGCGTTATTTGCCAGGTTGGAGTAGTATGAGTTGTAACGGATAGACGAGCGGGGCTTGATGGGCAAGCTGTTTATTGCCTCTTACCACACAGACCAACGAAGCCATCGGCTTGCGCCACGAGAACCAGACTGCGGCGAGGAACACGCTGCCGGTTCACGGTTCTCTCTCTGGCGACTTGGCCCGGATGATCCCGCCGTCTCGATGTTCCCCACCAACAGTGGGTCGAACCATCACCCATCCGACCGGTTCAAGGAGGTGGGCCCTTGGCCACCCGTCGAGCGAACATCGCACCGATGTTCCTCTGCAGGTGTTTTGCCGAGCGTGATTTTGTCAAGGACGATTCCGAGACGCGTTTTGTCGATGGGCTGGACCGCAGCCTGAAGAGCGCACCTTGACGGGAAGGCTTGGCGAACAGAAATGACTCCCACAACCTTGCGATCGTACACAGCCAAAGATCTGGCCCAACTAGCGCGTCAGAACGGTGTTTTGGGCTGGCACTCGATGCGAAAAGAAGAGTTGATTCGCGCCCTCGTGCGACTCTCCCACAATCGTACGCCTTTGAACAAAGACGGCGACGTCCCTGCCGTGCAGCAGACCAACCCTCAGGTCCGTAGGAAACTGGAACAGTTGCGCCGGAAACTGCAATCGGGCAAGAGCTTGGCGGCGCACGACCCGTCTGCAGCGCACCCTAGCGGTCGGTCCGATAGGTCGCCGAGTAAAGATCGACTGGTGGTGATGGTCCGCGATCCTTACTGGTTGCACGCCACCTGGGAGCTTTCGCAGCTGAGTATCGACCGGGCGCGGGCAGCCATGGGCCAGAGTTGGCATACAGCGAAGCCTGTTCTGAGACTTTATCGGGTGAATGAAGCGGGACTGTCGATACTCGTCCGCAACATCGCCATTCATGGCGGCGTGAGCCATTGGTATGTCGACGTGCAAGATCCCCCGTGTGATTACCGTACGGAGATTGGCTACCTGGCCAGCAACCGTTCGTTCTATTGCCTGGCACGGAGCAATACGGTCTCGACCCCTCAGGCTGGAACGACCGATTCGGTGGACGAAAACTGGGCCGACGTTGCCGAGAATGCCGACCGCATCTTCGCCATGAGTGGCGGCTACTCACCTGGCGGCACCAGCCGAGAGCTTCAGGAGCTGATGGAAGAGCGGCTGCGGCGACCACTGGGTTCTCCCATGACGATCCGCTTTGGCAAAGGCGCGACAACCCTCAACGCAGATTTTCGGGACATGGAGTTCGCCGTCGATGCCGAAGTGATTATTTACGGCATGGCCGATCGCAACGCCCATGTCACGCTCAAGGGCGAACCGGTGCAGCTGCGTAGCGACGGCACGTTTGCCGTCCGGGTGAATCTGCCCGATCGTCGTCAAGTCATCCCGATCGTCGCCAGCTCCAGCGACGGGGTCGAACAGCGGACGATCATTCTGGCCGTCGAGCGTAACACCAAGATGATGGAAAAAGTGGTCCGCGACGCCACCCGATAGCTTTCGCCCAGGTCTGCATCTCTCCGCACTGCCTCTCTGGACGGCACTGCTGCCAGACATTCCAATGTCAGGGTGAAAGGCAGCAAGACCATGGCCCCTATTCTTCCCCATCAACAGCAGCTTATTCGCGCGATCGAGCCGTTGACCAGTTGTGTTGTGGCATTTTCAGGCGGCGTCGACAGTGCGGTCGTCGCCAAAGCGGCCCACCTGGCCTTGGGCAAACGAGCTCTGGCCGTGACAGGCGTCAGCCCCAGCTTGGCATCCGGTGAGTTGGAAACAGCCTGCCAGGTTGCTAGGTCGATCGGCATTTCTCATCAGACGATTGAAACCGGCGAACTGGCCGACGCCGGCTATCTGGCCAATCAGCCCAATCGGTGCTGGCACTGCAAGACCGAGCTGTACGGCACGCTCAGGCAGATGGCCGATCGACTAGGGTTTCAGGCAATCGTCAACGGTGCCAACGCCGACGACCAGAATGATTTTCGGCCCGGTCTGCAGGCGGCTAGCGAGCAACAGGTGGTCAGCCCTTTGGCGGACTGCGGCATGACCAAGGCTGAGGTTCGGCAGCTCGCCCAGGCTTGGAATCTGGAGGTCTGGAACAAGCCGGCGACCCCCTGCCTTTCCAGTCGCGTGGTCTATGGGCTGGAGATTACTCCCGAGCGCTTGTCTCGGATCGACGCGGCGGAAGCGTGGCTGCGTGATTTGGGGTTTTCGAGCGTCCGCGTGCGATGTCACCACGACGAAATGGCACGCATCGAGATCTCTCCCGACCAACTGTCGCGTCTGGGCGAACCGAATCTGAGAAGGTCGATCATCGAGCGTCTCCGCGAACTGGGATTCCGCTACGTCACGGTCGATCTGGAGGGGTTCCGCTCCGGCAGCTTTCAGCAATTGATCGGTGCCGACGAGCTGGTGCGCTACGGAAGCTCGACGACGGGTTAGCGTCGCCCGCCGGGTCCACCTCCTCCACCCCTCATCCCACGGAAGCCTCGGACCGGTTCCAGGCCCCGTTCCTCTCGCCGATCGTTCATCTGGTCCATGAAGCGATCCATCTTGGCTCGCATTTCAGGGGTGGAGCTGTCGAGTCTAGCTTTTCGCCGTTGGTCGCGATCTCCGCCCGACTGATTTCCCCGATTACCGCCATCGCCTCGGCCTCCATCAGCGGCGCGCTGCTGGCGGCGCTCCTCCATTCGGTCGATCCACTGGTCCAGCTCTTGCTGTTGCTCCTCAGGCGGCAGTGCAAAGAATCGATCCATCCGCTGGATCATCATCTGCTGAAAGATTGGCCGACTGCTTTCGAAAAACTGCTGCCGCTGCTCATCGGAAAGCTCACGGACTTTCTCACGAAAGCCCTCGTCTGGTCGTCCGCCTCTATTGGAGAGATTCTCGTCGCGCATTTTCTCCAGCTCGGCTATCTGTGGATCGGTGCCCTCGAAAAACCCCATCGCCCAGCCTGCGCCCAAGATCAAGATTAAGACAAAACCGCCAGCGAGAACATATTTTTTCTTGTTCATAATAGTCAACTCCTAGGCAATCTTAGGATATCCAATAAACGACCGTCAGCGATCAACGTGGCCATCGAGATAGAGAAAGTTCCGCGAGCCCTCTTCTCCCGGTGTACCGTGAAACGACTCAAAATCGTAGACGACCCAAACTTCTCCTGAGCCGCGCGTCTCTCCTCGGCGAGTTTCCAATACCTGCATTCGTGTTCTATCTTCCAAGCGAAAAGAAGGATACTCGTAACTGAGCCCTTCGTTCTCGTAGTAGGAATCTCCCACGGAGTACGGCGCCCCATCGCCAGGCCGGACATAGCCATCGTAGACGACCACATCGGTCTTAGGATTGAGAGGGCCGAAATCGCTGGGGCAGCGGTACATCTCCTGGTTGTTTTCACCATAGTCGGCCAAGATCTTGTACAGGGGCCAAGTACCAGGCTCATCGGGATCCATTGGTGTCACGGAAGGCAGGATGGCCGCCTCAGGAAACGTGCCTCGAGGGCCTTGCCGGTCGAGATACTGCGTAAGTGCCAGACCAATCTGCCTGAGGTTCGATTTGCATTGGGTCCGGCGAGCCGCTTCGCGCGCACTTTGTACGGCGGGCAGGATCAGCCCGATGAGCACACCGATGATGGCGAGGACAACCAGCAGCTCGACCAACGTAAAGGCGCTGCTGCGTTTCATGGGTCGTTTCTCGGATTCTGGCTTCCAGAAGGGCTACGATATCGAGGCCATTGTGAGCCTAGACCGTCCCCCCTTGCTGAACCCCGCAAGACCGTCGTAGTCTCGCGGTTTTCTGGTCATTTTTTGGATTTTACAGCAAGGGAGGTCGAACCACCCAGAGCGGGTGTGACAGCGAAGTGCAGGCCGGGATGAGGGAGTCTCACGTCCTATGGTGCCTGCGACGGATCGAAGTGCGGCGGCGGGTCTTGCCGCCACCGCTAGGCCGATAGCCGTGGTGGATCGCAAACCACTCAGCGTACCGCTCCCGATCGGTGTAGCTGTTGTTGCGATCGTCTACCAAATGGCCCAGCTCGTGGATCAGGATGTTGTTCAGATAGAAGTCCTCGATGGTCGAGGTGCTCCAGATCAGCCGCCAGACGCCCGGTGTCGAGTCGTCCCACCGTCCACCGTACATCTTGGCCTCGTTGACCACCTCGGGGCGAGGAGGTACGTAGAACAGTTCCTCCAGCGACTCCTCAAGGGGGTAGAGATACAGCGTCGAGCCCCATTGCATGCCGTAACAGGGAAATCGCTTCTTTTTCTGGGTCATGCGGCTCAGTTGGACGACCTCCAACGATTCCAGAAAGGCCTGCGGAACGTTTTCAAGCCGTCTGCGAATCTGCGCGGGCGTCAGAATATGGCGATACCCTTCCCCCGGCTGCTGGACCACAACCCGGTAACCATCCACCTCACCATCAGGCTCATGCCAGTCCTCTGGCGGGGCAAAAGGTTCACACGTATTTCGAGCCGCCTGCGTCCGGCGGCCTCGGCGCGACCAGCGAGTGTTTTGGTGCGCACCACTGACCTTGGCCTGCCGCAGGGCGTTGTTGTGAGCGTGATTTCGACGTAGACTCATGGCTGGAAATCGTTTGCAGCTAGGTAGTTACTCCACGTGAGGAGACGCTTCATGTGGGTCGACCTGACCGCAGGTGGGAAATTCGACAGGTCGGACGAGCAAAGGCTCCCGAATGGGGCCTCAGACTCTTATTCCATCCTACGCAGGGAGAAGGAGCGACACCAGAAAACATCCGTAAAGTGTTTCATCAGAAGGACTTACGAGTACCCGCTAGACCCCCCAAATGGGCTGAATGGGGGGTCTGGGCCATGCTTCTGCCGGTCAGTACCATGAGAAGTCAGCTCGGCGAGCTGGCGTAGCTCAACAAGAACATGAAAGTGACCCTTTACACCCGCAGCGGTTGCCATCTCTGCGACCAGGCAGTTATCGATCTAGCGGCACATGGCCTGGTTCCGGAGCAGATCGACATCGACGCCAACGAGTCGCTCAGAGAGCAGTTCGATAGTTGCGTGCCGGTCGTGGAAATCGACGGGAAGATCCGCTTTCGAGGTCGCGTCGACCCGGTGCTGCTACGGCGCCTGCTAACCAACGCCCCGTAACCGCCTGCCGCTTGGCAACCGCCCCGAGCCGTGACTCGACCTCAACGCAGGGACTGCCCCGTGCCAGATGACTGCCTAGGCCTGTTCGCCAAGTACTGGCAACCGGGCCGAGTAAAGACCCGTCTAGCCGAGACGCTTGGCGCCGAGCAAGCCGCCGCGGCCTACCAAGCGTTTGTCAGAGCACTAGTCGAGCGATTGGCCAGCAGCGGTGACGACCGCATTTTGGCATTCGCCCCCGCGGACAGACATTCAGAGTTTGAGCAGCTATCACTCGACGCGTGGCGGTTGGAGCCGCAGGCCACTGGCGATCTGGGCCAGCGGATGGAAGCTTTTTTTCGCCACCGTCTGCGGGAAGGATGCCAACGGGCTGTTCTGCTGGGGACCGACAGCCCCAACGTCCCGCTGGCCCACATCGACCAGGCGTTTGAAGAGCTCCACTCGGCGAATGTCGTTCTCGGCCCCAGTGAAGATGGTGGCTACTATCTGGTAGGCATCTCGGGCAAGGTCCCGCCGATCTTCACTCAGGTACCATGGAGTACGCCTGACGTCTGGCAGAGCACTGTCGAATTACTTCAGTCTGCGAAGATCCACTTTTCGACGTTGCCGACCTGGTATGACGTCGATAACAGCGCCGATTATGAGCGGTTGGTCAGTGAGCTGCAACGAACCGCAGGTCATGAGCTAGTTCTGGATCGCCTTCTGACAGCGTTGCGATAATGCTCATTGGCTTCTAAAGATCTCGGCAAGCTTTCTTCAGCCGCGTCTTTCCTCCTCGTTCGCGTGTCGCCAGGCGTGATGCGAAACGCGGCCAAAATTGCTTGCTAGGAAGGCGGTCCATCCGCCCAGCACCGCGCTTGAAACACCGCCGACGATCAGACCGGGCCACTTCACGTCAGCGCCCAAGACAGCAACGATGCCTCCCAAGCCTACTGTCGCCCCGGCCAGAATTCCGCCCAACACGATCGCCAACCTCCACCGGCCTAGTGGACTGTGAAATGCCAGCGGAGTTGTCGGCGGCAAATCGATTTCAGCCAGGCAAACCGGCTGACCTAGCGTCACCGGGTCATCCGATTCAACGTACGGGTCGGCTGCCCGCCAGCGGTGAACCTCGTGCGAGGTATCACACAGCCGGGTGCCGATCAACGTCCCAAACACATGTGCAGCGATTATGAGCGTGCTGCAACAGATCACCAGAGGCCAGGGTCCCGAGGTAGCAACCAGTGACGCACACAGTACTCCCAGCAGCGTCACATAGAAGAACATCTGGCGGAGGCCGAATCGCAGTAACTGCGGCTCGCGCACGGCGGCTTGTGAATCGAGCGGAGAAACAGTGGCCGAAGACATGAGATTTCTGGTTATCCTCCGCTACGGAACTTCGCACAAGTAGAATCGCACCTCGTATCGCCGGGCCCCTCTCGCTACTGTCGTTGGGTGGCAGTCTTGCCCTCCAAATGCACCATCAACAGCGCGATGTCCGCGGGGGTAATCCCGCTGATGCGGCTGGCCTGCGAGAGATTAGCCGGCTGGATGCGGCCCAGCTTTTCCCGAGCTTCAGCCCGCAGCTGTGGCAGACGTTCGTAATCGAAGCTGCCGGGAATCCGCTTCCGGGCCAGCCGCTGCTGCCGGTCGACTTCGACTTGCTGCCGCGCGACGTAGCCGGCGTACTTGACGTCGTACAAGACTTGCTGGGCGACTAACGGATCGAGCGTTTCGAGCTCGGGCAGCAGTTCGACGATTTCCGTCCAATCGACTTCTGGCCGACGGAGATGCTTGGTCAGTGGCACAGCGCCAGTTCGGGCATCGTCGAGCAGCTGGCAGACCGTCTGAATAGTTGCCTCTTTTTCTAGCAGGGTCTGATGCCGGTCGGCGTCGACCAGCCCCGCTTCGAAAGCTAGCGGAGTCAGCCGTCGGTCGGCGTTGTCTTGTCGCAGCAACAGACGATACTCAGCCCGGCTGGTAAACATGCGATACGGTTCGTCGACACCGCAGGTCACCAGGTCGTCGATCAGCACGCCGATGTACGCCCGGTCGCGGTCGAGTACCAACGGCTCGCGATGCAGCAATCCAAGCGTGGCATTCGCCCCGGCAACCAGCCCCTGCGCACCTGCTTCTTCGTAACCGGTGGTGCCATTGATTTGTCCCGCCAGAAACAGCCCGGCGACTCGCTTGGTTTCCAGATTGGCCCGCAACTGATCGGGCGGTGCATAGTCGTATTCGACCGCGTAGCCGTACCGCATGATCTCGGCCTGCTGCAAGCCCGGGATCAGGTGGAACATCGCCTCCTGCACGTCGCGGGGCAGGCTGGTCGACACCCCATTGACGTACACCTCATGTGTATCGCGGCCCTCCGGCTCCAGAAAAATCTGGTGTTGTGACTTTTCGGCGAAGCGGACCACTTTGTCCTCGATCGAGGGACAATAGCGCGGCCCGCTAGAGTCGATCTGCCCACTGTACATTGGCGCCCGATGCAGATTGGCGCGAATCAACTCATGTACGGCCTGGTTGGTGTAAGTGATGTAGCAAGGGAGCTGATCGACTTGCAGCCGCTCGGTCAAAAACGAAAAAGGCTGCGGCTGTTCGTCACCGGGTTGCAGCTCGGTCTGGGTGGTATCGATGGTGCGGCCGTTGAGTCGCGGCGGCGTGCCGGTCTTGAACCGCTCCAGGGTGATGCCCTCCCGCTCGAGCGCCCCGCTGATTCCTCGGCTGGTCCCCTCCCCTGCCCGACCGCCTGCCGTTTTCGATTCGCCTGTGTGCATCAGTGCTTGCAGGAACGTCCCGGTCGTGAGCACCACCGCCGGGGCCCGATAGATCGCTTCGCCCCGGACCGAGACGCCGACGATCTGTGAACCGTCAGCTGTTGTTTCAGTCAGTAAATCCTCGACCACCTCTTGCCGGAGCACCAGATTCGGCTGGGCTTCGACGATACGTTTGATCTCGGTTTGGTACGCCCGCTTGTCGGCCTGGGCCCGGGGGCTGTGCATCGCGGGGCCTTTGCGGCGGTTGAGCATGCGAAACTGGATGCCGGTAGCGTCGATCGCCCGCCCCATCGCCCCGCCGAGTGCGTCGATTTCGCGGACGATCTGCCCCTTGCCCACCCCACCGATGGCTGGGTTACAGCTCATCTGGCCGACCGTGTCGCAGTTCGTCGTCAGCAGGGCCGTCTTGGCCCCCATCCGTGCCGCAGCCAATGCCGCCTCAGTCCCGGCATGGCCGGCCCCGACCACCACGACGTCAAATTCATAGGAGCTTTTCGACATACCCTTGAGCGTACCAATCCCTGGGGCCGATGCAACGCGCCGTTACGCAAGAAACGCGACTGCGGTATGCTAAGAGGCCGCTCCCGCCAACCCAGCGGCGAGAGTAGCTCACCCCCCTCCCCCACAGGCCCACCTCGATTCCGTGGCAACCATCGAAACGAAACCTGTTGCTGACGACTCAACGACCGTCAAACCGGCCGAGACGGTCAGCCTTAGCGTCGCCGATGTCGTCGGCATCGGTCTGGCGTTTCTGGCTTCGTTGCGGCTCACGGTGACCCTGTTCGCCCTGTCGATCGTGCTGGTCCTGGCCGGCACATTGGCCCAGATCGATCACGACGTCTGGTACATCATTCACAACTATTTCCGGACGTTCTTTGCCAGAATCCCGCTACAGGTCTTCTTTCCCAGAGCGCTGGAAATTCCCGGGGCGTTCTGGTTTCCCGGAGGTTGGACACTCGGGGCGATGCTCTCGGTCAATCTGCTTGCCGCACACGCGGTTCGCTTTCGCGTGAGCGGTAGGGGTCGCAAGCTGTGGTCGGGCGTGACACTGATCGCGATGGGAATCGGCCTGACTTATGCCGTTATCCAAAGTGGTCTGGACGAGATGATTGAAAGCGAGCTCTCGGCCCAGTTTTGCAATGGCCTGTGGCATGCGTTGCGCGCGGCGCTTGGAGGTGGCACGCTGATGTTGGCGTACTATCTGGCGCTGAGCTACCAACGAGCAACCCGGGGGTCGGCCGCTTGGCTGTGGTGGTTGGGCGCGGCAACAGCTGCGCTGTTGGGTGCACTGGTGCTGTGGCTCTTCACACATCCCGAGGCTCGGCTCGACCCCTCCGGCTTGCGGATTTTGTGGCAATTAATCAAGGGAGGCGTTGCCGGGCTCGTGCTGCTGGCAGGTTGCTACCAGGTCTTCGGCCGTCGGGCGGGCATCGTGTTGCTCCATAGCGGCATCGGCCTGATGATGTTCAGTGAACTGCTCACTGGTTTGCATGCCGAAGAGGGGCAGATGCAAATCGTCGAGGGACAGACGGCCAACTTCGCACAAGACATCCGCGCTGCCGAGTTAGCACTGATTGACAAATCGGATCCCGAGCAAGATCGTGTCGTCGTCGTGCCGTACCAGTTGCTCAAGGAAGCGCTCGACGATGAGAGCTTGATCGAATCGGCCGAGCTGCCCGTCGCCGTGCGCGTAATCGATTACCTGCCCAACGCGGTGACACGCCTCCGCCAACCCGGCGAGCAAGCCGTTGCCACGCGCGGGCGCGGTGCGCTGCGCATTGCCCAGCCGGTCGATGGCAGCACCGGCGTGGCCATGGAGCAGAAGGCCGACATTCCCGCGACCTACGTGGAGCTGCTCGACAAACAGAACCAGACCTCACTGGGAGTCTTCCTACTTTCACCCGGGCTGCAGCCGGTGCCCTTCACGCTGGACGCCCAACCGTTTGAGCTCGATTTCCGCTTCAAACGGCTCTACAAGCCCTACTCGGTCAAACTGCTCGAGTTTCAACATGACCGCTATGTCGGCAGCAACACACCCAAAAACTTTGCCTCCGTGGTGCAGCTGGTCGATCCCGAACAGAGTGTCGACCGGAAGTTCAAGACCTGGATGAACAACCCGCTTCGATATGGGGGCGATACGCTCTATCAGTCGAGCTTTGTTGATCAGGTTCCGCCAGTGACGGTCTTGCAGGTAGTTACCAACCACGGCTGGATGATTCCGTACGTCGGTTGCATGTTGGTCGGGATCGGCATGTTTTTTCATTTTGTACGAGCGATAGTCAGTTTCGCCGGAAAACGAATGCCCGGTGCGAACAGCGCGGTAACACTTGCGGCCGGTGGTCTGTTGTCCGATTGGCGAACGCCGCGAGTCTGGGTTCCGGCGCTGGTGGTGTTGATCTTCGCCAGTTGGGTCGCCAGCCGGGCTCGCCCGCCGAAACTGGCCGTGACCGAAATGCAGATCGACCGCTTTGGCCAGCTACCGGTGGCCTATCAGGGCCGGGTGAAGCCGTTGGACACGTTGGCTCGAAACGCGCTGTCGGTGGTTTCCAATCGCGGCACGCTTTTCGTCGAGCCCGAAAACCCGACCGGCTTGCGAAAGCTGTTCGGCATTCCCATCAAGCGGCCTGCGACCGAGTGGCTGCTCGATCTGATCAGCGGCACCGAGGCCTCTCGGCATCATCGGGTAATTCGCATCGACAATCTCGACGTGCTACAGACGCTCGGTCTGGAGACGCGCGACGGCTACCGCTACAGCCTGACCGAGTTTTTTGAGCATTTCAACGAATTTGACAAGCAGATCAAACTGGCCCGAGAAGTCCCCGAGCAGCAGCGGACATTGCCACAGCGCAAGTTCATGGAATTGGGCAACCAGATCGGGCTGCTTAACACACTGAAGGCTTCGTTCGCTTCAGCCCAGGTAAGCACCGAATCGAAAGAATCGCTGCAGCAAAGTCTGTTGGCGCTGGACCGAGAGATTCAATCGCTTAGCCAGACCGCGCCACGGTCGGTGCCGCCCGCCACTCCGCAGGGGACGTGGCAATTCCGGCTCGAAGCGGAGCGCGACGAGATGTTCGCCAAGGCGAGTGGCAAAGAAGTGAACGAGGCCACGATCGCATGGCGTGCGATGCTCAAAGCCTACTCTGCGGGCGACGTCCGGGCGTTTAACGACCAGGTCGCCGCCTACGGTGAACTGATCCAGCAGCGCGCGGACGCCGAAGCGCTTGCCGAGGCGGAAACCGCGACGCTTCGCAAAGAAGCCGAGAAGCTCCGCCCCGCGCGAGTCCGCTTCGAAGCGTTTTTCAATCACTTCAGTCCCTTCACGTTGGCCATGTCGCTCTATTGCGTCGCTTTCCTGTTGACGGCCGCCTCCTGGCTAGGATGGACGGTCGTGCTGAACCGCTCGGCCAACTGGCTGCTGTGGTTCACGTTTATGTTGCACACGTTTGCTCTGGTGGCTCGGATTTATATCTCGGGGCGGCCGCCGGTTACCAATCTCTATTCTTCGGCCGTGTTTATCGGCTGGGCAGCGGTCCTGTTCGCCTTGCTCTTTGAAAAGATCTACCGCATCGGCATCGGCAACATCATGGCCTCGGTGATTGGCTTTCCCACGCTGTTTATCGCCCACAACTTGGCTGGCGACGGCGACACGTTCAGCGTCTTACAGGCGGTCCTTGACACTCAGTTCTGGCTTGCCACCCACGTCGTCTGCATCACGTTGGGATACTCGACCACGCTGCTAGCCGGTGCGCTGGGAATTGTTTACATCTTCGCCGGACACGTGACCAAGGTGCTCAGTCAAGAAGACCGCCGACAGCTCCTCCGCATGACTTACGGCACACTCTGCTTTGCGACGTTCTTCAGTTTCATCGGTACCGTGTTGGGAGGCTTGTGGGCCGACGATTCCTGGGGCCGATTTTGGGGCTGGGATCCCA
>Ga0315336_1004085_pt1 | contig 18015 bp, 16 predicted proteins | sample ASW5metaG_FD_204512 | JGI IMG/M metagenome (GOLD analysis project Ga0315336, IMG submission 204512) | Ammonia-oxidizing marine archaeal communities from Monterey Bay, California, United States - ASW #5 | ecosystem: Environmental > Aquatic > Marine > Intertidal zone | place: USA: California... | reverse complement strand
GGATCCAAACCGTCCGGTCCTAAAAGTGCCACCCTACGTTCCCAATTCGCCCGAGTTGCTGACAAGCTAACCAACTCTGCACTGACACTGTCTAATTCGTGTTGGTGCCGCCACCACGCAACCAACTCTGTATCACCTTGCACAGCGTGATAACCAAAATAAATGAGTAAAACTGCCCCCAGCATAGGGCCGACGGCTTGATGAGCCTTACGGCGTCGTTCTCGTAATAACATAACACTTTAACATGAATCACGTCGGAAGCGTTGCGTCAAGCAAAACCGGGCTAAATTCTATAATGATTCCAATAGTGTGCTATAAAGGACTCAGCTACCCGAATTGTTATATTAATAGGCAAGGATGGGTTTTCAATAATATTGCAAGCTATTTGTATAGCCCAGGAAGCAGAAGGATTTGATGGGTTTGACTTCAGAGACGGATTAAATACCCAGCATATTGTGCTGCAGGTCCCAACTCTTCCTCGATCCTTAAAAGCTGATTGTACTTGGCAACCCTGTCCGACCGAGACAAAGATCCGGCCTTAATTTGCCCGCAGTTTGTTGCCACCGCTATGTCGGCAATAGTACTATCCTCGGTCTCACCAGATCGATGTGATATTATAGCTCTGTAAGATGCCTTGTGGGCCATTTCGACTGCCTTCAGGGTTTCAGTCAAAGTTCCGATCTGATTGACCTTTACAAGTATAGAATTTGCGACTCCCCCTACAATTCCTTTTTCTAAACGTTCACAATTGGTGACAAAAATGTCATCGCCAACCAGCTGAACGTTCGAGCCTAAAGCCTGGGTTAAGGCTTTCCAACCCTCCCAATCATCTTCAGCCATGCCATCTTCTATGGAGACAATAGGATAACTTTTCACTAGCCCTTCATAGTAGTTAACCATCTGATGGCTATCGAGCTCCCGCCCTTCTCCGCATAGTTTATACATTCCATCTTTATAGAATTCTGTGGACGCAACATCTAAAGCAAGCAGAATGTCATCGCCGGCTTTGTATCCAGCTAAGCTGATGGATTTCATAATAAAATTGAGTGCTTCCTCTGCGCTATCTAGATTAGGTGCAAAGCCTCCTTCATCCCCAACACAAGTGTGGTGACCAGCAGCACTCAATTCAAGTTTCAAGGCATGGAAAATTTCTGATCCCGCTCGTATTGCCTCTGCCACGCTACCCACTCCTACCGGCATTATCATGAATTCCTGTATGTCGATGGAATTATCAGCGTGAGAGCCACCATTAACGATATTCATCATTGGTACTGGCAGAGTTCTGGCACCCGCCCCGCCAACGTATCTATACAAGGGTAAGCCGGCATCTTCTGCCGCCGCCTTAGCAACAGCCAGGGATACACCTAGTACTGCATTGGCTCCGAGGCGAGACTTTGCTTCAGTTCCGTCTAGATCAATCATCGTTTGATCAAGGTGAACCTGATCATCCGCATCCAAACCCGCTACCGCCTGGAAAATCTCACTGTTGACTGCCTCCACTGCTAATGAAACACCTTTTCCTCGATAGCGCTTCTCGTCACCATCACGGAGTTCAACAGCTTCGTGGGAACCGGTTGAAGCACCGGAAGGTACAGCTGCACGGCCAAACGCCCCAGTTTCCAGTCTGACGTCCACTTCCACGGTTGGGTTTCCACGCGAGTCCATTATTTCACGAGCAATAATCCCAACAATAGCACTCATCTTGTATCCTTCATAAACTGCACAATCCTAGGTCTAAGTAGCATTCGTAACGTTACTAACAATTATGGCATTGAAATGGGACGGGATTTTGCTACTGCATCAAGTTCTTTTAGTGTTTTCAATATCTCCGGCATATCTTTAAGATAAATCATATTGGGACCATCGGACGGGGCCTTATCCGGATCGGGATGTGTTTCCATGAATATGGCCGCTACACCAACAGCCACCGCGGCTCTAGCAATAACGGGGGCAAATTCCCGCTGCCCACCAGAGCGGGTACCTTGACCTCCCGGCTGCATTACTGCATGTGTCGCATCTATTACAACCGGATAGCTAGTCCTTGCCATTATAGGTAAAGATCGCATGTCTGTTACAAGCGTATTATAACCGAAAGAGGAACCGCGTTCTGTAATAAGAATATTGTTGTTGCCTGTGCTCTCTATCTTCGTGACAACATTCTGCATATCCCATGGGGCAAGAAACTGGCCTTTCTTGACATTTACAGCAACCCCGGTTCTCCCGGCAGCAAGCAATAGATCTGTTTGCCGACACAGAAAAGCTGGTATTTGAAGAATATCAACCACTTCTGCAGTCGGGACACAATGTTCTATTTCATGAACGTCCGTAAGAACAGGACAACCAACTGTCTGTCTAATTTCTTCGAAAACAGGCAGCGATTTCCTAAAGCCCATACCGCGCTTACCTGATAGGCTGGTGCGATTAGCCTTATCGAAAGAGGACTTATAAATTAGCCCAAACCCCGCGCTAGTGGTCATGTCTTTCAGGATAGAAGCCACTTCTACTGCATGGGCACGGCTCTCCATTTGACAGGGGCCCGCAATGATCACCGCGGGCAAGTCGTTACCAACGGTATGAGATCCAATTTTTAGTTTACGGTTTGGATGTCGTGATTCTGCCATTATTGTGTTACCAGTTGTGTTGGACCAGTTTGCCTTTATACCAACCTCGATTGATGCACTGCAGCTTCTATGAATGCGGTAAACAGAGGGTGGGGAGCAAACGGTTTTGATTTAAGTTCCGGATGAAACTGCACCCCTATAAACCAAGGATGATTCGGATACTCCACAATTTCTGGCAACACACCATCAGGCGACATGCCGGAAAAAACTAATCCCGCCATCTCAAGTCTCTCCTTATAGTTTATATTAACTTCAAATCGATGCCGATGGCGTTCGGAGGTCGCATCACAGCCATAGATAGCAGCTGACTTAGTGCCTTTCTTAAGGTCACAAGGATAAGCACCAAGCCGCATAGATCCGCCTAGATCCGAAGATGTGTGGCGGTGTTCAACCTTATCTTGCTTAACCCATTCCGTCATTAGCCCAACCACAGGATCCGGTGTTGGCCCGAATTCGGTAGAGTTTGCCTCAGGTATGTCTGCAATGTTGCGAGCAACCTCAATAACAGCCATTTGCATGCCGAAACAGATACCGAAATAGGGCACATTGTGTTCTCTAGCAAATCGTACTGCATGAATTTTTCCCTCAACGCCGCGCTCCCCAAATCCGCCCGGCACAAGAATACCATTAACATGGTCAAGCTGCCCTACGGTGCCTTTCTGCTCGAAGATTTGCGAGTCAATCCAATCAAGATGAACTCGTACATTGTTAGCAATTCCGCCATGCGTCAGCGCCTCGGTAAGAGACTTATACGCATCAAGTAGCTGAGTATATTTCCCGACAACAGCGATGTTTACTTGACCTTCAGGCGACTGAACACGTTCCACTATTTTCCGCCACCGGCTTAGGTCCAGCCCGGGCTGTGCCTGCAACCCAAAATGCTTGCAAACTTGTATATCCAGGCCTTCTTCATGGTAGCTAATTGGCACTTGATAGATTGTACTTACATCTTGCGCGGGTATGACCTTTTCCTCACGGACATTGCAGAACAGAGCTATCTTGCGCCGCTCCGCCGCAGGCATCGGTCGATCTATCCGGCACATTAATATTTGCGGCTGAATACCTAGGCCCAGAAGTTCCTTAACTGAGTGCTGAGTCGGTTTTGTCTTCAACTCACCAGCGGCAGGAATAAAAGGTATCAAAGTCAAATGCATAAACATCGCCCGTTCGGTCCCGAGTTCATTGCCCAACTGACGTATAGCCTCCAAGAACGGCAAACTCTCAATGTCTCCGACCGTTCCTCCTATCTCGCAAAGCACAAAGTCCTCACCCTCAAGGTCGTCCTGGATAAACTCCTTGATTGTGTCAGTAACGTGAGGAATCACCTGAACCGTTGCTCCCAGGTAATCCCCCCGGCGTTCCCTAGCAATCACTCCAGAATAAATGCGGCCGGTGGTCACATTATCACTTTGTTTGGACGGAACCCCCGTATAGCGCTCATAATGGCCAAGATCTAAGTCAGTTTCTGCGCCATCATCGGTTACATAAACTTCACCATGTTGATATGGGCTCATAGTGCCTGGATCAACATTGAGATACGGATCCAACTTGCGGAGGCGCACTGTGTATCCCCGCGCTTGCAGCAGCGCACCAAGAGCCGCTGAAGTGAGACCTTTTCCGAGGGAAGATACCACGCCGCCGGTGATAAATATAAACCGCGTCATGGACGGCTAATTTAACTCAAAAAGGAGAAGCCGCAAGCGTTGTCGTACAAAAATATTCAATTTTCGGAAAAAAAGTCGCAAATATTGAAGTTTTTCGCTAATCCGCCATTGGAACGCTAGGTATTATCGGCTTTGATGCGTCTTGAGCAGGCGGAACGTCGATAGGAATGTCAACAATCGGGGCGCCAACCGGCTGATTCAATACTGGTTCACCAAGAATCACTGTCGTTTCCTGGTTTGGTTTAGCCAACAAAGCCAGAGTTAGACTAGTAGCAAAAAAACTGATTCCCAGGAAAGCCGTGGCACGGGTGAGCGGGTTTGCCCTAGCCCTGGCCTGCGTCATGCCAGTCAAAGACGCGCCACCCATCATTCCACCGCCAGAGGCAAATCCTTCAGATTTCTGAAGTAAAATGAGCACAATCATCGCCATAGCAATTAATAAATGAATAACCAAGATAACTGTTGTCATATTTATCGGCCTGTAAAATCAAGCTACTCGGAAGGTGCTGCACCAACAGGGCAGTTTATCACACTGTTCCGACAGTGGCGCCCTTTTAGACGGGTTTCGGGGCGAAGGCTAGGGACAACTACTGATTATCTGCCAGAATTGATCTAGCTCCAGACTGGAACCACCGACTAGAGCACCATTAACTCCTCGTGCACTAAGAATGTCGGCAGCATTAGCAGCCTTGACGGAACCACCATACAAGATACGCAGGCTATCTGCTTTTTGCCTAGAAGACTTAGAAAATGCCGCACGAACCACACTATGCGCGGCCTCGATTGCGTCAAGAGTGGGCGTTTGGCCTGTTCCGATAGCCCACAACGGCTCATAAGCAACAACAATATTGTCGGAACTGGCATTATCTGGGAGCGATTGCAGAACCTGTCGCGAGATCACATCAGCCGTTTGTCCATCATCCCTTTGACTGGCACTCTCTCCTACGCAAACAATGGGAATCAAACCTTCCTCAAGCAGAGCCTCGGCCTTAAGACTAACATCCGTATCAGCTTCATTGTGGTTAGCCCTGCGCTCCGAATGACCAACAATGGCATACTTGCAGCCCAGGTCTGAAAGCAAAACGGGACTAATGTCCCCAGTGTGAGCGCCACTTCGCTCCCAATGACAGTCCTGGGCACCTACAAAGATCGAACTTTTGCCAACAGCATTAATTACTGCATCAATAAGAGGAGCTTGTGGGCAAATTGCAATATCCTGAATAGGTTGGGGAATAGAGCACACCTTCTCAGCAAGCTTGGTGGAAAAAGCAATAGCCGGTCCCAGTGAGAGATTCATTTTCCAATTAGCAACTATCAGGTGACGGCTCATATCGTTCCCCGGTGATAGCAAAACGGTCAGAATCTAATATCGGCTGCCGATTCCAGAACGAACCTTGCTACCATAGCTGCCAGCGCTTTTCTACTGTCGGAGTAATTAAGCCCCAGATTACATATAGCTACCCCGGAAAGCGCCCTTGCAGCGCCCATAGCGCCCTCTTATGATCCGCCTTAGCAATCTATCGAGCTGCTACTAAGTGCTACTGTACGAGTGAAAGGAAATCAGCATGATTCAAGGAATGACGCGAGCTGTCAAAGAAAGCTGGCTTCTCAAGGGATTTCTTGGTCTGGTCATGATGAGCTTTGGCATTTGGGGAGTCGGTGACGCGATACGCCCCCCCATTGACCCAAATGTTGTCCTGATGGTGGAAGACTTCGACATCAGAACCGAAGAGTTACAGCGCCGTTTTCTGGGAGAAGTGAGGCAGGTCCAAAACTCACTTGGACCACAGTTCACCGGCAAGCAGGCAGTAGAACTGGGTATCCTAGACCAAATCCAACAACAACTTATCAATTGGGCAACGGCCAACGTAGCAGTAACAGATTGGGGTATTATCATGCCTCCAGAAGTCGTTCGTGACATGATCCAGCGGGAACCCGCCTTCCACGATCAAACCGGGCAGTTCAACCAGAGCTACTATTACGAAACCTTAAGCGCCAATCAATTATCTGAAGGCGAATTCTTTTCCCTATTTACTTCTGATTTAAAGCAAAAGATGTTGTTTTCTTCCGTAACCGCCAATGCTGGCGTCCCGTTGGCTCTAGTTGATGGTCTCCTCGACTACAGAACAGAGACACGGATAGCCGATAGCCTGCTTATTGATAAAAATGAAATAGACGTATCTAAGACGCCTAATGAAAACGAATTGATAGAAACATATGAACGCAATATTGCAGCCTACACCTCCCCAGAATACAGGAATGTGACAGCCATCCTAATTCTACCGGACGATCTGGTGGATGCTGCAAGTATTTCTGAGGATGAACAGCGAATATACTATGAGGAAAACCGGCATCTATACGAGATTCAAGAGAAACGACAAGTTGCACAGATTGTATTTGATTCGAAAGAAGAAGCTGACCGGGTTTATGAAGTAGTTATTGCAGGAAAGACACTTTCAGAAGCAGCATTGGAAACTGGAATCAACCCACCTGTAGAAATGGGAGAAATAACGGCAGACGAATTAATCGGAATTCCTCAGGAGGCAGTCTTCGGAGTAGGTCTTAACGGTGTTGCGCCTCCCACGGAAAGCGACTTCGGATGGCACTTGTTCGAAGTCCGGGCAATACAACGGGGTGCTATACAGATGTTTGAGGCAGTCCAACAAAACATTGTAACCGTCCTAATCGAGGAGCAGGCCGTCGATTTGATTTATGAGGCCTCTGTTTTCCTTGAGGACGAACTCGCTGCGGGTACACCATTAAAAGAAATTTCTACCGCTTTGGGTACTCAGTACTTGGATTTTACGGCTATAGATCGTGAGGGGAAAGATCCTAACGGTCTAACGCCGCCAGGCTACATTGATAAAGATCGGTTTTTGCTCACAGCATTCAACACTGAAGAAGGCCAAGATAGTGCCTTAATCGAACTCGAAGATGGCGGAATTTACACGATAAGGATTGAAAAAGTAATATTGCCAACACCAAAGCCATTCTCGGAAGTTAGGCCGGAGGTTGTTCTACACTGGCAACAGTTGGAACAAGGTCGTATTGCCGAGAACCTGGCAGTTACCCTGACTTCAGAAATCGGACCATCAACTAGCTTCCCAGCATTAGCAGCGGCAGACGATCGAGTCACCTACGCCCAGTTAGGTCCAGTCAACCGTTTTGGTGAGAGTCTTCAACTTGACTACATTATAAACACCGATCTTATTAGTCAGGATGTGTTGGAAAGACTTTTTGCTGTTACGCAAGGAGAGAGTTTTTACGCTCCAGTGGAAGCCGGTCACGCAGTTGCAAGACTTAGGGAAATTGGATCAGGTCTGCAAGGTCGTGACGACTCTGCACGAGATCAGGTATTGAGTAGTGTTAAGAATTCTATGGGCGAAGATTTGCTAGCACAGCTATTTCGTGGCCTAAAAAAACGCTATCCCGCCGTCGTTAATCAGGAAGCCCTCGATCAATTGGCACTGCAGTGATGAAAGCTTTTCCCGCTGCTAATGCGTTCACATCGGTGTACGAGGCGGGACGATCACAAGTCGTATGGACGGAACTCGTTGCCGATCTATACACACCAGTTTCCGCAGCATTAAAGCTGCGCCCTCAATCATCCTACACGGCTCTTCTTGAATCGGTTGAAGGTGGAGCAGTGCGCGGCCGATATTCATTCATTGCCTTAAAGCCCGATGTTGTATGGAAATGTTCTGGTGACACTGCAATGATCAGCCGAACTTCTTCAGGTGTCCATAGCGAATTTATTCAGGATTCCATCCCTACCTTAGATTCCTTGCGCCAGCTAATTGCTGATTCACGCATTGACCTTCCTGAAACCCTACCGCCTATGGCAGCTGGAGTTATCGGTTACATGGGTTATGACACCATTCGACTCGTCGAAGACATTCCAGATACAAACCCCGATACCCTTGGCATACCTGACGGCATGTTCATGCGCCCAACCGTTATGGTGATTTTTGACAATGTTAGAGACACAATCACAATCGTAACTCCTGTCCGACCTGCCAAGGGCGTAGGTGCAAAACAATCGTACAGTGCGGCAAAGAACCTTCTTACAACAATTCTAGATGCCCTAAATAGACCCTTAGACGACCGGCCAATCCATACAAAAATTACGTCGCCCTGCCCATCCCCTATATCAAATTGTACTGCTACCGATTATGCAAAGATGGTTAAGAAAGCAAAGGAGTACATTTTTGCTGGTGACATTCTTCAAGTCGTACCATCGCAGAGGTTCCGCTTATCCTTCCGAGAACCCTCCTTCTCCCTTTATCGTTCCCTGCGCCGCCTTAATCCTTCGCCATTTCTATTCTTTCTAAATTTTGATGATTTTACAATCGTTGGGTCTAGCCCAGAAATTCTCGTAAGGCTCCGAGATGGTAAGGTAACCATCCGCCCAATAGCTGGTACACGTCCTCGGGGAAAGAGTCGCATCGAAGACGCTGCCCTTGCCGAAGAGCTTCTAACCGATCCAAAGGAACTTGCTGAACATTTGATGCTCTTGGATCTAGGCAGAAATGATGTGGGAAGAGTAAGCGAAGTCGGCACCGTTATGGTCACAGATGAAATGGCAATCGAATACTACTCACATGTCATGCACATCGTCTCGAACGTAGACGGCACCATCTCTCCGGATTACGATGCCATGGATGCGCTAATGGCCGGGTTTCCCGCAGGTACCGTATCCGGTGCACCAAAGGTGCGCGCAATGGAAATTATAGATGAACTTGAGAACGAAAGACGTAGTTTCTATGCTGGCGCTATTGGATATATCGCCGCTAATGGGGATATGGACACCTGTATTGCGTTGCGAACAGCATTAGTGAAGGATGGTGAGATTATCATTCAGGCCGGTGGTGGTGTTGTCGCCGACTCCGACCCGGAAGCTGAATACCAGGAAAGTTGCAACAAGGCTCAAGCGCTTATCAACGCCGCCCAACAAGCTGCACAATACAGACACCACTAAAATTCACCTTCAAAACTAATTGTCCGTAAGTTGCTCGCAGTAATGGGATAGTTCCTGAACTTGACGCTTGGTGGCCTGGCAGGCATTCTTTCACGCTTTTTTTTACAATGGCAGGTTATGTATCTCCTAATTGATAACTACGATAGCTTTACATATAACCTCTGGCATTATCTTGGTGAGCTCGGTGCTGACGTACAAGTGCATCGTAATGATAGTTTCTCAGTGGATGAAGCCTTACGCCTAAAGCCTATGGGAATCATCCTTTCTCCTGGCCCATGTGATCCTAACAAGGCTGGTATTTGCCTTGAACTCGTTAAAGCCGCAGCCGGCAACACTCCAATATTCGGAGTCTGTCTCGGACACCAAGCTATTGGCCAGGCGCTGGGGGGTAAAATCGTGAGAACAACTCCCATGCACGGCAAAGTAAGCCCCATTCAACACTTCGGGCACACAATGTTTGATAGCATTCCTTCACAATTTGAAGCCACACGCTATCACTCTCTAAAACTCCAGCATTCTGGCCTGCCGGAATGCCTTGAGGTTACTGCTGAAACGGCTGATGGTATTATCATGGGCATTGCTCATCGGGAAAAACCTATTTATGGCGTCCAATTTCATCCGGAAAGTGTCGCCTCAACTTATGGACATACGTTATTGAACAACTTCCTAATCGCGACCGGGCACATCGCCCCAAGCTCAAAACACAAAGCACTAAAATAATGTCAGATTTAAAGCTATTTCTTAAAAAGGTAGCCGAAGGCGAATCCCTGTCAGAAATTGAAGCGGAGAAAGCCTTCGATATAATCATGTCAGGCTCAGCAACAGCCTCACAGCTCGGTGCTTTTCTAATGGCTTTGCGGCTCCGCGGAGAAACGGTGGAGGAAATTACCGGTGCCGCTCGAATCATGCGTGTGAAGGCCCTTCAAGTAAAAGCGCCACGAGGTTCTATAGATACTTGCGGCACTGGGGGTGATGGATCCGGTACTTACAATATTTCAACAGCAACTGCACTGGTCGTGGCAGGGTGTGGTGTTCCCGTTGCTAAGCATGGAAACAAAGCAATGTCTTCGAAGTCGGGGGCAGCCGATGTCCTGGCAGAAATGGGCGTAAACCTTGACGCTACACCAAGGGTTATCGAACGGTCGCTAACGGAAGCTAATATCGGGTTCCTTTTTGCCCAGCGTCACCATACCGCCATGAAGCACGTCGCTGCCGTCCGCCAAGAGCTCGGCATCCGAGTGATTTTTAACTTACTTGGGCCATTATCAAATCCGGCTGGGGCCAAACGGCAACTCCTTGGTGTATTTGCTCGGGAATGGCTTGAACCACTGGCCCGAACACTAGGAAGTCTTGGCTCTGAGAAAGCTTGGGTTGTGCATGGTTCCGATGGTCTTGATGAGCTAACTACTACCGGACCGACGTTTGTTGCAGCCCTTGAATCCGGAAAAGTAAATCACTTCACAATTAACCCAGATGACGCCGGACTACCGCTATCGGCTCCAGGGGATCTAATAGGTGGTGATTCCAAGACTAATGCCGCAGCACTTAGGAATTTGTTGGCAGGCGAGCCCAGCGCATACCGGGACATCGTGCTGCTAAATGCCGCTGCCGCATTGGTAATAGCGGACAAGACAAGCAGTCTTAGAGAAGGAGTATCCCTAGCGGCGACTGCTATAGATAACGGTAGAGCCGCCAACGCATTAGACAAGCTAGCTGCAATCAGTTCGGGTCGCGTCAAATGAGCAATTTGCTCACTAAGATATGCGAAGTCAAAAGGAAAGCGATCGCCAAACGCAAGGTTAAGCGATCTCTGTCTGAACTAGAGTCTGACGCAAAGGATGCTCCTCCAGTAAGAGATTTTTCTGCGGCTTTGGATAGAAGAGTCCAGTGTGGTGGTTATGCTCTGATCGCAGAGCTAAAGAAGGCATCTCCTTCCGCTGGCCTGATCCGCACCGATTTTAACCCGAGCGAACTTGCGCAGTCGTACGAGGCCGGCGGGGCGGCATGTCTATCAGTCCTAACCGAAGAAGATCACTTTAAAGGTAGAGACGATTACCTACGCATGGTGCGTAAGAGCTCCAATTGTCCCGTTCTGCGCAAGGACTTCATGCTGGACCCGTACCAAATTATTGAATCCCGCGCTATCGGAGCGGATTGTATACTGCTGATATTGGCTGTGCTCGATGATATCCAAGCCGCCGAACTTGAATCCTGCGCCAACGACTATGAGTTGGAGGTGCTGATCGAAGTCCATAACGAGTCTGAATTAGATCGGGCTCTTACCCTAAAATCCAAACTCATCGGAATCAACAATCGCAATCTGGAAAACTTGGAAGTTGACATATCCACTACGGAGCGACTCTTGCCTCAGCTCCCTAAGGAGAAGTCTGTAGTTACAGAAAGTGGGCTTAGAGCCCGAGCAGACCTAGAGCGGCTTGCTGCATTTGGGGCTAAGCGTTTCTTGATCGGCGAACACCTCATGCGTCAGCCCGACGTAGAACAAGCTACTCGCAACCTACTTAATTCGCCCATGAAAGAAGGGGTGCAGGCATCGGTAGCGCCCAATGGCTGACGACTTAACTCATTTTGATAAAAAGGGAAACGCTGTGATGGTTGACGTTTCCGCAAAAAACGAAACCGACCGTATAGCTATTGCCAAGGGCATTGTGGTCATGAAACCTGAAACCCTTGCGCTGATTGAAAAGCGCGCCATCAAAAAAGGTGATGTGTTGTCAGTAGCACAACTGGCAGGAATCATGGGAGCCAAGCGGACACCGGACTTAATACCCCTCTGTCACCCGCTCGATCTGTCATCAGTGAAGATAGAACTGACGTGTGATATAGAAAAAAGTGCAGTGGAAATCACTGCCACTTGTAAACTAACTGGCCGGACCGGCGTTGAAATGGAAGCACTTACGGGGGTGTCGGTTGCAGCTCTAACAGTCTACGATATGTGTAAGTCGATAGACCGAAGTATGCGGCTAACAAATATTCATTTAGTTCATAAAACGGGTGGAAAATCAGGTACTTATGGGGCTGAATGATGATAACAGTTGAAGAGGCACAGGGATTGATTCGAGAAGCCATCTCGCCAGTTGCCACAGAGACAATTGCTCTATCTGAAGCACTCGGGCGTGTCTTAGCCGTCACCGCTCGTGCCCGTATTTCTCATCCGACCGACAACGTATCCGCGATGGATGGTTATGCCGTAAGACTTGAAGACATACCATCTACACCTATTCAACTTCGAGTTGTCGGTGAGTCTGCAGCAGGCCATCCCTATGATGAAATACTAAAGTCGGGACATGCTGTAAGAATATTTACTGGCGCTACACTACCATCCGGAGCTGACACAGTAGTTATTCAGGAGGACACAGAACCAGACGGTAATAAAGTCACAGTAAATAGGATAGAGCCCCACCGCCACATTCGACCCAGGGGACAGGATTTCTTGACCGGTGATAGTGTGCTCGTAGCACCTTTAAGGCTTGAGGCACGCCACATAGGACTACTGGCAGCCGCCGACCTTCCTTGGATTGAAGTTTACCAGCAACCAAGAATAGCAGTTTTGTCCACTGGGGACGAAATTGTACTTCCAGGCGAACCTCGCACAGCAGCCCAGATCGTGAGTGCTAACGGCCCAGGTTTATGTGCGTTCATCCGAAACCATGGCAGCATTCCCGTAAACTTGGGAGTTGTCGGCGATAATATTGAAACTTTGCAGGATGCGGCTGAGGCAGCTGAACGCTGCGACATGCTAGTGACTTCCGGTGGTGTCTCAGTCGGAGATCATGATCTCGTGTTGAAGGCCCTTTGTGACTTAGGACTAAATGTCACCTTTCATCGAATTGCAATGCGCCCAGGCAAGCCTCTAATGTTTGGCCGTTTGCAAAACACTAAGGTATTGGGGCTGCCAGGCAACCCGGTTTCCGCAATGATTTGCGCCCTGCTGTTCCTTTTGCCAGCATTAGATCTCTTGCGAGGGCTACCCGGTCATCCTCCAGAAATATCCCTCGCCAATCTATCTGAGGAACTACCTGAGAATGGCAGCCGTCAGGACTATCAGCGCGCTTTAACTAAACTAGATGATGATGGGCGTCTAACAGTGAAGCCATTCAATAAGCAGGATTCCAGCATGATCGCTACCCTCGCCCAGTCTAACGCCCTAATAGTGCGCTCGCCCAGAGCGTCTGCTGCGAAGAAAGGAGACGCGGTCCCAGTTATCACATTAAAGAGTCTGCTCTAAACCAAATTAGCTATTGGGCATTGTTGGCCGTAATTAGGCTTGACCGATAAAAAGAACCAAAGTAGAACATAAATCGAATGTTTCCTATTTGTTCTACAGCGGATCACAAAAGGGTAATACACACTATGCTGACTAACAAACAACACAGGCTTCTGACTTACATCCTTGATAGTTTACAAAACAACGGTGTTGCCCCGTCCTTTGAAGAAATGAAAAGGGCCCTTGGGCTAAAGTCAAAGTCGGGGATTCATCGTCTAATGAATTCATTGGAAGAACGCGGATACCTGCGCCGCCTGCCTAATAAAGCGAGGGCTGTAGAGGTTCTCAAAATGCCTCAAGACAGTCATGAAGATCTAGAAACATTCACAGCAACGGTCATTGAGGGCGATTTCTCAGGAGTTCTATCCGGCAGAGAACGACCGGAGAACGACAACGTTACGCAGCCTGTGGAATTGCCCTTGTACGGTAAAATCGCTGCAGGCACACCCATCGAAGCCCTGAGAAATAAGTCAGAGTCTATCTCTATTCCGACATCTATGATTAGTGCTGGTGAGCATTACGCGCTTACAATCGAAGGTGACTCCATGATTGAGGCCGGCATCCTCGATGGCGACACTGTTGTAATTGAACAGTGCGATACCGCCGAAAATGGGGCGATAGTTGTAGCACTTATCGATAAGGACGAGGCAACATTGAAACGCTTGCGGCGTAAGGGCGAGTCCATTGCCCTGGAGCCGGCTAACAAGCACTATGAAACGAGGATATTTGGTCCGGATCGCGTTCAAGTACAGGGCAAGCTTGTCGGTCTCGTGCGGAATTATTAGGCTTACCATCAACCTAGCACTCCGATCCTAACGGGGACTGCAATACCAAAACCTGTTAGGTCCTAACCGAGCCTCTTAATCGTTAATACAAATCTAAAGCCGCTAATGCGGCCATCGCTGTGCTATGCTACACAACGCTTGCTCCTGATCGACTAAAATTAATTAGCTGAATAAAAGTCTATAAGCATATTAAAAGCTAAGGATTATTTATGAGTGTGGTGACTCGTTTTGCCCCTTCTCCAACAGGCTATCTACATATCGGAGGTGCCAGAACGGCTCTTTTCAATTGGCTATTTGCGCGGCATCACGGTGGTAGGTTCCTGTTGCGCATCGAAGACACCGACCGTGCTCGGTCCACAGACAGTGCAATCAACGCCATTCTAAATGGCTTGTCATGGCTAGAGCTAGATTATGATGGAGAGGCCATTTATCAATCCAAAAGGAAGGACAGGCACACTGAGGTCATCCAATCGCTGCTAGAATCAGGCAAAGCCTATCACTGCTATTGTTCCCCTGCTGAGCTCAAGGCTATGCGTGAAGAGCAGAAGAGAAAGGGCAAACCCGTGCGTTATGATGGTCGCTGGAGAAATTTGGGCCCTGCCAACGCTCCATCAGGTGTTCCACCAGTCGTGCGCTTTAGGGCACCCGAGGACGGTGAGACCATAATCAAAGATGCGGTCCAAGGAGAGGTCACCGTAGCTAACGCCCAGTTAGATGACATGATTCTCTTGCGCTCGGACGGCACTCCTACCTACATGCTATCAGTTGTAGTGGATGATCACGATATGGGAATTACTCATGCAGTGCGCGGCAACGACCACCTCACAAATGCCTTTCGTCAAAAGCAGCTATTTCTTGCGCTTGGTTGGCCACCCCCTGAATACGCTCATTTGCCGTTAATCCACGGTGCCGATGGTGCTAAGCTATCAAAACGCCACGGCGCACTTGGAATAGATGCGTATCAGAGGATGGGAATTCTCCCCGAAGCTATGCGTAACTACCTACTGCGCCTTGGCTGGGGACATGGAGATGAAGAAATAATCTCTAGAGAACAAGCAATAGAATGGTTTGATGTGGACGATGTTGGAAAGTCACCAGCTCGTTTTGATTTAGATAAGATGACAGCTCTTAATGCCCATTATCTGAGGGAAGCGGATAATACGCGGCTCGTTGATCTCATCTGTCCACTCATTGTCGCCGGTGAAAATATACATATAGATAATTCAAAACGAGAACGCTTAGCGCAAGGGATGAATACTCTAAAAGCGCGCGCCCGAACACTCTTGGATTTAGCATCGAATTCTGCATTCTTTGTCTGCGATAGACCGCTTGTGATGAATGACAAGGCGAGAAAAATCCTTGATGATGGGGGTCGTGATATTCTCGGTAAGATAGCCCTGGATTTGGATGATTTTTCTCCGTGGTCCTCTGACCCAATAGAAAAGTGGGCGCGGAGCTACGCAGAAGAGCAACAGCTCAAACTTAGCCGAATAGCACAACCGTTGAGGGCCGCGTTGACTGGAAGTAATGTTTCGCCACCAGTTTTTAGCGTTATGGAAATACTAGGACATCACGAATGCAACGCACGAATATCTGATGCTTTAAGGGAATATCCAATTGATGAATAAAGAGTTTCCATGTCATACCGAAAAGAAGGGCGAAGATTGATTATAAGCGACACGCCTATTATAAGCAGAGCGGTATATAGGCTGCAAAAGAAGAAACAACTATCGTGAGGAACCGCGGCGCGTAATCAAAGGGGAACGAAAAGTGTCAAAAATCGTGACAGTCACCAAGCAAGACTCAGGCGAAAGCTTTGAGTATCCCGTGCTGACAGGATCCACAGGACCCGATGTTGTCGACATCCGAAAATTCTATGCTGACACTGGCATGTTCACTTACGACCCGGGCTTCACATCAACCGGCAGCTGCGATTCCTCAATTAGTTATATCGACGGTGAAGCAGGTATTCTTCTTCATCGCGGTTATGCCATAGACGAGCTTGCACAAAATTGTAATTTCGAGGAAGTGTCTTATCTGATGCTCAATGGCGAGCTACCCAACACCGAACAAAAGGTAAGTTTTGAGGACGATCTCACTCACCATTCTATGCTACATGAGCAGTTTCACAATTTTTACAATGGTTTCCGCCGCGACGCCCATCCTATGGCAATAATGTGCGGCGTAGTAGGAGCTTTATCAGCATTCTACCATGATAGTCTCGACATCACCAATCCGGATCACCGCCGCATATCCTCATACCGTTTGATATCAAAAATGCCAACTATCGCTGCCTGGGCATATAAATACTCTCTTGGTCAACCATTCATGTACCCACGCAACGATCTTGGTTATGCCGATAATTTCCTACACATGATGTTCGCAACACCATGCGAAGGTTATGAAGTTAATCCCGTCTTAGCTAAGGCGATGGATAGAATTCTAATTCTTCATGCCGACCATGAACAGAATGCATCAACCTCAACCGTGCGCCTTGCGGGATCATCGGGAGCCAACCCATTTGCCTGTATAGCTGCAGGTATAGCCTCGCTATGGGGACCAGCCCATGGGGGTGCAAATGAAGCCGTGCTGAACATGCTCAATACAATCGGCGACACTAGCCACATTGCTAAATATGTGAAAAAGGCGAAGTCCAAGGACGATCACTTCCGCCTTATGGGGTTTGGTCATCGCGTTTACAAGAATTATGACCCTCGAGCCAAGATTATGGCTGAGACCTGTAAAGAGGTTCTCAACGAACTAGGCATCAAGGATAATCCTCTGTTAGATATCGCAGTAGAACTAGAAAGGATAGCACTGGAGGACGAATACTTTGTCGAAAAGAAGCTTTATCCTAATGTAGACTTCTATTCCGGTATCATTTTCCAAGCTATGGGTATCCCAGTAACCATGTTCACCGCATTATTTGCCCTAGCCCGCACTACTGGCTGGATTTCGCAGTGGAATGAGATGATAGAAGACCCCCATCAAAAAATTGGCCGTCCTCGACAACTGTATACAGGAAATACACGGCGAGACTTCTTAGCACTAAGCGAGCGCTGAACTATAAGGTCTAGGTGTTATTAGAGGGCTCTAGCGAACAAAGCCACTTAGTGGTGTGCGGCAGTGGGTTACTCTGACACTTACGTTCCAAATTTCATCAGTTTAATGACCGCACGAGCAGCAAGATCCGAAGGTTGCACTCCATCAGGCGCTAGCTGGCTCAATGCTTTTCTAAATCCTTCCAACTGGGATTTCCGTGCACTAACATCTTCCATGAGAATTTCTACTTCTCTTGCCAACGCCTCAGCACAACATTCTTGTTGCAGCATTTCTGGAATGCAGCGTTCTTGGAGTAAGACGTTAATAAGATTTACGTAACGTGTATTGACAAGACCCTTGAATATAAGCGCAGACACTGGATTCACCTTGTAAGCAATAACATGTGGCACCCCTGCCATCGCTAACTCTATGGTTACGCTGCCAGAGGCAGCTAGGGCCGCACTACTCGCAGCAAACGCGTCGTTCCTTGCATCATCGCCGGATACCATCACTACCTGTGAAGACCAGTCTTCCAGTTTATCTCTTACAAGTTCTGAGACGGTCGCCGTCGTAGGGATTACAACGCACAGGTTGTTAATACTTTTCTTTAATAGTTTTGCGGTGGATATAAATATCGGTA
>Ga0315336_1004084_pt1 | contig 18018 bp, 14 predicted proteins | sample ASW5metaG_FD_204512 | JGI IMG/M metagenome (GOLD analysis project Ga0315336, IMG submission 204512) | Ammonia-oxidizing marine archaeal communities from Monterey Bay, California, United States - ASW #5 | ecosystem: Environmental > Aquatic > Marine > Intertidal zone | place: USA: California... | reverse complement strand
AACATTCTATCGATTTCACGACGAATGATATATTCATTATTTGTGTTATTTATAACTTTCCAACCTTTAAACCATTCTTCGTTCATCCATTTAGTATAGTTAGGACCCGAATCAGGCTTAGATAAGTCTGCCATATCATAAAGTGGACTCCAAGTTGCACCACCAGAACCTATGAAATACATAGGACCTGCTGCTTTCTTGATAATTAAAGGAATATAAACTGAAGACCAATCCATGATTTCGCAATTAGTTTTTACACCAACATCATCCAAGTATTGACATATAGCTAAAACAACATTTTTATCATTTAGATATCTTCCTTCACCTGCTTGAAGAGTCATTTCAAATCTTACTCCATTTGCATCTCTAGGATAACCTGCTTGATCAAGTAAATATTCTGAAATTTCAGGATCATAAGGATATGGTTCTAGAGTTGGATGTGCGTTGTTAGGATTAACAATACCAGTCATTCTTTTACAAGGCGCGTTTAGAAGATTCGCACAAATAGCTTCTACATCTACAGCGTATTGCAAAGCTCTTCTAACTTCTGGTTTTTGTATCGCTGCTCCACCAGGAGTTACGGCAAACTCTGGTCCTTGATGGAAGCCAACATACATTCTTCTTGTGCCAGCTACTTGCGCAACTTTAGCAGTACTAGACGCATTAATAGCTTCAACCTGATCTGGGGATGCATTTGTAATCATATCTACATTACCAGCAATCAGTTCAGCTGTTCTTGTCGAAGCTTCAGGAATAACTCTCCAAATAATATTTTCAAAATTAGTTGGCATAGGTGGATTTTTTGCTTTTTTCAAAACAATTTGACTTCCTTTATCCCATTTAACGAATTCATATGGACCTGATCCTACTGGATTAGTTGCAGCTTCTTCTTTTGACATTTTTTCATAAGAACCTTTACAATGCACATAGATTTCAGCAATTAAACCTAAAGCTATATGGTTTGGTCCTCCTAGAACAATTGTTACATCTAACTCACTATCAGCTCTTGCTTCTACAAAATCAATTGATTTATAAACAAAGCCTGCTGAGTTACCAGTGAAAGCTAATTCGGGATCTGCTACTCTGTTAAAGGAATAAGCTGCATCTTCAGCAGTTAATGACTCCCCATCATGACAAGTCAAACCTTCCTGTAGAGTAAAAGTATATTCTTTTCCATCATCTGAAACTTTATAACTTTCTGCTAAATTTGGATCTATTGATCCTGATTCTGAGACTGAGTATAATTGCCCAAAAATATGTTTCATAATATTAGCAGTATGTCTTGAACTTATTTGAGCTGGCTCCAAACCTTTTGTATCTGTTGGTAAACCAACAATAAAAGTATCATCTGCAGGAGCAGCAAAACTAATCGATGCTGTAAACATGATGCTTACACCAGCAATTAATCCGGTAAATATTTTTTTCATAAAAATCTCCGAGTTTTTTAATTTATATTATTATATTATAGGTATCTGATTTAGCTAATTATAAAATAGTTTTTAAGTCATTGAAGTGTTGACAAATAGTCATTTAACTATCACTTATAAATTGTTTTTTAAGTCAATCTTTTTACCCTTTTTAGCCGAATTTATGCATGCTGCAACTATATCTAGAGATTTTAAATGATCCTTTCCTAAGGTATTTATTTTTCTTTTATTATAAAGAGATTCAATGAAATCATTTAATAGTAACTCAGCATCATCTTTCCACATTGTAATTTTTTTTAAAGAAACTTTAATTAATTTTGAAGAATTACTTTTATTATAATACAAATCTGAAAATTGATCTTTTTGAATAATTGTTCCTTTTTCACATTCAGTTCTCCATTCAAAATTAAATTTTTTAAAATTTCCTTGCCAGGTTCCAAGATAATTAATGATCATTCCATTTTGTAATTCTAAAATTGCTGAAACATTCGTATCATGTTTATACATAGACCATGAAGGATTCCATGTTAAAGCATAGACTGTCTTTACATCTGATTTATAAATATATCTTATTAAATCAAAATGATGAATGGACTGCTCCCAAAGCATTGGGTGTTTCATTAATAAAGGATATTTATTTAAATGCTTAAGCTTACCGTCTCTCCATCTTTCATATATAAATTTTGCATAAGCAGGTTTTCCAACAATATCACTTTTAAGTAGTTTTTTAAATTCTTGGGTAACTGGTAAATAACGGAAGTTTAATCCAACCATTAAAAGTAATTTTTTATTAAGCATAAAATTAACTATTTTTTTTGCTTCCTTAAGATTTGTTGATAATGGTTTTTCTACTAAAATAGGTAATTTATAAGACACACATATTTTTACATCATTCATTCTCTTAAAAGGAGGAGTTGCAAGAAGTACACTCTCAGGTTTAGATTGAATTATGCTTTTTCTTAAATTTGTATAAAAAGGGATATGACCTAATCCTAGTAATTTTAATTTTTGTTTAGTTTTTTTTTCTAAGTCACAAACACTAACTAACTCAACAATTGAAGATCTTTTTATTATTTTTAACCAATTGATACCTCTTGGACCTATACCAACAACCAATATTCTAATTTTTTTCATTTTATTCCAGAATTATTTGGTTAATCGCTTTTTCAGGTGAAGTCCATTCATTAAATTTAAATTTATTTAAATAAATTGATATTGAAGCATTGTGTTTTGTAGTTAGTGGTGTTCTTTCTTTAAAATTATTTTTTTTATTTACCTTTTTTAATATTATTTTCATTATCTGAATATCTTTTTTTACAAAAGGAGAGACTAAGTTGATTATTTTTATTTTAGTATTTTTGGAATTTATAATATTATTAATAATTTGTGGAATATCTTTTACATATGTCCAATCTCTTTTTGTTTTAAAGGAATTAGTAATTAATGTATGATTTTTTTTAGCACTGTTTAACCATGTTTGATAAATTGAAACATTTTTTCTACTCCACAATTTTTTTTCAAATCCACCATAAAGATTGCCTAAACGTAATATTTTATAATTAATGTCATTTTTTGTACAAAAAGATCTTACTAATTTTTCACCTAAAATCTTTGATTTTGCATAATCATTTAATGAAAATAACTTAGATTCTTCTGTAAAATATTGAGTTTTATTAAATTTGTAGATACCAGTTGAACTAAAAAAATAATATTTTTTAACATTTAATTTCTTTGCTAAATTTAATGATTTTTTAGTTAATAATAAATTATCTTTTAATAAATTATTCTGTGAATATTTTTTTTTATAATTTGTAATTGCTGCGTTATGAATAAAAAAATCTATTTTTTTTAAATCTTTATTCTTAAATTTATTTAAATTATTTTTATAATAAAAAATATTATTTTTTTTTAAATTAGCATAACTAAAAAATTGATCTAATGCATGAACTTCATAATTTAGATGATTAAATCCTAATAATAATTCTGATCCTACAAAACCACCAGCACCAGTAATGAAGATTTTTTTGGGCAATATTTTTAAATACCTTTATAACTAGAATATTTTTCTAGCTCCACTGAAGTATAAATTTGCATCAATTCTATTTCTATTCCTTCGGCTTCATTATCTAAAAAAGCAATAAAACCCTCTGGATGAGGATGATTCCCAATTACTTTGCATGCCTGACACTCTCTTAAAGTTGCTCCAACTTTCTTTAAATCTTTTATCACTTTATCTAAATTTTCAACAATATAGCAAATATGATGTAATCCACCTTGCCCTCTATCTTTTATCCATTTGGAAAATCTTCCATCAGGATCTTGTGATTCACATAGTTGATATTCTATACTTCCTATTTCAAAAAGTGCTACTCTTGTTCTTGATTTTGGCATATCCAATATTTCAACATTTCTATCTACATCTAAAAAATTTTGATAAGTCTTTAATGCTGATTCAATATTTTCAACAGCAAATGTCATATGCTTTATACCAATAATATTTGAACTTATTTTATTATTCATAATTAATTCAATAAATTACAAAGATGAAACAACTTTTTTTATTCTTTTTACAGCATCTGAGATTTTATCTGCTGGTTGAGTTAATGAAAATCTAACAAAATCATCACAATGATCCCCATATAATGTTCCAGGATAAACAATAACTTTTCCATTTTCTAAAAGTTTAAGACAAAATTCTGTTGCACTTAAACCTGTAGCAGATACATTTGCATAAACATAATAACCTCCTTGAGGCTCAGAAAAGGGTATTTTTAATTCATCTAAACCATCACAAAGTATTTTACATCTCTCTTCCATTGTTTTTTTCATATCTTCAACACATATTTGAGAACCTTGTAAAGCAGCAAGTGCAGCATGCTGACTTACTGCTGGAGCACAAATTGCAAAACCATGATGAAGTTCAGATAAATGAGTGATCAAATGTTTTGGCGCAGCAAAGTAGCCTACTCTCCAACCAGTCATACAATAAGCTTTTGAAAAACCATTTAAAGTTATTGTTCTTTCAAACATTCCTGGCAGAGCTGCTACAGGCTGAACTTTATGATTTCTAAATGTTAATCTTGAGTATATTTCATCTGATATTACGATTAAATCATGTTTTTTTGCCAAATCTGCCAATTTTATTATTTCTTCATATGGTGTTACTGCTCCTGTAGGATTGCAAGGATTGATTATTACTAAAATTTTAGATTTTTTAGTAATCAAAGGTTCAACTGCTTCAGCAGTCATTGCAAAATTATTATTTATAAACGTATTAACTTTAACAGGATTAGCATCTGCTAATTCTGCTGCTTGAAAATATGGATTGTATCCAGGTGCAACAGTTATGATTTCATCTCCAGGATTCAATATACCTAATGCAATGGCAAACATTGCTTCTTGACCACCTGCAGTAACAACAACTTCTTCTTCATTATATTGAGCACCTCCATGCATCTTAATATCTTTACAAATTGCTTTTCTTAATTCTACCAAACCCATAGGGTGAGTGTAATGTGTTGCTCCATTATTTAATGCGTAAATTCCAGCATCAATTATATGCCTTGGAGTATCTAAATCCGTATCTCCTCTACCCATTGCTATCACATTTTCTAATTTACTTTGTATATTCCACATTTTGGTAACAATATTACTTCCATGATCTTTTATTCTAGATGCAATAAACTCTTTATTAATCATCTAAGTAAATTTCACTCCATAAACTTGACTAGCTTTATTTTGAAGATATTCTAAATAAGGTTTTGCATCCAAAGAACTTCCTGTAGATTTTATTAATAATTCATTTCTAGAATAACGTCTGCCATGCTGATGAATATTATTTTTTAACCATTCTAAAATTGGTTTATAATCAGCAACTTTTAATGAGGATTGAATATTTAAATTATTTTTTTGCATTTGATGCATTAATTGAGCGGCCATCACATTTCCAATTGTATAATTACAAAATGTTCCAAATTGCCCACCAGACCAATGAATATCTTGTAAAACTCCAACACTATCATCAGGTACATCTAAATTTAAGTATTTCTTTATTTGACTATTCCACATTTCTGGCAAATCCTTGACTTTTAAACTTCCATCCATCAATTTACTTTCAATCTCTACTCTAAGCATAATGTGAAAATCATAAGTAGTTTCATCTGATTCAACTCTAATTAAACTAGGTTCAATAACATTTACTGCTTTGAAAAAATCATCATGATGAACATTTTTTAAAGCCTCTGGGAAACATTTTTCTAACTCTTCAAAATGATTTTCCCAAAATACCTTACTTCTACCTATGTGATTTTCATATAATCGAGATTGAGATTCATGAGCTCCAAAACTTACTCCACCAACAGCATAAAAACTTAAAAAATCTGTGGTAAATGCAGATCTAGTAAATTTTGGATCAATATTCTGTTCATATATTCCATGTCCTGCTTCATGCACAGTACCAAATAAAGAGGGATTTATAAAATTCTCATAAAATCTTGTTGTGATTCTTACATCCTCTCTTGTAAAAGAAATTTCAAAGGGATGAACAGTGCTATCTAATCTACCTCTATTAAAATCATATCCAAATTTTTTTGCTATTAAAGAACCAAACTCTTTTTGTTTATCAATAGGATAATGATTAAATAAAAATTTTTTATTTGGTTTTTCTGATCCTTGGCATGCATTTAGTATTTTAGATAATCCATCTTTTAATTCAGAAAAAAGTACGTTTAAGGAGTCAACTGTTTCTCCAGGCTCAAACCTATGCATCAAAGCATTATAGGGGTGTTTCTCATAGCCAATACAATGAGATTGCTCGATTGCGATATTTATTTGCTCTTCAAGTAAAGGTTTAAATATTTTAAAATTTTTTTTTTCTCTAGCTTCTACCCAAGTATTATGTGCCAAAGGTTCAATTTCTGCTTTTCTTACTTGAAGCTTTTGAGGAATTTTATCATGATATTGAATAGCTTCACTTAATTGAGATAATGTTTTCTTTTCAAAACTATCTTCTTCTTTCGATTGCATTTCCTTAATAGAATCATCTAAAAGTTTTCTCATTTTAGAAGACAGTAAAATTTCTCTAGCAACTAAAGTCAAAGTTCCTACCTGATGCCCTCGAGTTTTAGCACCCTCTTTAGGCATTTTTGTTCTTGAGTCCCATATCAAAACAGACATTGTATTAAGAACGTCATTAAATTTACTTATTTCTTGATTTAATTTCTTAAATGAATGAGTCATCAATAAAAATCAATAAAACGTATTTGATAATTTATCTATAGATAAAATATCAATTAAGTGATGATTATAATGCAATAAAAAAAAAATTTAATGAGGACTTTTTATCAGCACTTAATTGACAATTTTGCTATTTTTTAAATAATCAATCAAAGATATCAATATAATAAATTTAAATGAAGAACTTATCAATTAAATCTAACTCAAACTCATTAATAAAAATGGCCGTGGCTGGATATGTGAGTCAGCCATCATTTAAAAATCCAGGCTATATTCCTAATAACGATGGTAAATCTGTAATTTACCCTGGTATGTTCGGTGTTGTTAATAATGTTAAAATTGGAGACAAAGCATTTGGATGGGCTGGTGATCATATTGAACCAGGTGTTTCAATTGACTCAGAACATATCAATGAACATTTTGCCTTGCACTATATGGTATGCACTGGGAATAAAGCGATTGTCAGGTCTGGTGAGGCGAAAGGAAGTATTGGAATTGTAACTGGTGAACATGCTAGAAATTTAGTTCACTTTGAACAAAAAACACTCGATAAAATTTGTATTGGTGATCAGATTGATATTATTACACATGGTAGAGGTTTAAAACTACTTGATTTTCCAGAAATAGAGATAAAAAAAATTGATCCAAAACTTCTAAAATCTATGAATTTAAAGATAGTTGATAAAACACTAATTGTAGATGTAGCTATAGAGTTACCAATAAGGATTATGGGCTCAGGAGCTGAATTAAATTCAGAATATGTAGATCAAGATCTTATGTCAGGTGATAGAGGTTTAATGAAAAAATTAAAAATAGATCAAATGCGATTAGGTGACCTTATTGTCATTAATCATGCTGATCATAGGTGGGGTAGATCATTTAAAAAAGATTATATTAGTATAGCTATATGCATACATGGTGACTCAGTAATGACAGGACATGGGCCAGGTATTATGACTATAATGACAGGTAAAAGAAAAAATTTAGGTTGGAATATTAATAAAAAAGCAAATATTAAAAATATATTGAAAGTAAAAAAATGAAAATAGAAACCAATGAAAAATTATTGGTAAATGTTAGTGTAATGGGATCTGTTTGCCAACCTAATTTTCAAAGCTTGCCTGCAGAACCTTACAGATTAGATTCAGATGGAAATCCATTTCTCCTTCCAAGCTGGGGGTCTATAGTTCACAATGTTTCAGTTGGTGACTCAGCTTTTGGATGGGAAGCTGATTGTATTCATCCTAGTGTATCTATTAAATATTTTAATGAAGCAGGTAATAGAGGTTTGAATATTTTATCCTGTATAGGAAATGAAGCTGTAATTATGAATGGTAATGTAAAAAATTCAATAGGGTTCGTTTCAGGTAAATCAGGAAGGTTTTCAGAACAAGTAATTATACATTTTCCAAAAAAAATAAGAGAAAAAATATCTATTAATGACAAAATATTAATTAAATCAATTGGAGTTGGTCTAAAAATTAAAAATTTTGAGACTGTCTTTTGTAAAAGTTTATCACCAAAACTTTTAAAGAAAATGAATATTAAAATTTCCAATAAAAAAATGATGATTCCAGTTACTCATATTATTCCAGAACACCTTGTAGGTGCAGGCTCTGGCCTAACTAGTGAGTCAGGTTCTTTACATATTCAAACAACAGATCATTTAGAAATGAAAAAATATAAATTAAATAATCTTAAACTTGGAGATATTGTTTACATAGAAAATTACGATAGTAGTTACCAGCATGGTTTTTTAAGAAACGCATGGGCAATTGGTATTATTGGACAAACTAATGGACCAAGAGCAGGATACGGTCCTGGTATTACGATTTTAATGTCATCTAAAATGAGTAACGCAAAAGCTAAAATTGACCCTAAAGCTAATATTGTTAATTATATAAATTTTGTAAAATAAAAAATTATGCCGATAATAGAAATGACTCTGATTAATTATGAGAATTTAAAAAAATTTGTTTTTAATGCTTTTTCAGCAATGGGATTAAATAAAAAAGATGCAGAAATATTTACAGATGCTTTGATATTTTCAGAACTTAGATTTCACTCAGGTCAAGGTCAGGGGGTGCAAAGGATAACTACATATTACAAAAGGATTAGTAATAATGAAGTTAATATAAATTCTGAGTATGAAATTTTAAAAGAAAGTTCATCACTAGCATTAGTTGATGCAAAAAATGGTATTGGAACAGTACAAGCATCTAAATGTATGGACATAGCAATAAATAAAGCAAAAAAAGAAGGGATTGGTAAAGTTATTGTTAAAAATTCAACTCACTTTGGGTCAAGCTCAGTTCATGCAGTAAAAGCAACAACAAAAAATTGTATTGGGGTTGTTTACACAAATGCAGGACCGGAAATGGCACCGTGGGGATCAAGAAGTGGAGGAGTTGGGACAAATCCTTGGGGTATTTCTTGCCCTACTAGTAATGGATTTCCTCTTATATTAGATATTGCACTTACCACCGCAGGTAAGGGCATGATGAGATGGCATGAAAGAGAAGGTATTCCTATGCCAGAAGACTGGGCCTTAACTAAAGATGGCAAAGAAACAACTAGTCCAACAGAAGCTATGAATGGCTTTCTCCTTGGTATAGGAAGATACAAAGGTTATGGACTATCATTTATGACCGATGTTTTAACTGGTGTTATTAGTGGTGGAGGTTATGGTTTAATGCCATATTCAGACCCAAATAAATTAGATGTTTCACATTCATTAACAGCAATAAATATTGAATGGTTTATGGAAATGACTGAATTTTATAAACGTATTGATGACTTTGTTGATACATTAAAAAACCTACCACTAAGACCAGGCTTTGATGAAATTTTAGTCCCAGGTGAAATTGAAAACAAAAGGGTTAAAGAAAAAATGAAATCAGGAATACCTCTAGATAATGAAGTCATTGAGTCCTTTAATGAACTAGCGTTAAATTTAAACATAGAAAAATTAAATTTAAATAAATGAACCAAGAAAAAAAAATCACGCCACTCAGTATAAAATTTTATAAAGAGACAAGAAAGAGGTTATTAAATTTAATTGAAGAAAAAAATTTAGAGGGTTTTTTAATAACAAACCCAGCAAATATTTTTTATTTTACAGGTTTTTTTTATGTTACAAATGAGAGACCTTCAGGCTTTTATTTATCAAAAAATAATAAAAGTAAATTATTTATTCCATTACTTGAAAAAGAAAATGCTGAAAATTTAGAAGTTGATGACATTCATATTTATGAAGAGTATCCAGGTGAAATAAGTCCATATTCTTTTATGGCAAACAATATATCAGAAAAAAAAATAGGAACTGATATTAAAAACATAGATATTTTAAATTTGATTAAAAATAATTTTGCAGAAATAAACTACAAAACTGAATTAGAAAAATTTAGGTTTGAAAAATTAGAGGAAGAAATAAATTTAATTGTAGAAGCAGCTAAATATGCAGATATCACATTAGAATATTTAAAAGAATGTGCAAAAGATATGATTAATCAGAACTTAAATGAAAGAGAGCTTGTAAAAATATGTACTGAATATGCAAAAAATGAAATGTTAAAAAAACTACCTAAAGAATTTGATGAAACACCTTGTAATGTTGTAGCAACGATTCATTCTGGACCAAGAGGTGCATTTCCACATGGAAAATCTCTCAGCAGAGTGCCACAAAAAAATGAAACTCTTATCTGTGGTGTTGGAGCTTGTATGGGTGGTTTGTATGCTGAGTCAGGTGTTACATTTATACTTGGTGAACCGAATGACGATCAAAAAAAAATAATAATGGCAATGAAAGAAGTAAATGATGAGGTTGTTAAAAATCTTAAAGAAGGAATTAATTGTGAAAATATAAATAAGATTGCATCTAATATTTATAATGATCATGGATTGACTGATTATGTTAGACATCGCATAGGCCATGGAATGGGATTCGAAGGTCATGAAGCACCGTGGCTTTCCCCTGGTGATAAAACAATATTAACCAAAAATATGGTTTTTTCTAATGAGCCTGGTGTCTATAGACCAAATATTGATGGATATAGAACCATAAGCTCAATGATAGTTGAAAAGGATAGAGGAAAACAGATATCAAACTTTTTAGATAAAAATATTGAAGAAAGAATAATAAACTTAAACTAAAGGAAAAATATGCCAGAAGCGCCTGCATGGAAATTTAAAAAAATACTTCAACCATTATTTGAATTAGATAAAGAAAATATCTTATTTAAATTAAGAATAATAGAGCCTAAAACAATGCGGATAATTGAAAACGGTTTTATAGAAATTGAAGAAGGAAAAATTACTAAAGTTGGTGAAATATCTGAATTAGGCGATAACTTACAAGTAAAAAAAATTGTTGAACTTGAAAATCACACAATTTTACCAGGACTTATGAATTCCCATGCTCACCTTGCTTGGGATGGTACTCATGATTTAGCACAACAATCATTAGATGATTCAGGCGAAATCTCAGCTTATAAATCATGTGCTAATATGATTAAATCTTTAAGGGCAGGTGTGACACTAGTTAGAGATCTTGGAATGAATAAATCAAATATATTTGCCAAACAAGCAATAGAACAAGGCATCTACCCAGGTCCTAGACTTAAAATTTGTGGAGAGGCAATTGTTCAAACAGCTGGTCATACTTATTGGTGCTGTAGAGAAGCCTCAGGCGCTGACGAAATGAGAAGAGCTGTAAGAGATCAGGTTGGTAGCGGTGCCGATTTAATTAAAATTATGGCTTGTCATGATACTCTTGAATTTACTGACGAAGAACTTTCAGCAGTTATAGATGAGACACATAGAAATGGTCTTTATATTACTGCTCATGCAACATTTGATGATGCTATCAATAGAGTTACTGATTTTGGCATTGATTGTATTGAACATGGAGGACCGATGTCGGATGCCACTATTGAAAAAGTTGCCAAAAAAAATATCCCTATATGCACTACTTTTTCACCAGTCGTGATGCAAAGCAATACTGAGATAGCTAGGAAATACAATATTCCCGAATGGAAGATAAAAGAAAGACAAAAAATAGTTAAAGACAAGTCAAGATTTGAATCACTTGTTAAAGCTAATGAAGTAGGTATAGAAATAATTTTTGGAACTGATGCTGGTTCACCAGTCGTGCCACATGATGCGATTGTTCCAGAAATGAAGTTTATGATTGATCTTGGAGTAGTTAAAAATAATTTGGAAGCAATTCAATCAGCAACTTATAGAGCAGCAAAAGTTAACAGGATAGAGGATAAGATAGGCTCAATTGAAGTTGGTAAAGAGGCTGATTTAATAATTGTTGAAGGTAAACCAGATGTAAATATTGAAGATCTCGCTAAAGTTAAACAAGTATATATAAATGGTAATAGGTTAATATAATGAGCATAGTATTTGATAAATCAAAAGAAATATCCTTAGATGATGAATCATTTAGATCTGAATTGCTCAGTATTGCTTCAAAAATTGATGATGTTATTCCGCTAGGAAGAGGAGATCCTGATTTTCATACACCGATTCATATTGTCGAAGCTGCAAAGAAAGCTTTAGATGAAAACAAACATCATTATACTCCACCTGCTGGGTTGCCACAGTTAAGAAATGCAATTTCAAAAAATCTTAAACAAAAATATAGCTTAAATTACAATGAGAATGAAATTATTGTAACTGCAGGAGTGCAAGAAAGTATCTCTCTTGCAATGTTAAGTTTGCTTAAAGCTGATGATGAGGCCTTAATAACATCACCAAGATTTACAACTTATGACCTAACAGTAAGAATGTGTAATGCCAAACCTATACCTATACCAACTTACGAAAAAAATAATTTTGCATTAATGCCAGATATTATTGAAAAAAAAATAAATAATAAAACTAAATTGATAGTTCTTGTCTCACCAAACAATCCTACAGGAGCGGTAACACCTCCTAAAAATATAAAAAAAATAGCTGAAATTGCAATAGAGTATAATTTAATTGTTATTGCTGATGAGATTTATGCAGATTTGATATACGAAAATCATGAACATTTATCTATTGGATCTCTTCAAAATATGAAGGAGAGAACATTAACTTTAAATGGATTTTCTAAAACGTATGCTATGACGGGATGGAGGATTGGATATATTGCTGGTCCACAAGATATTGTTAATAAAATGACAGAGATTAGACATGCACTTTCAATTAACTCTTGCACATTTTCACAATATGGAGCTTTAGCTGCATTAGAAGGTCCTCAAGAGGAAATTTCAAAAATGAAGGATGAGTATAACTTAAGAAGAAAATATTGTATGGAAGCTTTAAACGATATTGGTTTTTCATACGGTGATCCAGGTGGAGCATTTTACATCTATACCAATGTGTCAAATTCAGGATTAACAGCTTCAAATTTTTGCAAACAACTATTAGAAAAGACTGGTGTCCTATTATTTCCAGGAACTTTATTTGGAGATATTCAAAATAAATATATACGCTTATCTTATCTCCAGCCTATAGATAAAATAGAAGAGTCAATGAATAGAATTAAAACATTTTTAAATTCATGAAAAATTCTAAAGAAAAATTTGTAGGAATTCAAATAAGTCCCATTTCTTTTATAGATGAAGGAGTTGATAATGTTTTAGATACTCTACAAAATCGTGTTGGTGTTAATGTTCTTCTTATAGGTACTGTTTCATGGTTAGGTTTAAAATCAGGTCGATCAGTCTCTTGGAAAATAGATGGTTGGCCAGATCATGGAGTGCCAGAGCCATATGCGATGAAAGGTGGGGCGTATTTTGATCCAGATCCAAATTTTTATAGCAAAACATTTATTAAAAATTTTAAGGCTCAAGATAAAGAAATGGTAAATAATGATATTTTAAAAATGGTTATTCCCAAAGCTAAAGAGCGAGGGATGAAGGTTTTTATAGAACTTATGGAACCGTTTTTTAATTATGCAGGTCATGGATCAGCAACGGGCGTAGATATTCCAAATTTAGTTCAATGTATGGAGGTGGATGTTTTCGGAAGAATTAGCTCATCCCCTTCGACAAGCAACCTAGATTATAGAAACTGGATACTTTCAATGATAGAAGATCAAGTTGCCAATTATAGTATTGATGGTGTTATGTGGTGTAATGAAAGATATTCACCTCTTGATCAATTATTTCAAGGAAATGCTCCTAGTGATTTTTCAAATCAATTTGTGATTGAGGCAAATCAAAATAATTTAAATGTTCCTAAAATAAAGGACTCACTAAAATATATGTATGATTTCTTTCAAGAAGTTTTAAATGGAAAAGTTTTTGTTGATGGAAATTTTATTGAATTTTTTAGGTTGATATTTGATAAACCTGAAATTTTAGAATGGGAGAAATTTTGGCTACAAAGAAGTAAAGATTTAGACAAAGAAATTTATGGATTAGTTAAATGGGTAAATCCAAGATTGTCTTTTGGCTTAAACGTATGGAATAGAAATCATTTTAATTTTATAAGAAAAGTTCAATGGCCTTGGAAAGAGCAAGTAAATTATTCTGATTGGGTAAAACCAATTACTTATCAGCATCAATCTGGAAAAATATTTCAGAGAGAAATAGATATTTTTGGTAAAACAATATTAAATGATTTATCTAAAAATGAATTAATTTCAGTTTTTGCAAAGATTTTAGATGTAAATGAAAATAGTTTAGAAAACCTTACTCAAAAAGGTTTGGATCCAGACACATATATATATACGCAATGCAAAGATGCAATTAGAGGAGTAGAAGGTAAAGCAAAAGTTTATATGGGAATTGGAATTGATGCTCCACGCTCAAGTAAAGAACAAGCAGTATGTACACCTGATATTGCTTATAGATCTATACTAGCAACTTATAATGCTGGAGGTGAAGGAGTAGTTTTGTCTCCAAATTATTCATCAATGAAATTAACTAATCTAGATGGCGTTGCAACAGCACTAAAAGAACTTAATATTTTTAAAAATGACAAATAAATTTGATTATATAATTAAAGATGGAGAAGCTTTTTTAAATAATAAAATCAAAAAAATTAATATTGGACTAAAGAATGGAAAAATTGAAAAAATATTTGTTGATTCTAAAAAATATGATGCAAAAAAAACTATTAGTGCAAAAAATAAATGGGTTTTTCCTGGAGTTATAGATATTCATTTTCATATTAGAGCTCCTGCATTTCCTAAAAGAGGAACCGTTCTAAGTGAAACTAAAGCTGCTGCAAAAGGAGGGGTAACTACTCTTTTAGAAATGCCAATAAGTGATCCATGTGCTTCTACTCCAGAAATAATTAAACAAAGAAAAAAGCATTTCTCACAAAACTCTTATATTAATTTTGCTCTCATTGCTGCTGTAGGAAAATTAAATAAAAATAATCTAAATGGATTAATTAAAGAAGGTGCAATAGCATTTAAAATTTTCACTATTGCTCCTCCACCTAATCGTTTTTCTGAATTTGATGGTTTATGTTTTGTTACTGAAGGGGAATTATTTGAAGTTCTAAATCATGCTAAAAAATCTAATCTGGTAATTATTTTTCATGCTGAAAGTCAAGAATTGCTTGATCATTTTAAAATTCTAGAAAGCCAATTTGATTCTTCAGATCCAAAGCAACATAATGCTTTAAGACCACCTATGACAGAAGCTATAGCAATTGCAAAAATTTTAACTATTAACAGTTATGTTGGAGCAAAAATTCATATTGCTCATGTTACATCTAAAATATCTTGTGATTTAATTTTTTTTTTTCAAAAACAAGGACAAGATCTTACTGCAGAAACTTGTCCTCATTATCTTTTTAAAACCGAAGATGATGTTTTAAAACATCATGCTTTTGGCAAAATAAATCCGCCTATTAGAGATAAAAAAGAACAAAAGGAATTATGGAAAGCAATTGAAAAAAATATCTTGACTATTATTGCTTCAGACCATGCTGCATTTAGTTATGATGAAAAAATAAAAGGTAAAGATAAATTTTCAAAAGCACCACCAGGAACTCCGGGGGGGGAATTATTATTCCCTTTGATGATCAATGCTGCAATAAATGGTAAAATAAAATTGGAAAAAGTTATTAAATTATTATGTGTAAATCCCGCTAAAAGATTTGGTTTATATCCTGAAAAAGGAATAATAAAAGAAGGTTCTGATGCGGATCTTATTATATTTGATCCAAAAAAAAGATGGAAAATTACTAAAGATAATCTCCAATCTAAAGGAAAATTTTGCGCACATCTTTACTATGGTGATAGCATAAAAGGGAAAATTATCATGACAATTGTTAATGGCAAAATTATCTATGATAATGGAAAATTCATTAAACCTAAAAATTTTAAAAATTATATTGTGAATAAAGAAACTAAAACTATACAAAAAAAATGCTAAATAAAACATTATTAGAAATAAAGAATCTAAAAACATACTTTCGTGTAGGAAAATCTGTTGTGAAAGCTGTTGATAATATTAGCTTCAACCTCAATAAAGGTGAAACAACAGCAATTGTAGGCGAATCAGGATCTGGAAAATCTATTACTTCTCTTTCAATAATGCAACTTCTTCCTACTAACGTCATAGATGAAGATCATGGAATAATTAATTTTGATGGGAAAAATCTACTAAGTCTCTCAGAGAAAGAAATGAGAAAAATAAGAGGAAATAAAATTTCTATGATTTTTCAAGAACCTATGACAAGCTTAAATCCAGTTTATAATCTTTCTTACCAAATATCTGAAGCCATTATCTTACATCAAAATAAGAATAAAACTCAAGCTAGAAAATTAGCTATAGAAATGCTTGATCTAGTTGGAATCCCTGAACCAAATAAAAGAATTAATAGCTTTCCACATGAACTTTCAGGAGGAATGAGACAAAGAGCGATGATAGCGATGGCTTTATGCTGTAATCCAGAAATATTAATTGCTGATGAACCAACAACAGCTTTGGATGTAACTATACAGGCACAAATTTTAGAATTAATGAAATCACTACAAAAAAAATTAAATATGTCTATCTTGTTTATTACTCATGATTTAGGAGTAGTATCTGAAGTTGCCGATAGAGTTATGGTCATGTACTTAGGGCACATTGTAGAAATAGCTGATGCTGATGAACTTTTCTCTAATCCTAAACATCCTTACACTAAAGCTTTGCTTCAAGTGGCTCCAACTATTTCTATAGGGCCCAAAAAAAGAAAAAATATTCTCAAAGGAGAAATTCCTAGTCCTATTAATCCTCCCTCTGGCTGTGTTTTTAGAACTCGTTGTCCAAATCCAACACATGATTGTAAAGAAGGAAATATTGAAATGGGTTTAATCGAAGTTAGTCCTGGTCACTGGGTAGATCAATGTTGTGTTAATTGTGGTTAGAAAATTATATGGAAAATAAAATGAATTATAATAAAGAAAAAAGTAATCTTATAGAGGTTATTAATTTAAAAAAATATTTTCCTATCAAAGGAGGTTTGTTTAATAAAAAAATTGCTGATGTTAAGGCAGTAGAGAATATAAGTTTTTCAATTAAAAAGGGCGAGGTTCTTGGATTAGTTGGTGAATCTGGCTCAGGTAAAACCACTCTTGGAAGGGCTATATTGCGACTTATAGAGCCTACATCAGGCCAAGTATTTTTTGAAAACACTGAAATAAACTCACTATCTGATAAAGGCATGCGAAATTTTCGCAAAAATATGCAGATAATTTTTCAAGATCCTTTTGCAAGTTTAGATCCAAGAAAAAAAATTTTAAATATTATTGGTCAAGGATTGAAATTACATCATAATATTAAAGAATCAGAATTAAAAGAAATTGTTGCTGAAATTTTAGAACAAGTTGATATGCAACCTGAATATATAAATAGATACCCTCATGAGTTTTCAGGAGGTCAAAGGCAAAGAATAGGTATAGCAAGAGCAATTGCTTTAAAACCTAAATTTATTATAGCAGATGAACCTGTTTCAGCTCTTGATGTTTCTATTCAAGCACAAATTTTATATTTATTACAGGATCTAAAAGAGCAATACGAACTTACTATGCTCTTTATTTCACATGATTTAGCAGTAGTATCTGAAGTTGCCGATAGAGTTATGGTCATGTACTTAGGGCACATTGTAGAAATAGCTGATGCTGATGAACTTTTCTCTAATCCTAAACATCCTTACACTAAATCTTTGCTTGAAGTAGCTCCGGTAATTGGTGTTGGAAAAAAAGAAAAAAAAAATATTCTCAAAGGAGATATTCCTAGTCCTATTAATCCTCCCTCTGGCTGTGTTTTTAGAACTCGTTGTCCAAATCCAACACATGATTGTAAAGAAGGAAATATTGAAATGGGTTTAATCGAAGTTAGTCCTGGTCACTGGGTAG
>Ga0315336_1004083_pt1 | contig 18019 bp, 16 predicted proteins | sample ASW5metaG_FD_204512 | JGI IMG/M metagenome (GOLD analysis project Ga0315336, IMG submission 204512) | Ammonia-oxidizing marine archaeal communities from Monterey Bay, California, United States - ASW #5 | ecosystem: Environmental > Aquatic > Marine > Intertidal zone | place: USA: California... | reverse complement strand
GTGTAAATCCCTGTTCCCGTTTCATCCGATTAACCTCTTGGTTTGAAATTTTTTGACTGATTTTTTCAAAAAAAGCGGCAGGGTTTTGAGCCCTGCCGCTGATTCATTTCTTTAAGCAGCTAGTGCTTATTGAACTGGATTGTCAGCTGCCGTAGCAGTAGCGGCCGAGTTGAACGTAATCACGCCGGACTGGTCAACGAAGAAGTGACGCGTACCGGTGTTAGCGCTCAACGGGTCTGCAACAGCAGTGTACATCGGAGCACCGTCGGCGCCAGTAGGCGTCGCAGCAAACGTATAACCCTGTTTAGCACCACCAGCAACAGCACTGTCAACAAACGGAGGTACTTCAGCACCCAAATCAGCTAAACTACCATACTGGCCCATACCACTGGCAAACGGGTCGATGGCAGCAGCCTGGAACTGAGCTTCAGCAGAAGAAATGGTACGTGCTGTACCAATCGCGCTGGACTCATTTGCACTCATGCGTGAACGCAGTAAGTTAGGGATAGCTATCGCAGCGATAATCGCAATAATAGCCACAACAATCATTAACTCGATTAGCGTAAATCCTTTGTTTTTTGTCATAATAGTTCTCCTTTTTTTGTTCCCACGTTAAACTCTTTAATTTTTCTAAGCCCCCGCAGGGGCGTTCCCTACGATGTAACTGAGACCTATAACGCAACCGCTGTGCCAAAAAAAGATCTTCCTTCCTTAACTCCTTTAGTTGATTATGTTTATGTATTTTCGATGTTGAGTATTGATATTGAAAACACACTCGAAAACCAATTTTTGCTCTCGCAAAACGTCGTTGATTGACAATTTTTGTCAGTTTTCCGTCGATGGACAAAAAATAAGCCGACCAACTAGCGAAAGTTGGTCGGCTTGCATTGGGGTGGGCGTTCTACGAATACCTATCGAATCATAATAGGTATGAATATTAAGAAGAAAAAGAAACAACTTACTAACAAAAAGCCTAGTTCCTTGGATGAATCGAAATCCGAATGGGATTCCTTATAGCTAAAATCAATTTGTTTCACAACGAGCCCCCATTTACACTTTTTTGCTTTGGTGAAAAAACCGCAGAAGTTGATGAAACTACTTTCAAGCTCTGTAACTATATGAATTATACTGGTAAATCTAATATTATGCAAGAAATTCAATTAAATATACCCTTCATATCCCGTATAAATCCGAAATTCGCTTTAAGCCATTCATTTTAAAGGGATTGCGGCCTTGAACAAATTGGGGTCGCACAGGGATCAAGGGGTTGAAACAAGGGCTTCCTGGACAATTGAGCCGATTTCGGCCGAGAATGCGATCGTTTTCGCTGTCTCTTGAGCATGTTTTGACATTTTTTGCCACGTTTTCTGGATTATATCGACCAGTTTCTTTCGATTCATGTCGTTTCGGGAAGCGAAATCGTCTAAGTAAAACGACAAAAACACTAATGACGCGACGTCTTCCACAAATTGGGTATCGAAATTCGTCTTAAGGTCCTTTTTTAAAAGGATCTGTTTGACTCGCCGCACAGTTTCGGCATTAAAATCCAATTCCTCCATTAATTCAGCCAACTTTTCTCCATGAAAGGTATAGAGCGCGGTTCTCCATTTATAGTATCCGGCTTTTCCGGATGGATATTCGTTCCGAGGAATCTCCCAGCGGGCAATGTGTTGACCCCGGGCCGCGATAGCGACTGCTTCATTGGCATCCGGATACAATCGCTCCAACCAATCAGACATCCGTATCCCATAAATGAGCTCTTTCGGTGTTTCGATGCCGTCGACGACCTCCATCCGCTTATCAAGCTGATTCACCTGATCAATTTTTTTGTACATTTTTTGGAGTTCTTCAGACATAAATCATTTCCTGTATTCAAGTTACGGTTGAGTATAACAAACGGCAGGTTCTTGTACCTTCATTAATTAACGGGCTACAATATGGGATTGAACTTTTTAGGGCGAATTTCATGACTCAATCAGAAGACGGTTATATCAATTTTTATGACACACTCGGTTTAGAACCTGGCGCCAATCCAGGGGAAGTCCGGAAAACATACAAAAAGAAGATGAAGAAGCTGGTGATGGATATCGCAGAGGCTGAAATCACCGAATCGGTCCGCAATCAGTTTTTATTATCGATGACCCAGTTAAATGCCGCCGTTTTCATCCTCCGTGACAAAGGCCTGACCGAAGCGTACTGGAATGAACGTGAGGAACTAATCAATCTGGAGAAGGAATGGTCTTCCGTACCTGAGGAGGACATCGACCAACGGGACAGGCTCCGACAAAGGTTCGATATGGTGGTCCGTCATTTCTTGAGCCATTACGTGGAAGAAATTACTTTGGTAGCGGGACTCGACAAAGAAGTGGCTGAGACGAGCAATTGGAACCAGGCTCATGCCCGTCACGCGACGCGGATTCTGAGGCATTATCGACATAATCTATACCATGACATTCTGGAGCGACTCCCATTTTACGAAGTCACCACTCCGAATATTGATTGGGACGAACGTAGCACAACCACATCTCAATTAATTGCAGAGGGAGCGTAGTAAAATGGCGAAACGGACTCCTCCAGAAAAAGCGGTCGACATGGACCTGGTCGCCCGCGGAATTGCGAAAACCGTCGCTGAGGGTGATATCGTCAATTTCAGGAGCATTTTCTTATCCTATTCTCCGGCTCGGACAAGCTCCTCTGAATCCTTGGCAACCTCTAAATACAAACACTTCGCTGCGAAGGACGGACAAGATCAATCCGAGTTATTCAAGAAAGCTCTCGAGCTGGTTCAGGACGAAGCAATCTGGAAACACATAATTGAGGAACTTTCTGCGAATCGTCCTCCCCAATTACCTTGGGAACTCTTGATGGAGTTGGCCGACAATGCGATTCGCCTGGGAAAATTTTCCTCGGCTGGCCAAGCTTACGAACAATTGCGCATGCGCCGAAAAATGCAGGAAATGTTTTTGCAACAAGGCCTCACGCACGTTTCTGAGAATAACTTCTCAAAAGCCGTCAAAGCGTTCCGGATCGGTGCAGGACTTGGGTATGACTATGCTGCATTCCCGGAGCCATTGCCCAATATGCCTAAACATGCCACGCGTGGGTTAGTCTTGCACGGTAATTATCCGGCGCAGCCAGAAGACAGCGTCGCTCTTCTGAGCGAGGAGCCTCATTGCTTGGCCGCAATTCAGTTTATTTTGGATTGCGACGAGATTGCCGACTCGATAGAATCGATTCCTCTCGAATATAGAAACGAATTCTTGAAAGAACTGGTGAAGCAATCTGATCCAGAATGGGATCAATTTGCCGAGCGATATCAAAGCGCCTGTACGATGGTTGAAGATTTCGCAAAACGGATGCGCGACCAACACGAGACATCGGCTGGTTTGGCAAATGAAATCGAAGAACAACAAGGCCACAAACCAGAGGCCATCATGTCGACATTGTTGGGACGCACTATCCCAGAGGGCGAATGGTGGCAATACATCAAAGAGTTGTCATATACCCATCCGGCGGGCATCCTATTCATTGCGCGTCAATGGATTGGTGACCATGAAATCCTCATGCCAAGGCTACGGGGGGATTCATCACTCCCGAAATTATTGGGATTAACGCCGTAATCGGGCTTCTCGGCCACTCTTGCTCGACTTTATATTTCGCCCAATCGTGGTATATTATATTCATACGATTGAGAACAAAGGGTTTATGGACGAGAACGAAAACATAGAAGATGAACTGTTAGAAGAAGCCGAAACGGCATCATCTGAAGATTCTTCGCTCGAAGAGCAGCACGATCTCAAACGTGAGATTGTCGATTTCGCGAAGCTGGTGGTCTGGTTTCTGGTGATTTTTCTCGGACTCAAGTACGCCGTAATCGAAGGGTATGAAGTTCAGGGCGATTCCATGCTTCCCAATCTCCAAACCAACGACCGAATTCTTGTGTTTAAACTCCCGCACCAATTGAGTAAGTTACCCCTACTGAACCGAATCTCTCCGTTTGAAGCGGGCGACGTCGTCGTGTTCGACAGCCCTGACGTCAAGAATAAGAGATACGTAAAACGCGTTATCGCTTTGGGACCAAATGCCAAGCCCAATACAGCTGAAGCTCAAATTGAGACGGATGCCCATTCCGTGAGCGTGGAATTCAACTACGGTAAGGTTTACGTGAACAACCGAATCGTGGAAGAAGAATATCTTTCAGAAGAAAACCGGAAAATCAGCGAAGAGCATCAGTTGGTTTTGGGCCCGGACGAATTCTATGTGCTCGGCGACAATCGTCGTGTGAGTAAAGACAGCCGTAGTTTTGATGCGGTTCAAGATCAGTCCATCATCGGAAAAGCGGTATTTCGTTTTTGGCCCATCAACCGAATCAGTCTCATCCACTAATGAAGACACTCGTCATTGCCGACGTTCATCTGAAAGTGAATGACCAAGGCAAACAAACCCTCACCGAATTCGTCCGTTTCCTGAACTCGATTGATACCGATGAAGTCGAAACCATCGTTTTTCTTGGTGACCTCTTCGATTTCTGGTTCGAGTATAAGCATATCGTGTTTTCCGGATATTTCGACGTCCTTCGTGCACTCGCGCATTTGCGCGATCGGGGCGTAAAACTACATTTAGTCGTAGGAAACCACGACTTTTGGGGCGGGCGATTTCTGGAAAACGACTTATCCATCGAAATTCATCGCACCGATTATGCATGTGAAATGAATGGCCGAAGAGTCTATTTTATACACGGAGACGGAATCAATCCTGAAGACCGCCTATATCGAATCTACAAGACATTTGCGCGTTCAAGAATCGTGATCTGTTTGTTTTCATTAATACATCCCGATTGGGCTATGTCCATCGCTCAGGGAATTTCCCATGGCAGCCGTACGCTGCGTGCGCCTGACGATCCATCGGAAAGTAAAGAAGTTCATGCCTTGCGGCGTTTCGGTGAACGAACTTTGGAATCGGGCAAAGCCGACATCGTCATTTGCGGCCACTCCCACTATCCAGAAGAAGTGGAGTTTCCAACGCCTAACGGAACTGGCCTGTATATCAACTCCGGCGATTGGCTGGAAAAAAGAACGTACCTGGAATGGAGCGGTGAAATTTTTTCACGAAAAGAATATATCGATTCTGAATCCTCCGAATCGCCTAACGATATCGGCTCAGGAAAAGGTAGTCCTTAATGGCCGGTTACAACGGAGATACCGGCGAATCCACGACCATCGACTCCAGACAGAAGACGGAGAAGCCGCGACGATACAAAGTACTCATGCTTAACGACAATTACACGACGATGGAATTTGTCATTTTTGTACTCGAATCCATATTTCAAAAACCGAATCAAGAAGCAATGCAAATCATGCTTAATGTCCATGAACAAGGACGCGGGACTGCCGGTGTGTATACCCGATCCGTCGCGGAAACGAAAATCGATTCAGTTCATCGATTGGCCGAAAAAGAAGGATTTCCGCTTAAATGTACCATGGAACCGCAATGAAGGTTCACGCGGAGTGGTCTAAATGCGCATGATTCCCAAGCGGGTGTATACTAAGATCACATAAAAATGAATAAAATGGCACGTTTGTGCGTATTATCAATAAAAGCAAGTAGGGTTTATGTCATTAATCAGTAAAGAATTAGAAGCAACGCTTGGCTCGGCTCTCGGTGAAGCCCGAATCCGGAGGCATGAATACCTCTGTGCCGAACATGTTCTGTACGCGTTGTTGGCTGACCCCTATGGACAGAAGGTTCTTCGTCATTGCGGCGCCAATCTCGACCGACTCCGTGAAAAATTGGAGAACTTTCTTTCTAAAGACTTAGAACCAATCCCTTCCGAACAAAAGCTGGACGTACAACAGACCATCGCGTTCGAACGTTTGATGCAGCGGGCGCTATCCCACGTCTACTCAGCGGGAAAAGAGGAAGCCGATTGCGGCGATATTTTAGCCGCCATTTTCGAAGAAGAGGATTCACACGCCGCCTGGTTTTTGGAATCGGAAGGCATCACACGCCTCGATGTCTTGAACTATATTTCCCATGGAATTGCCAAATCAGATTCCGACGAATTCGACGAAACCACGTCTGACGAAGACTCGCTGGGGTTGGATGACGAATCCGATGCTTCTTCCCAAAAAAATCCGTTGGAAGCATTTACTGAAGATTTATCTAAAAAAGCCAGTCTTGGAGACATCGACCCATTAATCGGAAGGGATCACGAAATCCGTCGAGCCGTTCGCATCTTATGTCGACGCCGGAAAAACAATCCCATTTTTGTCGGTGAACCCGGCGTAGGTAAAACTGCATTGGCCGAAGGTTTGGCCCAGCGTATACATGATGGCTTAGTTCCCAAAATACTGAGTGACAAAATCCTACTTCGATTGGATTTACCTGCACTTTTGGCCGGGACACGATATCGGGGCGATTTCGAAGCACGTATGAAAGCATTGCTGAAAGCACTCCAGAAACACGACCACTTCATCTTGTTCATTGATGAAATTCATACCGTCGTCGGTGCCGGTACTGTTCGTGGCTCCGATATGGATGCATCCACTATGATGAAGCCAGCCCTGGCAAATGGAGAATTACGATGCATCGGCGCGACGACGTACGCCGAGTACAAAAAGGGTTTTGAAAAAGATGCCGCACTCACCCGTCGTTTTCAAAAAATCGACGTCCCTGAACCAAGCGTCGAAGAGACCGTACGTATTTTGAAAGGTCTGAAAGAACGGTACGAGACTTTTCACGGAATCACCTACACGTCAGCTGCAATTCGTACCGCGGCAGAATTATCCGCCAAGTACATTAATGATCGTTTTTTGCCTGACAAGGCCATCGACGTTATCGACGAAGCGGCGGCCAATATCCACGTAAGCAAAGGTGTAAAACGCAAAACTATCCGATCCCTCGATATCGAACACATCGTCGCGGAAATGGCCAAGGTTCCGCCTCGTTCGGTATCGAGTAATGACAAAGAAAAACTGAAATCCCTTGAGAAAGACCTGAAACAACGTATTTTCGGTCAAGATTCTGCAATCGATTCCATCGCCACTTCAATCAAACGATCGCGGGCGGGATTGGGCCGAGCGGAAAAACCCGTTGGGTCGTTTTTGTTTGCTGGTCCGACGGGAGTCGGAAAAACCGAATTGGCCAAGCAACTGGCAACGAATCTCGGAATTGAATTCATCCGTTTCGACATGAGCGAATATATGGAACGCCACGCGGTCTCACGCCTGATAGGATCACCTCCGGGCTATGTAGGCCACGAAGAAGGCGGACAACTTACGGAAACGATTCGGAACAATCCCCATGCGGTTCTGTTGTTGGACGAAATCGAAAAAGCCCATCCCGATATTTTCAACATTCTTCTTCAAATAATGGACCATGCGACCTTGACTGATAATCAGGGAAGAACGGCCGATTTTCGCAACATTGTATTGATCATGACGTCCAATGCTGGCGCTCGTGAAATGGAAGCCAATACGGTCGGATTTGCATCCGATATCGCTGACAACGCCCATCGTAGTAAAAAAGCCATCGAAAAAACATTTACCCCGGAGTTCAGAAACCGTTTGGATGCGATTGTCCATTTCGATGCTCTTCCGATAGAAGTCGTGCTGAATATCGTGGATAAATTTATCCTCGAACTCAGGGAAACATTGGAGAGCAAGAAAGTCAAACTGACACTCACTGATGCGGCGCGGCAATGGCTCGCTAAAAATGGATACGATTCTAAACTGGGTGCTCGCCCGCTGGGACGTCTCATCCAGAACGATATAGAAACCCGTTTGTCGGATGAGTTGCTGTTCGGCAAACTGGAAAAAGGCGGTCAAGTAGAAATCGACGTCGAAAACGACGCGATCACGTTCAATTTTCCTTCCTAGCCGAACACCGATCAGTTTTTCTCCAGAACATCTCGTACCTTTTGCAATAACTCATCCCGCTTATACGGTTTTTGGATGAGATGCATGCCTTCGTCCAAAACGAAGTTGGTGTGAATCGCGTCGCTACTGTACCCGCTGGAAAATAGAATCGGGAAATCTGGCAAAAATTGCGCGATGTGTTCGGCAACTGCCTTACCACCACTTCCCGGCATGACCACATCGAGGAGGGCCAAATCGATTTCGTCTTTCTTTTCATCGAAGTGCCCAATCGCTTCAATTCCGTCTTTCGCCACAATGACCGTGTAACCTGCGTTGAGCAACATCGCTTTCGCGACCCCGCGAACGCCATCGTCGTCATCTGCAAGCAATATGGTTTCATGCCCTCCGGGTACTGGTGCTTCAACGACCTCTTCCGGCTCGTTTTCCGAAGCCCCAACCACAGGGAGATAAATATTGAATGTCGTTCCTACATCGATTTCGCTATACACGTTGACCATTCCGTCGTGTTGCCGTACGATCCCGAACACTGTCGACAAGCCCAAGCCAGTCCCTTTGCCCAACTCTTTCGTAGTAAAAAATGGTTCGAAAATTCGGGTCTGAGTTTCCGAATCCATTCCACAGCCAGTGTCGGTCACTGTCAGCAAAACGTATCGACCAGGTGACGCCCACGTGTTCATTTCACAAAATTCGCTGCTCATCGTGGTATTCGCTATTTGAATCGAAACCCGGCCGCCCTCGCCCATGGCGTCCCGTGCATTCACGCAAAGATTGATCAGAATTTGTTCGATTTGTCCGCGGTCGGCACGGACGATACCCAATCCTTGAGACGACCGAAAATCAATCGTGAAATTTTCTCCAATAACTCGCCGGAGCATCTTGAGTAAGTCTTCGACGACTGCATTGAGGTTCAGATTGGAAAGCTCAAGCACTTGCTGACGACTAAAGGCCAACAATTGTCGAACTAGAATTTTTGCGCGATCTCCCGCCTCAATAACGTCGTCCAGGTTTTCCTTAACCTTCTTCTCGTTACTCGCGTTTTCCAATGCGATCTCACTGTACCCCAAGATCGCCTGCAGTAGATTATTGAAATCATGAGCCACCCCGCCCGCCAATTCACCTACGGACTCCATTCGCTGCGTCTGACGCAACTGAATCTCCAGCTCATCTTCCCGAGCCTCGGTCAGTTTTTGTTCCGTGATATCGCGGCTTGAACCGACCATGGAAATAGGACTTCCTGCATCGTCACGGACAATAGTTTGGTTGGTACTAATCCAACGATACCCCAATTCAGCGTGTTTCGTCCGATACTCGACAATGGCGGCGGGGTCAGTTCCCGGATGATCTTTCAATAACTGTGTTAACGTATTTTGGACGGTTGCAGCATCGTCCGGATGCACAAGTGTTTGGAACAGTTGATATTTTCCTTTCAAGAATTTTTCGGGCCCCATGCCGGTCATTCGCTCGATAGACGGACTGACATAATCGTATTCGTTCGTCTTCAAATTGAACTGAAACATGACGTCTCGTGAGTTTTCAAGCATCGCTCGAAACTGCTGTTCGCTTTTTCTTCGTTCATCGCTCTCTGCGGTAATTTCTGCGACGAGTTTTTCGACGCGCCTAAACAAAAAGATAATCACGACCAAGATTGGCCCGACCGTGACACTATACGAAAGAGTGCTCCCTATCCAATAAGTATTGCTTAATTCAAACGATTCCGGAAGTAAGGTTAACATTTCGGGATGTGACTGGAGGTAAACCGAGAAGAAAAGGATAGTGGCGAGCGATAATACAAACGTAATTACACCGCCCCAAAAATCAAAGACTACAGCCCCCATGAACACTAACGCTACGAAGAAGAGATCCACTTGTCCCCAATAAGCTTGCCGACTGATTTCCGTCAAACAAGTCATATAAATAATTGAAAGAAGTACGAGACCGCGAAACAAGAAACCAAGGCGATGAACGAAGGCGGCAACCAAAATCACTCCGTAAACGAATACCCACAACCAGTATAACGTTCCCGGATTCAGAGTAATATTGATAATTATCACACCAATGATTGCGGCGTCAGCATAGAGAATGATATCCAAGATCTGTTTCTTGAACGTCTTGAACGGCGCGTCTAAAACGTCGCCTGTTGAACCCGGTCGACTCATCGTCTCCTCTAGTCATTTTTTCTCATGAAAAATACGAGGAACGCTTCGAGCCCCCACTCGCAAAAAAATTGCTGATAGAAGAATACACTACGTTTGGCGTTCGACGATTATACCCCATTCCTTAATTACTTTCGCCAATTTGTTCACCCCGCCATCCTCGACCGTTTTTTTGACCTCACGGTGGTCAAATGGTATTTTCGACTATTCCTTTTGAGGCATTGCCACGTTTTTGAATATCCGAGGAGTCAAGCAATATGAGTAATTCTGCCCTGGATGGGCTAAAGGTCGTTGAATTCGGCACGATGATAGCTGGACCCTATTGTGCCAAGATGCTGGGTGACCTGGGCGCCGATGTCGTTAAAGTCGAACCTCCCAACGGCGATCCCGCCCGTGATGCAGGCCCGTTTCCAAATGATGAAGCCCATCCTGAACGCAGTGCGCTGTATCTTTATCTGAATACGAGTAAGCGCGGTGTTACGTTGAATCTCTCGAATTCAGGAGATATGAAACAGTTCAAAAAACTTCTGACGTGGGCCGATGTACTGGTCGACAACCATCATCCGAATATCCTGGCAGCGTGTGGACTTGAGTGGGACGCCATTCACGCGCTGAATCCGCGTTTGGTCTACACATGTATCACCCCCTATGGGCGCACCGGTCCGCGCTCCGATGTGCCGGGTGACGAGTTGACACTCACGCAGAGTTCTGGATTCGGGAATCTGCTTCCTACGCGCTCGGTTTCGATTGACCGCGCCCCGATTAAACCCGGTGGCAATATGGCCGGATACCATGGCGGACTTTCTGCCGCCACCGCGACATTGGCCGCTCTTTTCGCTCGTGACAAAAATGGAGTAGGGTCGGTGGTCGATGTGTCGATGGAGGAAGCATTGTTGTCTATGATTGCCCCCCAAGCCTCCAGCTCTTATTTCCATAAGACTACATGGTGCCGCGTCCCGGATCGTCCTCCAGCTATGGGACGGATGCAGACTTCCGACGGATACGTAATCTTGAACGCGGTCGACAACCATCATTTTGGTTCGGTTCGTGAAATGATGGGCAGTCCGGAATGGTGCGCCGGTGATAATTGGCTCAATATGACGTATCGCGCGAACAACCTGATGGATATCGCTCCAAAAATTGATGAATGGATGCTCCAACAGAAAAAAGATGATATCTCCCAAAAAGCATCAAAAATGAAGATTCCAATCGGTTCGATGAAAACCGCCGAAGAAGTGATGGCTTATCCGCAATACGAAGCACGGGGCTATTTCGAGGAAGTCGAACATCCTGAAGGCGGCACCCATCGTTACGCCGGGTGGCCTTACAAACTTCCGGCGTCGCCCCCTAAAGTCCATCGCCCCGCCCCGTTATTGGGACAACACAATGATGAAGTGTTAGGAAAATTGAATGGCTCGAATAACACGCCGGGCGATTCCGATGCGCCAGCCAATCCCGCTCTACCGTTGGCTGGCGTTCGTGTGTTGGAGTTTACCTGGGTTTGGGCGGGCCCGTATTGCGGGATGCTGCTGGGCATGTTGGGCGCGGAAGTGATCAAAGTGGAAGGTCACCAACGGATAGACCTCATGCGCCGCAGCGTCGTCTGGCCTCTCCCGGAACCGAAGCCAACGCAAATGGGTGTGAACGACAGCGTCTCCTACAATGCAGCGAACATGAATAAGAAAAGTATTGCGATAGATCTCAGTGCGCCCGAAGGGCTGGCACTGGCAAAAAAACTGGCGAGCGAATCCGACGTAGTCGTCGATAACATGCGGCCGGGCGCTTTGAGTAAATTAGGGCTCGACTACGACAGCCTTTGTGACTTGCGCTCCGATATTATTGGAGCCTCCTCGTCGGGCCGCGGTACGACGGGTCCAGAAAGTCAGTATTTGGGGTTTGCCATGATCCACCACGCGCTCGGCGGAAATTCCTACATTACCGGATATCCGGATGACCATCCGTGCCACACCACAGGCGACGTGGACATCATGAATGCCACGACACTTGCCTTTTCAATCATGGCCGCGCTGCACCACCGCAACCGCACCGGTGAAGGACAGTTTATTGATTACTCTCAGACGGAAGCCGTCAGTTCGCTCATCGGCGAAGTGTTACTCGGGTATGAAATGACGAAACAAAATCCGGAACGCTCTGGGAATCTTCATCCTACGTACGCGCCACATAACGTGTATAAAGCATGGGGCATCGACCGTTGGATTGCACTGGAAGTACACGACGATCATCAATTCGCGGCGCTCGCCGAAGCCATGGGACAACCGGAATTGGGCAGCGACCCGCGTTTCGCAGGTATTGCAGCGCGCAAGAAAAACGAATCTGAGCTGGATGACATTATCACTGCATGGACCAGCCAGCGAGACCGGGACAAGACAGTGGCCAAACTGGTGAAGGCTGGCTTGATGGCGGCACCATCGCGAGACGCCCGAGACTTGTACGCCGATCAACATCTGAAAGATCGCGACGCCTTCGCCAATCTCGACCACCCCAATCTTGGCGAGCTCAACCTCGTGAAGGCGCCATGGAAAATGGACGGCTTGGAAGCCGAAACGGTGCGCGCGCCGTTCCTAGGTGAACATACCGACGAAGTTTTGAAGTCTGTAGCGGGCGTTTCCGATTCTGAACTGAATGAACTACGCGAGAAAAAAGTGATTCAATAACAATTTTGACAACGTGAAGGAAAAGTGAAATGTTTGATGCACGGGATAACATACGACGGTTTGTGAATCTTGTTTTTGTTCTTGGAATCGCCATGGCCGTTCCTGCGATGGGCCAAGAAAAGTGGTATCCGTCTCAACACGGGGCAGACGACACATTGGGCGCAGCCAATTTTCTTTCGCCGGAAAAGGTTTTGGAAGCCGCGAAGTTAATCAAGACCGGAAAAACATACTCACTGGGGGTCGAGCTAAGTCGTGACACCCCCGCGTTCGGCAATCGATCATTCCAGTTGTTTGTCGTCGGAGGAGGCGATGGGTCGGGCGCATCGCTCGGAAAGAACAAGGCGAGCTACAATGACGATTGGATGTTGGTGTGGAATGGGATCGGCAGTCAGTTGGACGGTTTGGGCCACCTCGGTATTGATCACATGTATTACAACGGCAACCACAACTCCGAATTTTGGGCAGACAACGGCCTCACCAAATTCGGAATCGATAAAGTCCCACCAATCGTTACCCGCGGCGTACTACTCGATATTGCTGGATACAAAGGCGTGAAAATGATGAAACCCGGTACGCCGATCAATAAAGCCGATATAGTCGGTGCGATGAAAGCCCAGAATGTAAAAATCGGAAAAGGCGATGTCGTCATTATCAATACCGGATGGCAAGCCATGGCGACAACAGATCCAGTGGCATTTATGGCCGGCCAACCGGGCCTCGATCTGGACGGCGGAAAATATCTGGCGTCACTCGATGTCGTCGCCGTCGGTGCCGATACTTGGGGCGTTGAAGCCTTCCCAGGAAAAGATCCCGAGATCATGTTTCCAGTGCACCAGGAACTGCTCGCCAAAAACGGTATCTACATCTTAGAAAATATGAAAACGGATGAATTGGTGGCCGACAAGGTTTCCGAATTCCTTTTCGTGTTGGGCCAACCCAAACTCAAGGGCGCGGTACAAGGGATAATTAATCCCATTGCTATTCGGTAGACTACCTTTTTAAAGTCGAAGATAGTCTAAGGAGAAACTTCGATTCCGGAGCTGACGAGGATAAAGTCCACGATCGGTTTCGGGTCTTTGAGGCTATGAGGATGATGGCCGCCGTTTGGTTTTGAGATAACTTCGATCTTTCCGCCCATTTCCCGATACCGTCTTTCTAAGATGTCTGTATTCTCCGGGAGAGGTACCACGAGATCTCTTGCTCCGACTACGTGGAGCAGTGGCACGTCGGCGTCTGCGAGGATTTTCAGTTTATTGAGCGGACCGTTCATGTCGGCCAATGCTTGGGCCTCAGTCATCCCGTAGGCTTCCAGGCAATATCGCCAATCATTTCCAGACCCCGCGCCTCGACCTTTTCCTCCGGGCCAACTTCGAATATCCAGGACGGGTGCGTCGGCATAGATGGCGGATACTTTACTCGGATTTTTGATCGCCCAGTTGTAGATGATCAGACCGCCCCGACTCATGCCTTCGAGAGCCGCTTTCTTGGCGAAACCGTGGTCAACGGTCAAGTAATCGTAGAAGGAATCCCAATGGGCGACGGCTTCGGTATTCCCGAAAAGTCCCCCAACATCCATGTAAACGACATGAAACCCCTTTCCCACCAGTGCCACATCTGCTTGGGGTTCATGGCCCCAAAAACGCGCTCGCCATATCCATGGTTTCCCTTCGGCGGCTTTTTCCGGGCAAACGACTTTGCAATCCCGGCCGTCGATTTCGAAAAGATGAAGAACTGAATCGTGCCAAGTTTCGGTTTTTCCCGGGAATGTACAGTCATCGGCGAAAACGCACGGTGTAAGGAGGACTAGGGACGCAAAAAAGGAAATTTGTACTGAATGCATTCTGGCGTACTATTTCTTGGGTTTGAAATCTTCATGGTAGTAATCATCGTTCAATTTTTGAACGAGTTCGCGAGATTCTTCCAAATCCACTTCCAGCAATTCACGCATGGATACAAATCCTTGAAGATGTTCGCTTTCGTCCAATACTACCAGATGGCGAAAGTTTTTTCCGAGCATCAAGGATTTCGCCGTGGCGGCGCTTTCATGAATCATGACGTAAACGGCGTCAGGCGTCATCACATCTCGCACCGACGTCGCTTTCGGATCCAATTCTTTACACACCACTCGGCTCATCAAGTCGCGTTCGGAAAACACGCCGATTACTTTGTAATCCTCGACGATCGCGACGGCCCCGATTTTTCGTTCGCACAAATACTCCGCCACTTCCTGCACTGTCATATCTGGAGACACTGAGTATGCCTCCCGACCTCGCACAATATCCCGAATTGGTTTCATGATTGCACTCTCCCTGACCCGAAAAAAGTTGCTATCCAGTGTAGCACGATTTTCATTTTTTGAAAATCCCCGAAAAACCGAGATTTCCGTTGTTTTTGGGCCTTTTTCGAATCCAGGCCGAGCCGTTCCATCTATTTTCGGATGGGTCGCCCGTGTTGCTGCTCCAACCACGTTATCCCATTGCGAATCATTCCGTATACATCTCCGCGCCAACCGTGGCCCCCCTTGTACGTTTGGAGCCACGTGGATGCGCCACTGGCGGCGAGACGATTCCGGGCAGTCTTCGCCATTGAAATCGGAATGAAGTCGGTTGGCGAATGTAAGATGTAATACGAGTGATTCTTAGCTCCAACGAGAGAAGGTAGTTGATTCGGTTTAAAAACGGACATGGCGACAAAGGATCCTTTGACCTTGGTTCCCCGTTTGAGCGATGTTGCGTAGGCCGCCGGGCCACCCGATGACCAAGAAAGCGTGTATACGTGAGCCGAGTCTACTTCATGAGTCCTTTCTACATCTCGAATGACGGTATCAACGAATTCCTCAGTGGAGAACTTCACCCCCGGCAACATATTTGTATTCGTTGGCCAGACCAATTGTTCCGCTTGCTTACGGTTCCATTTCTTGGCGACGAGTTGAGCCACCAAGTAGTTTTCGTTCAGAGCGTTTTGATGGATCCGGCGTACGAAAGGATTGAAGTCCGGGCCGCCGTCTCCACCGGGCAACACCACCAGAAGTCGATACGTTTTTGCAGGAGGTTTCGAATCGTTCCCTCCTCCGATTAGAAAATACTGCTTGTTCGAGTCGCCGTCGGCGTACCGTTCTTCAGCGGTGGCTACTCCGAGTCCGATAAAAAATGACGCCAAGATCGCGATTGAAATATATCGATCCCTGTGGGATTGAAGTCGTGACATCCTAAGTCCTTTCAAGGAGCGTCCACATTCACGCCGTATAGTTCAGAGTAGAACTTTTGACGAAGGGTGTCAATACGTTTCCTGTATCAATCTTCGATATGTTCCCGAATCATCGTTCCCATTTCTTCGGCCGAATGGGTCATATTCAATTGGGTAAGGCGCTTCTTCGTTTTTCCGTCCAATACGTTGATCAATCCGGTACGCCCTTCCATCTTTTTGAAGTCTTCCTGAATTCCCAACGCGGCTGCGTGGAGACCAGCCTGTTTGATGCTCTTATCGTCTGTGATATCCAGTGTCAAGAAAAGGACAGACTCATTTGCCATCGTTTTATGTAGCGCAGGTGTAATTTTGTCCAGTTCTCGACAGGCATAACACCATTCAGCATCATACTTAACCACGATCAATTTCGGACTAGTTGCCGGCTCCGAAGTCGCAGTGACTTGACTAGGCATCGTAAAAGACAACCCAACGACCAGAATGGAAAGGACTAACGTTCTCATAAAAATCTCCTAAGTACTCTCTTGTTGTCAGTATATTCGAAAAAAAAGCGGATCAATGTCATTTTAACGCGGGACTACGCATCCTGTGCGACGCGAACCAACGCTCGACGCCCGATTTCGGCATGCTCCGGATTGTCCACGAGACCGGCATCCAACAACAACACACCAAAGAGTACCGCCCAGCCTTTCGCACGTACAAGAGTCGCATCTGAAATCTCTCCATAGGCCTCGAGGGCTGATTGCCGCGCCTTTGAATCTTCAAACAACATCCAAATCGATGCAACGTCCGTCGCGCGGTCTCCTGAATTCATATCCCCCCAATCGATGATGCCCGAAATCACACCGTTCTCTACCAGAATATTTTTCGGGTGAAGATCCCCGTGGAGCCAACACGGTTCTACGTCGATGGGAGCCTCCAAGGCCGAGTTCCAAATCGCCCTGATCTCTTCGGTAATCAGATCCGTTTTGTCCGCGACTCCTTCCATCCTGCCCATATCGATTTTTTCACGATCTTTCAGAGGAATCCCGCGCATTTCACTGGTCGGAGCGTCGAGTGGTGCAGCCACATGAAGACGACGTAGAAATTCCCCGAGGCGCGCAGCTTGATCCGGGTAGGGTTCTTCCACGTTCGCAGGAACGCCCGGCAGCCACGGAACCACGCTCCAGCGCCAGGGATATCCACGTCCAGGCTCACCAATGCGCCTGGGGACAGGTATCGGGATAGGTAATCGTTTCCCCAGGATCGGAAGCCACTTCTGTTCACTATCAATCAGCGGAGCACCGAAAATCCGGCGCGGTATTCTGACCGCCAATTCATCCCCCACGCGATACATGGCGTTGTCCCACCCGTCATCGACGTGCCGAATGGGAAGCGTGGCCAAATCCGGATGCTGATCCTCCAGCAAGCCTTGGACCAATGTCTCGTCTATTGCCACTTCGGATTTTGGAGTACCTTCAGAAATATGTCTCGCCTCCGCGTCCCGCTTTAAACAGCGCGACCTTGCATCTATAATCCATATCGATGGCGTGAAGAATCTACCACAGTCAACGTCTAAAAATATAGGGACTTGCCTCGAATGAACCAATCCATTGGATACGTTTCCGTCGTCGTCCACGACTACGATGAAGCGATTGATTTCTATGTGGGCACGTTGGGTTTTGACCTTATCGAGGATACACCGATCCCCTCCCAAAAGAAGAGATGGGTTTTGGTCGCCCCGCCGGGTTCCCGGGAAACCAAGATCCTGCTGGCGAGGGCATCGAACGATAAACAAACTTCCCGCGTCGGTAATCAGACCGGTGGTCGTGTGTTTCTGTTTCTCCACACGGACAATTTTCAGCGCGACTACGAAACCTACAAAAACAAAGGCATCGAATTCGTTCGCGAGCCGAAAGTTGAGCCCTACGGCACCGTTGCCGTTTTCAAAGACCTGTACGGGAATCAATGGGATTTGCTTCAACTCAACGAGGCCTGAAGCGCGCTCACTTCTTTGACAGAAGCTTCAAATTTAACGTAGACTGCTTGGGCATATTCGAGAGGGTTTTCCATGCGAACACACGTCACTTTATCGGGCTTTGCCGCCATATTACTTGCGTTTCCAATGCAA
>Ga0315336_1004082_pt1 | contig 18020 bp, 15 predicted proteins | sample ASW5metaG_FD_204512 | JGI IMG/M metagenome (GOLD analysis project Ga0315336, IMG submission 204512) | Ammonia-oxidizing marine archaeal communities from Monterey Bay, California, United States - ASW #5 | ecosystem: Environmental > Aquatic > Marine > Intertidal zone | place: USA: California... | reverse complement strand
AGCAGGATGTGGTTGCGAGCGTGGGGGTCGCGTTTGCGGACGTCGCCGCGGCCGACGTTTCCGCGACGGACGCCAGCGGGAAGCGCGTGTTGTTGCCCGTCGAAGACCAGCACGATTCGGCTGGTCCCGGCCGGCGTCGTCGAAAACCCGACGGTGTCGCCGCCCACGGCGTAGTGGAGGTGGATCTCCGCCGGCGCGGTACCGTTCATCACCCGATACACCGATTGTTCGAGCTGGCGTCGGAAGGCAGGCTCGGCGATCTTTCGAGACAAGCCCTCTCGCCGAATCGAGTCCTGGAATGTGAGCAGGAGACGATCCGGTGCGTAGTACCTGGGATACGAGTTGCGGAGATAGGCCTCTGTGATCCGAGTGAGCTCGTCCATTGCGTTGTCGACCGTGATGTGGGCGGTCGACGAGGCCCCCGTTGGCCAGAGCTCCTTCAGGGTCTCGAGCGCCTTGAAGGCCACGGTCTTGATTTTGGAGAAGTCGGGTTGAAAGGCACTCATTTGAAGGCTCCGTAGAGAGTCTGTGGCACACAACGGGTTGCCGGGTCGGTCTCCAGATCGGCGAGGAGAGCGCGAAGCCGACGGCGCGTTCCTGCCGGAAGACCGCACGCGCCGACCGCAGCTCCGCCCAGGGGTTTCAGGTGGGGCAGGGCCTTCTCGAAGGTGGCCTGCGCGAGGTCTGTCCGGCCGATCTCCAACTGCCCGCAGGCGCGCCACACCTGTCGTGTCCAGCCCGAGGCCACCAGGACATCGTCCACGACATCCGTCCTGCACAGCAGTGCGCCTGCGCCCTGGGCATTGCGGGAAGCGAGGATCTCGTCGCCACGGCGGGTGGGTGCGCCGGCGTCGGTGCTTTGGGCGAAGAGGCCCAGTGCGGTCTGGCGGTCGCCGTTGGCCACCGCGAGCCGGGCCGCAGAACGCAGGGCAGCCCCTCGATCTTCGGGCGCGGTCGCCGTCCAGGAACTCACCGCCTCGCGCCAGATGTCCCGGTCGAGCTCTGCGGCTCCGTGGGCGAGGTCGCAGAAGGCGAGGTGTTCCTGCAGTCGGGCCGCGGACCGCGAGGCCACCGCACCTTGGGCCTCTTGGAGTACGTCGACTGCCGGTTTGCAGGACGACGTGTCGAGATGGAGCACACACACCTGCCGCGAGACCTGTCCGAGTGCCAGTGCGGTCTCCGGCGCGGCCGGGGCCGATTCGTAGGCTTCGGTTGCGGTGACCTGGAGGTCGAGGAGGGTTTCCGAGACCGTCGGGTCGGCGATGTGCGCTGCCGTGAGGGCCTCCCCGCTCCGTCCAAACGCCGTGCCATCGAAGGCGTCGAGCACGGTTCGCGCCTGTTCCGTTGCACTCTGTTGGACCCTGGCGCGTTGAACCGAGCAGGCTCCGTACAGGGCGGTCGCTGCCAACAGACCCGCGACGGGCATCAGAATCCGACGCCGGGGTCTGACGGGGGTAGCCGGTTCATTAGGGCTGGCGGGGCTCTTCTTGCCGCCGATCGTGCGGAGTGCCCGCGCCGCTTCTCCGAGTTCGATTCGCGCTTCGGATGCGGTCTTCAGTTCCCCGCTCTGGAGGCGGTCGTAGAAGTCCAGCAGCGGCCTGGGGATCCGCTCCCGCCCTTCGTGAACATGCCCGTGGGGTTCGTCTTCGCGACCGGGGTTCCAGATTGTCGCGCGCCGGGCAGAGGCCGCGAGGACCTGGAGATCCCAGACCTGGAGTTCTTCGACGCCGACAGTGCCGTCCAGTTCTCCCTTCAGCAGCAGATACCAGCGACGCGGGAGCGCCACACTCGGGTGGGCTCGACCCAAGCCCTCCGAGGCGTCGATGGCCGTGTCGGTGCTGGTGTCGAAGTCGGCCCACCTGCACTCTGGATCTCTGCGATCTCCTCGGTACAAGAGGTTGAGCAACGTGGTGTCGCCGTGCACAATCCCCGCCGCGTGCACCACCTCGAGTCCGGCGAGGGCGCGGTCGAGGACGACGGTGGCGAGGTGGGGTCGATCGCGGACGGGGCGGGACAGGAGCAGGCTGTCGGCGGTGCCCGAGAACCAGGCCAGAACGGCGGCGGGGCGATCTTCCGCGTGCACTTCGATAACTGGAACTGCGGCATCGCCGACTCTCATTTGCAGTGCGATTCCCCTCAGGAAAGCGGCGTGTCGGCGGGCTGTCTTGGCGGCGGGCTCACCCTCTTTGAAGCGGGGAGTACGTACCGCGACCGCCGCTCCACCCTCGATCCCCGTCGCGCAGAAGATCTCGTTCTGGCCTCCGGTCTGGAGGTGCTGGAGCCGTCGATAGGCGGGATTGCCGTTTGCGTCCCGGAGTGCTCGATGGGGCGGTGGCGGCATTCGGCTCATGTCTGAGGAGTGCCTTGTGTCCGAAGAAAAGCACAGGACTCAAACCGGACAAAAAGGGATAGTGGGTGCACTCGGAGGCTATTTGCGCTGGGACATCGCGTCGGGACTGCGCGCTTACATCGTTGGATTCACGGGGATCAACTTCTCGGGACAGCGAATCGTGGTCGACATCTGGCCCCACGGGGGGCGGCAGTCCGGCGACGAGGAGCTCGATGGCCGCCGCCTCAAGTCCATCGGCCTCATTGCGCCTCTGGGCACCCGAATGACCATCATGACGGCCGCGACTCCCGACAACTGGGAGGTGCTGCCCTGGCGCTGCATCCAGGTGCTGGAGGGCCATACCTTCGACAGCGTGCAGTTCCCCGGCTTTGTCGGGGCCCAGGTGCCCGATCTCGACTTTGTGGACAGCCCCTCCGCCCTGCGGACCGATCCCGACTTCAACATCACCTATCCCCAGGTCGAACGGTTCGAGGATGGCGAGGGTTGGACGTTCGGCAGAGTGGGCGCCATGACGCTGAAGACCAACATCCGCTCGATTCGCGTCGACAAGGTGTAATCCCGGGTAAGCGACGCGATCCGCCTCCCGCGCCATCTGGATGGCGTGACGGAGGTGTTGTGATGATCTGGATTGCGCTGTTCACCGCCGCTTGTCAGGCCCGAAAGGCGCTGGCTGGCGAGGACCACGAACCCTGCGGTTTGCACCGCTACATCGACAGCTGGAGAGCGCAAGATGGGGAGCTGCCATGCTGAGTGTACTTGTCGCATCTGTGGCGTTCGCCGGCAAGCCCGACCTCTCCGAACACCGGGATCTTCGCCTGGGTTCAGGCGCTCCGCTCATCTCCGAAACAGCGCGAGATCGGGCACTTGCAGGGGAGACGGTCACCGGGCTCGAGCGGGTCGACGGTGTCGATGCCGCGAAGGTCTGGGGCGCAACCGTCTGGAACACTGATGTGGAGTCGGCCTGGATGGCTGTGAACGACAACAATGGCTACGTCGGCCGGGTCGGCGCCCTGACTGCCAGCCGAGTGATCAGCGGCTCCGATCACGCCAGCGGTCGCATGCTCTTTCAGATGATGGATGTGCCGGTCGTTCAAGATCGCTGGTGGGTCGTTCAGCACCGGCACAACGCCGCGCTCTTCGATGCCACCGACGGAGAGGCCTGGGAAATCGCCTGGAAGGGCGTGTCCGATGTGCCGCTGAGCCCCAGCGATCGCTCGCTGGCCGAGAAGGGCACCCGGGTCACCTGGACCGAGGGTGCGTGGCTCTTCGTTCCCCTCGACGACGGTCGCACCTACGTCGAGTACTACGCCTGGTCCGATCCCGGCGGCTCGATTCCAGCCGGAATGGCGTCGCGGTTCGCGGGCGGGGCGGTGTCTGGGTTGCTTGACGATGTCGAGGCGTTCGCCCAGGAGAAATCGAAGCTTTCCCAGGACGGATACGTGCGCCCGGATCGCACCGCCCTTTAGGGAGTAGGGGCGTTGACAGCGCGGTGACGAACGGAGTAGTTTTCGCGCGGAGGTCGAATGACTCGATCGGCGACGCTCATCCTGCTGTCCCTGTTGGCTGCGGCGGGATGCACCAAGAAAAATCACTCGGTCCCGGCAGGCATGACCCAGCCGTTGGCCAAGAACGACTTCACGGTGCTCGGCAAGACCAATCACGAAGAATGCGGCACCTACATCTTCGCGATCGACTGGGGACATCTGTTCGCGAACCAGCGGTACAAGGGGAGCCCCCAGGCCTCTGACGACTTCCTGCGGACCTTGACCAACCTGTTGAGTGCGCCGTCCTACAACGCCGACGAATCCAGGGCGCTCTACCACGCCGCCGACAAAATGCCGGAGGCCACGCACCTCCTGGCGGCGCGAGCGCACAGCACATCTTCGGGCATTCTGTTGGGTGGCTATCCCATCTTCGGTCAGCGATGCGGCTCTGTCGTCGCCCGCGGAGTCATTGCGGGCACCCGTCCCGCTATTCACAACGCACCGCTTGGCGGCGGTGGCGGCGGCGGTACCGGTGGTGCTGGCGACATGGTCCCGGTGCTCGACGAAGAGGGCAACCCGGTACTCGACGAAGAGGGCAACCCGGTCATGGGCCCAGCGCCCGCCGCTCCCGAAGGCGAAGGCACCGAGGGCGCCGCGCCGCAGTAGCGCTCAGAAAGGAAGCTCGAGCTGACCTTTCACTGTTGACCCTCCAGGCCGCACCAGGTTGCTGAGGCTGACGCCGATCAATCGAACGGGTCGCTCACCGGCCTCGGTCTTGTCGAGGAGCCGTTTTGCCGCATCCACCGTCTGTGCGGCGTCGGCGGTAGGTATCGACAACGTCTCCGAGCGGGTGAGGGTGGTGAAGTCGGCGTATCGGATCTTCAGCGTCACGGTCCTGGCGCGAATGCCCTGTTGAGAGATCCGCTCGCACACCCGCTCGGCCTGGCCCTCCAGGACCTCTTCGAGCCGGGAGCGGTCGAGCACATCTTCCGCGAACGTGCGCTCCGCCCCCTGTGACTTGCGCTCCCGGTTCGGGCTCACTGAGCGGGCGTCGATGCCGCGTGCGAGGCGGGAGAGAAACGGACCGCGCTTGCCGAGTCTGGCGAGGAGCTTGGACTCGGGGATGGCTGCGAGGTCCCCGATCGTCGTGACCCCGAGGGCCTCGATCTGCTCGGCCGTCGCGGGCCCAACGCCCCACAGCTTTCGGATCGGCAGCGGCCGAATGAACGCCAACACGCGATGGGGTGGGACGACGGTCTGGCCGTCGGGCTTGTTGAAGTCACTGGCGATCTTGGCGACGAACTTGATGGGCGCGACCCCGGCGGAGGCGGTCAGCTGCAGCTCGTCGCGAATCCGGGTCCGGATGGCCTCTGCGGTTGCGGTCGCCGAACCCAGGCCGGCTTTGTCCGCCGTGACGTCCAGATAGGCCTCATCCAGGCTCAAGGGCTCGATCAGGTCGGTGTAGTCGGCGAAGATCCGATGGATCTGTCGACTGACCTCCTTGTATCGGGACATCCGCGGGGGCACGAAGATGGCGCTGGGACACAGTCTCTGTGCCCGAGAGCAGGGGATGGCCGAACGAATGCCGAATTTTCGGGCCTCGTAGCTCGCCGCTGCCACGACGCCCCGGGAGTCCGGATCTCCGCCGACAACCAACGGCTTGCCGCGCAGGTTGGGATTGTCGCGCTGCTCTACTGAGGCGTAGAACGCGTCCATATCCACGTGGATGATTTTCTTCGTCAACGACCCTCAGGGGCTACGATAGGGCATGGGCACGAGACGACGCTTCCTGAAGGCCATGCTGGCGACCCTCGCGGGTTGTGTCACCGGCGAGCACCTCGGAGGCCCCGATCAGACGACACTCGGCGACGATGACGACGATTTCGGCGGTACCACTGACACCGAAGTGCCCTACGACCCTTGCCAGTTCGACATCCAGAGCCAGGAAGACATCGAGACCGTCCTCTCCTTCGATGACTTTCCGGCACTGCTCGACGATGGCGGCGTCGCGGAAATCACCCTCGATGGGCAGAGGGTGATCATTGGCAATGTCGGAGATTGTTACGTGGCTATGGCGCAGAGATGTACGCACTCTGGCTGCGACATCGAGTTCAAAGAGAACCGCTTCTCCTGTCCGTGTCACGGGTCGAAGTGGACCTTCGAGGGCAAGGTGACGGGCGGACCCGCTGGGAACCAAGTGGTCTTTCCCGTAGTGGCGGACGCTGACGGCATCACAATACTTCAGCCTTAGTCTGGAGTATTTGCACCTTCGAGGTGCCGAGTTATCCGTCGGTCAAACGGGGTTCATCGGCCCCAAAGGCGCAATCATGATTACCGTGAGTGAAGTCACCAAGGGCTTTGGTGGACGCACCCTGTTCCGCGACGTCAACGTCGCGTTTTCAGCTGGAAGAAACTACGGTCTTACCGGGCCAAATGGCAGTGGCAAGTCGACCCTGATGAAGATCATGATCGGCGCCGAAGAGACCGACCACGGCACCGTGAAGATTCCGAGGCGCACCGGCTGGCTGCGCCAGGACCACTTCGGCTTTGACGAGTTTCGCGTGATCGATACCGTCATCATGGGCAATGGAGCCCTGTGGAAGGCGATGGTCCGCAAGGAAGAGATCTACGCAAAAGCGGACATCACCGAGGACGACGGTGTCGAGCTAGGTGAGCTCGAGGGCATCGTGGCCGAAGAAGACGGCTACACCGCAGAATCCGACGCCGCGACTCTCCTCGAAGGCCTCGGCATTCCCCAGGAGGTGCACGACCGCAAGATGAGCGAGATGCTCGGCGGCCTCAAGGTGCGAATCCTCCTCGCCCAGGCGCTCTTTGGCGACCCCGAGGCCCTGCTCCTCGATGAGCCTACAAACCACCTCGACATGGAGTCCATCCTCTGGCTCGAGGACTTCCTGGTCCGCTTCCACGGCGTGCTGGTGGTCATCTCCCATGATCGACGCTTCCTCAATGCGGTCTGCGACCACATCGCCGACATCGACTACGAAGCGGTCATCACCTACACCGGCAACTACGACGAGATGGTCAGGACCAAGGCCAATGTCCGCAACCGCGTCGACAAGCAGAACTCCAACAACGCCAAGAAGATCGCCCAGCTGCAGGAGTTCATCCAGCGGTTTGGCGCCGGCACCCGAGCCTCGCAGACCCGCTCTCGCGCCAAACAGATCGAGAAGCTCCGCCCGGACGAGATCAAGCGCAGCAACATCGCCCGGCCCTTCATCCGTTTCGCCTTCGAGGACCAGTCGGGTCGCGACGTGCTGTGTGTCGAAGAGCTCTCCTGTGCCTACGGCCGGCACGAGATCTTCAACAAGTTCGTCGCCAACGTACAGCGGGGCGACAAGGTGGCCATCCTCGGCCGCAACGGCGTCGGCAAGACCACCCTTGTCGAATCCCTCCTGAACGAGGACAACTGGAACAACGGCGGTGTACGCTGGGGTCACAACACCAAGATCGGCTACTTCGGGCACAACCACCGCGAGCAGATCGAGCCCGGTCGCACGGTGTACGAATGGCTCTTTGCCCACTGGCCCGAAAAGGGCGAACAGCACGTCCGCGGCATCCTTGGCCGCATGCTCTTCTCCGGCGAGGACGGCGCCAAGCCGACCGCGACGCTCTCTGGCGGCGAGGCGGCTCGTCTGGTGATGTGCAAGCTGATCCTGATGGAGTACAACGTGCTCGTGCTCGACGAGCCCACTGACCACCTCGATCTGGAGAGCATCTCCGCACTCAAAGATGCGATCGACGCCTACAAGGGCACCATCTTCTTCGTCACTCACGACCGCGACCTCGCCAGCGCCGCGACGCGCATCTGGTCGTACCCGAACGAGGGCGAGCTGTTGGACTACGACGGCGTGCTGGACGAGTACCTGGACTGGTACAACAGCTACTACATCAAGCGGTCGGCGTAGTCGCGGGCTCGGGTCGGACTGTCGGGGGCGGAGGTCCTCGAGAGGTCTTGATGCGATCGTCTTGGCGGGTTGGGTGTCGTAGCGCTTGAGCCGTGGCGTTCATGTTGGCGTTTCGACGATCGGATTGGTTTGGCCGGCTGGATCGGATTCTGAGAGTTCGGATCGGTTCTAGATTCCGAGGGTCTGTCTCCGGGCTCACCTGGCAGTCCACACGCTCATGTCTCCAATGAAGGGGGAGCGCTGCGCTTCCCCCGTTTCACCCCCTCCGCCTCCTGACGCCCAGATTGGGGATTCGAGGCGGAGTTGCAGGTGGCGGCGTGGGCGCCAGGTGGCACGGTGAGGCGTGGAGGATCGGGGCACCTCTGTTGGGTGCGGTGCCTACGGCTTTTCTGCTAGGAGTCCTTTCTCCACAACAGGCCGTGCTTTTCCAGGGCTTCCAGTGCCGCCTTTCGGTTCTTGAACACGGCGATGAATCGGTTCTTGTGACAGAAGACCGAGCCCTCAACGCCGGTGACGGCCTCGAGGTCTTCGTCGGACAGGCCCGCCCACGGCTTGGGCAGGGAGCGCTTCTGGCCGAATTCACCCAGTTTGGGCGGGATGGCGACGACTCTCCACGAGCTGTCCGTGCCCGGAAACAACGTGAACTCCGTCGGATGGGTCTCGCCACCATTCGCGAAATAGACGGGCTTCCAACGGAGATATTCCTTGAGGAAGATGACGTTCCGGCCGGCCTCGACGGCCTCGGCCATGGCTTGGGGGATCCTCACCTCTGCAGCTCGGATTCGGTCGTGCTCGGCCTTGATTCCGGCGATCCAGGCCGCTGCAATCCCGTGGGCGACCAGGAAGGCGCGATCGAACTCGTCTTGGGTCGAAGCCGGCTGATTGAGCGCTTGGATCAGGCTCGGGTAGCACGGGATCCCCTCGACTGGGGCGACACGGCCGTTGTCCACCGCGTCGACGTAGTTCATGAGCTTGGTCCGCAGGCGTTCCGACAGCGCCTCTTCGATCTTCCCGGACAGGGTCAGCCACTCGAGGACCATGCCGGCGGCGGACAGGGGTCCCGTGTAGGTCGACTGGTGGTGGTCGAATCGCAGTCGCTCGGGATCGTAGATTCCCCCGACATCGATGACGATTCCCGCGGCATCGATCCTGTCTGGATCCCGAGTGCGGATGATGGTGGCCGACGTGTCGAAAAACGAACGAATGAGGGCGTAGGCCATCACGTCGTCGGCGTGGAAGGGGCCGTTGTGGCTTGCAACCTGGATGGACATAGACGCTTCCTAACGCGGATATATATTCGGTCATGATCACTGCACTGCTACTTGCCGGGCTCGCCCATGCCCAGTTCGAGGTCGAGGAGCACACCCTCGACAACGGAATGAAGTTCCTTCTCCTGCCGCGGTCCGATTCCCCGAATGAGGTCGCGCTCGGGTGGACAGCTCATGTCGGAAGCGTCAACGAGCGCCCCGGAATCACGGGGATCAGCCACTTTTTCGAGCACATGATGTTCAAGGGCACCAACACCATCGGCACCACCGACGCCGAAAAGGATGCGGAGTATCGGGAGGAACAGGAGCGGGTGATGACCCAGCTGCGGGCGCTGCATCACGGTCAACAGTACGAGCGCTTTCGCCTCGGCGAGATCGACGATCCCTGGGATCCGTTTGACGATACCGACGACATGAAGGCGCTCCGGGCCGAGCTCCAGGACCTCGAGGACGCTCAACGAAAGACCACGGCACCCAACGAATTCGACGCGATCTATCGGGATGCTGGAGCCGTTGGCCTGAACGCATTCACCACCGCGGACTACACTTTCTACCACCTCGGTCTGCCGTCGAACCGCATCGAGCTCTGGTGTTGGATGGAGTCAGACCGCCTCCACGACGCGGTGTTTCGGGAGTTCTACGCCGAGCGAAGTGTCGTCCACGAGGAGCGGCGCCAACGCACCGAATCGTCGCCCACGGGCTTGCTCGACGAGCAGGTCGAGTCGGTCTTCTGGTCGTCGTCCCCCTACGGTTGGCCCACGATCGGTTGGCCCAGCGATTTAAACAGCTACACCCTGGAAGACGCCGAGGCGTACTTCGACACCTACTACGCGCCCAACAACCTCACGGGGATCCTGGTCGGCGACTTCGATGCCGAAGCGGTAAAGCCGCAACTCGAGAAGTACTTCGGGACATTGGCGCGTCGCCCAGCTCCGCCTCCAGTCGTGACCCTCGAGGTCGAGCAACTCGCCGAGCGCCGGCTGGAAGGAGAGTGCGACTGCAGTGATCAGGTGACGATTCGCTACCACACGCCCCCTTTTGGCCATCCAGACGACTTTGCACTCAGCACGCTGGGAGATCTCCTCAATGGCCGCGGCGGCAGATTGCACCGGTCCCTGGTGGACGATCAGAAAGTCGCGAGCTCGGCACTCGGTTTTCAACGTTCACGGTTGTTGGCCGGCGATTTCGTATTTCGGGCGACCGTCAGCGGCGATGTGAAGCCAGAGGCGCTCGAGGCGGCGTGGTACGCGGAGCTCGAGCGCTTGCGGAACGAGCCCGTCGGTGAGCGCGAGCTCCAGCGCGTCAAGAACGGCATCCGGGCGGACCTCTGGCGCAGTCTGACCACCAACGAGGAAATCCTCGAGCAGCTCGCCTCCGCGGACCACCTCGGGAGTTGGCGGTGGATCTTCGACGAGCCCGAAGCCATGGCTGCAGTCACCCCCGAGGACATTCAGCGGGTCGTGAACACCTGGTTCAAGCCGGAGAACCGGACGGTTGCGATCTATCGCAGGTCCGCCTCCAGCACCGAGGACCCGGCGTTTACCGAGGCCACAGCGGGATTGCCCGCCAACATGAAGAGCATGCTCAAGGGTCAACTGGCGGAGCTGGACGGCGTCGACGACGCCGAGGGGCTGGCGCTGACCATCGCGGACATGGAGTCGCAGGTCGATCAGATGCCGCCGGACCTGGTGCCGGCGATCGAGTACCTGGTCGAGAGGGCGAGAGAGCGCCTCGCTGAACTGCAGGAAGGCCAATGACGCTGTTCGCGATTGTGCTTCTGGTGAGCTGCGCGAAGACCGGGGCAATCGATGCCCCCATTCAGCGCCATCCCGACATTCCAGACCGACCCGAAGAACTCGTCGCCGACGAGATTGAGTTCAAACCCCCGCTATCGACTGAATTTCGGCACGAACTGCCGGGGGGGATTCCGGTCTTCGTTCTGCCGGGACAGGAGACGCCCCTGGTGACCATCGCCCTCGATTTCTCGGCGGGCGAGTATCTCGAGACGCCCGACCAATACGGCGTCGCCGACCTCACGGGCACCATGATCCGCTCCGGCGGCGCCGGGAGTCTCGATCCGGCCACCCTCGACGACGAGCTCTCTTTCCTCGCCGCCGAGGTCACGACCCGGGTCTCGCTGAGTCGATCGACCGCTCGGATCAACTGCCTCAAGGAGAGCCTCGACCCATGCCTCGACCTGCTGATGGCCATCGTGCGAGAGCCGAGATTCAACGAGGAGAAGCTCGCTCAATACGCGGGCAGCAAGGTCGACCGTATGTCCCGTCGGAACGACAACCCGGACAACATCGCCACCCGCGAGTGGCAGGCCTTGCTCTACGGTCGGGACCACACGGAGGCCCGCTATGCCCAGGCGGCGGTCATCGAGGGGCTCACCAAGGCGGATCTGGTCGCGTTCCACAGGCGTGTCTTCCATCCTGGAAACCTGGTCGTCAGCGTCGTGGGCGACGTCGAAACGGCCGACATCCTCGACAGGCTCTCGGCGTCTTTCGCAGGTTGGGAGGCGATGGAGCGATCTCCTGACCCTGCCGCCCCAACCCAGATCATGACGCCTGGGCTCTATCATATCGAGAGGGATATCTCTCAATCCAAGGTCCGAATTGGCATGCGTGGGCCCCAGCGTGACGACCCAGACATCTACGCTTTGTTCCTCATGGCGCGCATCCTCGGCGGCGGCGACTTCACCGCCCGCCTGATGGACCGGATCCGAACCCAGGAGGGGCTCAGCTACGCGGCGTGGGCGACGATGGACCCGGCCGTGTTCTACCCAGGTGAGTTCACCGCGCAGTTCCAGACGCAGGGGGCGACGACGGCTCTGGCCATTCAGATCGCGTTCGAGGAATTTCACCGCATTCGAGACGAACCCGTGACCGACACAGAGCTGGCGGGTGCAAAAGCCCACACGCTCGCCGACGTGCCCCGGGTGTTTGGGTCACGCGATTCGATGGCCGAGATCTTCGTAGCCGAGACGGTCAACCGACGAGATCCTCGATATTACGCCGAATTGATGCGGAATATCGAATCCGTGACCGTCGAGGATGTACAGCGCGTTGCCAAGAAGTGGCTCCGTCCCGATGACATGTCGATCCTGGTTGTTGGAGACTGGGAGGAGATTTCGCGCGGCGACGCCGAGGGGCGGGCGAACATGTCCGGGTTTTTCGGCGGCGATGTGCAGCACCTTCCGCTTCGGGATCCCTTCACCCTGGAACCAATGGAATGACCAAGATCATCAAAGCCGGCTTCCCCCATGTGCCGTATCGCCCAGAACGGGTCGAGCCGTCAGAGGGACTGGCGCGAGGCCAGGCGCTGTTCGACGATCTGGAGCGTCGGCGGAGTGTCCGCTACTTCACCGACCAGCCGGTCCCTCGCGAGATGATCGAGATCGCCATTCGCGCCGCATCGACAGCGCCGAGTGGCGCCCACCAACAACCGTGGACCTTCGTGGCCATTGCCGACAAAGGCATTCAGCGGCAGATTCGCGAGGCCGCCGAAGAGGAGGAGCGCATCTCCTATGGCGGCCGCATGTCCGACGAATGGATCGAGGCGTTGCGACCCATCGGTACCGACTGGCGCAAACCCTTCCTGGAGACCGTGCCCTGGGTGGTGGTGGTTTTCGCACAGCACTACGGAGTCGACGAGGATGGCCAGAAGCGCAAGCACTTCTATGTGCGAGAGTCGGTGGGGATCGCCTGCGGGATGTTCATTGCGGCGCTTCACCAGATGGGGTTGTCCACATTGACGCACACACCCTCCCCGATGGGGTTCCTGTCCAAGATCCTGGATCGTCCGGCGAACGAGAAACCCTTCATCTTGTTGCCGATAGGGTATCCAGCGGACGATGCGACGGTGCCAGACCTGCGGCGCAAGACCCTCTCTGAGGTGTCGGAGTGGAAGATTTCGGACCCGTGATCAATAATGGATCACCCTACATGCTCCAGAATGGATCGCTTTGAAATTGGCTGACGAACCAAACTGCCTTTTCGCGTTGGCACTTCCTTTGCTACTGTGCTCAAAGGGTAGCCGTCTGTCCAGGTCGGGGGGTGTATGAGAGTTCGGTTTTGGGGTGTGCGGGGGAGCCTGCCTGTCAGCGGTGCCCAGTTCGTTGGGACCGGGGGCAACACCACTTGCATCGAGATCACCCACGAGGGTGAGCGACTCATCATCGATGGGGGTACCGGTCTGCAGGCTCTCGGCTCTGAGCTGGGATGTCCCTGCGATGCCACCGTGCTGTTTACGCACGTTCACTGGGATCATATCCAGGGTGTTCCATTCTTCGGGCCCCTTCATCATCCCGAAAGCAACATCAAGATGGCCGGTCGACGAAACGCCTTCGGCGGGCTCAAGGATGCGCTCGCCGCACAGATGAAGCCGCCCAGTTTTCCGGTGGGTCTAGACATCTTCCAGGCCAACATCGACTTCATCGACGTGCATCCGGACGCGCCTTTCGAGATCGGTCCATTTCGGGTCACCGGCGCCGAGATGTCCCATCCGGACGGAGTTCTCGTCTATCGCATCGAAGCGGGCGGCAAGGCGTTGGTCTTCGCAACTGACGTGGAACACGGTCAGACGCTCGATCCGCGACTGGTCAATTTTGCCGAGGGAGCAGACCTGCTCCTGCACGACGCGCAGTACAGCGAAGACGAGTATTTTGGGCGTTCGGGCCCGACCCGTATTGGCTGGGGCCACGCGACCTGGCATCAGGCCGTGCAGACTGGAATCGACGGCGCCGTCGGTCGTCTCGGACTCATTCATCACGACCCAACCCGCACCGACGACCAGGTGTTGGACATAGAGGCGTGGGCGAAAGAGCGCTTTCCCGTCGCATTCGCAGCCCGTGAAGGGGCAATCGTCTCCTTGTGACGGCCTCCTCTTCCGCCAAGAAGACTCGGTCCAAGACCGATTGGCTCAAGGTACTCAAGCCCCTGCTGGGGAATCAGCAAGTCGACCTGGACGTGGTTCTAAGGGCCATAGTCGACGAGTCGACTCGCCAGCTCCGGGCTGATCGCGGGACCTTCTACCTGATCGATCACGCCACCCAGGAGCTCGTCAGCCGCGCGGCCCATTTGCCGGAGATCGCCGAGATCCGACTGCGAATGGGAGAAGGCGTTGCCGGTTGGGTGGCGAAACACGCCGAGTCACTGCGGGTCACCGAGACCGAAGACGACTCTCGCCACGCGTCTCACATCGACGACGAGACCGGGTACATCACGCTGAACATGTGCTGTGTGCCCGTGTTCGATCGGCGTCGGGTGGTCATTGGTGTCCTGCAGGTCCTCAATCGCAAGACCGGCGACTTTATCGATGCCGATCTGGACCGCCTCGAGGAGATCGCCGCCGAAGTGGCGAAGGTCCTCGACCGGACCTCTCTGAGAAGTCAGCTCCGACCTGATCATCGCCAGCCGTTGGCCTTCCGCTTCAACTACATCGTCGGCGACTCGGCCGTGATGCGGCAGGTGTACTCCACGGTCGAGCGCGCCGCCCGCACCGAGGCGACGGTGATGGTTCGCGGCGAGACCGGCACCGGAAAGGAACTCATCGCGCGCGCCATCCACTTCAACAGTCGGCGCAAGCGCGGGCCATTCGTGAAGGTCGACTGTGCAGCCCTTCCGGAGACCCTGATCGAGAACGAGCTATTCGGGCACGAGAAGGGTGCTTTCACAGGGGCAGACACGGCGACTGAGGGCAAGGTGTTTGCCGCTGTCGGGGGCACGCTCTTCCTCGACGAGATCGGTGAGCTGTCGGTGGCGGTCCAGGGCAAGCTGCTGCGGCTGATTCAGGAGCGCGTCTACCACAAGGTGGGCGGCAACGAGCCCAAATACGCCCAGGTCCGCTTCGTGGGCGCGACACACAGAAATCTGGAAAAGGCAGTCGAGCAGGGCACCTTTCGGCAGGACCTCTATTACAGGCTCCGGGTCGTTGAGATCCCCGTGCCACCCCTTCGCGCGCGGGGACATGGCGATATCGATCGGCTGGTCGACCACTTCCTCTACGAGTTCACACGGACCCACGGCCGCCATGGCCTCAACATCTCTGATGAGGCGCGGGCTGGGCTTCACGCCTATCCATGGCCTGGCAATGTGAGAGAGCTCGAGCACTGTATCGAGTCGGCCGTCGTGCTCGAGCCGGGACCCACGATCACCATCGAGAGCCTCTCTATTGGTCAAACCGGCCCAGAGGACATCGCCCTCATGGGTCCGACAGCCTTCATCACCGAACCCCGTCGCCTCAAAGACGTCGAGCTCGACTACATCCGCCACGTGTTGGCCCATTGCGACGGCAACCGTTCGGCCGCGGCCAGGCTGCTCGGGATCGGTCGTAATACCCTCGCCCGAAAGCTGGCGGACAAGGGCTAGTCTCCCATCACGATTGCTGGGCAGTGACCGTGAGTACAAAGAGCGGTGGGCCGTTGGCGTCTGGCTGGGGAGGCAGATCCCTGCAGTTGAAACTCGCCAGCCCAACATCATTCGCCAGTGTGATGAGGTGTTGCGTGTCGAAGCCCAGATGGGCGTGGCCCATGCCGAGCCGGTAGTCCTCCCGATCGTGGGCGTGCATATCGAGGATCACGGCTTTCCCACCCGGTTTCAGGACCCGCCGTAGTTCCGAGAAGGCGAGCTCCAGATTGGGGACGTGATGAAGAACGAGCATGACCAGGACCGCATCGGCCTCAGCATCCTGGAGCGGTAGTGCCTCCAGACCGCCGTGTCGGAGGTCAACATTGGGCAGGTCGCGGGTGCGCTCGGCGGCGGCGTCCAACATGCCCTGTTCGAGGTCGACGCCGATGACCCGTCCCGAAACCGGTGAGAGCCAGGCCAGCGCCTCGCCCGTTCCACAACCCAGATCGGCGAAGACCAGATCTCCGGGGAGAAAGGACAGCAGCGTTGGGAGTGCGAAGTCGCTGCCAAACAGCTGGGTGCGCAAGGTGTCCCACTGGGTGTGCATGCGACCGAAGAAGGTCCGGCTGTCCATGCGCCTGGCTGCGAGGGCGGCCGTGATTCGCGCCTGATCTTCGCCGTGTTGATTGGACGACTCGAAGTCTCTGAACACGACGGCCCAGATCTCCATGGCGGCCTGGCCCACGTCTGTATCCATCCGATACCATCCGGCTGTACCTGCGGATCTACGAAGGATCCACCCGGCGTTCTGCAGGGCCTTCAGGTGACGGCTGATCGTCGACTGCGGCAGCTGAAGAATGCGCGTCAGCTCTCCCACACCCAGTTCTTCGCTTCGCAAGGCCGCCAGCAATCGGACTCTGACGGGCTCGGCGAGAGTGGAGAGATGTTGTTGCAGATCGGCCATGGAGATTAGATAACCGGTGGCATCTATCCGTCCATCCGGATAAACGGATATTCGTCTTCACAGTCAACCGAGAGGTCCAACATGTCCGACCGTCCCAATCAATCTCCCGAGTTCCTCGATACCGGCCTCCCGCTGGTCTCCGGCATGCCGTGGCGCGTCGTCGACATGAGCGAGGCCACCGTCGCATTCGGCCGCAAAGAGCTCGAGCTGGCGCTCTACGAGATGCCTGGTCTCGCTACCCTCCGCGAAGAGATGGGTTCCGAGAAGCCGCTCGCCGGTGCCAAGATCATGGGCTCGTTGCACATGACCATCCAGACCGGCGTGCTCATCGAGACCCTCATTGCCCTCGGCGCCGAGGTCCGTTGGGTGTCCTGCAACATCTTCTCAACCCAGGACCACGCTGCCGCCGCGACCGTCGTCGGCCCGAGTGGTTCCGTCGACAACCCGGACGGCGTGCCGGTGTTCGCGTGGAAGGGCGAGACCCTCGCCGAGTACTGGTGGTGCACACTCCAGGCGCTGCTGTGGCCGGGAGAGGTCGGTCCCAACCTGATCCTCGATGACGGCGGCGACGCCACCCTCCTGGTTCACCTCGGCGCCGAGCTCGAAGAGGCCGGCAAGATCGCCGACCCCGCCGACGCCGAGAGCGATGAGCACCGCATCATCCTCGAGCTCCTCAAGGCCGTCTCCGAGAACGTGGGCGACAACATCTGGCGTCCCATGGCCGCCAACATCATCGGCGTCTCCGAAGAGACCACCACCGGTGTTCATCGCCTCTACCAGCGGCGCGACGAGGGCACTCTCCGCTTCCCCGCGATCAACGTCAACGACAGCGTCACCAAGTCGAAGTTCGACAACCTCTACGGATGCCGTCACAGCCTGGTGGACGCGATCTTCCGCGCCACCGACGTGCTGATGTCCGGAAAGCGGGCGCTCGTCTGTGGCTTTGGCGATGTCGGCAAGGGCTCGGCCGAGTCCCTGCGCGGCCAGCACGCCAAGGTCTCCATCACGGAGATCGACCCGATCTGCGCCCTGCAGGCGTCCATGATGGGCATCGACGTGGTCACCCTCGACGACGTGGTCGGAAACACCGACGTCTTCGTCACCGCGACGGGCAACTACAACATCATCACCGCCCAGCACATGCTGCAGATGAAGCACAACGCCATCGTCTGCAACATCGGTCACTTCGACAACGAGATCGACATGGCCGGTCTCGAGGCCATGCGCGACACGGGAGAGGTCACCAAGATCGAGGTCAAGCCCCAGGTCCACGAGTGGAAGTTCCACAAGACCACCCACGGGCCGAACGGCGGCGGCCACAGCATCATCGTGCTGGCAGAAGGCCGCCTGGTGAACCTGGGCTGCGCCACGGGCCACCCGTCGTTGGTCATGTCGTCCAGCTTCACCAACCAGGTGCTCGCACAGATCGAGCTGCACCGGAACGCGGCTGAGTACGGCCGCCAGGTCGTCACCCTGCCCAAGTACCTCGACGAGCGCGTCGCCCGTCTGCACCTCGGCAAGTTCGACGCGAAGCTGACGGTGCTCTCGAAGGAGCAGGCCGATTACATCGGTGTGAAGCAGGAAGGACCTTACAAGGCCGACCACTACCGCTACTAGAATCGCCTTCGCGAGTGGAGCCGTCTCGACCTGAGGGTCGAGGCGGCTTCGCTGTTTTCGG
>Ga0315336_1004081_pt1 | contig 18022 bp, 14 predicted proteins | sample ASW5metaG_FD_204512 | JGI IMG/M metagenome (GOLD analysis project Ga0315336, IMG submission 204512) | Ammonia-oxidizing marine archaeal communities from Monterey Bay, California, United States - ASW #5 | ecosystem: Environmental > Aquatic > Marine > Intertidal zone | place: USA: California... | reverse complement strand
TCAGCTACCTCAAGACGTTGCGCCGAATAAACAACCCGGCCCGACTTCAACGTGGGTTCCAAGAGGGGCGTTTCATTGTTGGTGTGGTAAGAAATCCGCTTAAGTCCTCGTCCGATCGAGAACACGGGCAGATCGCCGATCGGTTCCCCGTAGGGTGGAATTGCGCTGGTCGGTCGTGCGAGGGAGATTACAAAAACCGCGAGGAAAATTCGTAGCGCTTTGACCATTATCGCAACCTGCTTGGAATCGGCCCCGAGAATCGTTGCCATACACCCGTGCGCCGACCAATTTACTTTGATTGAACGCCCCACCAGGAAATCCTTTCCATCGAAAGCTGCCCCTTTCTCCAGTCTAAAAGCAGCCCAGGGGGTCTGCAAGGAATTTGTGGGGGAGAAACGGGGCAGAGGACACGCCTGCCGCCCCGGTTCGGGCACTTACACGATAAGTCGATACAGCCCATGCGGCCCGACTTGATGGGGGAAGTTTAATATTCCCCTCGTTTATGAGGGCGGCTATAAATCCAGTGGTGATAGAGGTATATACGTTGTCTATCCCAACCCTCACTGTCATCTATTAATGTCGTTCATCTGAGGCGAAACCTGCTGCTGGCGATGAACCGTGCGCCGCCAAAATTATTGCCGTCAGGCAGGGTGTAGTAGTAGGCAATAAAGATGTGACCGTCTTCCAGTTGGTCGCCAACGGGATAACCTATATCCCCCGAACTTGCGTCATCGCGAATTACAAACTCCTTGCTCCACGTCTTGCCTTCGTCTGAACTGAGAATCCCTCCGATACCCATCGGTTTGCGTCGCCGTGCAAAAACCACAAGTATGCGACCGTCCTCAAGCAGCATAGGCCACGGCGAGCGGTAGTTAACGCCTTCATCTCCCGGATTTTTCCAGCACTGCCGGCTGTCACCAACGATAGGAACGGTCTGGGACCAACTCTTGCCCCCGTCCTTTGACACGGACATACAGATAGCATTCTTAAAACCCTCAACATTCAGATCCTGCGAGGAGATGTGCAGATAATAGCAATGCAATTCTCCGCTGGGCATAAGCAGCAGTCCCTCATAGGTGAACCGGCCGCTGGCAGACTGGTCAACAGTCACCTGGCTGAGGAAGTTCCAGGTAATTCCCTGATCCCGGCTGGTATAGATCATCGGACCGCCACCCGGTATTACGTCGACTACCGCCGCCAGCAGGGTCTGGTTGTCTGGCATGCAGATTACCGGGTCACAGTTCTTAAGTATAAAAATATCCTCGCCGTCCAGATGCCTGTCGCCGTCGCGATGCGTAATGACGGTTGGCACTTTCTCCCAGGTCTTCCCTTTGTCCGGCGAACGCAAACCAAAACAGACGGGGATATTGCCACGCTCCTCCGGAATGTATGTCAGGCCAAAAAAGAAAACAGCCTCCGGCTGGAACATGTCGTACGGTTCACGCGGGCCATCGTGGCGGTAAAGAAAAGCGTGCTTCTCCGCCGACGATATGCCTTCGTCGTACACGATCACATCGTTCTCTTCGGGCCACGTCCTCCCTCCATCCAGGGAGCGCTGGAGCAGCACCTTGGCTCGGGCGCCATAGCCTGTAAGGCGATCGTGCCACAGGCCCCACTTCTTGAGAGAGTATCCCGCATCCGTGCCTTCGAGGTACCGGCAGAGCCCGTGGTTGTGACCCACAACGATCTCCCCCCGCCGAAATTTTTGAATGTAACCATCCGGGGATGAGCGCAATACCAGTTCTTGTTGTAGTGGATCGTAGAGTGTTCCAAATCGTAAACGGTTGGGGCCTGAGATGTCGTCAAATTCACACTTTGCTCAGTCCGCCCCCAACCTGCGAGTGCAAGCGTTACCAGGAGCACGGCATTCGCTGAGAGCCCCTTAACGAACAGCCCCCTGACCAAGAGCCTTCTGGATTTCGAAGAACCTGAACCCTCGCTATGAGTTTTTCGATGCATGATTTCTCTCTTGCGGTCGCCCCCTACGAGGAGACTCGCCGAATGATCACAGGAGAATCGGGGATCCTTAGACTGGGAATCCTGACCCAAGATTTCCTATTTGGATTGTGCCCGGAACTGCTCCAAGCCGGCAACGCCACCCATTCTAACAAATTGCGACCCCCTCCCGTGTCTGGCGCGTGGTGAAATTCTTGTCTTTTTTCGTCCGTGGCCCAGCTTGGGCGGCTTTCCTTACCACCGGCGGCCGGATCGCCAACCGTGCGATGCGGTCGAGAATTATCGCGCACAAGTTCCGCGTGACCGCCACTTCGGCCAGTTGGAACGTGATGCAAGAGCGAGTACCGCATCACCTTGGCGCCGATCTTGACGAGTTTCTCCCGCAGCGTCATCAGCGACCAGTGCTTTACATCACGGGGCAGGGCGGCTGGCAAGCGGACACACGCACACGATGTACCGTCACCCGACAGATCCCAGTGATGTCCGGCAATCAAGCCGGTGTTGTCGGCGCGTTGCCGGCCGCCATGAGCTGTGACTTGGCCGCCTGCACCTTGACGATATACATGACAGCACACACGATAATGCACAGACCCAGTGCCCCGAATGTGAGTTTCAGGATTGTCCCAAGCGCACCCATCTGGGTAAAGTCTGCGAGGAGATTGTCGATACCAAATCCCGCAGTGGGATCGCCGGCAACAAATACGCCAACGTGCGTAACCAATTGCAGCAAGGTCAAGATCACAATCAGGACCGCCCACACCATGCCAACATTCCGACCACAGTCTCCGGGAACCAGCCCCTTGTCCCGCAAGGTGGCAGCCAGTGAATTCGACACCGCCGGAAGCGCCTTGAAGTTCCAGAAGGCATTGACGACGGGTATGAGCAGGAGCCAGACCATGGCGGGATTCATGGTGCGATGCGCAGACGCTGCAGCATTGGCTGCGTCATAGATCCGCCAGAGCGCCACAATCAAGAGCGCAACCAACAACAACATGCCGACCTTTATGCCCAGCCCGGGCACATTGCCGATCACCGTCACGCTCTCAGCTAATGTCTGTCCATCCGCATACAGTAGAAACGGGAACATATCCATACCCCCAAGTGAAGGAACTCGTTTTCGATCTTCCCCTCATGACGCCATGCTGGGATTCAGGTTAAGATGCAAGTGTAACCAACCTCAGCCTGTGATCAATCCGCAACTTTGTCCAACGCCTTGACCGCATTGCACGTGTGGTAGCAGTCTCAGGATTTTGCGGCTATTTATCAGTAATACCGCGAGGCATGCGCCGGAGTGATTGACGGCGTGGTAAGAGAGCCATCCCCAACAGGGCCAAGAGTAGAGCGAATCGCTCGGGGGTGTGAACTACGGTGCCGCGGTCGGCAACCACCATCTCCCTGGGCCAAAGGGTGCGAATTCTCCGACGAAAACCAGCGGAGGGCAAGGGACTCGAACCCTCAACCCCTTGCGGGGCACCTGATTTCGAATCAGGCTGCTAGCCATTCGCGTACCCTCCGGAATCGTCTCAACAATCTATCGGCTGGTTTCCCGACGATCAAGGTATCGTTCTGGACCGCCAGGCCGACCTGGGGAAGTTCAAGGAACGCCGTTTTCCAGGCACTTTTAACCTCATAATCGCCACGTGCAATGCGTCGGGGACTTCCTGCCTGGTCTGCCAGCGACCCTTACCCAGCATGAACAAGTCGTATGACCGATGCACGATCGACCCGTAAATCCCGCCCAGCCAGACCTCTCGGGACGGGTCAAGCAGCCAAAGCCCTCAGGCGCCGTATGTAACGGTTTGCCCGGCTGCATTTGCTGTACTTCGTCCACAGGAATCTTGCTAGCAGAGGTGGACCGCCGGCCGATACCTTTGTTGAGCAGACTTAATGAAAAGAGTTGAGCAAACTTACTTAAGAAGATCGAAACGGTGGGTTCAGGTTCGCCCCCCCCTCGCGACGGAGAAACTTTGATTTCTCTGTTGTTTACAAAGCGAACTGTTTTCCTTTCGGTGATCCAATTAGACGAGGCCCTCCCCATGGAACCAACCATCCGCATTATCACGCGTGGCGCCAATGGCGAGTTGCGCACGAAAGACTACGAAAAACACGAGTCGGTTTTGAAGATGCACACCCAGATCGGGGTTGATGACTGTAGTACCGATCTCAAGCTGCGCGGGATGCCGGTGTTTCGTGGGTTGATTGGACCGATGCCAGAATCCACGGACATCGTACGGTACGAGTCGCCCGAAGTGTTTGAAACTCTCACCAAGGAGTGGGGAACCACAACACCGGTACGGCGGCGACGGCGGCGGGCAACTTCCTGAGTCACAGCACGAACCTCACATCCCTGGTTGATCTGGTTATGGAAAACCAAAGGTGCTTAAAGTCCTCTCTCCCGACCACGAGTCCCCTCAAAGGGCGGGAGAGAGGGCTTGATTTGTTGTGGGACGTGGACGCAATGTGACGAAGACCATCGAGTGGGCCGTGCGGGTGTTGACCTGGTCCTCAATCGCCTCTAGCGAAGCGTGGTCCGTTTGCGCGGGGGATCGCTTGTAATGCGCTGGCTGCCATACCTGCCGGAGCGAGGTCGAGTGGCAACCATCGGGGTAGTTTGCGTCGGCCCGAGGGACCGGATTCCACTACCACTGCTACCTGGCGCAATGGGCTCCCGCCGCGTGATCAGAATATCTTTCGTGCGATACCTCGTTACCGGTACCTGAACTGTTTGAGTCGCCTCGACCCAGTTGGTTTGTGTCGTTGGTATTTGCACGGTTGTCGGATGGTAATGCCAACGTGTGTGTGGCTCAAGATTGTGAGTCCAGTAGGATTTTTGAAACGGGTTCCACTGGCCTTTCAGACGTGACACCATGCGGTGTTCGGTCACGGGTATTGCATAAGTATGCCGAAAGGTTTGCACCTGGGTCGATTGTTGCGGTTGATAAACCTGCTGGGTGCGAGTCTCGTAGTCAATGTACGATTCGGTTTGCTGCACAGTTTGTTCAGTCACCAAATAGCGTGTGCCGTTGTCGTCGACCTCTTCACGGGTTTTGACTTGTTGCGCCGAAGACTGGACAACCAGCGCAGACATTGCTGCCAAAGTTGCAACAACTGGGATCGAGATTTTCATGAGCCACGTCCTTTCTGGGCCGTCTCCCCGGCCGGTGAGAGGTTCAGTCGCGCCGGACCGTTGCCGCTGTGGTCACCACGGCACGAATTGGCCAGACATCGCCCCTCACCGACTATTTATCGGCCATTGCGACCGCGGGGCATGAAAAGGCCTACCGTCAAGCGGTAATAATTCACTGCTAGCGTGGCTATTTCCGTTCCGTACCAGGGATTCCCCTTGCAACGGGTAAGATCTTACGACAGGCTAAACCGCCCAGTAACTTTGCCAGGTGGGTAACTTTGCCAGGTGGGTAACTTTGCCAGGTGGGTAACTTTGCCAGGTGGGTAACTTTGCCAGTTGAGTAACTTTGCGGGATGTTCCGTGTCGTCGCTCGTGTGGGTTGGGGTACTCAAGTGAAAACGACCCGCAAGCTCGTGGGGGGCGAACCATGATCAATCTTCAGCTGGAACGGTTTCGTTGTCCCCAAGATGGCAGTCGGCTTTCGCTGGCCGATGAGACCGTTCTGGCCCGGCTCAATCGGGAAATCGAAGCGGGAAATTTGCAGAACAGTGGTGGCCAATCGCTGACGGCCCCCATCCCCGCCGGACTCATCCGCGCGCGGGCAGACCTGCTGTATCCGATCGTCGATAGAATTCCTGTGCTATTGGCCGGTGAAGCGATTCGGCTCGATCAGATATCCCACTCGTAGTTACCAGGCACCTCCGTCGCACCCGTACAACGACCATACCATGGCTGAAAAAACAATCTTCAAACGCATCGTCGACAAAGAGATTCCCGCAGACATCCTCTACGAGGATGAGCAATGCCTGGCGTTTCGCGATGTAGCGCCCCAAGCACCTACCCATATTCTGGTGATTCCCAAAAAAGAAATTGTGTCGGTCGATGCGCTCGCCGATGACGATAGCCCGCTTGTGGGTCACCTCTGGCAAGTGATTCGCGACCTGGCACGAAAAGAAGGGTTAGTCGATGGATATCGCGTGGTGGTGAACTGCGGAGCCGACGGCGGACAGACAGTCGACCATTTACATTTCCACCTGCTTGGCGGAAGGTCGCTGGTCTGGCCACCAGGGTGAATCGGATGTCAAATTTTAAGTATCACATGGGAAGCCTTCAGTCGCAGGCGGTCCCCCTCCGGGTACGGGGCGGCCGGCCCCGGCACATTGTGCAACAGGAGGCGTTTACTGCGGGTCACGAGAAAGACATGGCGACCCGGTTTCCGGAACCCGTAAGCAGGAGATAAAGAACCATGGACAATTTTTGGATCGGATTGCTGTCGCTGGTCGGTCGAGTGATGCTTTGTGCGATTTTTTTACTGAGCGCCGTCGGCAACAAAATTACCGATTTTGGAGGTGTTGCCGAAGTCATGAAAGGGCAGGGGATGCCTCTGCCACAAGCCATGCTGGCCAGCGCAATTGGTTTTCTGATCGTCGGAAGCGTAATGGTTGTTGTCGGGTACAAGGCACGAATTGGTGCCTTTTTGTTGCTCCTGTTTTTGGCGCTGGCGACCTTTTACTTCCATGACTTTTGGGAGGTTGCAGATGCCCAGGCAAGAGAAAATCAGTTCAACCACTTCATGAAAAATCTATCGATTATGGGCGCCATGGTATTGATACTTGCCAACGGGGCGGGGGGGTGGAGCATCGACCAATGCTGCTGTCGGCCAAAGCCGCAAGAGCCCACCGATGAAACAAAGTGAGGACTCGTGAAAGAATCTGTCAGCGTGATCGGCACCGGACTGATGGGAACCGCTTTTACCGAGCGGCTACTCGCAGCTGGCTATCCGGTCTACGTTTATAACCGCACCCGTGCCAACGCCGATCCGCTACTTCAACTGGGGGCCCAATGGTCGGATCGTCCTTTGGCCCAGTCGGCGCGGATCATCTTTGCCGTCTACACCGCCGAGGTGGTTGACCACATGCTGCTCGACATGCAGGCGGACTTGCAGCCCAACCACACGGTCATCGATACCGCAACCAGCGATCCGCAACAGACCGCGGCCCTTGGCTCCCGATTGGCGGGGCAGGGCGGGGAATCGGAAGACGGGATCGCGTACCTTGAGGCGCCATTCTCCGGATCCAGCGAGCAAACACGTCGCGGCGAGGCAATGACGATGGTCAGTGGTTCAGCAGAGGTCTTCGAGGCGTGTCGAGACCTGTGGGATTGCCTGGCAGCCAAAACATTTTACGTGGGACCTTGGGGCAACGCGGCCAGGATGAAACTGCTCACCAACCTGGTCCTCGGGTTGAACCGGGCAACCCTGGCCGAGGGACTCACCTTTGCCCAGCGCGTGGGGCTCGACAAGTCAGCTGCATTGAACGTGCTGATCGCCAGCGCTGGCTACTCGCGCGTGATGGACACCAAGGGACAAAAGATGCTGCGTGGCGATTTTACGCCCCAGGCGCGACTTTCGCAGCACCTGAAGGACATCCGCCTGGTTTTGCAGGAAGCCGACCGTGGGGGCGCAAAACTTCCCCTCTCGTCGTTGCACCTGGAGCTTTTGGAGCAGGCCGAGAAAAGCGGGCTGGGTGAACTCGACAACAGCGCGATTCTGCGGCTGATTGAGAGCATTGCTGATCAAGAGCCTTAAGAAGGGAGGAAATTACTCCTCAAGCAAGCTCAGGACAGCCTCGACGATCTCTTCCACCTGTGGGATTACGGCCTTTTCAAGTGCTGGGCTGTACGGCGTGGGGGTGTGCGCGCCGTTGAGCCGATGAATGGGGGCATCCAGGTCATCAAAACCTCTCTGGCTGACCTGGGCTGAAATTTCGGCGCCAATCCCAAACGGTTCAAACGTTTCGTCGGCGATCAAGAGTCGGCCTGTTTTGGCAACCGACTGGAGGATCGTTTCGCAGTCGAGCGGTGCCACGGTTCTGGGGTCAATGAGTTCCACCGAAATCCCACGCGACTGCAACTGCTTGATGGCATCCAAGGACTTGTGAACCATTTCTGCCAACGCCACGATCGTCACATCGGTGCCTGCATGGACGATTGCCGCTTTGCCAAACGGAACTTCGTAGGGCGAATCGGGGACCGGGCCTTTGACGTTGAGCAACTCCCGATGTTCCAGGAAGATGACCGGATCGTTTGAGGTGAGGGCGTGGGCCATCAGGCCCTTGGCATCGTAGGGGGTCGACGGCACCACAACCCGCAATCCGGGGAAATGAGCATACATCGAATAGTAACTGCCCGAGTGGTGCGTAGCGGCCGAATGGCCAATCCCAATGCACCCGCGCAAGAGCACCGGCATTTTGAGCCGCCCGTTGGACATGTACTGGATTTTTGCGATCTGGTTGAGGATTTCACCGACCGCATCAAGAATAAAGTCGGCAAATATAAAGTCGATGACCGGTCGCGTGCCTGTCATGGCAGCACCAGCGGTGAGTCCTACAAAACCGCGTTCGCAAATTGGCGTGTCACACAGCCGGACGGGGCCATATTTTTTGTACAACCCCGTGGTCGTGTTGAAATTCCCACCCCGTTCGCCCGCACCCTCGCCAAGCACAAAAATGGTGGGGTCCCTGGCCATCGCGTCCGAGAGGGCTTCGAGCGTGGCGTCGGCGTAGGTTATCTCGCGGGTGCCAGGAGGAACGACCGGCGCTTGCTGACCGGTTGCCTCGGTTTCTTGTTGGCGGCTCGTCTCACCTTTCAAGCCAGCCGCATAAATGTGCTCCGACGAAGTTTTCGGATCGGGGTATTTCGCTGCGTTGGCAACCTGATGGGCCGCGTCCACCGTTTCGAGTATCTCCTGATCAATGGCATCGAGTTGCGAATTCTCAACCGGAGCGGAACTCACAGAGTCATCGCGCAATCCCTGGCGCAGCCGCAGCAAGGGACACCGCTTTTTCCACGAATCGACGTCCTCTTTGGTTCGATACGTGAAATCAACCATGCCTTCGGCATGGGGACGAACTCGATAGGTAACGCACTCGATCAGGGTTGGTCCGTCACCACGGCGGGCTCGTGTGACGGCCTGCTCTGCTGCCTGGTAGACTGCCAGCACATCATTACCATCGACCGCCACACCGGGCAATCCGTAGGCTTCGCCACGCGCTGCAACACTGGCTGCGCTGCAGGCGTAGCTGAAGGGAACTTCCGTGGCATAGCCGTTATTCTCGCAGATAAACAGAACAGGCAGGTCCCAGATACTTGCCAGGTTCAGCGCTTCGTGGAACGCCCCGTTGTTGACGGCACCATCGCCAAAAAAGGCCACCGAGACCCGATCCAGCTTGAGCAACTTGAAACTGTAGCCAGCACCAATGGCTTGCAGCATGCTGGGGCCGACGATTCCGCTGGTCCCCATCAATCCCACTTCGGGGCCAAACAGGTGCATACTTCCACCGCGTCCGGCCGAGCAACCCATCTCGCGACCATAGAGTTCGGCGATTACTTGCACCGGCGGCATGCCCTTGGCCAGTGCATGGCCGTGGCCACGGTGCGTACTGAACACAACATCTTCCTGCCGCAAATGTGCACAGACACCAGCCGCGACGGCTTCCTGCCCAACATACGTGTGGCAGGCCCCGTGAACCAATCCCTGCTGGCTCGATTTTGCGAGTTGCAATTCGGTTTGCCGCACCAGCTGCATCGACCGGTAGAGATCCAGCAGGACGCTGTTTTCCAACCGGGTCGTGGTAGAATCCGAAGTCATGGTGGGCTCTTGTTTTCTCGCTCGAAGTGGTTCGTGGCTGCCAGGTTTTCGGCAACCAATCGACTAATCTTACTTAACTCTTAATTGAATCACCACGGCTACGCAAAAATGGCCACAGGCGGTGTGACCAACATTCTCGACGCTGTTTGCTGGTCTTGTGGAACCACCTCCAGCAGTTAAAGTGCTGACAATACCCGCGAACATTCCAGAAGTCGCACTGTTCTGGCTTCGCAGGCTAATTGCGGATGTTTTCCCGCTTTTTCCACGACGTTCCAATTTCTTCCAGCGTGCGCCCCTTGGTTTCGGGCATTATGGTCAAGCCGAACAATAGCGACAGAATACAAATTCCTGTAAAGAGCCAGAACGGCGGGCCAACCGAACCAATTTGCAGTGTCACCTCGGCTCCGGCTGCTTCTGCGGTGAGTTGAGCCGATTGGCCTAGTATAAGCTGGTGAGGGGTAACCTCGGCAATCAGGAAAGTGCCATTGTTTCCGTTGGCCGTTGCTCCCAGAACGGTCACTTGATCCAACGGCCGGAAGCCTGCTTTTTCAAAGTCACCCGCTGGATTCTCAATATGCGCCGGGTCACTTTCGACAAATGAAATAGTTTTTCCGGAGACTTGAACCTTACGTGCCGTCAAAAAATGTTCCTGTGCGCTGCCGGTGATCGACGGGAACAGATAGGCGCCGGAAAAGATAAAGATCCAAAGCATGGTTGTTGTAATGCTAACCGCTTTAGCTCTCAGGTTGGTGGGAAACAGCTCCGACATCATCAGCCAGGGCAAACCGCCCAGGGCAAGACCGTGGGGAACGGTCACGAGAACAAGAATGATCAGTACCGGCCAGCCCGTGACCTCATGATAAAACAGGTATCCGGTCACTCCGGTAATCAAGGCCATGGCCAGCGAGGCAAAAATCCACAGGGGACGTCGTCCCACGCGATCCAGCAGCAACAACGACACCAGGGTCATGAGCCCCATGGCGCCATAAACGGCGACAAAATTTCCAATGGCTGACTCCCGATCAAACCCCGAAAGTTCGAACAGCCGCGGTATGTAGCCGGCAATCACGCTCCATCCAGTCCAGTTGTTGAAAAACGCCAGCAAAACGCCAATCAACAGAGCGTAACGCAGACCAGGGCCGAAGAGGTCGCTCCAGCTTCCCGTTTGTTGCTCTAAACCTGTCTTGATCTCGACGATTTCCCGTTCGGCGTGTTCCGGACCATCGACCATGGCCAAGACTTCTTTGGCTTTGTCAAACTTGCCCTTTTCAGCAAGCCAGCGGGGACTGAAAGGGAGTCCCAGCACAAACAGCACAAAAATAGCGACACAAACCGTTTCTGATAAAAACATCCACCGCCAGGCCTGCAGCCAGGGGTTTTCGGGAATGGCAGCTTCGGTGACTCCGAAGCCCAGACTAAGTACCTTGATCACGATAAACGCAATCAGCGGCGCCACGGCGTGCCCAACAACGATGGCCAGTTGGTACATCATGCCGAGCCTACCCCGCCGGGCCGGAGGCGCTATTTCGGCGATATACATCGGTGATGCAATCGAGCAAAGCCCCACGCCAAGGCCACCCACAAAGCGAAATATGTTAAACACCAGCATGGTTTGGCCATCCGAGCCATCACATAAAAAATCTGGAATGGCCGTAAAGATGGCGCTGACTGCCAACAGAACTGCGGCGATGAGCATCGTCCGTTTCCGGCCAATCGCATCACACAGCCACGACCCCATAAACGGACCAAACACACAACCCAAAACTGCACTGGCCGTGGCAAATCCAAATTGCACATTACTCAGGTGGAACTGCTCCCGCAGATAGACATTCGCTGCCCCGATCATTCCCAGATCAAAGCCAAAAAGAAAGCCGCCAATGGCAGCAATGAACGCAACACGAAAGGCAAAGAGACTGCTCCGGCCAGCTTCTACGGGTGGGTTCATTTTCGGTTCGTGTCCCGAGACATGGTTGACTTAACAAAAGAAGCGGGCGGGCCACCGATACGGGAAACCAAATCCCGCTTTATGTTTTTTCCGGCACCCGTCAGCGACCGGCCGCTGCCGGTGGGCTGCGCTGACAACTCCCCCTGGTGTTTTTGCCGCGTCGCAAAAGCGGGCCCCTGTCAACTTCACGGCCTTACCCGGTTATTTCCCCCACCCTCTAAAAATCGCGAAAAAATCCACCCGCACTCCAGCCACCATCCACACAAAGTGTTTGTCCGGTGATGTAGGTGCTTTCGGGTGCCACAAAAAAGAGTACCGCGTGGGCAATTTCGTCGACGGTACCTGGGCGGCCCAGGGGAACATGACTGAGCATCCGCTCGGCACGTTCTTTTTGGATGGCATCGTCACTGTAAAAAAGTTGCCTGGTACCGTCGGTCAACGTGGAACCAGGGGCCACGCAATTGACCAAAATCCCCTGCTCGGCCAGTTCAATAGCCATCGTCTTGGTGAGGTGAACCACGCCTGCCTTGGCTGCCGTAAATGCACACTGGAGTCGCGCCGAAACCACTCCCACCACCGATGCAATGTTCACAATCCGGCCTTCGTTTTGGCGGGTCATGATCGAAGTAACCGCCTTGCTGACTAAATAGGTACCTGTCAGATCGACTTTGAGGATTCTCTCCCACTCTTCGAGAGGGAACTGGTCGATATTCACGCGGTGTTTCATGGTATTGATGCCCGCGTTGTTGACCAGAATATCGAGGCCACCTAATTGCTGGGCGACGTGGGCCACACCGCGATTCACCTGCGACTCGTCGCTGATATCCATTTCCACGGCAAGTGTGTTAGCCACTTTCGCCGCCGACTGTCGAACGGCCTCTCCATCGATATCGGCGCAGGCAACACGAGCACCATTGGCACTCAACTGGGCGGCAATCGCCTGGCCAATACCACGGGCGGCTCCCGTGACCAGCGCCCGCTTGCCATCGAGGTCTATTTTCATAATGAAACCAGGTTGCTTTTAAAAAAATTGGTTGCCCCGTCAATGGAATCAGTGCTCAGGTGCCGTTCTCGATCCTAACCATTCGCGTTACGACTTGAACACCCATTGGCCGGTAGGACACCCGCAAAAAATTTATGAAAAACAGGTTATGGTGCCCGCCGAGTTGACACTGGCAGTCCAAGCCGCCCATCGATTTTAGGGAAATCAGTCGCACCTGTGAACCGGCAGCTCTGGAAAACACAACCGTTTTGAACCTTTCGAGAAATGAGTGTTGCAACAAATGCTATTTGTCACAGATCTTTTTTATCGTGTGGTTCCTCATTGGACAGGCGGACGGTGATTTTCTGGTAGAGAAAAGAAACTCCCAGCAGCGTCGCCCCAAGCGCAAAGGTCGCCAGTACGCGGGCCAGTTGGTGGAGTTGGCTCAAGTCGACCAGGAACACCTTGAGCAAGATCGGCACGAAGGCCAACAAGCCGAGCAATCGATAAAAGCGACTTTTTGTCAAAAATCCTCCGACCACAATTGCGGCGGCCAGTACAGTCCAGACGATCGAATAGGTGGCCATTTCCACCGTCCACATGTCTTTAAATGGCGGTGTGGCCCGCTGCTGGGCAACTTCGAACCAGGTGTCTATCTCCAGATTCAGAGCGTTGAACACTACCAGGCAACCAAAAAATCCCGTGACGTATTGCAAAAGGCTCTCAGCGGTACCTATTGTGTCACCTGGCCAACTGCTGCGGGACGATGGGGAGGGCAACGCCTGCTTCGAGCCAGCACGACGATAGCCCCAACTGACGAGAAATGCTGCGACTGCAAGAAGAGTCAGGGAACCGAATCGAGAATTAAAAATCAGCTGGAAAGGTTTGTGATAGTCACTGCCCATCACCGCGGCACAAATAAAAACCAATGGTGTCACGATGAACACCGCGTACCAGCGAACCGGCCCAATTCGCAACCGCAACCCGGTCAACCAGATGACCAGGAGATCTAACGTCCAGAGTACTAGTACGATCCGCCCGGGCCACCATTGCTGGACGATAGCCGTAAGCAGCAGCAGATTTCCCAACGCCAGTGCAAAGGCGGCAACTCCCAACTCAAAATGGGTCGGTGTCGGCTTCCACAAAGGGCCCCCCGAAACCCCCTGGCCACGGCGGGGTACCCACCAGGCCATGCTTCCACTGACAAGCATGATTGCGCTGGAGATTACAAACAGCAACTCCGTGGGACCGATAAGCCAAACTCGCGTGTCGTGCGAGGAGGTCGTGTCCCAAAAAAACAATCGCCCGCTGGCGAGCAGAAACACAATCATCGTAGCGATGAGCATCTGCCGATCGGCATAAAACAGGCCAATGGCCATCAAGGCCAAACCTTCAAAGGACCACGCCATCGCAAGATACGAAAAGTCTTGAAGCTGCATGGGCGCAATGAGCGTGAGAAACAGGACCGCCAGCGCCAGGTTTGTCCGGGGCATGTGGTCCTCGTCGGTCACCCGCAGGCGCGTGGTGAGGAACAGGACCGCATGCACCAGGGCGAGTCCCCCGCAAAGCAGGCCGAGATAATGCACATGAGATTGGCTATGGAAAAGGTACCAGGTGAGTCCCATGTATCCGATGCTCGACCCGCCGAGCACAACCAGATCGACTTCGTGCGTGGTCCGTCGAAGCGCAAGCGGTGGCACTGTGACCGCCGCCCAGAAAATGGCCAGGTGAAGGACAGCAAGCCATTCAAGGGGCCAGATCTCAAGATGCGTTGCATCATTGACCCAGAAAAAGAACATAAAAATGGTCGCGATCAGCGCCAGAAGCTTGAGCGTATTCCATCGTCGGATCACGTCCGAGACGACCATCGCCACGTTCAGAAACGCCAGGTAGAGAAACAGCTCCACACAATTTCCCTCACCGCTCGAGGTGAGGATAGGATTCAAATAGCCCCCGAACGCGCCGATCAGCACAATCCCAATACCGTCCAAACGAACCGCGAGAAAAATCGCAACGAGCGTGATCACCGTGCATTCAATCGTAGTGAACTCGTTTTCCCAATGTCCGAAAATAACCTGGTAAAAGTCAAAGGTCCACAGCGCCGCCAGCGCGATCCCGTACCACGCAAACAGGCTCAAGCCGATCACGGTTTGTCCGAAAAATTTAAGTCCACGATGATGGATCCAGAGGCCAAAACCCAATCCCAAAAAACTCGCCAGATGCATCGCTAGGACTTTGAGCCACGCGGGTACGTCGAAGTAGTGCCACGCCCAGGGAATAAAAAACGCGATCGCCACCAACATCGTGAACGCACCAGCCCAGGTCAGCCAGCGGCCACCCACCACCGCCTCAAACGACGCGGTATCCCGCCGCAAGCTACTCCATCCCGAATCGGCTTTTGGCGGTGTGGCCAGCGACGACGGACTTGCCTGCCGCTCGGAAGAGGTTGGGCTTTCGACCCGCGGAGGGACGTGTTGGTTCGGGTCGTCGGCACCCGCTGCCACAGCTGCGGGCATCACCGGTTGCTCAACGATTTCCGGCTTGACAACTTTTTGCTCACTGACAGAAATGTCTGCGGCCGCAACCTCTTCGCCCGCATCGTCGGCAAATTGTTCCAGCTGTGCCTCAAGATCCCGGATCCGCTCCGACAATTCTTTGAGGGTCGTCCGGAACTGTTCGATGTTATCGCTACGTGACTGGTCGTTCACAACCTGAATTCTCAAACTATCGTAAAGGCCACGTTCATAGTGCACCCATTGGACCACGCCGCTTGATGTACAACAAGCTCAAGAAATCAAGGCCACCAGCCAGTCTTGGCCAGGTAAATCGTACGTAACACGCGGGACTTTTCGAAGGGGATGCAAAGCACCACCGTCCGCCACCCCTGGTGCGGGACGCGAACTACACGGTCACCGACCTTGACGGCAACGAAAGGCAGCAGCAAAACGGTGCCAACCCAGGGACGAAGACCTGCTCACCTGGAGCCGGGCGCGCCAGAATCTTGCTCTACCAGCAGTGGGACATTTCCTGGCGGAAATTTCGGTCCGTGAACCGTTTGTCGGTTACACCGGCGGTGCGGTCTGGGGAATTCCGTGCGTTGCCACCCGCGTCGGTGACAACCGGTGGGGCATGGTTTTAAGGGTTCGACTGCCCCGCAATCGTACGGCGGCAAGATATCGCCGAGTCGGCGGTTGATCGACCGCTAGCAAAGGCGGTAAGTTAACAGTTGTTGTGTGCGACATAATTACACTCGGCATGCCCGCATGCCCAGCGCGTTTGTCCCCGTAGCTCAACTGGATAGAGCGTCGGCCTCCGAAGCCGAAGGTTAGAGGTTCGAATCCTCTCGGGGATACTTTTACTAAATCCCGCCAAACGCACGACTTAGCGTACCTGCTTCACCTTGGCAGCGTGGCCGGAAAGGTTGCTGAAAGTGGTAGTCCTACCACTTTCAACCGCAGCCCCTTTCTGAAGCAACGCCAACACGAACTTAAAGACGGGTACCTATAAGTGGGGGCAGATTAGTCCTCAAGGAGCAAACTGATTCCCGGCAGAAGTTGTTTAATCGAGACCGTGTTTCATCACTTGGGCCGTATTGTAAAATGTGCTGTTGTTCCATGTCTTGCCTTCTTGTTGTACTTCGACTGGACGGTTTCCGTTGCATCGGCCCAGAACGATACTGTCCCGAACACTACGACTTCAAAGGAGAAGGTTGCACCGGTCCCGAAGCCAACCATCGCAAACGTTTCGTACGGTGCCGATGCACGCCACGTTCTCGATTTCTACCAGGCGGAATCCGCTGAACCGACACCACTGGTGTTCTACATCCACGGTGGTGGCTGGACCGGAGGCGACAAACGAAAAGTCTTACGACCGAAGAACGGGCTAAAGGACTTTCTTGCTGCCGGCATTTCGGTGGTGGCGATCAACTACCGTTACACCTTCCTGGCCCAGGCGGCCGGAATCGAGCCGCCGGTGAAATGGCCCCTGGAAGATGCCGCCCGCGCCCTGCAGTTCGTTCGCACCCGGGCGCACGTGTGGAATTTTGACCCGCAGCGGATTGGGGGTGCCGGGGTTTCGGCCGGCGGCGCGTCAGCCTTGTGGCTTTGTTGTCACGACGACCTGGCCCAGCCGCAAAGCGAGGACCTCGTACTGCGACAATCGACCCGCCTGTTTTGCGCTGCGCCGGTTGCCGCTCAAACCTGCTTCGATCCGCAACTGCTACGCGCGTGGTTGCCCAACATGAACTATGGAGGACATGCCTTCGGTTTCCGCAAACCGGGCCAGACACGCGCTGACGAGTTTCAAGCCTTTTACGAAGCACGTGCCGATGTGATGCCGTGGGTCCGGAAGTATTCTGCGTATCACCTCGTTACCCCGGACGACCCGCCGATCTTTCTCCAGTATGGTCGCAAGGGAGAAAAGCCCCTGATTGTGGGGCAGCCTACTGCTGATCCTGAACACTCGGCCGTGCTCGGAATCCAGTTGGCGGGGAAACTCACCGAAGCTGGGGTTGAGAACTACCTTTCTTATCCTGGTGGGCCTAAGACTCCTTGGCCCAATGCGGTTGCGTTTCTCATTGCCCACTTGAAAGGACACGGCCTGAAAGAAAACAAGACCCCGTAATCTCGTTTTTCATGAAACGAGACACTGGTGTTACCAGGGACGTGCAAACATCAGCTCAGCAATTGGTCCACGACTTGGGCACCCGTGACATCGGGATCTGTGAGTCGCTCGGCACGTCCCATGTGGAGATAGTCCAACAGTGTGTGGTCGATGCCCAGTTGATGGAGGATGGTCGCGTGCAGATCAGGGACACTGACCCTGTTTTCCACGGCTCTGTAACCAAATTCATCAGTGGTTCCATAGGTCAAACCGGGCTGGAATCCACCACCTGCCATTAGCAAGGTAAATGCATTCCGGTTGTGATCCCGGCCAGCAGAACCTTCGGTGATCGGCAATCGCCCAAATTCGCCGGTCCACATGACGATCACATCGTTCAGCAGTCCGCGCTCTTTCAGGTCGGTGATCAACGTTGCGCTTGGCTGCTCGACCTGTTTGCAGATTTTCGGCAGGGTTTCACTGAGCTTGCTGTGGTTGTCCCACGGTTGGAAATCGGGTGTAGCCGGTGGAAAGACTTGCACGAATCGCACACCTGCTTCAATGAGTCTCCGTGCCAGCAGGCACCGCGTGCCGTAGCCAGCTGTCGCCGGGTTATCCAACCCGTACCGCCGGTGGATATCTTGGCTTTCACGCGACAAATCTAGTATCTCGCTAGCGACCAATTGCATCCGCGCAGCCAGCTCGAAATTCTTGATACGTGTCTCCAATTCGTTCTCGCGTGGGTGCCGATCCACGTGCAATGCG
>Ga0315336_1004080_pt1 | contig 18022 bp, 17 predicted proteins | sample ASW5metaG_FD_204512 | JGI IMG/M metagenome (GOLD analysis project Ga0315336, IMG submission 204512) | Ammonia-oxidizing marine archaeal communities from Monterey Bay, California, United States - ASW #5 | ecosystem: Environmental > Aquatic > Marine > Intertidal zone | place: USA: California... | reverse complement strand
GCGTTATGAAACTTTGCTTGGGTAAAGCAAAGTATTTGATACTACGTCTCCTTTAAATTTTTCTTCTAAAAACTCTCTCTGAAAAGTTAATGAAACCGAGGACTAGGTTTTTAAACGTGGAAGATTACTACTTTCCGAGGTTCATGAATACCTTTAAAAAACAATAAACATTCCATGAATAAACACTTATTAACTGACCGAGGGTAGGAGAGAGGGCAATGTGTGTGGAATGACTTAGAACTAGAGTGAATATTTATGATTTCGGTAAAGCTTCCAATTTTTCAAAAACAACTACCTTATACATAGCACTAACAGGAACCTTCTTATCTTCAATCAATAAATATGTTCGGGTAGCTTTTGTAACTCTGTTCAAATTGACAATGTATGATTTATGTGTGCGTTGGAAATTTTTAGATAATAAAGTAGTGATATTAATAAGTGTCTCGGAGATAAGATACATTCTAGTATCTGTAAAAATTTTTAAATAGTTCCCGAAACTTTGTATGTAGAGAATTGATTTAAAAGGGACGGTTACCGGTAATCCGTCATGTCTTATTGTAAGTTCTTCTTTTTTGTTATTCGTTTTGGGTTCTGTTATTTTTAAAGTTGAAACTTTGTTTATTGCTTGTAAAAAGCGTTCAAGTTTTATTGGTTTCAATAAGTAATCTACCACGCCAAAATCATAACTTTCTAATGCATACTCAGAATATGCCGTCGTTAAAATAACTTTTGGCGACCTTATCATTGAACGTAAAACCCCCATGCCACTAAGTTCTGGCATTTCTATATCCAAAAAAACGAGGTCAATTCTATTTTGCTGAATAAAATTCACGAACTCAATAGAATTCCCTGTACTTAGAACCAACTCAAAGTTCTTTATTTTAGAACAATATTCTTCTAACACTTCACGTGCTAACAATTCATCATCGACAATGGCAATTTTAATCATTCCTACTAGTCTGTTATGTCAATGGTTAAATTTACATGATACTCTTTCTCCATATCATTGATCTCTAATATATGAGCATTCGAATATAATAGATTCAATCGTCTCTTCACATTTTCGAGTCCCATTCCTGTTCTTGTCGATTTGGCCACAGTAGTATGTTTTGAATTTACAACATGAACATGAAGCCTGGTGTTTTTTAAGGCAACAATCACATCAATCTTACTTTGTTCGTTGGTGGCTTGTGCACCATGTTTAATCGCATTTTCAACAAATGGTATGAGCAACATTGGCGCTATTTTATAATTTGATGATTCTCCTTCAATTAAAAATTCAATCGTACAGCGTTTGCTTAACCTTTTCTCTTCAAGCAGTAAATAATTTTCTATAAATTCTAACTCTTCTTTCAATGAAACAAAGTCTTTTTTAGCACTTTCTAATTGATATCTCATTAATTCCGAAAGTTGCATTACAACCTCGGGAGTTTCGCTAGATTGCTGCCTGGAAAGGGCATAAATACTATTCAATGAATTGAATAAAAAATGAGGATTTACTTGTTCCTTTAGGTAGTTTAATTCCAGTTCTCTTTGCAATTTTTCTTTTTCACTATTTTCTCTTTGAATGCGTATGTTTCTTCTCAAAAAGAAAACTGCCATTCCAGTTCCGGTGGTATATAAAAAAAAGAAGAAAAATTTAGAAATAGTTGTCCAGTCATAGCTGAAATTGCCTTTGGTAGAAATTGCAACAAAGATGGTGGCAATAAAAAGTATTGAAAATAATATATAGCGCTTCTTGTCCAGGAAATATGGAATGAGAATGAAATGATTGACCCAAATGATTCCCATAATGTGCACGGTATAACTCAAACTGTGAACGAATAGAGCGTAATCGGAACCTAATTTGTCTTTAATAATCAAATTACTAAATAGCTCAAGGAATAGCACCAGCAAAAATGCACCCAGGTTGATGAGTATGGTATTCTTCAAAGACTTTTGTAGCATGCTTTTAGTTAAGGGACAAAAGTACTGCGTTCAAACACAAACTTTCATAATTTCTTACAAAAGGCCTATATCAATGATGAAGTGAATTAATCATTTAATTTCTAGGTTTATCCCATTTACTTTATCTGATATAGTTTATCCAATACTTTTATCATGCATTTATAAATAATAAAACGATGAAAAACAAAACAGGGGTATCACTTATAATCCTTTTTCTTGCAATAGTAAGTATAGGTTTTGCTCAGGAAAATAGTGCAAAAGAATTCGAGTCAAATGGAGAAGGATCTTCCCTAGTATTACCACAAATTCAGGTAGTCCCAATAAAAGATACTCAGACAGAAAGAAACTATGAACTTTATATAGAGCTGCCAGAAGATTATTCAGAGAATGAAAACAAAACGTATCCTGTCATTTATTACACAGATGCTATGTGGCATCTTGAAATGTTATCTGCCTGCCAAGAGTTCATCCTTGAAGATGTAATTCTAGTTGGAATTTCTTGGCAATTAGATATCAACGAAGACTTAAAAAAAGAAGTCGGAGTGCATGCAAGTCGGTTCCGGGATTATAGTAGTCGAAAATCAAATAAACCTGAAATCCAAACAAAATATCAGTTAGGGCAAGCAAATAATCATTTAGACTTTATTCGCAATGATGTCATTAAGTACGTTGACCAAACCTATCGAACTGACCCAAACAGCCGTACTTATTTCGGCTATTCCATGAGCGGAGAATTTGGTGCTTATATATTACTGTCGCAACCTAAAACCTTTAACAATTACATTCTTGGCAGTCCTTCAATCAAAAATGATGTTCCTTATTTAGCTGAACTTAATTCGAAATTTGGACCTTTTGATTCGTCCAATAGAAACTCGAGCCTAAAAGCCAATGTTTTTATTTCACATGGCTCTTTAGAAGAAGACATGGTTGAACCTATCGAAACGTTTGTTAAATTATTAAATGATAGAAGAGATGACGGTTTGTCGGTATTAAAAGAAGTTATTGATGGTAACCATGGAACCGCCTTCCCTGCGACCGCAGTTCGCAGTGCTGCTTGGTTGTCATCCTTGATGAGTCATGTTTCAACATATAACAACGATGTCTCATTCTGGTCGATTCCACATCTCAATAATGCATATGTTAGTGCAATACCAGAGGGTAGGGAAGATGGAATATTAGTCGATACCTTTTCGGTAAATAACAATGATCGAAATACCATCCTTAAACTTTCTCAAGAGATTTTTGAAGGCAAATACGGAAGCTATGATGCCTTGCTCATTTCACACAAAAACAAATTAGTTTTTGAATCCTATTATAAAAAAGGGCGAGTTAACTTGGCTCATGGGCAAGCATCCGCCGTTAAAGGGTATACCAGTTTGGTTTTAGGTAGAGCAATTCAAATGGGTTACCTATCCATGGAAGACCTTGACAAACCCCTGATTGGTTTTCTAAAAGATGTTGACCCAAGAAATTTCACTAAAGGATTCGAAAAAATCACACTTCATAAAGCATTGACCATGCATGGAGGATTGAATATAGATAGCGACAAATGGAAAGAAATTGAGAAAGATTCAGTTCGATTAAAAGGACAGGGGCTAGTTCAGACGCTTTTTGAGGAAAGCGGACCTATAACTGCAGATTCTCAGACGTATTTGTATGGTAATTTTAACCCGATGTTGGTAATGACGGTTATTGACGCCGTTGTCTCTGGAACAGCAGAGGACTTTATAAAAACGGAGCTACTTGACAAACTAGGTATTACTAATTATAAATGGTCGAACCATGCAAGTGGTCTGCCACAAGCGGGCTGGATGGCGAGTCTGACGTCTCGTGACATGATAAAGTTGGGTAATTTGGTTCTCAATAACGGTAAATGGAACGGCGAACAGCTTATTTCTGTAGACTATCTTGCCAAAGCTACCAGCGGTATTGTAAGACCTGCAATAGATTGGATGCCTAAGAATTATCTATATGGATATTTTTGGTACTACACACCAGTAAAGGTCGGTAACAAAAGCTATGGTATGACATTGGCTTGGGGAGGAGGTGGCCAGCGTGTTATGGTTGTAAAAGAACTTGACTTAACCATTGTCATTTCCGGTCACGACGGGGATGATGACAAAATCATGAAACCCATTTTTGAAACACTTGTACCGGCCTTTGTTAAACAATAATTCCCATTTCTTTTATCTTTTTTTATCAAGAAAAAAAGATAAAAGAAACGCTTACCGGTTACGATGTTGAAAGTCTATTTCACATAATATTAGAAACACTTGAAGTAACTGTTGAAACAGAGACGAAGGATAGCAAGGGCTAAGAAATTATCTCGCTTTTCCAACGCACCGTCCCGCTCATATTTTGAAATGTCCACAGGACTTTCCAAAATACTGCCGTTAGCTGTTGCGGCAAGCTGACGAGAATCTCCTGAAAAATTTACAGAAATATTCTACCGAAAATGCCACCAGCATCAACTCGCACAAAATATCAAAGATTCTCAATCTTTGATATTTATGTCGTGGCGTTGGCAAGCGGTGGCAAATTGTGTTTAAAAATTAACGCCATTAAGCGTTTATTTTTAAAATGCAATCTAGCGGTTGGCTGTGCGGCAATTTGACATAATGACAAATTATGAAATAAATGACGTGGTAAAATAGATTAGCCAGTGGCTGATTTATTTTAACAGCGAGATGAAGCGGCTGCAATCATGCGCAGCACACCGATTAAATAGTTTCATGACCCTGTTCATAATTCGCTTAAAAAAGAAAAATGTTGAGGGATATTTGAAATAATATAGAATTATGGATTTCGAATTTCAATAAACCTTTCAGTAAAACGGCTTAGACATAATATCTAACGATATAATACGCATACGCGTTGTTATATCTGATATTATATCAAATACGGCTGTATACGCCGTTTTACACCATAACCATATTTGAACTATAATGTTCTGCGTTATGTTAATATAGCTTTGGGAAGTGCTATTCCCTAAGGGATAAAAAGTTTCTGTTCTAAACATCATTGACGACATATTCTTTTTGCGAACCGACGATAAAATCCTATCGAAATCCATGTCGAAGTAGGAGAGGAGGGAGGCAAAATGTATATGGAGGAATATCAAAACTTCGTGATATCTCTAACTAATGAATTCCATTTATGAAAAGCTTTTACTTATTTTTGGGCATATCCTATTGAGTATGCCAATTTTAAATCAGATTGATTCTCCAATTAAGGGCTATCGCTTCTTCGAATCCTATAATGCATTTACATTACTGACAAATCTTCATCCAGACGCGTATGATAATATCCTTTCCATACTCAATGAATTTAACATAGATGCTAATGAAATTGTTTCTGGTGGTAAAAATCAGAGTAGTATTACTATTAACCTAAGTAATCTATTTATAAACCATAAATGGATAAAGGAGGCGATAGGATTAAATGAACAAAAAATCACGCTTTTCAGCAAGTCAGATGGGTACCTCGATGAGGTTACTTTAGATGCAGCTACCCATAAAGTAGATTTCATTAAAAAATTCAAATCTGGTTATATAGGCATTGATATTGAATGGAATTCTAAGGACACATCGTTTGATAGAGATTTGACGAATTTTCAATGGCTCTATCAATTTGGATTGATAAACTTTGGAATAATAATTACTAGAGCTATTTATAAATCAGATTGTGAAACGGTTTTAAAAAAGCACTATGAAAAATTCATGCCTTACCTCCCTGAGGATTTACCTAAACTTGTAAATTATACGGTTACAAGTCGTTCGGTAAAGCAAATCATAAAGAAATCGGTTAAATACTCCGTGCCAGAGGCAACAGCCAAAGTATTAGCAAGTAGTAAGTATGGTACGACTACTACCAATTTCAAGAAATTAAGGGATAAGATGAATCAAGGTAAAGCTGGTTTTTGCCCAATTTTTGTGATTACGATTGAACCTGAAAGAATCGAAATATGAATTTATAAGCAATTCTTGATTTTAGAGTAAAATTGTTAATTTATATAATCAGAATGGATTTTGAAATTTTTAGCTACCGTTATGCAGAGGAAATTATTGAGCATCCGCATTACTCAATAGCCATAGATGAGATTTCACAAATAATTAGGGATTGTCCGCTATTCAATTGGCCTGGGAAATCCAAAAGCAATACTAGACTTGATGTGGTTCAACAACTTCTAAATGCTTATTTTGATGTTAAATTCTCTTGTGTTCATGGATGGGATTATCATCCCAACGCCACGAATATTCCAAATTCTAGCTTAAAAGCAGATTTTAGAAAAACCTTCAATAATCTAACAATACAGTCTGAAGTTCAATTTGGCAATATGTCTAGGTGGTATTCCGACGTTTTTAAATTTCAGACGGCATATTCTCAGGAAATGATACAAATGGGGCTTTGCATAGTTCCATACAATGAACTTGGGAGGAGAATTGATTCGAATATTACCAATTATGAAAGATGTCGAAGAGAATTACCCTCTGCTGATCTTTCGATTACTTTGCCAATCTTATTGATTGGGATTAAACAAGATGAGGACACACATGTTGTAGATGTTTCACAATCTGGATTTCCTAACATTACCCATGTAACAGGTCGGGGTTATTCAGATAATTTGTATAGAATTGTAAATGGCTGTATTTCAGGTGCGGCAATTGCAGATATTGATATAGCTGCACCAATAGGATCAAGGCCATAAAGCATGTCTATCAATTACATTAGAGATAAACGCTCTCCTGAGCCTTCCTCGTCAATCGCATCCAAAGTGATGAGCTCCATCCAAGCAAAGAACACCAAACCAGAAATAATCTTCAGGAAATTGTTATGGAAAAACGGAATTAGGGGGTATCGTTTACATTGGAAAAATGTAGCCGGTAGACCTGATATCTCATTTCCAGGAAAAAAAATTGCAATATTTATCAATGGCTGTTATTGGCATAGATGTCCTAAATGTAACTTGCCAATTCCAAAATCTAATGCGGCTTTTTGGGAATCTAAATTTCACAAAAATGTCCGCAGAGACAAAGAGAAGCGGGAAATACTTGAAAGTTTAGGCTGGATGGTATTCGTTTTTTGGGAATGTGAAATTAAAGAAAATCCATTTCCCTTAATTAAAGAGGTAAAATCCTCTATAATTAAAAATTGATGAAATTGTACTTGATTGATTTTGTCAATGTTTTTTTTATCAATATCTTTGATTCATGAAATCTTTAGGGGAACTTATTAAAGAGCTGAGAGAAAAAGAGAATATGACTCAAAGGAGACTAGCATATGAACTAGATTTAGATGTTTCTGTATTAAGTAGGATTGAAAATGAGAATAAATTTCCAAAAAAACGAATTGATGAAATTATCAAAATAGTATCTAGGATTTTTAGTATGTCAGAAACTTATCTTAAAGAAGTTTATCTAAGTGATGAAATAACGTCTATTCTGGCATATGAAGAGGATTATGAGAATATTTTAAGAGTTTCAGAAGAAAAGATACATTACGTTAGAAATAAAAATTCAGTGCAAGCAGAAATAAATTTTGATAATGAAGGCAATTGATCTATACAGTGGGATAGGAGGGTGGACCCTTGGTTTTAAAATGGCAGGAATAGAGATTGTTTCCTCATATGAATGGTGGAAAGATGCAAATGACACTCATAACAGGAATTTTGGCTCGAACCACTTGGAAAGAGACATTAGAGCATTAAAGTTAGAGGATCTACCAAAACCCGAAGATGTAGAGTTCGTCATAGGTAGCCCCCCATGTACACAATTCTCCTATGCTAATCGTGGTGGAAATGGAGATATTGCCGATGGTCTTATTGATATTTATAAATTCTTAGAAATCGTTGAACATTTGAAGCCAAAGTACTGGGCTATGGAAAATGTACCAAGGGTAGCGAATATTTTAGAACGAGAAATTAGGGATGGAGGTTCATTAACCAGATTTAGAGGTCTATTTAGTAATAATGGTATCAGAGTTTATGATTCATCTGATTTCGGAGTACCACAAAAAAGAAAGCGGATGATCGCTGGACGTTTACCATTTGATCTTTTGGAGTCTTATAGAAATCAAATACCAAGACTTACAATGGGCGATATTCTTGATGCACTAAATCAAGAAATAGTAACAGATCCTATCTTTGGTACTGTTTTAAAAAGTGAAAAGGTTACAGATCATGTTAAGGAAATACCGCTAAGTACGGAAGAAGTCAGAATTAATGGAGATGCCAAATCATATCACACTATATACAACAAGATGAACTTTCCTGATAGGTGGGATAGACCGGCAAGAACGATAACTGCACTTTGCACAAGAGTCTCAAGAGAAAGCATAATAATTAAAGACCATGAAGGAGATTTAAGAAGACTAACGGTTCGTGAAAGAGGATGCCTTCAATCCTTTCCTATCAATTATCAATATTATAGTAAAAGTTATGGTGGAAAACTAAAAATGATAGGGAATGCTGTTCCACCTTTGCTCACTTTCTATATAGCTCAAAGCATGTTGGAAAGATCGGCGGAGGAGGTTATGCTGCCCAATCAAGTAGAAAATCCTGTTGTGAAACCAAATGAATTTCCTGTTTTTCACAATCCAGATAAAAGAGGTGCTAAATATCCATGGAGCAGATCATTTTGGTTAGCAATACCTGGTCTGAGATTTGGAAGCGGAGTTAGGTTTGAGCTCAGAAATTATCATGATAAAAGAAATCAAAATACCACTTGGAAAATCAACTTTTTCTATGGGAATTCAAAAAATGTTAAAGCTAAATCACTTGACATCGGATTGTTTAATAAAATCAATCAAGTTATAACTGAATTGAACTTTACAGAATTTAATGATTCCGTTGATAGATATATATTATATTGTTCGAACATAGACCAAATTGACCTTCAGAAAAACTGGACGAATATGGATAGGACCAAGGACAGTCCAATTGCATTAATTGATAAGCTTGGAGAATTTTATGAAAATTTCAAGGAAATTCTTTTAATGCAAGGCGATGTATCACAGATATTCAAAGAGTTCGTAGAATATGAACTAAAAAATGATAATGGAACATTAGACAATAAGAAATTAAGTGACTATCCCTTAGATGTATTTATAGGATTATTAATTGGTTCATGCTTTAATGTAATAATGGATGGAAAGCGAATTCAATTAAAAATTCCCATCAATGTATGACATAAAATTTTACCATTTTATAATAAAGTGTTAAGGAATTAGCCCTTTATTTTGTTATTGTAATTCAAACAAAATGAAAAAAGCAGATAGGATAAAGAAACTGAGTGAACTTGTCCCCTCGACCAAAGAGGTTAAAAAAATAAGATATCAAAATCTCCCTTTAGAAAGGCCAGTAGTAGAAATTCCCTTAGAATATCTTGTATACAATAAGTATAATGGACGGATAAAAGCGATAACTCTTTCTTATGAGAGGGAGTTTGGTCCAATTGATCCAATTGAAAATAGGGATTTATTAATCTCCTTTTTATGGAATAGTGCAGAAGCACGTAATAAGCAAACCAAGGAAAGTATAGAAAATTTCGGGCAAAATGAACCTGGTATAGTCACCAAAGATGGTATTATCATAGATGGTAATAGAAGGGCCTCAATTATTTCTAAAATCAATAATGATATTGAAAAGGAAGAGGATAAAATTAAATTCAGAGCTATTATTCTTCCGGATGAACTAGAAAAAAGTAGAAGGGATATAATATATCTGGAAACTGTCTATCAAATCGGCGTCGATTCGAAGGTAGACTACGATCCGATCGAAAAATATTTAAGATGCCAGGAATTAATTGATTTAGGTTACGACGATTCCGAAATTGCAAATATGATGGCAGTTAAAGAACCAAAGATTCGTGAATGGTTAGAAATACTTGGTCTAATGCATGAATATCTTGATCATTATGGCTATAGTAATTTATATACTAGATTGGATAAAAGAGAAGGCTATTTTGTTGATTTATTCAAATATTTAAAGGTTTACAAAGGTGTGTATGGAAAAGACATAGTGGATTGGCAATATGATTCGGATGATACCAATACTTTGAAAAAAACTTATTTCGATTATATAAGAATGCGAATTCCAGTACAACAGGTTAGGGAAATAGCGCGAACTTCTAATGCAAAAAGTTACTTCACTTATGAAAACATCTGGAACGAATTTCTATCAAGCCACAATGGGATGAAAATTGGTTTCGATGAACCAACTATAAAGGAATTAAAAAAAGAAAATCCAAACGCAAGCTTTTCAGAATTAGCTTGGAAGAAGGATCAAAAATGGATTACAGAGCTAAAATCGCCTGCTGATGAAATTCTGAATTATTATGGGAAAAAATTATATGAAAGAAAAAAATCAGATAGGCCTGTTGAAATTTTAAAATCTGTACTTTCTTCGCTTGAAAATTTAAATCTACAGTCATATTCAAAGCCATATTCTAATGAACTTGGCTCCTTATTGCAAAAAATCGCCGATAAAATTGATGAATTAGTGGGTTAATTGCGATGATATGACTTCAAGATTAGGTGATCAAAATGGCCATGCTGAAATTGCAATAATTTTTATACATGGATTAGGGGGTGGTAAAGAAACTTGGAAGGACTTCACCAAAGCTCTTAAACAAAAATGGATAAGATCAACTCCTGTAGATTTATTATACCCGGTTTATACCTCTGAAGAGAAGAAGGGTTTTTTAGGAAAAACCATATTTAGAAGTCCTGATGTTTACCGTCTCTCTAACTTTATTGAGAACTATATAAATGAAGCTTGTAAGGAACATAAATATATTATTCTAGTAGGGCATAGTATGGGCGGTTTAGTTTCCAGGAGATATGTTGTTGATTATATGGATAGTGAAAAATTCAAAATTACAGACTTGTTAACTTATGCCACTCCTCATAAAGGTTCAATTTTGGCCAATTTCCTTATTATTTTGATTTATTTAATTCCATTTCTATGGCCATTATTGAGCATGAATGTATTGAATCTGGTATTTGCCTTAGCCATTGATACGGGGATTTTGTTATTAATGTATTATTTTCTAAATCCCCAGGTCAGACAACTGGCTATCAGAAGTAGATTTATAAGGAAATTAAACCTTGAGTGGACCAAAAGACAGGCATACAACAAAATTAACTTTTTAACAATTTCAGCTGGTATGGATTGGATTGTTAAGCTCACAAGTTCTAACCACTATGAGGATGACGTAACCTTGCATGAGGATCCAGGTAAGAGCCATTCTACAATTCTAAAACCTGTTGATTTAAATGATTACTCTTTATGCAAACTGTACAATACAATAGGTGAAAGGATCGACTATATTCTGGATGATGAAATTAATGATTCAGATGATGTTGAATCAGGTGAGGATGATATACCAGCGTTCTATTAATTTATTTATGGATAGCCTGAAGATAATGTGGGCCGGCGTTGGCGGGAATTTACTCACGAACATGTTTATTTCATAAGAAGGTGTTCGTGAATGCTTCGCATTTGTGGCTTGAGGTAGTCGAAGGTATTTCAGAAATAGTGGCGCTGCCAGCGAAAGTGCGTTTCGCCTAGCGAAAAAGAGCATGTAGCGCCAGCAGCGGTCGCGGTTTTAGCGCTAGCTAAAAATTTCCTCAATACCTTCTTGATTTTTTGGTTCGTTTTGCATCAAGGCAAAATGAACAAAAGAGTAATTCGCAATGGTCATAGTTTTTCAATTTGTTTCATAGGATAAATAACAGGTAGAAAGCAGCAAATGTTTTTGAGGTTTATAGAACCGAAAAATCTTTTGCTAAAAAAAACGTAAGAAACTTTTTTTTAAGAAAATTAAGTAGCACTGATGCGGCTGGGATATTTGTTAGAATGTTGATCGAAGTTAAAGTGCTGCTTTAATTATATACATATATAAAGAAAAGAAAAATGGCGGCTATTTAATCATAATGACTAATTATGGGACAAGCAAATAAACGAATGCGAAGCATACCGCTTAAAATAAATTTGATGACCCTGTTCAGAATTCTATGCAACGGAAAACTGCTGAGGGATATTTGAAATAATATAGAATTATGGATTTCAAAGATCAAGAAGCTTTACAGTAAAACGGCTTAGACATATTATCTAACGATATAATACGCATACGTTTAGCGTAGTTATATCTGATATTATATCAAATACGGTAGTATACGCCGTTTTACACTATAATCATATTTGAACCATAATTTATATTATGTCAAATAGAATTTTAAAACTATCCTCTACTACAAGTTTATAATATCTTTACGGATTCCTATTCATGCGCTATGCTTCCTTTATGTATTCGTCCCACATTCGCCCAAGTTGCCCAACTTTACCATACAATTCACCTACACTTAACATGACCTGTCCAATCTTCATAATCAATGCTGCACCTCCAGTACCGGTAGCTAATAAAATCCATGCAACTAGTCGAATCAGTGCTGCGGCGTAATCAAACCATCCCAAATTCGCCAGCCAAGCAGCAGCTATCTCACCGAAAACGCCTACAGCTCTCAAATACTGGATAAAAATTAGTATTGCCATTGGATCTCCATCATCTAAACCTTTCATTAACTTTTTAAAGGCAGCTCGAAATCCGTGATGCTTAATAAGCTTCTGCATTGGGCCCTTTAGAGTATTCGCGTTTGGTCTGGGAGCTTTAAAACCAACCAAGGCCAGAATAATGCCAAAAACCTCTAATATGACATCCATTATCATAATATAAAAAGCCGCAAGTTGCTCAGAAAAATCAGCATCCTTCATGGCAATCAAGGTATCCACCTCTCCTTCTTGGCTAAAAATGAACGTATCGTTTAGGTAGTTGGACTTTAATCCAATTCGCTCTCCGGCAACGGCGGCTTTAAGGTCCAAATCACTAGTTACGTTGTTACTTAGCCAATTGGTAACGAAGGGTGCTATTTTATTCAAGTCTTCTTGCCCCGGTACAACCATTCCGGCCTCCTTCATGAGTTCAGGAGTTATTTTCAGAGCTTCAGTAACCGCTATCTGTATCTCCTTTTCTGTAGGCCCGTTAATAGAACTAAATGGTTCTAACCTCATACCTCCCATCTTTGGAAAAGAGCCTTCAAAATTCTTCCGTAAATCATCTACTGTTGATACCAGGAAATCAATATCTTCATATATGATCATACCAAAATCACCAAACAAAGCGCCACGTGTTGAATCATCATAATTGTCCATCTTATATCGGTTTTAGTAGTTATAACAATATAATGATTATTTATTGGTCAAGATTCACTACCAATTATTTACTTCACTCTCAAGTTCAACGGCGCTACAACCATCGCTGGTACTTTATACTCCAAAGGAGAATCCGCTGCCAAATACCCTTTCATTATTGGCAGTAACAGGTCTAGTGCTTCCCTGAATAAATCATGGGAACCGTGTTGTACTATCACAAGTCTTGAATTTTTGAAATCCTCCATTATCTCCCAGGCATTGTCCACAGGAGTCCGTACATCCTGACTGCCACATATTATTAGTATTGGGATGTCCGACTTAAAGTTTTGGTTTAACTCTTTGCTGATATCCATTATAGGCAATACGTCCATAACATCAAAAATCACATTGTTCAACGCATCACCCAATATAGCATCCTGCTTCTGCAACTTTACCATTTCCCTTCTTTTAGAAGCCGTTGCAGAAGCATTATCAGTAAGCGCCGCCATCAAACTCTCTGCTCGACTTACCCGTAATCCTATTGCCCTGCTGGCCAACCAGGAGTAATCCCCTTTTTTCATTTGCAGATAATGATACGGCAGCTCTCTGTATTGCCTCCGTCCCAATACCTGAGCAGTAACAAACTGAAGATCTAACTTCCCCAGTACAATATCTACTACCTCATTGGTTAGCGGATGCCTGGTTTTGACCGTTATTGCTGCTTTTTCCAACTTATCCAGAATGTGATTAACCAGGTCTGTAAAAGATGGTATTTCTACAGATAAAATGCTGTCTCCTGTCACCAACTCGGACAGTTGGGCTAGTTTCTTGTCGGCCGTATAAGGTAATTTTACCGTATGAGTCAGCCCTTCAGGGCTATCGAGTAAAATACGTTCTACATTTTCAGGGTACCTTTTTACATAAGTAAGCGCATGATGACTTCCAAAACTGCCCCCAAAGAGCATAATCTTTTTATAAGACAAGGCTTTTCGAACAGCTTCAACATCGTCGGCCATGCTGATAACATTGTATCCCCGTAGATTGCGCCCCAGCCCCTGCCAATATTCACTGCATTCACTCATATACGCCTTATAAATTGCACTGAATGCCTCTATATTTAATGGAGCATCCAAGGGCAATTGCAAGGTTTCAGGACAACTGAGCCGGGGTTCTGCCCCACCGTTGCCCCTCTGTTCTATCAAAACCACGTCACTGCGGGCTGAAAACTGTTTCAGCAACGGGATAAACTCATTTAATCGCTGTAAGGCAGACGGATTATCGCCCGGGCCCCCTTCGAAAATAAATATTGGAGGAAAGGGGTCTGTATGCTCCGTTTTCAATCTGAAAAATGGGAGTTCAATAAATTTTGATGTACTGCTATTCCTGTTTTCCGGCACTTTTATACGCCCCATTTCCCCTGTATAGCTATTACCATCACTGCCTGCGACATTGAGCCGTTTCAGGGCAATAAGCTCATAGTTTCCCTCCTGTCCAATACAGTTTACAAGGAAGAGTAATACCATCACCCTTAACAGAATAATTCTTTTCATGTCCGACAAATATGAATTATGAAAATAGGTGATGACTAAGGGGTATTCATCCCTAAAACACCATTAATCATATCAGACTGAACCGTATTTACACCTTCTTTTCTGGAAATCTTAAGTTGGTTTTCCTCAATTTTAGCATCCAGCCCCGCCTGCTTTAGATAGTCGGCAATGGGCAGTGGTTGTTTTCCGATAATATACTTTTTAAAGAAGGGGGATTGGTCTTCCCCATTTAATTGGGACATGCTCTCCTCCACATCATCAATGACGTAATGATCGTGAGTTCCCCCATATCGCTTGTAGAAATTCCTCATAATATCGTCCACACTTTTCTTATTTCCCGTGGCCTTTCTTATACTTATGTCCTGGGCCAGGGCAACAAAGAGACCACCGCCGTATATGAGTCCCCAATGTGCATGTTTTTCCTCCCCCCGGGTTAACGACAGTTTACCCAATCCCTCATCCGAACTATATCGCTGGTAAAAAAGATTGTTCAATACCCCGAAATAAGCGTTCTCATCCAAAAAACCTACATGATGCAACGCTTTTAGGGTGTAATAATTGGTAAAACCCTCTTTAAACCACTCTGTTTCCTGATCATCGGGCATAAACGACTTGCCGTTCCACATATGGAAAAACTCGTGGGCAAAAACAAAACGGGATATCATCTTAGCCATCGCATCCCCGTCTTTTTCTATTATAATACTGATATTACTCCCAATAATTTCACCATCTGTTAGGTCCCCGACATTTATTATGACCAGGGCTTTATCCAACACATCGTCCGGGGAAGGATTTGGCAGTCCTCCCATAAGATCGATATAGTATTTTAATACTCCTGAAGCTAATTTTTTGTATTCAGCTTCTTCTGCCAACACCTGTTCTCCGCCCAGCGCGAAAAGGAGTTCAAATTCGCCCTCTTTGAAAGAAAGCTCTTTATGGGTTCCGGCAAAAATCATGGATTGCATCAGGGCATTGTGATTAACGACCTTAAAGGAATTTGCGGTCCCTGCAACCTTCGTCCAAGGGGTGGATACTTTCCATCCCCTGGGGAGTGTAAAATCAACATTGATGTCTTTCCAGCCCGCTCCATTAAATAAAAGCAGCGCTCTGCCTGTATAAAAAACACCCCATGGCACGGCATAAGCCACTCCGTCTAATCCTCCGTCCCATTCATAATTAGTATGATCCAGTTTTACGGTATAGCTGACCGTTATTTTTTCCTTAGGCGTATATGGAAGCATCCACAAAGCATCGGTCATGTCTTTTACCGCTATTGGATTACCCCCAGAACCCGTCACCTGTAAATCGTGCACAAAAGTAGCCCACCTATCAGGTAGTTGCCCTGCACCTGCCGTCATATACAACAAACTGTCTTTGGGTACAAAAGACATTTGCACCTTTGCCAATCGATGATCACTTTCATCTATGGCAATACTATACTTTATTTTTCCTTTTTGATTTTGGAAGCGGGCGGGTCTTTCTGTGGCTTTTGCAGCATACATGCCCAATAGTATGATTGTTGGCAAAAGCAATTTGATAACTCGTTTCATGATGTAATGATTATGATCCGCCTGCTGACGGATCGATTGATGAATGTAATTGTATTGCTACAATACTAGCCATTATACCGTATACCACCAATTGAAGGTTGTTTGCATTTACAAATCAGAACAGCTTGTTGGGCTACTGGGGCCTTTGTTCCAGAAATTCGGAAGGTGTGGTACCCATTTCCTTTTTAAATGCAGCGTAAAATGCCGAAGCCGATTTAAATCCGGCCTGTTGGGCTAGGCCCATTATGGTGTGCGTCTGATGTTTCTGGTTTTTGAGGGCATTTACTACTTCCTGTATTCGGAAGGTATTGATGAAAGAATTGAAGTTTTGACTGTAATTCTGATTGATCCAACTGCTGAGTTCATGATACGGAATTTGTAATTGGTCTGATAACGTCCTGATATTGAGCTCAGGATTCCGGTAATATTTAAATTCCCGGATAGCCCGTAAAATGGGGTCTTTGGTTTTATCCGAACCGGCAATTCTATTATGTCGTTTTATCCGGCGCTTCCCTCCTGCCTCTCCCCCTACTCCAAATTTTTTGTAAAAGAGGTAGGCCGTCATTAAGGAGAACAGCAGCGTAATATTAAGATATACAATATTAGGTAAAGGGGCAACCCAGATCCTGTAAAGGAAGAAAAGTAAGTTAAATAACCAGATCGAAACCGTTCCCAATACAATAAGCAATGTGGTGATAGAAAAGCTTTTTATTTTTTTTCTGAATTCGATTACAAGTAAAAATAGATACCCCAGAAAATGAAGGTTCCAAAAAACGGTATTCCAGCTATTATTAACAAACAGTTGGCTCCATTGTCCCAACGCACTTGAAGGAAATAAGAGAAATACTAGCGTAAAGGTCAGGAAACCATAAGTTATTAGTAGATGTGCGGACCATAACGAAATGTTTGGCTCAGTTTTATTCAGCGAGCGAACATAAAGAAGTAAGAGCGGTGCAATTGCAAAGGCAAGAGCGTTAGATAACGGTTCAAATCCATAAAAGAGTAGTGAATATTCACTAAAATTTAGAATGGTATTCAGGATTACCATTCCAAGGACAAAAAAAAGAAAAGAAAGTATGTGGTTGACGCTAAGCGAGCTGCCTTGCTTTTTAAAAAGATAAGTATATGACAATAAAAAACAGTTCCCCACCCCTACTGCATTCAGTAAGACAGAAATGTCCTTTATCATTGTAAGTTCCAAAGTAGGGATGCTTTCTTATTCTGACGAACCAGCCGCCGGAATGTTACAGAACAAATGCTAATTATAACAAAAGACTTGAGAGGAGTGCTGAGTATACCAGCTCATTGCTAACTACTTACTTTTCACTGCTTACTGACTACAAGCATCCTTCGACTGCCTGTCCGCCGTACGAGACTTCGTAAGGCGCGGCGCTCAGGATGACATTTAATTGTTAATTGATTACTCAAGCCAGCCACATGATCTCCCAGCCCTTTTCAATCATTCATAGGATAATCAAAAAAGTTTTCTTGTTAACTGCTAATTGCTTAATGATTATTGTTTTAACCGAAGGTTTACAGAAATATATGGTGCTGCAAGCGGAAGTGCGTTTCGCATTAGCGAAAAAGAGCATGCAGCGATAGCGGCATCCATGGTTTTATCGCCAGATAAAAATTTCCTATAAACCTTCTTGATTTTTTGCATCGTTTTGTATCAAGACAAAATGATGAATAGAAAAATAGTTTTAAAGTGTAAGTTTCCCTTGAGGAGCCAACCACATCATCTTCCGCCAACTGTCGGACAGGCGTCCATATTTTTAAAGGTACAA
>Ga0315336_1004079_pt1 | contig 18031 bp, 8 predicted proteins | sample ASW5metaG_FD_204512 | JGI IMG/M metagenome (GOLD analysis project Ga0315336, IMG submission 204512) | Ammonia-oxidizing marine archaeal communities from Monterey Bay, California, United States - ASW #5 | ecosystem: Environmental > Aquatic > Marine > Intertidal zone | place: USA: California... | reverse complement strand
ACCAGAAGTCGCCGTTCACGAACGACAACCCTTGGAACGATTCAAGCGAACCCCTGCCTGCCGCCATGATCATATAGCCACTGCAATATTCGTCGACACTGTACGGCAGCATGTTAGGCAAGGTGTTGAACGCCGCATCGGCCGGCGTGTTCTGCCACGACAACGACGCAAGAACCACATCGGGGCATGCTTCAATCAAATCCGAAAGCGATTGTGCGACCGTTTCCGCGTCGGTAGAGCCACTGCCTTCTGCCAGCTCAACCGATTCCTCGCTTGGGCCTGCCTCCGGCGAAATTGTGCTCAAAGCCAAGAGTGATTGAAGCGGCAATGCTGATCTGGAAATCGGCGTGAAGTCGACAGTCCGTGCCGGCCGGCGCGATTCGATCGAGCCAGCCGGATCATTGGCCGCATAGATCGGCGGGTCCGTCGGCTGGCGCACACCGAGCGGAGCTAGGGCCGGCTCGAATCCAGCAGTGACGAAATCGTCTGGCAGTGTCGCGCCGGTCCGCTCGAAGTTGCTGACGATGGTGTCGCCAAGAATGATGACGATGTTTGATTGTTCGGCGTTGACGATACCCAAGCCAACTGTTGTTCCAACGACATCGACAAACTCTACCGCCTCCGAACCACTGGCGAGCAACAGGTTCTGCGTCGCCGGGTTTAACCCGTCCAGAGGTACCGCAAACAGGACGGGGCCGGTCTGCGTCGCGATCGACGTGTCGGCAACCAAGAATGCCCGGACACCGTCCATAGTGAAGGAACCGCCATTGGTTTCGTAAGTGCCGCCAAAATTGGTGGTGCCTGTAAAGGACTGATCACCGGCCGTGGCAACATTACCGACGTTGATCGCCTCGCCTGTGACCGCGAGGGCGGTGAGCGGAGCTGTTGCACCAACGTCGCCAGCCAGGTTTACGACACCGCCGCCGGCATCGATCAACAGCCGTTGAGCACCGTTAATAACGCCGTCAAAACTGACGGCGCCGCCAGATGACGCCACCGAACTGTCGTTCAGAAGCGTCGTCGCGCCGATAACGGCAAAGGCGCCGCCATTGGTGGCATAGGCGCTGGAGAAGGTTACGGCGCCATTGTAAGTCTGCGCGCCAGTGGTCGTCACGTCGTCCAACGCGATCCTGGCGGCCGTCACCGTCAATCCGTTCAAGGTCGTTGGTTGATTGAGCGTGACATTGCCGTCTCCGGCGTTAAGGACAAGGTTAAATGCCCCGCCCAGGCTGCCAAATGTTATGTTCGCGCTGGTCACCGATGTGTCGCCGACAAGCCTGGTTGGCGGCTGGTCGGTGAAGTCATTGCCCAGGTTAAAGTCGCCGGCAAGATCGAGGCCGGCGGCGCTCAAGGAGACATCGGTCAAGGTTGCGCCGCCCTGCATCGCGACGGTGCCGTCACCGGCATCAATCGAGAGCGCCTGGCCGTCGCCATTGATCGCGCCGCCAAATATGACGTCGCCGCCGGCTGTCGACACCGAACTGCTACTCAGAAGGGCGGTTGTCCCCGTCACCGCAAAGGCGCCACCGTCGGTGACGTAGTTGCTCGCGAAAGTGACGTTGCCGGTATAGGTTTGGGCGCCGCCCGTTGTCACGTCCCGAAGCGCGACGGCATCGCTCGTGACCGAGATTTCCCTGGTCGAAACGGCGCCGTCAAAGCGGACGGCACCGGTACCGGACTCGATCGTCAACGCGAAAGCCGGACTGGCATTCTCGCCTTCGTCAACGTCGAATACCGTCGTGACCGTGCCGCCGAAGCGGGCATCGCCGGACGAAGATTCAGCAGTTGTATCGACGACACTGTCGGCACCAACCGTTGTATTGCCATCGATGACAAAATTTCCGCCGCCCGTCGCATAGTCGCCCGCCAGGGTCACAGCGCCGGTGTAGGTCTGATCTCCGGTGGTCGTCACGTCGTCAAGCGCGACGGTCGCCGCGGTTGCCGACAACCCGCCCACTATTAACGGCTGATCGAGCGTGATCGCACCGTCGCCGCCATCGAGCGCCAAATTGAAATCACCGCTCAGGTTGTCCAACGCGATGATGTTAGCTGCAATGGACGTATCCCCGATTAGGGTCGTCACAGCGAGGTCGGAGAAGTTGCCGCTCAGCAAGAAGTCACCGCCGAGATTGAGGCTGCCGCCAGTGAACGATAGGTCGCCCAAAGCGGCGCCGTTGCGCAAGTCGATGGTGCCGTCTCCGGCATTGAGGACCAAGTCAAAACCGCCGCCAACCGCGCCGCCAAAGGCGATGTTACCACCCGACGTCGAAACGGAACTGTCGCTCAAAAGCGTCGTGTCACCGGTTACCGCAAAGGCGCTGCCGCTCGTCGCGTAGGCACTCGAGAACGTCACGGCACCTGAATAGGTCTGTGCATCGACCGTCGTCACATCCCGCAATGCGATAGAGCCGCCGCTGACGTTAAGGAAATCGATACCGGGCTCTGCGCTTTCCGGTTGGGTATCGGCGCCGACATTGCCGCCGAACGTCACCGCACCGGTTCCGGCTGTGACGGTCAGACCGAATACGAACAGGCCTCCGTCACTTTCGAACACGTTACTGTCCACCGTGCCGGCGATTTGGACGTCGCCTGCGGTGGTGTCGTTGACCGTATTGATGGTGCTGCCCGAATCGAGCAGCACATCGCCGCTGACGACAAAATTTCCGCCTTGCGTATTGTATTCGCCGTCGAGGGTTGTGGTGCCCGCCGTATAGATTTGGTCGCCCGTTGTCGTCACGTCGACGTCCGGGATTACCGTGTCGGCTGTCAAGGCGAGACTGGCCAAAGGCACCGATGCGCCAACCGAGTCACCGAGATCGATGATTCCGCTGTCGGGTACCGAAAGATCGAGCCCTTGCGGGCCGTCGATCGTGCTGGAGAACGCGATATTCGCCGCGGAGACGCTAACCGGATCGGCGCCCGCGACCGTGGCGGGTCCATTGAATGTGAAGTTGCCGTTTGCAGACGTTGTCCCGGCGATGCTACCGAGCGCGCCAGAACTCAAGGTGACATCGCCGATTGTAGCGGCTGTGGTATCGACGCCAGCAATGGCAAGGGCGCCGGCGGCGCCAATCTCAACATTTCCATTGTCGCCACCGGTGACAATGGTGTCGGCGACGGCAACCGCCCCGGACACGACCGTTACGACTTGCACGCCACTATCTCCACCCGACGAGGTGTCAACGGATGCAAGGGATATATTGCCGGCTTCCGACGAGACAAAAATGCCGCCGTCGCCGCCGCCGGTCAAAATACTGCCGGTGACCGCAATCGATCCCGCAGCAAAGACCTCAAGGTCGACAAACCCACTTTCAGCCGCAGACGTATTGACCGACGAAATTGAAATATCCCCAGTTCCGGTAAAGGCAAAAAAGTCGCCATCGATGCCACCGGTTGTGACACCGTCGGTGACGGTAATCGATCCAGAGGAAAAGGTTTCAAGGTCGACGAACCCGTTGCCAGCCGCCGACGCGTCGACAGATAAAATTAATATATTTCCCGTATCGGCAAAGGCGAATAAGCCACCGTCGCTGCCACCGGTTGTGACACCATCGGTGACGGTAATCGATCCCTCGTTAAAGGATTCAAGGTCGACGAACCCGTTGCCGGCCGCCGATGTATCGACGGCGGCGAGTGAAATATCGCCGGTGTCGGTAAAGATCGTTACGTCGCCATCGTCGCCGCCGGAAATGATGTTTCCGGATACCGTGACTGACCCCGTGCCTGTGTCGTCGCTGTCATCCGCGGAAACATCAATGAACACAACACCGTCGCCGGCGGAGGAAGTATCGATACCGGCAAGAGAAACAGCCCCGTCCGACGTGTCAACAATAACCTCGCCGTTACCACCGGTCCTGATGTCACCGGTGATCGTAACCGGCCCCGACCCATTGACTACGCCCTCTCCCTCGATATCGACTTCATTGATCGACACTGTGCCATCTGTTGACAGTGATGTGTCAATGCCAGCCAGCGTTATTTGGCCATCCCCTGTTAATACCAAGACCTCGCCGTCGGTTCCGTTGGTCGCAATGTTCCCGGCGACCGAAATATCGCCACTGTCGGTGCGAAGGAAAACGTCACCCTTGTCTATGACATCGTCTTCGTTGTTGCCGCCGGTGCTGATGTCGCCGCTGATCGAGATCGATCCCGCCGTCGTTTCTACCTCTACTTCACCATCTCGTGCCAACGACGTATCGATGCCAGCGAGCGAAACGTCTCCATCGGAAGTGATGACAAATGCTATGCCTTCACCGCCGGTTGCAATGTCTCCGGTGATCGTAACCGGCCCCGAACCATTGACCAGACCCTCACCTTCGATATCAACTTCGTTTATCGACACGGCGCCGCCTAGTGATTGCGTTGTGTCGATCCCAGCCAACGTGATTTGACCATCCCCTGTTAGTACCAGGACCTCGCCATCGTTTCCGTTAGTCACGATATTCCCGGCGACCGATATATCTCCGCTGTCGGTACCAAGGAAAACGTCACCTCTGTCTATGCCTTCGTCATCGTTTATGCCGCCGGTGCTTATGTCGCCGCTGACCGTGATCGATCCTGCCGTCGTTTCTATTTCTACCTCACCATCTGTTGCCAACGACGTATCGATACCAGCGAGCGAAACATCCCCGTCGGAAGTGATGACGAATACGATGCCGTCGCCGCCGGTGTTGATGTCTCCGGTGATCGTAACCGGCCCCGAACCATTGACAGAACCCTCTCCGCCGATATTAGCGTCGTTTATCCCTACATCGCCGTCAGATGACTGTGTCGTGTCAATGCCGGCCAACGTGATTTGGCCGTCCCCTGTCAATACGATGACATCGCCATCGTTACCATTTGTCACAATATCCCCGGCGACCGAAATATCTCCGCTGTCGGTACCAAGGAAAACGTCACCTTTGTCTACGCCTTCGTCGTCGTTGTTGCCGCCGGTGCTTATGCCGCCGCTGACCGCGATCGATCCCGCCGTCGTTTCTATTTCTACCTCGCCGTCCAGAGCCGATGTCGTATCGATATTGGCGAGCGAAACGTCGCCTTCGGAAGTGATGACAAATACGATCCCGTCGCCGCCGGTGTTAATGTCTCCAGCGATCGTAACCGGTCCGGAGCCGCTCACTAAAACCTCTCCGAATTCAACCTCGTTTATCACCACATCGCCGTCTAATGACTGTGTTGTGTCAATGCCAGCCAACGTGATTTCGCCGTCCTCAGTCAATACTATGACATCGCCATTGCTTCCGTTGGTTACAATATTCCCTGCGACCGAAATATTTCCGCTGTCGGTAAACAGAAATACGTCGCCTTTGTTGTTGCCTATGTCTTCGTTGTTGCCACCGGTGCTTATGCCGCCACTGATCGCGATCGATCCCGTTGCCGTTTCAATATCTATTCCGCCATTTCGAGCCGATGTCGTATCGATGCCGGAAATCGCAATATTGTTGCTGCCAGCAGGGTCAAGCGCAGATATGTCGACGCTTCCATCCGCGCCATCCGTGACGATATTGCCGACAATGGTTACGGAGCCGCCACTTGCATTACCTCCAGCGCTAGCAGATATGTCGATGACACCACCGTCAACATTCTCAATAACGCCGCTGGTAATGCTTACCGAGCCGTTAGTACTCAGCGATTCGCTAGCGTCGCCTTCTGTTTGGATCGATTCTGATACAGCAACGGTATCGAAGCCGGAAATTTCCAACGATCCGGTTAAGAGGGGACCAAGTATGTTGGCTGTTCCGCCGGAGTCACTCAGAATACTTACGGTTCCAAGGGAGCCCGTCTCCAGTGTGTTCACCGTTACTATCGGAGTATCGGCGACGTTTTGTTCTGTCGTGTCGATTAGAAGATTGCCAGCAATTTCGCCGGTCGACCCGGTAACAATCTCGAAATCATCGCGAAAAGTATTGTCCCTTACGTCACGCGCACGCAAATCAACCACGGCCGTCGTTTGAACAGAATCATCAGACGCTAGTCTGAACGTAACATTTACGCCATCATTAAACAGGAGGTCGCCGACGCCGTTTTCGTCGCTGTCATTAAACAAAACTACGACATCAGGTTCCCCGAATTCCGATAAAATAAAGCCTTCCTCTAGAAAAATTCCAGATTCGGCCAAAATGTCGACATTGTTCCCGCTTGGCGTCGCCTCCAAGCTATTCTCGGTGAAAATGGAGCCATCATTCGGAATGTCACCGCCATCACCGCTGCCCGCCAATATTGTGGCGGTGACCGGATCGAACAAAATGGTACCGTTAGCGCCTTCCGGCGCCGACGCATCGACGAAGCCGTCGAAGCCCAGCGACGCGCCCGAAACTTCGATCAGTCCGCCGTCTCCGCCGTCCGGACCGCCATGCGCCATCGCGGCGCCACTGAAGCCGGTCACTACATCCGACCAAACAACAATCGTGCCGCCGTCGCCGTTCGCGGTGGCGTCTGCCGCAATCGTTGCGCCGTGTTCAACGGTGGTCCGTTCCGCGTTCTGTTCCGGGCCTTGACCCCGATAGTTGCCGCCGAGCAGCACGGTTCCGCCGCCGGCCGGACCGGACGCCCCGATCGACGCACCAGACTGAACCGTAACATTTTTGCCCAAGACCGTGACGGTTCCGCCGGTATCGCCCGTATTTTGGCCCGACGCGTCGAGCCGGCCGGCAACTCGAACCTGCCCATTGTCGCCGCCCCGCAAAACGATCCGACCATCTGCCTGGTCGACAGTCTGTGCTTCGACGATCCCGGAGGTATTGATTACGTTGTCGAGTACGCCTTTCGCTTGCGCAATACTCAACGTGACGACGCCGCCAGCGGCCATGATCGAACCGGTCTGACTGACTCGCGCCCCGCCGTCGACGGCAGCCGACGACGCACCAGGCCGTTCCGAGACTGCCAATTGAATGAGACCGTCGCCATAGAGATCAACCGTGAATGCCCCGCCTGAAGCCAGCTCGACCCGACCATATCGCGCATTGATGGCACCGGCGTTCTGGACCCACGGCGCAACCAAGGCGACGAGCCCGCTATCAGCCGCAGTAATTTCACCGTAATTCGCGACAAAGCTTGACGGGATTTCCGGCGCGTCAAATTTGAGACGCCCTGCCATAAAATCCTGATTGGTAATGTTGCCTGTGCTTGCGATCAAGGTGCCGACATTCACCCGCGCGCTATCGGTGAACAGAATACCCTGAGGATTGACCAACACCACTTTGCCGTTGGCCGTCATGCGGCCGGCGATCGTCGATATGTTGTCGCCGGTCACACGGTTGAGAATCACGGATGATTTGGAGGGTTGTTGAAAGTGCGTATGCTCGTTCTTTCCAATATTGAAACTTCGCCAATCGATGGCAGCTCTGTTGGTCGACTGGACAACGTCCAACCGCGACGTCGATGATTCGGTGATTTTCGCTTGGCCAGCGACCACCTTTCCGCCCTTTGGGTTCGCTATGGCGGCGGTCGACACGAACAACCCGGAAGTGCCGAGCACACAGGCTGCGAAACTACTGGTCAAAATGGTCGAATTCAGCAACGTTTTCTTTACGGTAATTCGGAAATGCCTGATTCTCCGAATTATCCAGAGCCGTCCGAAATCCCAAATACATTGAGAACCTCGACTATGCCGGATCCTTATCATCGCCGCCTCCGCACCCTAACGTCTCGAGACCATCATGATTAGGTTTTGTGTTTTTTCATGATCTCTTTTGTTTTGCTGTATCCACGGTAGTCAACGTCCGTATCACAATCAAGTCGCTAATCATAAGATTATAGGCGAAATCAAAATAAATCACGCTAAGTCATTCGCAGAAAATCGCGCAATGAATCAGCCATTCGTAGCGTAGTTTACTGATCCAGCAACCAAATTTAGTCCGCTTGATATGGACACGCTTTGGTATAACGGAAAATGAGTCAAATCGATTCAGACCTCGGCCGCGTAACTAACTTTGAAATTCATCAACAATGCTGCAATCTGAATCGTATTGCGCGGTGTTCCTGCAAAATTCTATTGAATTCGCTCTTGAAATCAGTCCATGTTAGTGACAATCCAACAGGGGGCGCGGTGGATGAAATCCTCGGGCAAGTGTAAGTTCATGCATGCATACGGACAGAAGATATCCGCTGGTGGAGGGGTTTGCGGCCTGAGCGTTGCGTACCGACAACTTGTAGCAGTTGCTTCGCTGTTCACGTTTCTATGCACCGGATACGGTATTGCGCAAGCGCAATCGCCCTTGCCGTCGATCAATCCTGGCAACGTACAAAAGCGATTTAAAGAAGATAAAGCGCCTCCGAAAGCTCAACCCCCGCTGGAAGTGCCAGATTTGGGCCGATCGACGCCGCCGCCTGGCGCCGACGGTGTTTTTTTCGTATTGAATGACGTTCAATTGGTAGGCAACACTGTTTTTGGAAAACCGGAATTGGAACCAATCTGGCGGGATAGCATCGGCCAGAATATCTCGCTTACCGATTTCTATGCGATTGCGGCAGCAATTTCCATTCGCTACCGAAACGATGGCTATGTGCTATCCCGTGCCTTTGTTCCGCCACAGGAAATCAACGGCGGGATCGCGGAAATTGAGATTGTCGAAGGTTACATCGCCGAGATCGTGATTGACGGCAAATTGGCCGATTCTGACCCCCAAGTCAGCGCAAGGCTGGACGCTATCAAGGCGTCCAAACCGCTGCAGGCCGACGTCCTTGAGCGCGCGATGCTTGGGTTGAACGATCTTCCAAGTGTGATCGCGCAGTCAGTCATTCGGCCGTCGGCCACGACAGAAGGTGCCTCGGACCTTGTGATTCTGTTTGAAGAGGGCAAAAAGCTATCGGCGTTCACGTCAATTGACAACCGCGGATCAAAACCGTTGGGGCGTGGCCAATGGCAAGGCACCGTCCGTCTTGATAACGGCTTTGGCGTTTACGAAAGTACGGAGATCGGCCTCGCCGGATCGACCGATCTTAATGAACTGTTCTATCTTTCTGCAAGTCACAGCCATCAACTAGGAACACAGGGAACGACGCTCGGGCTGTTTGCAAGTTATACTGAGACAGAGCCGGGATCCTATCTAAGTTCCGCCGATATTGACGGATGGGCCTATACCTTTTCGGCATCGGTGGCACATCCTTTGATCCGTTCTCGCAGCGAAAACCTTTCTTTGATCGGTGCATTCAACATTACTAGGTCAAAGAACGATTTTCGAACCAGCCGCATTTTCGATAGTGACGACGAAATCCGCTCGATTAGCCTGGGTGGGACTTATGACTTCATCGACCGGTTTCGCGGAATCACGTTGGTCGGCGCCGAGTTGAAACAAGGATTGAATGTTCTGAACGCCAGCGACCGTGATCCGAACACAACACGGCCTTCCGCTTCGGCAGATTTTACCAAGGTCGTCGGCAACATCAGCCGCATACAACAATTGGTGCCCAGTTTTGCATTGTCACTTTCGATTGGCGGCCAGTATTCCTTCGACGATTTGTACTCCTCCGAGCAGTATGGTGTGGGCGGTGAGCAATGCGGCAGCGCCTATGATTCTTATGAAATTGGCGCCGATCACGGATTCTGTGGTCGTGCAGAACTACAATATTCAAGCGCTTCGGTTTTGGTCTTTCTTGAAAGTTTTGAGATCTACGCTTATTATGATTACGGCAAGGTTTGGCAGAAAAGTGGTGATCTATTGGACGACGACTTGTCATCGGCGGGGTTCGGTGGCCGGTTCAATTTTTCTGAAGATTTGTGGGGATCATTCGAAGTGGCATTTCCGTTGACCCGCGACGCCGAAGTCAATCAAAGCGACAAGGATCCCCGGCTATTTTCCCAAGTGAGCGCCCGATTTTGACGAGTCTGACCGGACTTAAACCAGCCCGCTGAACAAAATGGAACGCGCGCGCACGTTTCGATCATTCGGATTTGTTTGTCCGGGGTTATTCTGTATTGCCGCACAATGTGGGCGGCATTCGGTTGGCAGGGGCGTTCCGGTGGCAAGGCGGAGTGTTATGGCGGTGTTCCGACGTTCGCGCTGTCGCCAAACGGCTCGACTGTGTAAATCACATCACTCACGACCGCGATGGGATCAGAATTCGACAACCAGGCATTGACTCCGAGACGCGGCGCCATCGCATTGTCCGAGCTAAGGATACCGTCCGGAATCTCATCACCAGGCAATAGTAACTGCAAGATGAAATTGAGCTCCGGTCCAACGTAAAACCGCACCAAATCCCGCAAATGAGCCAGTCCGGGTTGACCGGGTGTCAACCGTTCGAAATGTTTGTAAGGTAGCGGTCCAATCTGTATGCGAAAACTGCTTTGCTGATCCCAAACGCGGTCACCGCAGACCGCGTCCACGCCCAACCCCGCATATCGACCAGCCATCGGAATGGCAGAGATTGATGTTTGCTCCTCGGCTGCGATATTCAACCAACGGCCCTCGAACTGCAAGATGCGACAGTCGGCTCCGAAGACCTCTTCGAGCATCCGTTCCAAACCGCTGGAGGAGCGCGGGTGGCGGGCCAGCAAACCGGCGTAATAATGCAGAAAATTATCGCCAATTGCCATTTGGCCAGCCAGTGAGGGCTGGTCAATGCCAACAAAGGCCGCCAATACCCTGGCGAACGGGTCATCCGCATCCGGATCGATCTGGGCGCGTTCCCAAACCGGCGCGACCTTGTATTTCTCCCATGCGCGAAAAAACAGCGATACTAGCCGGTGGTTAAATATATTCAGAAACGCTTGAAACGTCGGATCGCGCTGCCGGATGCGTTGGATAACGAGCTCGGTAAACTGGTCCGGCATCGCACCCGATTGTCCGGTCAGTCCCATGAAAGTGAGCAGAAATCGGAATGGCGGGCCGACACCATCCTCAGCTGTCGATCGTTCAACCTGCGAAATCGGCGCGGCGGGGAAGCGAAGCGATGGCGTGGAACCGAAGCGGACAATTTCACGGTCAGCCGCGTGATCATGGCCGACCGGAAACAGTCGATGACCGGGGCCCTGCAGGCGTGGTTGGCTGACCGCCCGTTCCACGACTCGCACCGCTTGAAAGAAATCAAAGCTCTCCGGATCCTGCAGGAGGGCTTCAATTACAGAAGTTGCTGTGTCCCTGCTCTCGGTGGCCATCGACGCCAAATTCCTTCTCGTCCCTTCAGTTTCACGACCAATTGAGAAAACGAATTGATCGATACATACAGCGCAAAGAAGCGCTCTAAAACTGTGGCAAACAGAAAAACATTGCTACCGGCGAATCTCTGGGGATCCAATTCGACTTCGATCTCAAGGCCATTGACAACCGCGTTGGCGCCGGCGCTCGGCGACCTCCTCGTCACTGGTTGCACACCGGTCAGAGTCACGCCTTGAATTAGCATGCGTGACTCAGGTGCATTCTTGACATCATAGAGACTGAGTATTTCTCTCAACGCCGCGGTACCTTCACGATCGAAAGCGAGGCTCAGATGGTTCAGATTGAGATGAGAAATAAGCTGCCAGACCGCACCTTTTCGAAGTTGCGGGTATAGCGTCGAGGTTGGCGCCGTCACGCACTCGATACTTGCCAGTGGTGCCCCGCTCTCGACAAGCGATAGCCGAGGCTGTCCACCGCCAAACGGAAGCTGGCTCGGCAAGTCGCGGTTAAAACAGGTTGTTACCAATTCCAGAACCCATTTCGCCGGTTCAGTCGGATCGAAAGAAAGGTCCATAAGCTGTATATAGGTTTCTGTTGCTGGGCTGTTAAATTCAGCGAAGCGCCTGGTAGCGCGCCAATAAACATCCCCAACCTCCCGATCGTGCTGAAAACCGTTGAATGGCAATATCACGCGCTCCTCACCTTCCATCATCGCCGTAACGCGATCGATAGAGTAGGTTTCCATCGCCTTTCGGCGTCTGGCATTCGGAACAACACGATACTCGGACTGTTTTTCCGTAACCCGGATTGGTTCGGCAATTTGCCGAAAAAGATTTGTTACCGGTACGCAACCCAGTGAAAAATTGGCTGCTGTAACATTTCGCTCAAGGTCCGTGACGCCTTCGTTCAAATAGATAAAGATATCGACCGACGAACGCGCTTGATGCGCCACATGGCGATCAAAACCGGAGAGTTCGAAAAATAGGAAGCGTTGCGGAAAGGCAAAAAACTCTGACAAGTGCCGATATCCCAAGAACGAACGGGCGGGATATTCAAGCATGCCGTCAGCCGCGCCAAAGCCTTGCGGCTGAAGGGCCTGACTGTCCAAAATCGTCGGATCGGGATCGGCCGAAGACGTCGCTAGACTGATCCCTAGAGCATTGTTCATAATCAATTCATACAGCCTGAGCGCTTCCGAGGTTTGACCCGACAGATAAAACACCAACCGATCGAGACCCAGCTCCTGCATCGTGACGTCCGATGTCTTGGTTTCCAAAGTGATCCGAATAATCGAAAGCGCTTCGGCCAGACGAGGATGCGGCGGTGCATCGGCCGGAAGACCGGATACCGACGCCTTGGTCACGCTGATCGGCCATAACGTGACCGGTACCCGGGTTATGAAACGACAGGGTTCGCCGTCCACCGGTTCGGTTTCAAGCGCTACGCCCCGCTCCAGGAGATAGCTAGTGCCAAGATCTTCTTTGATCTCCAGTTGCGCAATTGCCATAGACGGTATTGGGCACAAGTAGTGGGGGTATAGCGTTTCGAGAAGAGCGTCGCTCAATTCGGGAAATTCGTCGTCAATCTTGTGACGAATGCGACCTGCAACAAAGGCGAACGCTTCGATCAGCCGCAGAACATTGGGATCTTCAACACTATCGGGCCCGATCCTAAGGCGTGTTGCGACCTTCGGATATTCATCCGCAAAGTCGGCACTGAGCCGTTTTACATAAGCGAGCTCACGCTGGTAGTAGGGGAACAACTCGTCCGTCATTATGCATTCTCTTTCAATGCGACTCGATACGTAAGTGGTTCGACGATGGTATCAAATACGACCGACTCGGGGATCGGTTCAGCCTTTACAATTGCTTCTATGCGAAAGCGTAAAGTCCGGTCAAACTCGTCGGAGCTTTCGAGCAGCTCAACACGGACAGAGCTGAAGCGCGTTTCATAGCGCCGAATGGTTTGTTCGATCAGTCGTCGGATCTCCTCCTTGCCGTTCTCGGAGCCAAAACTCATCGTAGATAGATCCGGCAAGCCGAAACCGATGACCGATTGGTCCAGTTCATCAAATTCTGTTGGCCAGGACTTCGGCGGCAGCCGCGTATTGAGCAGCCGTTCCAAATCATTACGAACGTCTTCGTGGAGAATTCGCAAGGCCTTGCTACGTACCATCGGCGGTTCTGTTTCGTTTTCCGGGTCATCGTCAAGCAACCGACTGAGCACCGATGTTTGCGGTACTTGGTCGTCCGTTTCTTTTCCCGTTCTGCGGGCCATTGGCGTCTGCTGTTTCTACCCGACGTCGCTATCTTGGTCGAATGACATTTCCGCCAATTCAAGAATCGGTACGTTGTCATCATCAACAATGAACGTTCTTAAACCGAAACCGCGATAGATGCCGTCACCGACTTCTCGCCAATCCGTCTCGCGACCGAGAACGTGCTGAGGATTGTCACCCGCCGGTTCGTACACGCATGGAAGATAAACCAACCCGTCCGGTCCCTGTCGGACCGTCAACATCGCCGGCCGCCACAGCAAATCAAGCGCCCGCCGTATGGGCCGCGGCTCCAGTTTGTCGATCGACGACATTGGCACCCAGGCGTACTCGCCATTGGTCGTCAAAACTTCAACAATTCCGGCCATGCGGTCGTCCGCGTCGCGAAAATCAACAAAAGCTTGGCTGCCATGGCCGCCGGTGCAAACGGGCCGCACTGTTTCTGCATGTTTGAGGGCTGACACCGCCTCGGCGGTGTCGCCGTCACGCATTGCGACAAGTGACCGAACCAGGGACCGAACATGCTCGTCTGGCGCCACGACGAAAGTGGGCAAGTGAACATCGTGGAAAAAATTCTGGCGGACCTGGGCGGCGCGCAGTACCTGCCGCAATATGATGTACCCGGCGGCGCCGTCCGGTTCCTGTGTAGAAAGGATGTCCAGCTGCTTGTCGGCACGCTCGAAGTTGCAATCGAAACAGAGCAGCTCAGCCAGAAAACGCCGGGCCTGCTGATCAACAGGCCTTTGCCGCAAGATCGTTTGGCATTTGTCGATCGCCGTAGCAAGATCGCCAGCGTCAAAACAGGATTTCGCTTCCGACAAACTCATGGCATTCCCCTGTTTTTCACTCATCCCGCCGGATTCGCCAAGCCTATCTCGGTCTGAAGGCGGATAGAGGAAATGAACTGATCAAATCGAAACTGCGGCTGCAAATGAATCACACAGGCAAAGTCGCCGGGACGGCCAGCGCGTTCACGAACTTCGACCTTGCCTTCCCGCAAAGGATAACGCGCTTTCATTTCATCGGTGATGTCATCCGCCTGGGTGCAATAACCAAGCAGCCATTCATTTAATTCGCGTTCGACCTCTTGCGGTGTCGTAAATGTGCCCACTTTGTCGCGCACAATGACCTTAATATATTGCGCGAATCTCGATGTACATAGGACATGCTGAAGATTAGCCGACAACTTTGCATTCATGTTGGCAATCGCGCTCTCGTAGCGCTGCGGCCTTTGAACCGATTGACTGCTGTAATATGCAGACCAGTGAGTGTTCTTGCATGAACTAAGCGGTAGAAACCCAAGCTCGCTGAGTTTGCCTTCCAGTTTATCAGAAATTGCGACTTCGGTCATGATCTTCGGCATCAGGCCGTCGACATCGGTCTCCAAGTAATCCACGCAGACAGGCTGCACTAAGCCGCCAAGTTCTTCGTCAATGACAATTCCGCGGACGTCGGCCAGCCAACTCGTCGCCTCAAACGAGCGCAAAACCACGGCGCCAAACGCATACACAGCGTTGCCCCAGAGATAAGCATTCTGACCAGAATATGTGAGGTTCTCTTCGAAACAAAATTGGTGCTTCGCATCAACGGAATCAATATACGGACGACGCATCAGCATTCGCGGCAAAGTGACCGCGAAAAACCGCACATCTGCCCTGGTTCGCAATTGATTCCATCGCGAATATTCGTTCTGCGAAAACACCTTGTCAAAATTCGTCGGCTGCTCGAGTTCGGCAAAATCGTTCAACCCGAACAAGGAGGAATCGGCGGAAACAACGAGCGGGGAAAACGCCGCGGCAGAGATCTCCGCCAAACGCTCTGCGGCATCAATGTGATCGGTCGGATCGCCGCGCGAGGATCGGTGGGTCAGATAGTAGTCTCCTATCAACAAACCGTATGGCTCGCCGCCCGGCATTCCGAATTCGTCCGTATAAATTTTTTCAAACAAATTGCTTTGATCGAAATCGATGGCACGCGTCACGTCACGGCTGAGCTCTCGCCAAGTCAGGTTCAGAATCTTGATTTTCGTATTGGCTGTCCGATCACGCCGTTCAACCAAATACTGGACGCCGCGCCAAGTCGCTTCGAGTTGCTGGAAAACCGGATGATGAAGAATCGCATTGACCTGATCGGCCAACAACACATCGATCGCTGCAATATCCCGATGGAACTGTCGGACAATGTCCGTGCGGAGATCGGTCGCCGTTTTCAGACGATCATCGCCGATCCAGATCCTGATTGACTGAGTGAAAGACGGTTCGTCGAGGAACGCGCGGATCCGACGGCTGCTGTCGATTTCGCCGGCACGTTGACCTCCCGCAGTTTGGGGAAAATCTAGCTGTAGTACCATCTTTCGTCATACCGCAATGACATTGCCCATCCGGCTCAATTTACGTTAGCCGCCTTGTTTCGGAATACGGGCAACCATGCGAAGCGATGTGGTGAGCTCCTCCATTTGCAACCAGGGGCGCATATACGCGACGGCATTGTAGGACCCAGGCCGACCGGGCACTTCTTTGACCTCCACCTTTGCCTCGCGCAAGGGATATTTCGCTTTCATTTCAGGGCCGACGTCGGGGCTGGCGTTGACGTAATTGTTGATCCAACGGTTCAGCCAATCCTCGCAGTCGTTTACCTCCATAAATGAACCGATTTTGTCCCGTGCCATGATTTTCAGATAATGCGCAAAACGCGAGGTCGCCATGATATAGGGTAGCCGGGCGGATATCTCAGCGTTTGCAGACGCCGACGGGCGATCGTACTTTTTCGGTTTCTGCGTGGTTTGCGCACCGAAGAACACTGCGTAGTCGGTGTTCTTGTAATGGCAAAGCGGTAGGAACCCCAACTTGCTCAATTCTGCCTCACGACGCTCGGCGATCGCAATCTCGGTCGGGCATTTGGCGTCCGTATCGCCGTCATCGCTTGTGAAGAGGTGCGTTTCGAGATTTTCCACTTTGCCGCCACCCTCCGCGCCACGAATTGCGGTGCACCAGCCGTTCTGGGCGAATGCATCCGTGAGTTTCGTGCCCATTACATAGGCAGCGTTCATCCAAGGATAATGTTCATGCGCCATCGGCAAGGGCTCGCCATCCTTGCTGAACGGCGCTTCCTCATAGTTAAACTCGTCAACGACTTTTGTCTGACTGCCATACGGCGCACGACTCAGGACCCGCGGCATCGTCAGAGTGACAAACCTTGAATCATCGGTGTCTCTGAAGCCCCGCCAGCCAGTATATTCTTGCGCTTCGAATATTTTCTCCAGATCACGGGGTTTCGACAACTCGGTCCAATCGCTGAAGCCGAACATTTCCGAACCCGCTGCACTGACGAACGGCGCAAATGCCGCCGCCGACACATTCGACATCATGCGCAACGTTTCGATATCTTCGCGATGATTGGTGAATTCAAAATCTCCAATCAGCGCGCCATAGGGTTCGCCGCCGGGCATACCGAATTCGTTCTCATACAGCTTCTTGAAGATCTGGCTTTGATCGAATTCGACGGCGTTGTCGAGATCCTTATAAAGCTCCCGTTTTGACATGTTGAAAACGCGGATCTTCAACTGGGCGCTAGTTTCGGAATTCATCACAAGATAATTCAATCCGCGCCACGACCCTTCTAGCTTCTGGAACTCCGGCGCATGCATGATCGCCGCAAGCTGTTTCGACATTGTCGCGTCAATACCGGCGATCGCTTCGTTGATGCTGCGCGTGATGTTGCGGTCCCAGGTAACGGTACCGCTCAGAGCCTCCTCCGTCAGTGTTTGAATTAGTTCTTTGGCGCGATCAGGTTCTGTTTGTTTGGTCGCCCCAATTGCTTGATCCAGCAAACTGAGTTCGACTTCTTCAGTGACGGTTTCAGCGCTCGCTTCGGTTTTTCCTGTTTCTGCCATCACTCTTCACTTTCTTTTTTTGGCGCGCCATCGTCGCCGATACCCAATTCGTTCTTGAGTTTGTCGAGATCGCCGTCATTTTTCAGGACTTTTTCCAACAGCGCTTCCAACTCTTCAGACCGATCGACCTTAGTAAGCAGGTCGCGCAATTTATTGCGTGTTTCCATCAGATTTTTGAGCGGCGTTACCTGCTCTACAATTTGGGCTGGTTCGAAGTCCGACATCGAATTGAACTTCAGATCGACTTGCATTTCTTCGTCCTTGCCGGACATAGTGTTTTCGGCCTTGAAGGTCAGGCCAGGTGTCATGCTGGCCATGATACTGTCAAAATTATCCCGATCAATCTGAACGAAACGACGATCTTTCACGGCCCGCAGTTCCTTCCCCGGGGCATTGCCGGAAAGGTCCGACATGACGCCGACCACCATCGGCAATTCCTTTTCGACCATCGCACCCTCGGTCTCGACATCATACCTGATGTGAACACGAGGCTTTCTCACGCGATCTAATTTGTCGTGAATGCTGGCCATTATTATCCGCCTCCCATTGGTTATTACGAACCTACAGCGCAGTATCGACCCGAGTATTCAACTTACTTCTAGCTAAACTAGGCCGACGACGCTTCAATTTGTTAATCTTCATTATCAACATATCGCACGCCCGTCAAAGTGGTTAGGTTTCGTCTTGCAGAATCATCCGGCACCACTTCCGCCAAGAGCTCGGGCAGGTTCATCCGACCCCATCGTATCGCCTTTTCTACAAGGT
>Ga0315336_1004078_pt1 | contig 18033 bp, 15 predicted proteins | sample ASW5metaG_FD_204512 | JGI IMG/M metagenome (GOLD analysis project Ga0315336, IMG submission 204512) | Ammonia-oxidizing marine archaeal communities from Monterey Bay, California, United States - ASW #5 | ecosystem: Environmental > Aquatic > Marine > Intertidal zone | place: USA: California... | reverse complement strand
GTGCCCTGTGGATAGTGGCGATACACTCGTCATCATCTTGGCGGCCGTAGGCTCCAGACATGGAGTAGCAGCCGAGGCCAAGGGTTGAGACCATAAGGTCGCTAGGACCTAACCTGATGCGTTCCATCACCAAAGAAATTCTCTAATCGTCATCTAATGCTCCTAGGTCAAACTGCCAACCAAGTCCTAACCTGCAACTGCAAATATTCCTTCTACTCTACAAAAGTTACAGAATTCCTAATTTATCCCCCATGCACAAGCGATCGCCTAGCGAGGTCAAGGGGTGGATGGGTATAAATCCGTCTTATCATCTCACGTGGGAGCTAGTTAAAGCGGTATAAAATGGGTTGGCACTGTCATTCTCTAGGCCAAGGTAATCAGCAGACTGGACGGCCGGCACAGTGGGTGCCATATTCCCGGCAAATCCAACCCTGAATTCGGAGCCCCATGGCCCCATGAGCATTGGTATCCGTCTCCTCACCTGGCTTCGCGGCGCGCTCGTTGGCACAGATGAATACGGCAATCGTTACTACCGCAATGCCAACCCTCGCGACCCTAAGAACAATGGCCGTGAGCGACGCTGGGTGATCTATGATGGGGATGCCGAGGGTTCTAAGGTGCCACCGGTCTGGCACGCCTGGCTTCACCACGTAACCGATAACGTGCCCGATGCGGGGGCCCTTGCGCGCAGGCCTTGGCAGAAGCCCCATAAGGCCAATTTGACGGGGACTTCGGATGCTTACCGGCCGCCGGGAAGCGCACTGGCGAGTGGCAAGCGCGCCCGGGCGACGGGTGACTATGAGCCATGGACCCCAGATTGATCCTGCTCACACAATGCCAAATCACCAGCAGAAGGTTAAAACGATGCAAAGAAATATGATCGAGACCGTTCTTGGCGCCGTGGTCCTGCTTGTCGCCGGACTGTTCGTGTGGTTCGCCTACACTAACGCGTCGCTGCAAACCACGTCGGGTTATCAGATCAGGGCGAAGTTTGACCAGGTTGGCGACCTCAAGGAGGGTGCCGATGTCAAGATGTCGGGCATCAAAATCGGTTCCGTGGTAGGGCAAACGCTAGATCCAAAGACCTATCAGGCCGTCGTGAGCATGACCATCATGCCCGATGTAAAACTTCCCGCCGATACCGCGGCCGAAGTGTCGTCGGAGGGATTGTTGGGCGGCAGTTACGTATCACTGTCTCCGGGCGCGGAATCTAACTTGCTCAAGGCAGGAAGCGAGATCACCATTACCCAGGGCGCGGTGAACCTCATGGACCTTATAGGTAAAGCTATGTTTTCGTCCAAGGACGGTCTTGATGGAGGCCTCGGCCCTAAGTTGAAATAGGCTGCTGTGGCGAGGACCGCCCAATGGTTGTGAGGTGGCTTGTCCCCATCCCATGGAATCAAAGGAAAAACCTAACGTTATGCGGCTGGGTATGGTGGGTGGATTATAAGAGCCTACGTTTCGAGGCTATGAAATCGTGAAGTCAATTTCTATTCTCTATCAGGCGAGCAAAGTAGCACGGTGCGGCATGTTCTCGCTACTGACGTTTGCGGTGTTGCAGACAAGTGCCGTGGCCGAGGATTTGGTGGGCGATGCGGTTCTCCTCCAGGGACTCAATAAGGTAACGGCCCGGATTTCGGTAATGCGTATTCCCTTGGGGAAGGCGATGCGATTTGGAACACTAGAGATCACTGCTCATAGGTGTCTCAAGCGGCCCCCAGAAGAGATGCCCGAAAACTCCGCACTCGTCGAAATTAGCGAAATGCGGGTCGGGGAGGGTGCCCGGGTGCTGTTCCGGGGGTGGATGTTCGCGTCGTCTCCCGCGCTTAGCGCTCTAGAGCACCCAGTCTACGATGTCTGGGTCAAGGATTGCCTGAACGCCAAATCTGCCTCATCCAACGGGCCTAGATAAAAAGTGGATTTTATGGCCAGCGCCGCTTCGAGTTTCTTTAGGTAGACATCGCGCGGAATTTCGATGACGCCAAACTGGATGAGATGTTCAGTGGCGAACTGGGTGTCAAGCAGCCTGAAGCCACTGTGGCGAAGCCGCGCCACCAAGTGGCAGAGCGCTACCTTTGACGCATCGCGAGCCCTCGAAAACATACTTTCGCCGAAGAACGCACCGCCTAGTGTGACGCCGTACAAACCTCCGACCAAATTGTCGTCCTTCCAGCATTCGACGGAGTGGGCATGGCCGATCTCGGCGAGCCCCCTATAAAGATTGCGGATTTCGGTATTGATCCAGGTGTCCGGGCGTCCTGGCTGGGATTCGGCGCACGCGGCGACCACATCGTCGAAGTTATGATCCACGTATACCTCGAATGGCCGGCGTTTCACGGTCCGTTGCAGGCTGCGCGGTACGTGAAATCCGTCTAGTGGAAGGATGCCTCGGATTTCGGGATCGACCCAGAACACTGTGGGGTCATCGACATTTTCCGCCATCGGGAAGATTCCGGCAGCGTAGGTCCGAAGCAGCAACTCCGGCGTCAGCCGTGGTGTTGGCTCATCGTGCATGGGGGTTATTCCTTCGCGGCCACCGTTATTCCAGGCCGACGAATTTTTCGAGCCAGAGAATATCGTAATCGCCGTTGACGAAATCGGCATTTTCGCATAAGAGCCGATGCAGCGGGATGGTGGTTTCCACGCCCTCGATCACATATTCATGCAGCGCGCGCCTGAGCCGCATAAGGGCTTCGTTGCGGGTCTGTCCGTGGATGATGAGCTTGGCGATTAGGCTATCGTAGTATGGAGGAACCACGTAGCCCGCATAAATACCCGAATCGACTCTCACTCCGAGGCCGCCGGGGGGGTGGTAGTCGCCGATGCGTCCCGGCGCCGGAGTGAATGTAACGGGAGACTCGGCATTGATCCGGCATTCGATTGCATGTCCGGTAAAGGAAATATCCTCCTGGGCGTAGGACAGTTTCGCGCCTGCGGCTATGCGGATTTGTTCGCGCACAATGTCGATGCCGGTGATCATTTCCGTTATCGGGTGTTCGACCTGAAGACGGGTATTCATTTCGATGAAGTAAAATTGGCCGTTTTCATAAAGAAATTCGAGCGTGCCGGCACCAAGATAACCGAGGCTGCCAATAGCCTCAGTGACCCGAGCGCCAATGGCGTCCCGTTCTTCAGTGTTGAGGGCCGGTGACGGTGCTTCTTCCAACACCTTTTGATGACGTCTTTGCAATGAGCAGTCTCGGTCGCCGAGGTGAATAACGCCGCCATGGGAATCAGCGAGCACCTGAATCTCAATATGGCGGGGTTGACCCAGGAACTTCTCGAGATAAACTTCGTCATTTCCGAAACACGCCATGGCTTCACTTCGAGCCGTGGAGAAAGCGGTGCCGATCTCGTCCGTGCTTTCCGCCAGTTTCATACCGCGCCCGCCACCGCCGCCTGATGCCTTGACCAGCACCGGATACCCCATACCGTCGGCGAGCTTGCGGGCCTCCTCTTCGTTGTCCACCAACCCGTCGGAACCCGGCACGACGGGAACCCGCAGGCGTTTCATGGTGTCCTTTGCTGTGATCTTGTCCCCCATCATACGGATATGGTCAGGCGATGGCCCGATAAACACGAAACCGTGCTCCAACACCATCTCCGAAAATTCAGCGTTTTCTGACAACAGTCCATAGCCAGGATGGATGGCGTCGGTGTTGGTGATGGTGGCCGCTGTTAAAAGTGCTGCCGTATTGAGATAGCTTTCGGAGGCCGGGGCTTCACCTATGCACACGCTTTCGTCGGCGAGGCGTACATGCATGGCGTCGGCATCAGCGGTGGAATGGACCGCCACCGTGCTGATTCCCATTTCCTTGCAAGCACGGTGAATTCGGAGCGCGATCTCACCCCTATTGGCAATCAGAACCTTGTCGAACACGCGTGGCTCCATGGGCCGTTTGTCGGGGGCTTATACCAGCCTAATCGATGATGATGAGCACCTCGCCGAATTCTACGGGCGAGGCGTTCTGAGCTAAGATTTTCGAAACCCGGCCCGGACGGTGGGCACAGATTGTATTCATGGTCTTCATGGCTTCAATCAAGAGAAGAGTCTGCCCCTCTCCGACTGTGTCGCCGACCTTGATGAAAGGGTCCGCGCCCGGCTCGGGCGCCACGTACACAGTTCCCACCATGGGCGATGTGACGGCGCCGGGATGGGCTGCTGCACTTTCCCTGTTCTGGGGAACATCGGGTTCCCCGCTTTCCGAGCCCGGCGTTGGTGGCGCAGCCGGGAGACCGGCTGCAGCGCGGGAGACACGCACGTGCCAACGCCCTTCGCCGTATTCGAGTTCCGTCAAACCATGTTCATCGAGCAGTTTGACCAACTGTTCGATCACACCTTCGTCGATGGAGTGTTTCGCCATCAGGTTTAATTCTCCGCCTCGGTCAGATCGTTAATGGCCTCAAGCGCCAGAAGGTAGCCAGTGCTGCCGAAACCGGCAATCAATCCGGTGGCGGCACAAGAGATATATGAAACCTTTCGGAAGGTTTCACGCCCAAAAATATTAGAGAGGTGAACTTCGATGATCGGCATATCCACCATCTTCAGCGCGTCGAGGATGGCAATGGAGGTGTGGGTATAGGCTCCGGCATTGACGATGATGCCACCGAACACGTCGCGTGATTGCTGAATCCATTCCACCAATTCTGCCTCACTATTGGACTGCCTGAAATCGATTTCCATAACATATTCGTCCGCGCGTACGCGGACCTTGGCCTCGATCTCAGCAAGGGTATCCTTGCCATAAATCTCGACTTCACGGGTCCCCAGCATATTGAGGTTGGGACCATTGAGGATCAATATCTTTGAACTCATGGCGCGTTCGTTCATCTTTGCGGCCGTCCTTGTACCTTTGGGGCCGTGGATAGTGGACGTTTATAGCATGGGGTGGGGTGCACGCAACGCCGCTACCGAAAAAGAGCATCATCAAGAAATTTATAGGGCGAGCATTCTAATTAGTGGCCATCGACGAATTGGACCTTGGTTTATTCGACCTCTTGATTGTTCTTTTGTAGGACCCTTGCCGTGGACCCCTAGGGCGGAATCCCAATAGCTGAGAATTCGTATCAGCGGTTTGGCCTTGGCTTTGTTGATCGTCTATAATCACGGCCATCGGTTGATCCCGGCTTTGGAGACCGTGGCCGCTGGGCAATGCCACATTGGGAGAGCTTATGAATAATCATATCATCGTAAATGGCGAGAAGCGCAACTTTTCTGGTGGCGAAAGTGTCGAGAGCCTACTTGATGCCCTCGGTATCGATTCGCGCAAGGTGGCTGTCGAGCTTAATCTCGAGATTGTTCCTCGTTCATCCTACCTAAATACCCGACTCAACGGTGGAGACAGGTTGGAAATCGTCCATTTTATTGGCGGTGGCACCGATGACCTTTCGGTCGCGGACCCTGAACCACTGGAAGTGGCGGGGGTGAGCTATCGCTCGCGGCTGCTAGTGGGGACCGGAAAGTACAAGGATTTCGAGGAAACTGCGCTTGCCATAGAGGCTTCGGGTGCTGAAATAGTGACCGTTGCCGTGCGCCGAGTCAACGTCACCGACCCCAATCAACCCATGCTGGTCGATTTTGTTGATCCAAATCGTTATACCTACTTGCCCAATACCGCTGGTTGTTACACAGCCGACGAGGCCGTGCGCACGCTCCGCCTGGCCCGCGAGGCTGGCGGCTGGGACTTGGTGAAGCTCGAGGTGCTTGGTGACCAAAGGACATTGTATCCAGATATGCCCGAGACGTTGAGTGCCGCTGAAACATTGGTCAGCGAGGGTTTTAAGGTGATGGTCTATTGCGCCGATGACCCAATACAGGCCAAGCGGTTGGAGGATACAGGATGTGTCGCGATCATGCCGCTGGCGGCTCCGATAGGGTCTGGCCTTGGTATCCAAAATCCCGTTACCATTCGTATCATCAAGGAAAACGCAGCGGTACCCGTGTTGGTGGATGCCGGTGTGGGGACCGCGTCCGACGCCGCTATCGCCATGGAACTGGGTTGCGACGGGGTATTGATGAACACAGCCATTGCCGAGGCTACCTACCCCATTGCCATGGCCCGGGCCATGAAATTAGCGATCGAGGCAGGGCGACTTGCCTACCTCGCCGGACGTATGCCGAAAAAACGTTACGCTGATCCATCATCTCCACTTGCGGGCCTGATCTGAACCCCCTAATTAGGGGCTGCCCTTGAAGTTATATCAAGGGCGCGGAGGGTATCTGCCTGAGCAGGTTTGCATGACGGAAAAAATCAAGAAATTCTTGGCCGAAAATAGGCTCGCCACACCGGCACTGGTGGTCGATCTGGACCGGGTGGTCGATAACTACCACCGCCTCGCATGGCACTTGCCGGAAGCGCAAATTTATTACGCGATCAAGGCCAATCCAGCTCCTCGGATTCTGAAATCTTTAGCTGGTGAAGGCGCGCATTTTGATGCCGCCAGTATCTATGAAATTCGTGAGGCACTTGCCTGCGGCGCGCAGCCAGACCGAATCTCCTTCGGCAATACTATCAAGAAAGAGCTAGATATTGCCACGGCGGCACGGCTGGGAATCAGTTTGTATGCATTTGACAGCGCCGTCGAATTGGAAAAGCTCGCCCGGGCTGCACCTGGCGCTCGAGTCTATTGCCGTTTGTTGATGACTAATGGCAGCGCCGGTTGGCCAACTTCGAGAAAGTTTGGCTGCGACATTGTAATGGCGCGGGATCTGCTGATCGAGGCGCGGCGTTTGGGGTTAGATCCCTATGGCGTTTCCTTCCATGTGGGCTCCCAGCAAACCGATCTCAACCAGTGGGATATTGCCATTGCCCGCGCCAGACTTTTGTTCACGTCCCTTCAGGAGACGGGGGTCGAACTCAGCATGGTCAATCTTGGGGGCGGTATGCCGGTGGCTTACGGGGGTGATTCTGAGGGGCCGCCCATACCGACACTGCAATCAGGCTGTCAAGCAATCACCGCTGCGCTTTTGCGCCATTTCGGCAATCAGCCACCAAGGGTCATCGTCGAGCCAGGCCGCGCTTTGGTGGGCGATGCTGGGGTCATCGAGTCCGAAGTGGTGCTGATTTCCCGTAAGAGCTATAGCGACGAGCGGCGCTGGGTCTATCTGGATATCGGTAAATTCGGTGGTCTTGCGGAAACCATGGATGAGTGTATCCGCTATTCCATCGAGACCGGCCATCATGTCGGGGTCACCGGGCCGGTGGTTTTGGCCGGTCCCACCTGCGACGAGACTGATGTAATCTACGACCGGGCACGCTATGAGCTACCACTGGACCTCGCGGTCGGCGACCGGGTTCGCATACTCGCAACTGGAGCCTATACTTCTAGCTACTGTTCCGTCGGTTTCAACGGCTTCCCACCAATATCGGAGCATTACATTTAGGTGCGTATACGGACCGGGATAACGGGCGAAGAGAAGGGAAGAGGGAAAGAGAAGACCATGCTTCTATATGACTACTTCCGATCTTCGGCCAGCTTCCGCGTCCGTATCGGCTTGAACCTCAAGGGAATTGTGCCCGAGCGTAGCCCCGTTCACTTGTTGAACGATGGCGGCGATCAGTTCTCCGACTCATTTATTGGCGTTAATCCACAGCAATTGGTGCCTGTTCTCGAGGATGGCGATCTCGTGATCATCCAATCCATGGCGATCCTCGAATATCTGGAGGAAACCCATCCGGAGCCGCCATTCCTGCCCTACAGCGCGGCGGCACGGGCTCGGGTGCGGTCGCTGGCCCAAGTGATCGCCTGTGATTTACATCCGCTCAACAACCTCAGGGTACTCAAATACCTTAAGGATGAGCTCAGTCGGTCCGAGGAAGAGCGAAACGATTGGTACCGGCATTGGGTGTCTAAGGGTTTGGCTGCCTTCGAAGCGTTGGTGACCGGACATAAGGATACCGGCAGCTTCTGTCATGGTGACGTACCTGGGCTCGCTGATATCACATTGGTACCGCAAATATTCAATGCCAAGAGGTTCAACTGCCCACTTGACGACTATCAGGCGGTCATGGCGATATTTGAGAATTGTATGACCGTGCCGGCCTTTATCGAGGCGAAGCCGGACAACCAGCCCGACGCTGGATAAAATTTTAGCGCCGGTTCTGAAGGTCCCGGCGTCTCTTGAGACTTTCCCTAGCCAGACGTTTGATGTCCTGGGCCCTGAGCCAACCCGTACTTTCCCTTTCCAGCTTTCGTTCGGCGCGTCCTACCTGATAGAGAGAGTCCTTGAGCTGTCCTCTGACTAGGGACATTTCCGCCAGCGCCACCGCGCTCATACCGAATTGGCCGTCGCGCCCGTAGGCGATGCCTAGCTGGTGCCAGCCCTGGGAATTTTCCGGGCTTTCGAGTGTTGCAAAGAGAAGGTGCCTAATAGCTTCCTTGACCTGGGTCTGGTCGTTTGTGGCCAGGAGCACGCGGGCCAGTTCGACACGAATCAAGGCGGATTCAGGGTCGAGTTTGCCGGCCATCCGGTAGTGCGGCAGGGCCTCTTTAATCCTGCCAGCTTCAAAAAGGGCCTGTCCCTTAAGCTCGAAGAAATAGGCATTCTTGGGTTCTTCGCGGATTAACGCATCCATGATCCGCAATGCCTGGTCCAGGTCGTTTTGCCGATAATATGCAATGGCGCGGGCGTAGCGCGCGGCTGTTGATCTATCGGAGGCTGAATAAGTTTTCAGGGTTCGTGCCGGCGGGTACAGAAAGGCGCTCAGTTTTGCCTGCATGCGGCGAAATAGATTATCGAACTTGGGGCTGACGCGCACGTTGGTAAAGGGTGATCTGGCGAGATGCGATTCTACGCCCTGAATTCGGTGGCGGGTGATGGGGTGGGTCTGGACATAGATATCCTGGCGGTTTGCCGGAAGTAATTCTTGGTCCTCGATGGTTTTGAAAAAATCCCGCATCCCCCGTGCCGATTGTCCGTTTAGATCTAAGAGCTTCATGCCAGCTTGGTCGGCTGCGGACTCTTGGGCGCGGCTGAACGCGAGTATAGATCCAAGGGCGAGGCCTTGTCCTCCGGCGATGATCGCCGCGCCGGCCATACCGGAACCGCTCGCGGCCGCTGTGAGCACGCCCAGAACAGTGGCCACCAGGGCGGTGGTGCTTCCCGCCTTCAATCGCCCGGAAATGCGGGTCAGGTGCCCGCTCGCCATGTGACCTGTTTCATGGGCCAAGACGCCGTTTAGTTGGCCGACATTTTTGACCTGAAGCAGCAAGCCGGTATGTAGGAATAGGTTCATGCCACCTGCGACAAAGGCATTAAGGGAATTGTCGGCGATGAGGAAAATGCGTACGTCGGCTCCACGTAAGCCAGCTGCTTCAAACAGTGGCGCTGCATAGATACGAATGGTATTTTCTACCTCGGTGTCACGTATCAGCTTAGCACCGGAAGCATCTTGCCCAATCAGGGGGATGGTGACGATTACCATCATCAGCAGAAATAGGGTCCGCGTTCGAATGAAATGTAACATTTTACTTACTCACTGGTTCGCAAGGCAGCCTAGGAGGACGCCCGGTGGGCGTCAAATAACATTCGCGTTGGCTGTCCTTAGCGTTTCTGCCTCTCTTCTTGCTGGCTGTGGTATTGAGTCCGCGTTTTCAGAACGGGCCAGCGACTATGTCGCGGGCTTTAGAAGCGCCGTCGCCGGCGATGAGCCACAGTCCGTCCTGATCGCTCAGCAGGTGCTGAATGCTGGTGGAAGTGCTGCCGACGCTGTTGTTGCGGGTTATTTTGCGATGTCGGTGGCATTGCCCTCCGCGGCCTCCCTAGGGGGCGGGGGGGTCTGCATGATCAGTGACGCTAGGCAAATGAGTGAAAAGGCAAAAAAAACTAGGCCACCAGTCAAATCTCTGGTTTTTACCCATGACGGCCGAAGTAAAGCCATAGCGCCTGGGAATGTACGTGGCATGTATGCGCTCCACGCGAAGTATGGCGAGTTTACCTGGCAGCGTCTGTTGGCCCCCGCGGAAAGCATGGCGCGATTTGGCTTTACCGTGTCCAAGGCACTAGCGCTGAGGCTTCAGGCATCATCGAAGCGGATCAAAGAGGCCCCGGGGTTGCGGCTGATATTTACTAATACTGGGGGTGCCCTACTGCGCGCGGGTAGCAGGCTCCAGCAAATCGATTTGACCGCTACCCTGAGTATGATCAGGCGGGCGCCCGGGCGGTTTATTAGGGGTACGCAGGCGGCGCGCTTGGCAGCGGCCTACCGGCAGGCAGGGGTACCACTCACGACTGATGAGGTCGAAAAACAGCGCCCCGAGTGGCGGCAGCCGATTTCAGTCAGGCGTGGCAATCAGTCGGCGGAATTTCCCCCGACCCCGGCCGGCGTGGTGGCCGCGCAGATGTGGGCGGCACTGTACAGGGAGGGTTATTGGAATGATGCCGATGACGCCGATAAGCCACACTTAGTGGCCGAGGTGACGAAGAGGGCATTTACCGATTCGGGTGTTGCCTTCTATCGCCCGGAACGAATCGTACCCTCGGCGGGCTCTTTAGTTGGTGGAATGCGCATAGAAAGACTGATGATGGGTTACGAGCCAGAAGCACGCACACCGTGGAAGTCTCCGTCAGGTACCGCGAGAACAGCCCCTTCAGGCCAGGGTTCGGCCGGGATCGTCGTCGCCGACCGTTTTGGGTTGGCGGTGGCCTGTGCCTTTACCATGAACCGCCCCATGGGCGCCGCCCGTTTGGTGCCCCGTACGGGAATTTTGATGGCGGCGCCACCTGATCATGCTGGTGGGGGATTGCCCGCCCTCGGGCTGATGTTGCTCCGACGGGAAAGTCAGAATGAGCTCGAATATCTGGGTGTCGCCACCGGCGGCGCGGCGGCTCCGGTGGCCCTGGTGACGACGGCGCTCGGTGTGATGATGGATGGTTACAGTCTTGAGGTCGCGCAAAAGCAGCCGCGTTATTTCAACGGTGTCGTGCCGGACAGGGTCATAGTCGAACGCGGGACAGCGAGTGTGGCCATCGCCAAGGGTCTCCGAGCGAAGGGCCACGCGGTCAAGATGGTATCGCCGCTCGGCCGCCTCAATGCCTTCATCTGTCCCAGGGGATTCGAGGGCGCGGAAAGCCGGTGCGAAATCAGGACCGACCCCCGCGGCTTGGGATTCGCCGAGGGTAAGTAAGGTCCGGCGCCATGGCGATCAAAGTCGCGACGCGTGGCCGCATTTCCCCATTTATGGTGATGGATGTAATGCGCGCCGCCAATGCCCGTGCAGCCGCCGGGCACAACGTTATTCATCTGGAGGTGGGAGAGCCTTCCACTGGCGCGCCATATCCCGTCATTGCCGAGACGAAGCGGTCCATTGATACGCAAGATCTCGGCTATACCGAAGCCTTCGGGCTTTACGAACTTAGGGAACGGATTGCGGCATTCTACCGATCCCGGTATAGGTCTTCGGTGGACCCCACACGCATTGCCGTGACCACGGGGTCATCGGGAGGATTTGTGCTCGCGTTCCTCGGCGCCTTCAACGCTGGTGATCACATCGCCTTCGCGGCTCCGTCCTACCCGGGCTACCGCAATATCGCTAGCGCTCTCGGCCTTGTCCCTGTTGCGATCCCCTGCGACGAGGCCAGCGGCTTTCAGCCCAATGTGGAGTTGCTTGACCGCCTAGACCCGGTGCCTGATGGCCTAATCCTTGCTAGTCCCGCGAACCCGACCGGCGCTATGATCGCGCCCGATGTGCTGGTCGATATAGTTGCCTGGTGCAAGGTGCGGGGTGTGCGAATTTTGTCCGATGAAATTTACCACGGCATTGTCTATGGCCGAGAAGCGGAAACCTTGCTGGAAATGGACCCCACGGCGATCGTGTTCAATAGCTTTTCCAAATATTTTTCGATGACAGGCTGGCGGCTCGGCTGGCTAGTTCTGCCAGACGACCTCAGCCGGGCGGTGGAATGTTTGACCCAGAACATCTTCATCTCGCCACCGACCTTATCTCAGTACGCGGCCATGGGGGTGTTTGATTGCCTTCACGATCTTGATGAGAACGTCCGACGCTATGCCGATAACCGGGCGATCCTGCTCGATGGGCTCCCCAGTTGTGGATTTGGTCCCCTGGCGCCTGCTGATGGCGCCTTTTACGTTTATGCAGGAATCGGTGACCTCGGTGGTGGCAGCCCACGCTTATGCGCGGAGATTCTCCAAGAAATCGATGTCGCGCTCACCCCAGGAACGGACTTTGACCCCGATCATGGTGACAAATTTATCCGATTTTCCTACGCTGGGGCCACGGCGGATATGACTGAAGCAATATCGAGGCTGCGGCGCTGGTTCGAGAATCGCTGAGGATTTGTTGGGGTCGCGCCAGGTGGGACGATTACACTCGGAGAAGAGCCCACACCGTTTAATGCTGAATCGTCCGGGGCCGCGGTAGGGCCTACAACGATGCCTATTGGGTGAGACGGTTCCACCATCCGCGACGTTTTTTCGCCTTGGGCTTCTCATCTGGAGTGGCGGACACTACAGGGACGTCGCCCTCGAGCTTTGATGCGGATGGATTGCCGCCTTGGGCTGGTCCATTTGTTAGTTCCCTGGCATCGTTCCCCGAACCGGTTCCCGCATCGTTGCCGCCACCGCGGGGAGCTGCGGCCTGATCGGTGGCGGGTTCGGTGCTATGTGTCAAGGGCTTTCGGGTACGGCTACGACGCCTGCGTGGCTTGGGCGTCTCGTCTCCGGCCTCGGCGGATTTCGGCACAGTATATGCGCCGGTCTCCTTAGAGATACTGTCTGCAGATTTTTCCCTTGTTCTTCCACTACTGCCGGAGGAGGTTCTGGTGCGGGTTCGCCGAGGGCGTCGTTTGGGTGTGTCTTTTTTACCCCCATTTTTAGTGGCCTCCGTACTATCGGGCATTATGTCATCGGATACTGCAGTCACCGATGAAGCATTGGCATCCGCTTCATTGTTACCAACTCCTGCGGTTTTTGTGGCGTCCATCGCTTCTGTGGTCTCCGCGGGATTCCGTCGAGCATGACGCCGTCCGCCACGCCTGCCCCGGCGTCGGCGGCGCTGTTTATCATTCCCCTCTTCGCCAGTTGGTTCTCGAGTTGCTTCTCCATTCGTGCCATCGCTTTGGCTTTTGGCATCATCATGTGCCGCCGCGTTGAGACCACCCTGTTTAGCGGCGGATGGGACAGCTCCGCTTGGCGCACTCTCGTCTCGACGGGGCCGCCGCCGTCTGGACCGCCGCCGACTTGGTTTTTCTTCCTCGGCATTTTCTGTAACTATTTCTCCTGTTTTCGTTTCCTCTTTCGCCAGCGCAGCCGTCTGCTGGTCCGCATCTGCTGACGGGCGTTCTGAGGGCATCTTGTCGGCGATACGATTGAGTTCGTAGTTGGGCGGCACCAGGCTATCGTCGCCAAAGACCAGCACGCGGAAACCATGACGGTTTTGGATTTCAATCAGCATGTCGCGCTTTTCGTTAAGAATATAAAGGGCCACATCGGAGGCGACGGTAATATGAATTTCACCTGAGCGCCGCCGGATTCCTTCTTCCTCCACTGCCCGCAATACATGGAGCGCAGCAGATTCGGTTGACCGGATGAGGCCGCTGCCCTCGCAATGCGGACACGCCTTAGTGCTGGCTTCGAGCAGGCTTGGCCGTAGTCGTTGGCGGGAAAGTTCGAGCAGTCCGAAGGGACTTATTCTGCCGATCTGGATACGTGCTCGGTCAGACCGCATGGCGTCCTTCAAGCGGCGTTCAACGGTGTGCTGGTTTCGGTTTTCCATCATGTCAATGAAATCGATCACGATCAGACCAGCGAGGTCTCGCAGCTTGAGCTGGCGGGCGATTTCCTCGACCGCTTCCAAATTCGTTTTGTAGGCGGTTTCCTCGATATTGCGTTCTCGGGTGGCACGGCCCGAGTTAACATCGATGGCGACTAGGGCCTCGGTGGGGTTGATCACGATATAGCCACCCGATTTGAGCTGCACATTGGCCGAATGCATAGCGTCGATTTGAGAATCCACCTGATAGCGGTGATAGAGGGGGATGGCGGCATCTTTATAGGGTTGGACCCTCTTGGCATGGCTTGGCATTAGCATGCGCATGAAGTCCTTGGCCGTCCTGTAGCCTTCCTCGCCCTCCACTAAAACGTTATCCATGTCCTTGGAATATAGGTCACGGATCGACCGTTTGATGAGATTGCCCTCCTCATAAACCAGGGTCGGAGCTATAGACTGCAACGTGGTATCACGGACGAGCTGCCAAATGCGAATGAGGTATTCAAAATCACGCCGTATTTCCGCTTTCGACCGTTTGATAGCGGCAGTACGCAGAATGACGGCGACACCATCTGGAATATCAAGATCGGCGATGAAGCCCTTCAACCTGTTACGGTCCTTGAGCATGGTGATTTTGCGAGAGATGCCGCCGCCTTTGGTGGTGTTGGGCATCAACACGCAGTAGCGGCCTGCGAGCGATAGGTACGTGGTCAATGCCGCACCCTTGTTGCCACGTTCTTCCTTGACCACCTGGACTAGGATGATTTGTCGCCGCTTGATGACTTCCTGGATTTTATAATGCTGGCGCTTGGGCCGGGTGCGGCGGTGTCCCGCGACTTGGACTTCCACCTCGTCCTTGCCGCCCACTTCCTCCAAAATATCAGCCCTTTCCTCGGAATCGATAGGCTCGTTTATTTCGGATTCATCATCCACTCCTAGCACACTGCCATCCTCTGCGACCCGGTCAGCGGACATGGCATCAACACTGGTATTGGGTTCCTCTTCATCAGAATCCGCCAATGCACTTTCGCTATCGTTGTGGTCGTCCTCATCCTCATCCACCCCAGCGCCATCCTCGAGGGATTCGGCTGCCAATACCTCTTCTTCCTTGAGAAGAGCCATGCGGTCGGCTACGGGTATCTGGTAATAGTCGGGGTGGATTTCGTTGAACGCAAGGAAGCCGTGGCGGCCGCCGCCGTATTCGACAAATGCCGCCTGCAGGGAAGGTTCAACTCGGGTTACCTTGGCGAGGTAGATATTCCCTTTGAGCTGCTTTTTTGTGGATGTTTCGAAGTCGAATTCTTCGAGGCGGTTGCCGTGTAGTACGACCACACGGGTCTCTTCCATGTGGGTAGCATCAATCAACATGCGCTTCGTCATGTCTATCAGTCTCCGAAGCGGCGCCGCCGGGCCCATAAACGCTGGTCTGCGTCTAACAGGGCGGCGCGTCGCTTTCTATATCAGCGAAGCCGTTGGCCATGATCTCGACCCGTGTCTTGAGACACAGGGAGGGGGTCGGGCCCATCTTCGCGGGAGCGCTGGGCTTCACCGCTAGAATCGGCTTCAAGTTTCAACAACCTCCATTCCGTCTGAGCGCACCGTAGGTATTTAGCACCGGTTCAAAATTGAAACACCGGTTGTATCCCACACCACGCCGCCCTCTAGGTATGGCATATTTGCCTGTCCATAGGGCCGACCGGAGGTACTCACGATTACTAACATAGTTGCCCTATGACGGTTCTACAATCACATTATTGGCAAGGGGTCAGCCCGGTGGCGGCCTTTGCCGCGGCGAATTTTTGTTGCCGAGGAGGCCTCTCCTCCAATATATGTGGTGGTGTTACATGGGCTTTATCCCTAGATATGGAGTATTGATCTAATGGAGTGCCGTGGTTGGTACCTGGCATTTACTATCCTTATGGGGGTGGATTACGTCGTTGGGGCTGATGCAGCTAAGGCCGAGGCCGAGGTCACGAATGTCCGCTTGGGCACCTATCCGGGCACTATACGCGTGGTGCTGGAAGCCAGCACCACGCTCAAGATTTCTTCCTACGTGTTGGTGAGCCCCTATCGTGTCATCCTTGATATGCCCGAGGTTCGTTGGCGCCTGCCAATGGGGGCCGGTCACAGCGCCAAGGGGTTTATCACAGGCTATCGCTTTGGGCGGTTCGTGCCCGGCCGTGCGCGTATGGTGTTCGATCTGAAGCGTCCGGCGGTTATTGTTCGTAGATTCACGCTTCCGTCCAGCAAGGGGCGGCCGTGGAGGTTCGTTTTCGACCTCAAGGGAGCGACAGCGTCGGCGGCCCGAGAACGGGCGGGACGACCGGCGGTCGCAGGTTCGTCAAAGCTTCATCGCCTGCCAAAGAAACGACCCCAGAAGAAAACCAGGTCCAGGAAAAAAGTGGTGGTGATCGATCCCGGTCATGGCGGTATCGACCCCGGCACCACCGGGCGCCGGAAACGGGTCCTTGAGAAAGACATCACCCTGGCCATGGCGCGGCGCCTCAAGCGTGAATTGGACCAGAACAGCCGCCACAAGACGGTCCTCACCCGCACCGGGGATGTCTTCGTGCGCCTGCGCGAACGCATTGCGCGCGCGCGCGCGGCGGGGGCAGATTTGTTTATCTCCCTACATGCCGATTCCATACCCGATAATAGGGTGCAGGGGGCCTCGATCTATACCCTGTCGGAACGTGCATCGGATAAGGAAGCGGCGGCGTTGGCGGCCAAGGAGAATAAGTCCGACCTAATTGCCGGCATGGATTTGAGCCAGAATAGCAAGCAGGTTACCGATATCCTCATCGATTTGGCACAGCGTGAAACCATGAATCATTCGGTACGTTTCGTTCGTTATTTGGTTGGTGAAATGAGAAAGTCGACTCGGTTTCTGCGCAAATCCCACCGCTTTGCTGGGTTCGCCGTCCTAAAAGCACCCGACGTCCCATCGGTGTTGGTGGAAATGGGGTATCTTTCCAACGCTCAGGACGAGGCACGGCTGACCAGGCCGCGCTACAGGGCGCGCATGGCAAAGGCCATTGCAAGGGCGATAGACCGCTATTTCGCCGCTCGGGCAGAGACGGCGGGACAATAATGTGCCACCGGATCGCCATAGTTGGCACGTAGAGAGGTCTGGGTAGGGCTCTCCATTAAACGATTCTTTCTGGCTTGATCCAGAGTGGTATGTTGCCGGGTCTAGAATGGAAAAGCCGGGCGTCCCCGCATGGGGCGTGTACTCACAGGACTGATAAGGCTTGGAACGAAGATGCTTCGCTGGCTCGTGATCACTGTTATCATACTTTTATTGCTGGCGCTCCTAAGCTTGGCCGCGGTGCTAGGAGCATTCTGGCATTACGGCCGGGGACTGCCGGAATATCAGCAACTCGCCACCTACCAACCGCCGGTCATGACGCGCGTTCATGCTGGCGACGGCAGCCTGATCACTGAATATGCCACCGAAAAAAGGGCCTTTGTGCCAATTGGCGCCATCCCAAAACGTGTGATCAAGGCATTCCTGGCCGCAGAGGACAAGAATTTCTATTCTCATCCCGGCGTCGATTTGGTGGGGGTCCTGCGCGCGGCTATTACTAATTTACGGCGACTTGGCGACGAACGCAGGCCTGTCGGTGCTTCCACTATCACCCAGCAGGTCGCTAAAAATTTTCTGCTCACTAACGAGGTGTCGGTCGAACGAAAGATTAAGGAAGCTATCCTGGCCTTACGCATCGAACACGCCCTTAGCAAAAACCGCATTCTTGAACTTTATCTGAATGAGATTTATCTTGGATTCGGTGCGTATGGTGCCGCTGCGGCAGCGCTCAACTACTTCAACAAATCCATGGACGAATTGACGATCGCCGAGGCGGCCTTTATTGCGGCGCTACCCAAGGCGCCCAATAATTACCATCCCATCCGCTACCCCAAGGCGGCAAAAATCCGGCGCGATTGGGTGATCACACGCATGGAAGAGGAATCTTTCATCAGCGCCGATGAGACCCTGGTCGCCAAGGCCGAACCCCTTGTCGTGCACAAGCGTGAGGCGACCCTTTTGACCCATGCTGAATACTTTGCCGAGGAGGTCCGCCGTGAGCTCCTTCAGCGCTATGGCGAGAGACAACTATACCGCGGCGGACTGTCGGTGCGCACGACCTTGGAACCCAAGCTGCAGGGGATCGCGGATAAGGTTTTGCGCGGTGGGCTCGTCGCCTATGACCGCCGCCATGGTTGGCGTGGTCCCATCACCAGGCTGGAATCTCTGACCGGCCAGATCGGACCGGGAGTTGATTGGGCGTCCCGTCTCGCCAAAGT
>Ga0315336_1004077_pt1 | contig 18034 bp, 16 predicted proteins | sample ASW5metaG_FD_204512 | JGI IMG/M metagenome (GOLD analysis project Ga0315336, IMG submission 204512) | Ammonia-oxidizing marine archaeal communities from Monterey Bay, California, United States - ASW #5 | ecosystem: Environmental > Aquatic > Marine > Intertidal zone | place: USA: California... | reverse complement strand
TATTAGGCAGCAAGAGACCGCCGGGCGAAGAGGCACCGGTGGAAGAGTTTGGAGACGGGGGACGCAGGTTCGAGTTGACTCGGACCGGTCCCCCGTCGGCTTATTGGGGCTAGCTTACATACCGCAGTAGCGGAGCCCCGACTGAATTTCCAGCACAATGGTAACACCAGGTTCGGCCCAGATCTCCCGCGTGATACAACTCGGACCGGCCAGAAGCTTAATTGCGATTTGAATTATGTCGCCTTGGGGCCACGGGACCATGTAGTTGGCCGTCCTGGTCCCGCTGACGGTCCCCGGGCGGATCCGCTTAGTGATCGAAACCGCGTGCAGTGTGGCGTCCTGGAAACCGTGGTTGATCACCTCGATGTGGATCCGCGCGTCCCTTTGAGAGACGAAAGGATTTCCCGCCCCTCCGCCAGCGCAACCGAAGCCGGAGACGGCGAGCACGATGGCGAACCCTGCGATGTGTCTGCCGACCGAAGCACACCCGCCGACACCGGGGATTGTCCAATGCATCTCAATCTCCTGCCCGGACCTACGGAAAAAAAGACATCGAGGGGATCCACTCATGCACGAATCTCCATGAAAACAGGTACTCCCCAGGACTCGCTCCGGCAACTCCTCAACCTACTTCTCGACAACCATCGTTCGGAGGTGGCCGTCTTCTCGTTCAGGTCGAGCCTACGCCACGGGTCGGTCTTCGTTCCCCACCGTCGACGTTACCGTGTTAGTTGCCGACCCTGAGGCCGTCCCCGCCCACCCGAAGTAAGCTTGCTTGCGAGTTGCCGCTGAAGTGTTCTCGCAACGTACTCACATGATCGGACAAGTGAGACACTGCTTGTGGGTTCAGGGAACACGGCCCTGAAGGGGGGGTGCCGGGGGGGCTATTTCCCTCTGGCATTAGGTGGGAAGGGCATCTGCTATCACCCTCATAAGGCAGGACCGATACCTACCAGATAAGGAGAACAAGAAATCATGGGCATTTCTAACACTGAAGTCTTGTCCTACTTTGTCTCTCGGCCGCGAAGGGCGTTTGAATTCCCTGGCTGTATACGCGAAAACCTGTCCGATCGACTCGTGCATTGGGCGGCGACCTATGCCGCTGCCAGCACCACCTAGGGAGGATCCTCGAGCGCCGGCTCTCTTTAGCTGTTGCTGCCAACGTTCTGCCGGTCAGGGTCGGGCGGGTGTCACTCAGGAGGAAACATGGCCAAGAAGATGCTAGTCGCGGTTGCTCTACTGTTGGTCTGGGGAAGCCCGGCCCTCGCCCAGCAGTTTCCCCCAGGCTACGTGGATCCTGCGCCTCTTCTCGCCGCGGCCGCCGCGGAGATCGGCGAAGCCAATCTGCGATGTATCACGTTTTCGGGAACCGGCTATAGCGGCGCCGTCGGTCAGACGTTCGAGAACGCCGTCAGTATCGACTGGCCCCGCATCGATGCGATGGCCAACTACACGCGTACCATCAACTGGGAAACCGGAACGAGCAAGGAGACGTTCGATCGCCGACCCGGCCTGAATCCTGCCTCATGGAAATACGGGACGGGCTGGCAGGGGGGCACGGTGACTCAAACGGAGACGCGCCAGACGCACATCGTCAACGGCGACTTTGCCTGGCACATCGACGGCGACGGGCCACCCGTGGCCGTTCCACCCGAGCTTGCGGAGCTGTACCGGCTTGATCTCTGGCTGAACCCCGCCGGTTTCATCAAGGCCGCTCGCCTGCCCGGTGCCAATCCCGTCGCCGTCTGGCGGTGGGAACAGATCGAGAAGGGCCGGGACGGGAACGTGGTGGCACCAGAAAAGATGCACGTGGTCGCGATCACCATGTTCGGGAAGTACCGGGTGGATGCCACCATCAACTCGCAGAATCAGATCCAGCGGATCAAGACCACGGTGAGCGAGCCCTCACTCGGTGATTTCAATATCGAGCACGAGTCCACCGAACAGATGACGTTTGACGGCGTGAAGTGGCCGATCTCCTGGCATTCGCACCAGGGATGGGATGACAACTGGCAGTTCTACCGCCAGAGCACTGGCCACAATGCCTACGGTGGGAGCTTTCCAGAGGTGCAGCCAAACGTGTGCGACGATCCCGTTCCGGTGCCTCCGTCGGTGGCTCAGACGACGTTCCCAACGCAGGTGACCGTTACAAGGATGGCCGATGGCGTGTATTTGCTCGGCGGCGGCCCCGCCAATAGCTACATGGTGGAGTTCAACGACTTCGTTGCCGTGTTCGAGGCGCCGGGCAACGAGGAACGCAGCCTCCTGGTCATTGAGGAGGTTGCAAGGCTGGCGCCGAACAAGCCGATTCGCTGGCTGATCAGTTCGCACCCGCACTTCGACCACATCGGAGGACTGCGAACCTATCTCCACATCGGCGCGACGATTGTGACGCATATGCTGAACATTGATTTCCTGAACAGCGACGTGTTGGTCTACGAGCCGAGGACCGTCAAACCCGACATAGTGTCGCAATGGCCACCGACAGAGTTAGCCGAGGGCTATAACTACGAGGCGATTCAGGAAAACTACGTGATTACCGACAACTCCCGGATTCTGCACATCTACTATGTCCAACCCTTGCGGCACGTCGCTGGCATGTTGATGGCCTACCTGCCGGCCGAGCGCATCGCATTTCAAGCGGATCTGTTCGACACGCATGAGGCCCCTCAGGCAGCGCAGTTACCGGCGATGCGGAGCCTCAACACCCAGGTCCAGCGGATGGACCTAGACGTGACGACGCTCGCGCCCGTTCATGGCGAACCGGTGGATTGGAGCGCATTCGTGGCAGCATTGAACTCATTGGAGAGAGCCAACTGAGGGTCGACTTTCAGCCTGTGGTGGTTCAGCTATGGTTGCGGTGACATAGGGAGATGTACCCCACTGGGGTCGCGCCTGTCGGTAAAAGGGATCCGCCCCAGCTACCAAATATTGTTTCGAGACGTTGGGACTCCTAGGCGTCGGAATCTTTTCGTCTACCTCGTCCAGAAACCTATAGAGACCCCTAACCGAAACGTCATGAGATTCGCCTCGCCCTTGTTCGGGAAGAGGGTGACCCTTCCGTCCGAGTTATCCTGGATGTCACCCTTGGTCAAAAAACTGACGATCCCATTCTGATGCCGCTCAAGACCTAAGTCCATCGAGACACGGTGCTCACCATCACTAAGCCGGATTCGAAAACCACCACCCGCCTTCCACGCCATGACTCCATCTGAGTAGTTGGTGGTTTGAAACAATGCTTCGCCGTCATCCGATCCTCCCAGCGAAGATGTGGTCACGAAGTATGAGAAACCCAGCGTCCCGTACACGTAGGGATCGATCCGGCCGGTCGGGAGCACGAATTCGGGACCGAGCCCCCCGAACAAAATGCTGTTCTTCGTATCGACGTGGAGGCCGATCCGACAACCGATCGGAACCGGGGCGCAGAACCTGCGCTGCTCATCACCATAGATTAGGAGACCGAAGTCGCCCCTGAGCCTAAGGCGATTGTCTGAGGAAATCCCAAATCCACCATGGATCTGGCCGCCAGCCCCATTATCGAAGAAAGTCCCCAGCTTACCCAAGGGCTCCAGGATATCCAGGCTTAAGCCGGCATAACCACGCGGAAGCCTTGCTTCGCGCAGACGCTGTGCCCCTCCTTCCATGGGCACCCAGCACATCACCGCAGCCCAAGCTACAGCAGCTGTAAATCTCATCGAGTCATCGGCCCCCAAAGGGTCTTCTCAAAAGGTATTGGCATGATCGAACCAGTGAAACACTGCTGAATAGCTGCCCCTGTCCAGGATTGAATACTACCACCCGGTCAATTAGGCAGCGAATCACCAACAAATCATTTTCTGGCGAGGGAAAACGGGGGGCAGGCAAGAATCGGCTTCACTCCTCATCTTTCTCTGCAGAGTCCGGCGTTTTCTCGAGATGCCTGATACGGACCACGTCTTTTGTGGTGCCGTAATGGCGTCTAGCCGCCCGGCAGGTTTTCCACCAGCTCGAGCATCCGCCGCAGGTGGTCCGCAGTGGGCAGACGCCCGCGCCCACCGCTGAGGTTGTCCGCCATGTGCTCCGGATCACCCGTTCCCGGTGCGGCCACGGTGACCGCCGGATTCGCGATCACGAACTTGAGCATGAACTGCGCCCAGGTATGGGCGTCGAATTCGCTCGCCCAGTCAGGTAGCACTCGGTCACCGATGCGCCCCCACATCCGGCTGCGTCCGAATGGCAGGTACACGATGACGCCGATCCCCCTGTCCAATGCCAACGGGAGAATCTCCTCCTCCGCCTCACGGTTGTCGATGGCGTAGTCGATCCCGATGAAGTCTATGGGATATTCCCGCATAACCCTCATGAGCGCTTCGTACTGGCCTGTACTCGTCGTCGTGATGCCGGTGTAGCGAATTCGGCCGGACTCCTTGTACTCCTGGAGTACGCCGAGCTGCGTGGGCGGATCGCCCATGTTATGCACCTGATTCAGGTCGATCACTGGAACTCGCATCCGCTCGAACGACCGCTCGATCTGATCCCGGACGCGGGACGCATCAACCGAGCCACCACCGCGCCCTGCGACGTTGACCTTGGTCGCCCAAAAGATATTTTCGGCGAATCCGTCCTCGTCCCCCCAGCGGCCTGCGTACTCTTCAGAACCACCACCCCCGTAGCCGGCCGCGCTATCAAACACTCGCCCCGAGGCCTCGGCGTCCTTTGCAAGTTCATGGAGGACGGCGCGGTGCCCGGCAAGTTCTTCCGGACTCGAATTCGTCGAAATCCACCGACCGCCCAATCCGATCATAGGAACCTGCTCGCCAGTTGATGGGATCGCACGCGTGCGGACAGCACCGGTCTGGAGTGCTTCGAGCATGCGCGGGTTCAGGGTGAGCGCTGCGCCGCCGCCGGCGGTCATGCGAAGCCAGTTACGTCTGGAGACCATGCTGCTCCTCATGATGTTTGAAGATCGATGAATACAGTGGCGTGTGTTTTGTGACGTGACAATACTCGCCGATTTGCACGAGCTGCTTCCTGCTGGCGGGTCGTCCTAGCCGGGTCACCTTTCCTAAGCGGGGCTCGGTCCGTTAGCGAGTCATCATGGGTTCACCATCGGAAGGCCGGCTGCAGCCCACGCGTTGAACCCACCCTCTAGGCTGTAGACCTTAGTGTAACCCAGTCCCGCGAGGGTCGTAGCGGCCCGGACGCTCATGGGCCCGGACCGACAATACAGGGCGACAGGCGCGTCCTTCTCGCTCGGAAGTTGATCGAGGTGATCCCCGATCTCGTTGAAGGGGATCGAGACATCGGTTCCAGCGATGTCACCCTGGAAGGGCACGTGCACGTTGATGAGGCGGGTATCCCTATCCGAAGCCCGCATCGCCTGCAGATCGGCAACCGATATGCTCCAGTAGGCCCCACCCGGCACCGCCACACGCTCACCGACCCCGGTTGCGTCTGGAGCCTGCCCGAAGCCGGAGACCGGAAGGAACATCAAGGCGAACAGCGGGAGCAGCCGTGATAACAGCAGACGCACGTTCATTTGATCGACACCAGTCTGGAGGAACGATGCAACCAAAGTAGTCGGCGAAAGGGCTTCGCGCAGCCCGTACTCAGCGGCAGATCGTTCTTTGCCTCAGTGGAGCCGGCCCGGATCGAATCGGCGACCTCTGGCTTGCAAAGCAGGCTCGGAAGTACTCGATTCCGGTGATTGTCGGGTAGAATATGGCTTTTTGGCGGTTCTTGCCCGGTCAGAAAGCGTTCCATAGCCGTTCTTAATTCCTCTGCGAGATGCAATCGGGATGCAAAGCAGGTGGGCCTACGATGCGGAAGCAGCCCTGCCCCACTCAGACCCGCAACTCAGGACGCGCAGAACACTGTCGGTAGGTGCGCTAGCATCGTGCCAGCAAGACTTCGGCATCTTCGGTGGAGTTCGGCCCGTCAACCGCTCAGCATCGCCCGAATAGTAGCCAAAGCACAAGTCATACGTCCCGTCCGGATTCTCATACCAACCTCGAACATCGGGACTATCGGTTGGCCGGAGGGTCGCATCATCTGGACAGTCCAATCGTTGCCCCCCATGGGGTGCTGTCCCATCACAGGTCGTGCGCCCTACCACCAGAGACAGGGTGATCAGGGTCGAATACACGGCGCTACATCGGTATCCTGGCACCTTGCCCGCCGTCACCGACATTTACCCCCCTTAGAGGGGCCGGCCTCCACCTGATTGGCGCGGCTCACCTGATCGGCCTAGTATGTTGAACAGGGGTGGCGGATTTTTTGCGCTGGACCACTGGGACCCGGCGATATCGTCCGGGATTTTGCTTAAGGGAGGGGCGTTATGGAAGTCGACCGCCGAGCCTTCTTTGCCACGGTGGGCGTTGGGACGCTGAGCCTCATGGATCCGGAGGAAAAGGCAGAAGCGCTCGAGCACTACATGATGGATCTGCTCGAGAAGCCTGAGACGCCGTCCGTGCCGGCTGAGCAGCAGCAGGACGGCACCCCCCGCGGCACCGGCACTCTTCTTCGGCCGCGGGCCGAGCCGCTTGAGCCCATGCCGGATAGACCGACCTTTCTCGACTTCTTCCGACTTCGTCTTTCAGGCAGCAACCATTGCCTCCAGAGCGCCACTCACGCACTGGAGACCGGGCAGCCTGAACGCACCGTGATGGCTTGTTTGCTTCACGATGGGGTTCAGGGGCTGATCAAGGCCGACCACGGCTGGTGGGGCGCCCAGCTCTACGAACCGTACGTCGACGAGCGGATCAGCTGGGGCATCCGGTACCACGGGGCGCTCCGCTTCTACCCGGATGATACGGTGGGCTACGAGTATCCGTTCGATCTCTATAACCGGATCTTCGGGGAGGATTACGTACCACCGGACTATATCCGGCGAGCTTACGAAGAGGCGCGCAGCCACCGATGGTATATGGAGTCTCGCCTTATCACGGTGAACGATTTGTACGGCTTCCAGGAGGGTGTGGAGCTGTCCATCGACCCGTTCGTCGACATCATCGGGCGGAATTTCAAAACTCCGTCGGAAGGGCTGGGCTACGACAACAGTCCGTCCGCGCATATGTGGCGCACGATCGCCAACCCGGACAAGCCTCTCTGAGCGCTACTGGCGGCGATGGGGCTTCGGACGGCCATGCCCGTGACCGTCCTGGCCGTCTGGGCTCTGACATTGCTCGCCCCGGTCTCGTCCTCGGCCCAGGACGCCTCAGAGGAGTGGCTGGCCCTGCTCGAGAGGGTGATGCCCGAAGGCGATCGGTTTACGGACCGGCAGGGCCAACCATCCGTCTTCGAGGCCTACCGCGTTGACCCCTCGACCGGGCAGGAGACCCTGGCCGGTTACGCTTTCCTCACCTCTGATCTGCCGCCAGAACAGATGGGATTCAACGGGCCCATCGAGGTACTCGTCGGGATGGATCTAGGAGGTGTGCTCACGGGGATCGTCGTCGTCCGCTATAACGAGTCGCTACAAGCAAGCCGCGGTGACTTCCTCGCAAGGGATGGATTCCAGGAGCAGTTCTCCGGGAAGAGCATCGTCGACGCCTTCCAGGTGCGGCGGGATGTGGATGGCATCTCGGGCGCTACGATCACCGTCGATGCCATGTCCCGAGGAATACGGAATGCCGCCCGCGAGGTCGCCGTAGCGTACCGTCTTGGGTCGGTGTCCTCCGACGCGGAGAGCCCTCCTTTGGACCCGGTCTCGGTTACGTTGGATGAGTTCGAGAGGCTGTCGTGGACGCAGATGCTCTTTCGAGGGTTGGTCCAGCAGATCCTCGTCCTGAACGAGGAGCGGACCGCTGCTGATCTCACCCTGATCTATGTTCGTGACGAGGCGGTCGCGGAGCTCCTGATCGGGTCAGACATGTTGGGGGAGGTGCTCGAACGGGCGGGGCCCCTTACCCAGGAGCGGCATCTCATCCTCGCCGGTGTGGACGGGCCCTCAGCCGGGTCTCTCAACCTCGGGCGGCTCTCAGTCGTACAGAACGGTGACACTCTAGGCCTTGCGCCGCCCGGGGTCCTTCTGTTCGGTCCGGCCCGTGCGGGAAAGCTCGACGGTCAGGTTCGGATGTTGAGGGCTCTCCTACTCGACCCCGCTGTGGACATGACGCAGCCGTTCACGTTCATCTTGGACCTCCGCCCCAGGCTGGGCCTGTTTTCCGCGGACTACCCGGGGGAGAGGCGGCTTGCCGTTGACGAACAGGAGGACGAACAGGAGACTGTCCTCTCACGGCGATTCACCGGAACGTCGAGGGGTGTGGGTCCGATCCTTGCTCTACTATCTATAGTCTTTATAGTGACCGTCACGGTCCGGTTGAGGCGGCAACGGTCCGGGCGTTAGGTTGCTAGCCGCTCAGTGTCATCCTCCTCAGTCCTCTCCTCTTCCGATGCCCGTAACTGAGGACTACGATGAGTCGGCCTCTCATGATGTCGTGAACGGAATCGTCCTCGATGTGTGAAGGCAGGGGGCCTGCGGGCCAAGGCTTTCCCGAAAACAAGCGTGACGACAAGACTGATAAGTGAGACCAGTAGTAGAATGATCCCATGGCAAGTACCAGGTTTCTCTTCATCGAATGACCTTCCACCAAGTCCGGCGGTGCCCTCCCCGATTCTGCCCTGCCCCACTCAGGCCCGCAACCCAGGACGCGCAGAATCGTGTTTATGGGTTCAGCATCAGCGACGGTGGAATAGGGGAGTTGTCCTAGCCATTCTTTCGCATCTATACTTCTGATCACGGGATCATTCCCCCCAATACTCCTGGAATCCCGGAGGTGCAAGGTGTCTATTACGCGTTACGTAGCGCTCACTTCTGTTTTAATGATCGGCGCATGCGAGTCTGCAACTGCCCCGACTACTCAGGTTCAGCAGCTTTCCTCAACGGATACACAGTTCCTTGCTGATCAGATGGACATAATGACTTCGAGCCTACTGGACGACATCTTCAGCTCGAGCTCACTCGGACCTTCCCTCGTGACGGCGTTGAGTCACCAGCCCGTGGTCTGGACCCATACCTTCGAGAAAAGCCGGGCGTGTCATGGTGGTGGTACACTCACTATCGCCGGAAGCGGTACGAAGACTTGGGACCCTGAGGACCGCACGTACGATGTGGATCTCAGTGGTACCAAGGTTCGCGAGCAGTGTTCTCACACCCGTTCAGACGAGTTTGAGGACGTTGTGATTACGCTGACCGGGGTTGCGGAGTGGACGAACGATCGACACTACGCCGAAAGCGATCCGACCGGCGAGTGGGTCACCACGTGGGTGGGCAGCTGGGACTGGTCGAAGAGTACCGGCACGAGCGGGCACTGCACCTACGATATCGTCAAAACAATCGATACAGAGGCGAACACAAAAACGCTCACAGGTGTCATGTGCGGAAACGAGGTCAACAAAACTTCCACTTGGAAATCCGAGTGACTAGCCGGTTCTAACCCATTATGTGAGTCCACATCCTGCCCTGCCCCACTCAGACCCGCAACTCAGGACGAGTGAAACAGTGCTGGATAGCTAGGGCCACGGAGAGGGTAGTGGGGGGTTAGCTGCTTCACTTTACCGCTACCGCGGCACGCCACGCTGACCATTAACACAGTTTCAGAATCCGATCAGGTTGGTAAATTGGGGATTATTAGCGCGAATTTAACGATTCGACCCATCAGGGAGTCCAAGCTAGACAGAAAGAAGAGACGGAGAACTCTGAGGAGATTCGGTATATGAGATACCTCCCGATACATGGATTGGCAGTTCTGGGCGTGATCACACTGGCTGCGTGCAATGATATTACTGACTTTTCCGGCTCAGCCGTTACGGAATCCCGGCTAGAGTCCGTCTTGAATTTCGATGTCGCCATGGTCTCTGCAGACGCACTAATCGAGGACGTAGCAGAACTGCAATTGGACTTTAGTAATGCCATGGGAGGCGTGTCCGCAGCGCCTGGTGAGGCCACGTCCTCAGCACCGCTCAGGCCCGTTAGAGAGGTGACCTACTACGACGCCGATGGCACCGAGCAGGATACGTACGACGGCCTCACAACAGCGTCGGTTCATATCCTAAGCGAGATCAGTGGCGAACGGGCTAGAGATAATTGGTCTAGTTCTGTCTCTCGGACCAGGGAGATCAGGATTACAGGTCTTGAGGATACCGAAGTCATCCGCACAGCGAATGGGACTGGGAGTAGCACACGATCCCGGAGCTATCATTCCGATGAAAATGGTGATCGCAGTTATGAAATGTCAGGTACTTCCGTCATTACGGATGTTGTTCGTCCTGTCCCGCAGGACGAGAACAATCCGTTTGTTCCTCGTCAAAAACATCTCTATCCGCTGTCTGGTACTATCACCCGGGACGTTACTGTGACCATAGTCAATGGACGCAACGGTGATGAGACGCGGATCAAGCACGTAGTGATCACCTTCAATGGAACACAATTCGTCACAATGACTGTGGACGGGGAACCCATAGAGGTCGATTTAGCGGCACGCAGAGGTCACGATCCCCGCCGAGGTCGTGGAGATAGCGGTGCACCTCGGCCACCGAACTGTAGGGGGAATGGTCCGCCCCCACCCCCCGGAGGAGGAGGGAACGGTCCGCCACCGCCTAGCTGTGGAGAGAATGGTCCGCCGCCACCGCCAGGACGATGAGTGGCCCACCCGAAGCTCTGTGCAATGCTCTCATGTGGTACCGAGACCGGCCAAGTACAACCGGGGGTGTACCGCACTGGGGTCTCGCTTATCTGGGAAAGGGACCCGCCCCAGCTACCAGAATGTTTTCGGGAACGCCGTTTCACTGGCGTTCGAGTGTTAGGTCTCTACTTTTCTTCCAATCCAAATCTTAGATCCCGCCACTAATACTCCTGCGATTACCTGGCCACCTATATTTTCGAACGTCCACTGCTCGTACGGCCCCACGATGCTAGGTCGAGTCATTACGTACATATAAACCACCGTCGTAACTGATACGATAGCAACTGTTGTCGCACCATGGCCGAGGCTTGCCATGTACTTGGGAGTGATCTTCTTAAAGATCCATTCTAGCAGCCAAGCTCCCAACCAAATGGCCACCGTATAAACAAGTACAGTCGACAGTAAAAGGCCCATCTCAGGATCCTCCATGAAGCCCGATAGTGTTTTTCCTAATCTTGCCCCGCCCCACTCAAGCCCGCAACCCAGGACGCGCAAAACACTGTTTAGTGATTCAGCGTCAGTGGCGGTGGAATAGGGGGGTGGCTCCTACTGGGGTCTTGCCAAGGCAGATTCAACAGATCGCTGACGAGGTGATATGTGTGCGGTCCGGCATCGATGTGTGCCATCCTGGACCAGTACACGCCCCCGACCGGCGATGAAGGGGGGAGATCGGCGATTGACCACGGTTTTGACTGACAAAATGAAGACTCGAAGCTTACCTAACCAGAGAAAGGGAATGAGCCGGGTGGGTTTTAAACCCACGGCCTACGGATTAAAACCTAGATCGCAGCATATACGGATAATACTCGTGAAGTAGCCCAAGTTCCTGCAAGATTAGGACCGCAGCCGTAGGAGGTACGGCCAAGTGGTTTAACACTATTCGGTACACTGAATCGCACGTAAAGAAGGCTTCGGGCAGGCGGACACAACCCACCTTCCGGCGACCGGGCCGGCCGAATCGAACCCGGCCTCATGCTGGTCAGCCCACCCACCTAGAACGTGATCCTCCTCCCCGGCTTCACATAGGTGTCGAACCACTCGATCATCTCGGCGAGCGTGTGCAGCACTGACTCACGACCGCGGTAGCTGTGAGATTCGTTCGGTAGCATCACAAGTCGGACGGTCGCTCCGTGCCCTTTGAGCGCGTGATACATACGCTCGGACTGAATCGGGAATGTGCCTGAATTGTTGTCCGCAGTGCCGTGGATCAGGAGGAGCGGCTCGTTGATCTTGTCCGCGTTCATGAAAGGAGACATCTCGAAGTAGAGCTCAGGCGCCTCCCAGAACGTACGCTGCTCACTCTGAAATCCGAATGGTGTGAGCGAACGGTTGTACGCACCACTGCGGGCGATGCCGGCAGCAAACAAGTCCGAGTGCGCGAGCATGTTGGCGGTCATGAAGGCGCCGTAGCTGTGCCCGCCGATGCCGATGTGTTCCGCCTCCGAGACTCCGAGATCCACGAGTACGTCGACGGCCGCTCGGCCGCCAGCCACAAGCTGTTCGACGTAGGTGTCGTTCGCCTCATCCCCTCCGACGATCGGGACCGCGGCGCCGTCCAGCACGGCATAACCCTGCGTCAGGAAGAACAGGTGCGAGTAGCCGCTGATGCGCGTAAACCGGTACGGTGAGCCTCGCACCTGCCCCGCGAGATCATCCGTCTGATACTCGCGCGGATACGCCCACACGATGGACGGTACTTTGTCGCCCTCTTCGTATCCGGGCGGTAGATAGAGAGTGGCCGAGAGCTGCACCCCGTCCTCGCGTGCATAGGTAATGAAACGCTTCTCCACCTCACTGAGCTGGGGGTGTGGGTTCATGAACGCCGTGATCTGATCCCCGTTTCCACTGCGTATTTCGCGGATGAAGTAGTTCGGAAAATCTCTCGGCGACTCGTAGCGCGTGAGGATCCTGCTGCCTTCGTTGTCGAGCATCTCGATGATCGCCTCGTACGACCCCGCGGACGCTTGCCAAAGTCGCTCGGTCACCTTGGTGCGCACGTTGAAGCGGTCGAGGAAGGGTCTGTCTCCGTCGTCAGAGCCACCGGGACCGGACAGGAAAACCCAGTCACCATCCTGGATCATGCGATAGTGGCCCTGTGCGTCGGGCGCCATCATCGGTCTGCCCGGGTCGTTGTAGCGATCCTCGGTATTGACCTCGAACATGAGCTCGGGCTCGGAGCCACCGGCAAGATCGATTCGCCACGTGCGGCGTGTGCGCGTGGGCCGTTCGGACTCGGCCAGGAACGCCATCGACCCCTCACCGCGTCGAAGGTCGGAATAGCGGAGGGTTGTGCGAAAAACTTCCGTGCCCGCCCCGGCGAAGGGAGCTTCGAGCCGCATCAGCTTGTCCCGCTCTGGAGCGGGCTCGCGCGTATTGCCACCGTCGAGCGCTTCCACGTAGACGATAGTATGCTGCTCGCCGTCCAGCCAACCGAAGTTGCGACGACCTGTTTGTACCCCGCCGATCGGCACAGTCTCCCGCAGCGGCACGTCGGCGAGTGTGGCTACCACGTTACCTTGGGCGTCCCAAACCTCGACATCCATGGGAAAGGAGCGATCGGTGACCAGGTAGCTAAAGGGCTTCTTCCTGCGCTCGGCGAGGAAGTAGTCGCCGCTGGGCGACGCTACGAGCCCAGCGTAGTTGCCCGAGACCCCGATCGGGCTCGTCACACCAGTCTGCACGTCCACCAGAATCGGCTGAGACGCCATGAAGTAGTCGTATAGCGCGACGTCGTGCTGGTCCTTGAGCAGGTCTTGGTAGGTGCGAACTACCGCGACGACGCCCAGGTTCTGCTGCATCATCGGGGCTGCGGGTACCGCGGGCTTCTCAGGCGCCGCGCCGCGTCCGTCGATTACTTGATGACAGAGTAGGTGCTCAGAGTCGGGCACCCACTGACAGCCGCCGCCTCGTGCAGTGTTGAGGACCACGCCCGGAATCCGCTCAGCCGAGGCAACCTGGACGTCCCCGATCCAGAGTTCGATGGTGGAATCGTTGTCCCGTGTCACGAAGAAGCGGGCACCGTCGGGAGAGAATCCAGGCGAGCCCCAACCGTCGTCATGAGAAAGGTCGATCCTGCGCTCGCTCCCATCCGACACGCGCATCACCGAGAATCCCGTGACCAAGCTGGGGCTGAAGCGTGCGTGGGTCGCCGGGTTGATGCGCCGGCCACCGATGCGCAGCATCGGCTGGGACATGTCGGCCAGCGACGGCATGCTCTTTTGGTGCGTGAGGATTAGCCACTCGTTGTCGGGACTCACGCTCACGGACGGGGCATTGGGTGCATCGAGGATTTCGACTACATCGGGCGGCGGCAGGCGGTACCCGTCTTGGGCAGCCAGAGGTGCAGCAACGAACGACGTGAACAACAGGCACGTAAAAACACCAAAACGGCTCATGGTATCCCCTGGGTCCAACGATCTATGACCGGCGCCAGTGTCTTGTGACTGAGCCGGACCGACATGATTAAGCACAGATCAGTGGTGGGCAACCCTTGGGCTGTGACCCGATCATTATTGCGAATCCCGCGCGCTCGCCGCGGCCTCCTTGGCCTGCGTACCTGTGGACATGAGCAGGTCAGGAATTCGGCTTCCCCGTATGCACGGTATGCGGCCAGAGCATCTCGCCACTTTCATTCTGCCCCGCCCCACTCAGACCCGCAACTCAGGACACATAAAACACTGTTTAGTGATTCAGCGTCAGCGGCGGTGGAATAGGGGGAGGCACCCCAATGGGGTCGCGCTTATCGGAGAAACGGACTCGCCTCAGCTACCAATTTGCTTGCCCCTCGCCCGCCTTTAGCTTGCCTCAGTTTCTCTCGTTTGGGCCATGCGCGCTTCTCGCTCTCGAGTGAGGTGCGGGACAATACCCAGCATCCGCTGGACCAGCATGACTTGGCCGCGGTGATGCATCTCGTGCTCCTTCACCGATAGAATCATCTCCAACCGACTCTTGGGCGGCTGCGAAAATTCCGATGGGAATGACACGGTCTCTGCCAAGAACTCGTCGGAGACGCCATCGAGAAAGGTCGCCCATATCTCGCCCTCGTCCTCGAGCATCGCGATCACCTGGCTCTTCGTTCGGGGTTCCGCTTCTTTCGCCCCAAGCTCGGACATCATCGCCGGGAAGTCGAAGCCCACCATGCTGGACCGCTTCTCGACGGCGTGAACCCGATGCTGAAACCGATAGCTCAGCGCGATATGGGCCAGCAGCCTTTCGACGCTTCGGCAATCCGGCGTCGAGCGAAAACCGTACTTGTCTTGCGGAATGTCTCGTGCTGCCTCGAGGGTGTTCGTCCGAACGGTTCGAAAGCTCTGCGCGAGTTCCTTGGATCCGTAATGGGCCATGCGTTAACTCCTGTTCACGGGGGGACTAGGGGCTAGTTGCCGCCGGGGGGATGCGCCTCGCTGAGAACTGCAGTATCAGTGGCGCAGCGACCAGCCCGACCCCGGCCATCACCCAGGCCTTCAAAGAAATTACTGGAATCTCGGGATACCGCACCCCGATACCTACCACAGCCCACGCCGGCACGAGCGGGAAGATCCATAACCCTCGGAACAGGATTCTTTTCATCGGGCCACCCTCCACCAGAAGTTCTCTCGCAACGCACTAGCTTGATCGGACGAGCTTATGGCAATGAGGGTTCGATCACAGCTCACATCAAGATTCACTCAACACCGCACCGCACGACCTTATTTGGCGCATGTCCCGAGTATGAGGTAATGCGCCAGCCGGCGTCGGTCTTGCCGAGGATGTAGGCCACGCCACCGACAGACATGATGCTGCCGTCTGTACGCGTGCGAGTATTCGTGCCGCTGACGATCGCGGAACCCGCGGAGAGGACACAGACGTTCTTGGTCGTGTAAATTGATCTGTTCCAGTCCCGCTCGACCAGTCCTGCAATCGCCGCCTCAAAATATGCCAGGTTGTCTTCCTCGGTCATCGTGATGCTAATTCCGTTTCCGCCCATCGACATCCACGGAAGGCTGAAGATCTCCGTCGAAAGCGCACCCGGATTTCTCTCGTAGTAGAAGTTGTAATAGCGCTCGACATGGCGCTGCACCTCCGCCTTGATGACGGCCTCCTCGGAAGCTGTCATCTCCTGGCCGGACGCCGGGCTGCTACTGGCCAGGATGAGCAAAAATGCCGCGGCGACGGTACGATAGATATGCTTCATGGGTTCCTCCAGGAAGACGGAGTTATGGATGAGTTGCGTGCCGTCGAGCATGTCCACCCGACGAGGTCACGTGCCTGAGGCCTAGGTGATCCTGGTGTTCGATGCCGGCCATTCTATCACTCCGACTCTTGTGTGCATTTCTCAGATACCATCACGTATGGTTCCGAAGTTATGAATTCTGGGCCTGAAACCATCAGGTCCGCAACTTATACGGGAGCATCACACTGGCAGGCTCAAGATAGTGATTGATAGCTAGGTGTGGCTGGATGCCACCGCTACCTACCAACTAATAGTGATTCAGCGTCAGCGACGGTGAAATGGGGGCCCCCGGTACTAGGGGTCGCTTTGCTGGCGTTGCTGGAGGGTCGGAACACATCTTTAGACCATGTGGGGAATCCGACTGACAGCGGTGCTCTTGCTCATGGCGTGCGGAGAGTCGAGCACGGATGTAGTGAGCCTTGCCATTACGATCGAGCCTCAAGGTGGCTTGATCGTCGGAGCAGGCGGTACCTACGATTTCCTCGCAGCCGTGACCGATGCATCTGGTCAGATTGTCTATAGTCAGACAGTCACTTGGTCCGTTGAGAACACCTCGATTGCTACGATCGACCAGAATGGTCTCGCCACGGGTGTCTCTATGGGTACGACGACCGTGACGGCTTCGGTGGGGGAAGCAAGCCGCAGTGTGCGCCTGGAGGTGTATGTACCGGAGGTCATCTCAAATTACGAGGTTGGCAAAAGTTACTTTAGCCGAAACAATTATGTTGAGTACATTCCAGGTGAACTGCCCGTTGTTATTTCAGCGCCGCACGGCGGGGTATTGCAGCCCGCAGAGGCGGCGGATCGCACTTACGGCAGCACGAACGGTGATCGCAACACCGTCGAACTTAGTCTCGCTGTGCGAGATGCGCTCAGCGATGCGACCGGATATGCACCACATGTGATTCTCTCGCATCTGCACCGCAGTAAGCTCGATCCGAACCGTGAGATCGTCGAAGCCGCTCAGGGTGATCCATTCGCCGAAAACGCGTGGCATGAATTCCAGAACTGGATCGAGGAAGCACGGGTTTCCGTCGCTGACGACTACGAAAGAGGACTGTACTTCGATATGCACGGTCACGGGCATTCAATCCCCAGGGTCGAGATCGGATATCTCCTGAGCGGGTCAGATCTCAACCAAAATGACGACGCACTCAACAACATGACGATGGTCGAGAAAACAAGTATCCGTGACTTGGGTCGCCACGCTCCGGAAACATTTTCGGAACTTCTGCGGGGATCGAAGTCGTTCGGGGGCTTCCTAGGGGATGAAGGTGTGCGCTCAATCCCGAGTCCGGGGGACCCCTCTCCTGGATCTGATCCCTACTTTACTGGTGGCTACAATACTCGGGAACACGGTTCGAGAAGCCTATCGGAAATCATCAGTGGGATCCAACTTGAGCACCAATACCCTGGCCTCCGAGACTCGGACGCCAACCGTCGAGTGTACGCGGCTCAACTAGCGTCAGCGATCCGCCTTTTTATGCTCGAACATTTCGGATTTTTCGAACCTGGGAGTTGATTCCCTATGACATACCAGAAGTACTATAGGGACGCGCAAAACAGGGCTAGATAGCTCGGTGTGGCTGAATGCCACGGTGGGGACTGATGAGGAGGGCTGACAGGAAAGGGCGATATCAGCCTCGAAATGGGTCTCGTGGCTCACTCGCGGACCACCGGCGTCCATAGAAAACCCTGCAACCTTGTAAGTGATTGCAGAGCTTTGCTTTCTATCAGTGGGGACGCCCGGATTTCGTCACGGGGCTCCTTCCCCTCTGAGAACGTGCTACCCCGTCCCCGGCCGCGGCAGCCCCGGCGTCCCGAAGATGATCTCGGTGATCGCCTTGATGCTCCGATTGCCATACCGGAACGGCATGACGAGACGCAGGGGCGCTCCGTGTTGGGGATCGAGCGGCTCCTCGTTCATCATCCAGACAAGCATGACCTGCGGATGCCGCAACTCCTCCACGGACTCGTCCACGTAGTGGCCGTCCGACGCCGTCAAGCGGCAGTAGTGGGCGCCCGGAACGAGCCCGAGCATGTCAGCGAAGTCGGTGAAGCGAACCCCGGTCCACTTCACGATACCGGTGGGCTCCGGTGCACCGCACTGCATGAGGAAGGTGTGCGAAACCCTCGTCAGGGGTTCGAGGTCATTGAA
>Ga0315336_1004076_pt1 | contig 18047 bp, 18 predicted proteins | sample ASW5metaG_FD_204512 | JGI IMG/M metagenome (GOLD analysis project Ga0315336, IMG submission 204512) | Ammonia-oxidizing marine archaeal communities from Monterey Bay, California, United States - ASW #5 | ecosystem: Environmental > Aquatic > Marine > Intertidal zone | place: USA: California... | reverse complement strand
ATGCGCCGCGCGTGGCCGACAAGGTCCTCACCGGCCGGGCTCAGCCCGCGCCCCCTGCCCTGCGGGATCAGCAGCGGCTCGCCGACAATCTCTTCCAGCCGCTGCATCTGCGCGGTCACCGCCGACGGTGTTCGGCCCACAGTGGACGCAGCCTTGGCAAGCGAACCGCCGTCGACGAAGGCGAGGAAGGTCTTCAGCAGGTCGAGATCGAGCGTTTCCATACTTCGACAATATCGAAGTGTTTATCAAAAACAATTCGATTTTTTTGATTCCAGCGTAGTGACATGGTTCTCTCATCGAAGCCGCCTGGCGCTCAACCCGAGGAGAGAAAAATGCCCATCATCAATATCAGCGTCACCGGCAAGCCCGACGCCGAACTGTCCGCCGCCATTGCCAGGGAGGCCACCGACATTGCCGCCAAGGAGCTGCGCAAGGACCCGACAATCACCGCGGTCGCCGTCACCTATGTCGATCCGCGGCACTGGTTCGCCGGCGGCAAGTCGCTGGCCGAGCAGGGCAGCCACACGTTCTGGCTGGACATCAAGGTGGTCGACGGCACCAACACCAAGCTTGAGCTGGAAGCCTATCTCAAGGCCATCTTCGAGGCTTTCGGCCGGCTGCTCGGCGGCGTGCACGAGGAAAGCTACGCCTTCGTGCATGAGGTGCCGGCCGCGGCCTATGGCTATGGCGGCAAGACGCAAGAATTCCGCTTCATCAGCGGCAGGCTGAAGGCAGCGTGACGCGGTCGTCCCCTTCTCTCTTCTCAGAGACGAGGACGACCGCACCTTCCCGCATTGACCTTCCCCCGACTTCCGCTACCCTCTGCCCCCGCAAGCGGCCGCTCAAGAGCCGCGCCGAGGAGACAGCGGGGAGAGAGCGGCATGATCCTGACCCTGGCGCTGCTGGCGGGCCTTGTTGTGGCCTGGCTGCTGATCGCGATGATCGAAAGGTTCCGGCTCGACCTGCGCTTCACCCAGGCGCTGCTCTATGTGCCGTTCAAGCTCGCCTACCGTATCGCCGACAACCGCATCCGCATTGCCCGCGCCGCCAAGACGCCGGTCATCTATGTGATCTCCCACCAGTCGCGCATCGAGCCGGCGCTGATGCTGTCTCTGCTTCCCGACGACACGCTGCATATCCTGGACGAGGCTTCGGCGCGCTCGCCCTGGCTCGAGCCGTGGCGCGAACTTGCCCGCACGATCGCCTTCAACGCCGAGCATGTCTTCGTCAGCCGCCGGCTGGTGCGCGTGCTGAAGGGCAATGGGAGGCTCGCAGTCTATTTGCCGGACTATGTCGAGCCGGATGTCAAATCCTTCCGACTGTTTCGCGCCATCACCCGCATCGCCATGCAGGCCGACGCCCGCATCGTGCCGATCTTCGTCGCCGGAGCGCGCGACTTGCCGGTGTCGCTGACGCCGAAGGAGAAAGCGCCCAGGCACTGGTTCCCGCGGCTTTCGATGAGCGTGCTGGAGCCGATGACCATCGCCGAACTCGTGGCGCGCAATCCCGACATGGCCTCGAACACCAACGCGCTGTTCGACCGTTTCGCCGAAGCGCGGCTCTACGGCACCAATCTCGATCGCGGCCTGTTCCTTGCCATGCGCGACGCCGCCGACCGCATCGGCCCTTCGCGCCCGATCGTCGAGGACGTGATCTCGGGCTCGCTTTCCTATCGCAGGCTGTTCATCGGCGCGCGCGTGCTCGGCCGCCGTTTCGAGGCGGTGACGGCGCCCGGCGAGGCGGTCGGCGTGCTCTTGCCCAACGCCAATGGCATGGCGCTCACCTTCGTCGGCCTGATCTCGGCAGGGCGCGTGGCGGCGATGATCAACTACACCGCCGGCCCGGCGAGTGTGACCGCGGCGATCCGCACCGCCGTCATCCGCACCGTGGTTTCCTCCCGCGCCTTCATCGAGAAGGCCGGCATCGACGACATCGTCGCAGCGGTCGAAGCGGGCGGAGCCAGGATGCTGTGGCTGGAGGATGTGCGCGCCGGCGTGACGACCCTGGACAAGCTCGCCGCCGCGCTTCTTTGGCGCCGGCCTTTGCAGCGGCAGCAGGCGGGCAAACCCGCGGTTATCCTGTTCACCTCCGGCTCGGAAGGCATGCCCAAGGCGGTGGTGCTGTCGAACCGCAACCTGCTTGCCAATATCATGCAGGCCGAGGCGCGCGTCTCGGTCTCGCCGGCCGACACCCTGCTCAACGTGCTGCCGGCTTTCCATTCCTTCGGGCTTACCGGAGGCACCATTCTGCCGCTGGTGCTCGGCATAAAGCTGTTCCTCTACCCCTCGCCGCTGCACTACAAGATCATCCCCGAGATCGCCCGCAAGGTGAAGCCGACCGTCATGTTCGGCACCGACACCTTCCTCGCCAATTATGCCCGCACCGCCAAGGACGGCGACTTCTCCAGCCTGCGCTTCGTCGTGGCCGGCGCCGAGGCGGTGAAGGCGGAAACGCGGCGCACCTACCGCGACCGCTTCCAGGCCTCGATCGTCGAAGGCTACGGCCTGACCGAGGCCGCGCCCGTGGTGGCGGTGAACACGGCCATCCATGGCCGCGAGGGCACGGTCGGGCGACCGCTGCCGGCCATCCGCATGAAGCTGGAGCCCGTCGAAGGCATCACCGAGGGCGGCCGGCTGTGGCTCGACGGACCCAACATGATGATGGGCTACATCAGCGCCGACCGCCCCGGCGAATTGCAGCCGCTGGAAGGCTGGCACGACACCGGCGACATCGTTTCGATCGACCGCGACGGCTTCATCACCATCCGCGGGAGGGCAAAGCGCTTCGCCAAGATCGCCGGCGAGATGGTGTCACTCGGCGCGGTCGAGATGCTGGTGCAGTCGCTGTGGCCGGAAGAGCGCCACGCGGCGGTGGCCGTGCCCGACAAACGGCGCGGCGAGCGGATCGTGCTGGTCACCACCGCCGACGCCAATGCCGAAGAACTGCGCCAGTTCGGCAAGAAGGCGGGCGCGGCCGAATTGATGGTGCCGCACGACATCATCAAGGTGGAAGAAATCCCGGTGCTGGGCTCGGGCAAGACGGATTACAACTCGGCCCGCAAGCTGGCGATCGACAGGCTTGGACTGAGCGCGGCGGCTTAGCGCCAGCGCCTATCTGCCCCCTTGTGGGGAGAAAGCGATTTCAACATCTTAGCGAAGCTGAGTGTTAGAAATCGCAAGAGAGGAAAAGCGCCGACGACGAAAGGCGGCGCCGAGAAGGCCAGGGCCGCACTTTACGACAGCCCCTCTCTGGCATTTCCAAGCACTTGCTCGGGGACAAGCCCACTCGCAAATGCAGGAAGATGCTTTCTCCCCCACAAGGGGGAGATAGGGCACCGCGCTATCCGATATCAGAAGGCGGCACCTTTTCCCCTTCAAGCCTGGCCCGCTTCGAATAGGCGCGCACCGAGAACGGCAGGAAGAGCAAGTAACCCGCGACCGAGGCAGTCAGCGTGTACCAGGGGTAGGTCATCAGGAGCAGGATGTAGAGCACCACGCCCAGAATGACCGGCAGCACCCTGTCGCCCGGCACCTTGACGCTTTTTCCCGAATAGACCGGCAGGCGGCTGACCAGCAGGAAGGCTACGAGCACCGTGAAACCGGTGGCTATGAAGGCGGCCGCGCGGGATGGCTCCAGCCCGAGCCGCAGGAAATAGAGGTAGAGCGGCAGCATGACCAGCACCGCTCCGGCCGGGGCCGGCACACCGACGAAATACTCGGTCTGCCATGCCGGCTGGTCGTGGTCTTCGGCAAGCACGTTGAAACGGGCAAGCCGCATACCGCAGGCGATGGTGAAGAGAAGTGCTGCTATCCAGCCCGGCGAGCCGGCGCGGTCGAGCAGGAAGGCGTAGAGCACCAGGGCCGGCGCCACGCCGAAATTGACGATGTCGGCCAGCGAATCCATCTGCGCGCCGAATTTCGATGTGGCTTTCAGCATGCGCGCCAGCCGCCCGTCGATGCCGTCGAGGAAGGCCGCAAGCAGCACCATGACCACCGCGATCTCGAAACGGTTCTCGAAGGCGAAGCGGATGCCCGAAAGCCCGGCGCAGATCGCAAGCACCGTGACCAGGTTGGGCAGCACCATGCGCATCGGGATCTCGCGGATGCGCGGACCGCCGCTGGCATGGGCTTCGAATTTTTTGAACGGCGCGCCCAACGCTCAGGAAATCCTGACCAGGGGCGTTGCCGCCGCGCCGCCGAACTCGGCAAGCACGGTCTCGCCACCCACCGCCGTCTGGCCGACGGCGACGCGCGGCACGGCATTCGGCGGCAGGAAGACATCGACGCGGGAGCCGAAGCGGATCAGGCCGAAGCGTTCGCCGATCGCGATCGACCCGCCTGCCTCGGCCCAGCACACGATGCGCCGCGCCACCAGCCCGGCGATCTGGACGGCGGCGATCGTGCCGTTCGGGCTGTCGATGACCAGGCCGTTGCGCTCGTTCTCGGCGCTCGCCTTGTCGAGTTCGGCATTGAGGAATTTTCCGGGCTTATGCTCGATGCGCGTGATCCGGCCGCGCACCGGAGCGCGGTTGATGTGGCAGGAAAACACATTCATGAACACCGAGATCCGGGTCATCTCGCCAGAGCCCAAGCCAAGCTCGCCCGGCGGCACGGCCGGTCCGACCGCCGAGATCACGCCATCGGCCGGGCTCACCACCAGCCGGTCGTCGACCGGCGTGACGCGCTCGGGGTCGCGGTAGAAATAGACGCACCATGCGGTGAGGATCAGCCCGATCCAGAACAGGATCGAGGAGAAATAGCCGAGAAACAGCGTTGCCGCGGCGAAGGCCGCGATGAAGGGATAACCTTCGCGATGGATCGGAACGAACGTATTCTTGACCGAGTCGAGAAGCGTCATAGGGCTTGGGGGCGGTCCCTGTTTCAGGTTGCGCCTCAATAGCGGAAAGCCCCCCTGCCCGCAACGCAACAATGGAAGGATGGGCAAGGCGGGTGTCGTCGCCAATGGTCATGACTTCAAGCGTCGACTGTAGGAACCTGGCTATCTCATCCGTCCTAGCCTGGATAACGCGCCCGGGGAATCAGCCAATGACGTCGTCGAATAGCGCAAGGAAACCCAATATCATCACCGAGGGTCTCGCCTTCGGCGAGTCACCGCGCTGGCATGACGGCCGGCTCTGGCTCTGCAACTGGGGCACCGGCGAGATCGTCGCCCTGGCCGAGGACGGCAAAAGCGAGGTCGTCCTCACGGTGCCGGCCCTCCTGCCCTATTCGATCGATTGGCTGCCGGATGGACGATTGCTTGTCGTTTCCGGCCGGGAAGGTCTTTTGCTGCGGCGTGAACCGGACGGAACGCTCGTCACCCACGCCGATCTGCGCGAGTTCTCGAAAAACCCCTGGAACGAAATCGTCGTCGATGGGCGCGGCAATATCTACGTCAATGGCGGCGGGGCGGCACCGGCGCCGGGCGAGCATTTCGGACCTGGCACCATCTTGCTGATCACACCGGACGGCGCGGTGCGGCAAGTGGCCGACAACATTGCCTTCGCCAACGGCATGGCGGTGATGCCGGACAGCCGGACGCTGATCGTCGCCGAGTCCCATGCCAGGCGGCTCACAGCCTTCGACATCGGCGCAGACGGTGGCCTTTCCAACCGGCGCGTCTGGGCCGATCTCGGCAACGACTATCCCGACGGCATCTGCATCGATGACGAAGGCTGCGTCTGGTATGCCGACGTTCCGAACCGGCACTGTGTCCGAGTGCGCGAAGGCGGCGCGAAAATCGACCGGGTTCAAGTCGATCGCGGCTGCTTTGCCTGCATGCTGGGCGGAGCCGACGGCGAGACGCTGTTCATTCTCGCGGCGGAATGGCGCGGTTTCGAAAACATGGTGAGCGACGCCCGCACCGGCCAGGTGCTGAGCGCCGCTGTTTCCGTGCCCGGAGCCGGATGGCCTTCCTACAATTCCGGCACGCGCTGGTAGTTGGCGATGTCGGCCTTGACGCCCAGGCGCGCGATCGTTTCCTGCGCGCTGAAGGCAATGCGCTCGTGCGCCGCCTTGACGATCGGCACCACCTTGTCGACGGCCGCCTGGCTTTCCCATTCGACCATGGTGACGATGTTGAATTCGCCCGGGCCGGAGAACTGCTCCAGCAGGAAATCCTGCACGAAGCCCTCCTGCTGGCGAAGCAGTTCGTGCGTCATGCGGACCTTGCCCAGAATTTCGTCCCGGGCTTCCGCCGGGACGACGAACTTGTCGACCCGGAACACGCTGCCATTGTGATGATTCTTGGTGCTCACTTTGTTCATCTCCGTCTGGAAGTTTGCTTGGCAGGAGGCTCGGAGACGGGTTTGCAAGCTCAAGCTATGTTGAGGTCAAGGGGAATTTTCGCGCCGATTTTCCGTCTCGGCGCCAGGCGCCGAAGAGGCGCTAGCTGACCTCCGAGGTTCTCCTGCGCACGATCACCCCAAGTTCGTCGCTTTCGCGGGCGATGCGCAGGCGCTCCTCGGCTTCGGTCGCCTCGCGCTGGCGGTCCCACATCGAGGCGTAGAGGCCGTGTTTGGCGAGCAGCGCGGCGTGGGTGCCGCGCTCGGCGATCTGGCCGTCCTTCAAAACGATGATCTCGTCGGCCGAGACCACAGTCGACAGCCGGTGGGCGATGACGATGGTGGTGCGGCCTTTGCTTACCTGATCGAGCGCTGCCTGGATTTCCTGCTCGGTGTGGCTGTCCAGCGCCGAGGTCGCCTCGTCGAGCATCAGGATCGGCGGCGCCTTGAGGATGGTGCGGGCGATCGCCACGCGCTGCTTCTCGCCGCCGGAAAGCTTCAGCCCGCGCTCGCCGACCATCGACTTGTAGCCTTCGGGCAGCTTTTCGATGAACGGGCCGATCTGGGCAAGCTCGGCCGCCTTGCGCACCTCCTCCTCGCTGGCGCCGACGCGGCCGTAGCGGATGTTGTAGGCAATGGTGTCGTTGAACAGCACGGTGTCCTGCGGCACCATGCCGAGCACGGCGCGCAGGCTCTCCTGGGTGACGTCGCGTATATCCTGGCCGTCGATCAGCACCTGGCCGCCCTGCACGTCGTAGAAACGAAACAGAAGCCTGGAGATGGTCGACTTGCCGGCGCCGGAGGGGCCGACGATAGCCACCGTCTTGCCGGCCGGCACTTCGAAGGAGACGCCCTTCAGGATCTTGCGGTTCGGATCGTAGGAGAAGTGTACGTCGCGGAACTCGACCTTGCCGGCGCCGACCTTCAAAGGCTTCGCATCGGGCTTGTCGACGATCTCCTGCGGCACGTCGAGCAGGTCGAACATATGCTCGATGTCGGTCAGCCCCTGCCTTATTTCGCGGTAAATGAAACCGATGAAGTTGAGCGGCACGGAGAGCTGGATCAGCATGGCGTTGATGAAGACGAAGTCGCCGACCGTCTGGGTGCCCGCCTGCACCTCCAGCGCCGACATGCACATGACGATGACGGTGCCCAGGCCAAAGATGAGGCCCTGGCCGAAATTCAGCCAGCCGAGCGATGTCCAGGTCTTGGTCGCGGCGATCTCGTAGCGCGCCATCGAGCGGTCGAAGCGCTCGGCCTCCGTGCGCTCATTGGTGAAATATTTGACCGTCTCGAAATTGAGCAGCGAGTCGATCGCCTTGGTGTTGGCGTCGGTGTCGCTGTCGTTCATGTCGCGGCGGATCGAGATGCGCCAGTCGCTCGCCTTGACCGTGAACCAGACATAGAGACAGACGGTGACGGCGACCACGGCGACGTATTTCCAGCCATAGGTGAAGGCGAAAATGCCGGCCGTCAGCGCGAATTCGAGGATGGTCGGCGCCGTGTTCAACATGATGAAGCGCACGATCGTTTCGATGCCCTTGGTGCCGCGCTCGATGATGCGCGACAGGCCGCCGGTGCGGCGCTCGAGATGGAACCGCAGCGACAGCTGATGCATGTGGACGAAAGTGCGGAAGGCGAGCTGGCGAACCGCGTACTGGCCGACGCGGGCGAACAGTGCATCGCGCAACTGGTTGAAGCCGAGCTGGATCAGGCGCAGCACGTTGTAGGCGATGACCAGCATGACCGGCGCGAGCAGGAAAGCCGGCAGCGGCGGCGGCGTCTTCGCGGCGTGGGCCAGCGCGTCCGTCGCCCATTTGAAGAAATACGGACCGGCGACCAGGGTTACCTTGGCCACGACCAGGAGCAGCGTCGCCCAGGTGACGCGGGCTCTGAGATCGGCGCGCTCGGCCGGCCACATATAGGGCCAAAGGTTGCGCAGGGTCGTGAGGGTGCCGGCTTCGGCGGATACGGTCTTTTCGGCCACTAGTCTTGCCTTTTGGGTGAGAAGCTGGAGCAGCAGGAGTCGACGAGTTCGGCGAGCGAGGCGCAGACGCAAGCGAGCGCTTTGTGATCGACCGCGTAGCGCGAGCGCTGGCGGTCTGTCTCGAAGCGGACGAGCCCGGCCTCGACCAGGACCTTCAGGTGCTGCGAAACGGTCGATTGGGCGAGATCGAGATGGTCGACCACCTCGCGGCAGGAGCAGCAGGAACTGACCGAGAGATGTTTCAGTATCTCGATGCGCGCCGGATGCGACAGCGCCGCCAGGCGCAGCGCGATGGCGCGGCTGTCAGCGCAACGGCTTTCGGAGGATTCGGTCATCGTTCATCGGCGATAGACGATGACCGGCAAGAGGGCAAGCTAGGCGGATGGGCAGATTGAGACGCCGGCGGGACAGCGCCGGCGCTGTTCTCCCGGGCATCTCCCCCGCAAGGGAAAGATCAGCCGATCGCCGGCATCATTCCGTCTTCGGCGTGGTCATCTGCTCGCCCATCGCCTTCATGTCGGCATCCTCGCCTTCCTTGGACTTGGACGGCACCTTGAACACCTGGCCCGGCCAGATGCGGTCGGGATCGCGGATCTGGTCCTGGTTGGCGAGATAGATGGTGGAATAGCGCACGCCATGGCCATAGACACGGCGCGAGATGCGCCAGAGCGTGTCGTTGCGGCGGATGATGACGGCGCCGTCGGCATGTTCGAGCTTCGGCGCCATGGTCTCGAGGACATCGGTCGAAGGCGTCGCCTCGGCAACCTTGGCGGCTGCGGGCGCCGTCGGCTTTGCCGCATCGGCGGTCGTCGCGGCAGGGGTGGAGGTTTCGGCCGGCTTGGCCTCGCCGGTCTTTGTCCCACCATCCTTCGTCGCGCCATCCTTCGTCTCGCTTGGCGCGACAGCGGCGACCGACTCGCCGGGCTCGCGCTCGAACGGCACTGCGGCGCGCGCGACGACCTTGACGCCGTCGCTATCCAGGCCATCGACATGGATGGTGTAGTTGCCGACCGGAATGTCGCGCTTGGCTTCGATCAGGAAATGACCGTCGGCGGAGGTCTGTGCGTCGCCGAGCAGCATGGCGTCGGCATAGGCGCGCACCTTGCGGCCGGGATCGGCGGTGCCGGCTACGAAAATTTTGCTGCCGTCGATCTCGACCGCTTCGACGGCGATCTTGGGCTCGGTCGCGGAGGGCGCCGGGGCAGCCGGCGCCGTAGCGGCGGGCCCGGTCGCCGCGGGTGCCGGGGTCTCGCTGGACGCGGCCGGAGCGGTCGTTGCCGGGGCTGTCGTTGCTGGAGCTTGGGCCGCCGGCCCCGCCTTGGTCTCGGCCTGCGGAACGGTGATCAGTTGCGAGGCCTTGCCGGGCTCCTCGACCATCGCAAGCACCTGGCCGGTCGGGCTCTGCGGTACCGAGACGACGGCGGTCTGGGCCGACGCGACGGCAGTGCCGCCGACCGTCTGACGCAGCGTGATCGTATAGTCGCCCGGCTTCAGCGGGTCGTCGAGCACGATGGCGAAGGCGCCGTCTGGGCCGGAGTTGGTCGAGCCGAGCACCGTGCCGCCATTGAGTATCTCGATTTTGGCGTTGGGCGCGGCGCTGCCGGCCACGACGATCGAGCCATTGCTTTCAACGCGCACGACGTCGAAAGTCGGCAGTGTCGGGCCGGTCGCGGCGGCGGGAGCCTGCGCGGCAGGCGCCATCGCGTTGTTCTTGTCGGCCGGCGCCATGGCGTTGTTCGCCGGCGCCATCTTGTTGGCCGGGGCCATCGTGTTGGCCGGAGCCATCGTGTTCGCCGGAGCCTGGGGCACGCGCCCCTCGGTTGTCGTGCTTGAGGATTCAGCCGGCTTTGCCTCGGTCTGCGGAAGCGCCGCGACCTGCGCCGGTTTCTGACTTTTGATGTAGGGATCGAGCGCACCCGACCCGTAGGCGACCGCCGCGACGACGGCCACGCCACCCGCCGCGAACAAAAACGCCTTAGAAGGATTGATAGCCATAACTTTATACTGCCCCCTTAGCCACCTAACGCCGGTCTAGCGTGTTTTCTCCAAGCTCACAAGAAAAAGCCCGTGCGCGGGCTTGACCGCGCCAACCGTCCCCAGCACCAATCATCGCCATGAACACGATTCGATCCGTCTGCGTCTATTGCGGCTCGTCTCCGGGCCGCGACGAGGCCTATATCAAGGCCGGCCACACGCTTGGCCGCTCGCTTGCCAGATCCGGGTTGCGCCTCATCTATGGCGGCGGCACCAAGGGCATCATGGGCGCTGTCGCCGACGGCGCGCTCAAGGCCGGCGGCAAGGTCACCGGCATCATCCCGCGCTTCCTGATCAACAAGGAGGCGACCGAAACCGCCCTCGACAAGCTCGACGAGCTTCTGATCACCGACAACATGCACGAGCGCAAGCACAGCATGTTCGAAAAATCCGACGCGTTTGTGGCGCTGCCGGGCGGGATCGGCACGGTGGAGGAAATCGTCGAGATCATGACCTGGGCGCAGCTCGGCCACCACCGCAAGCCGATCGTCTTCGCCAACGTCAAGGGTTTCTGGGACCCGATGCTGGCGCTGATCGAGCACATGTCGGAAGAAGGCTTCATCCACACCGCGCACCGGGTCAAGCCGCTGGTGGTCAATGACCCGGACGCGATCGTCGCCGCCATCATGGTGGCGGGCTCGTCCGTCGACGCACCGACGGAAGGGGTGCAGTCGGTGATAGATAAAATGTAGGCAGTAGGGAATGGGCATTACACTTACTGCGTACTTCTTACTGCGTTCCTCAAATCCCCGATCACCGCCCTTAGATCCTGCCGCCGCCAGGCGAGGTAGATCGACACGGTGCGTTTGAACCACGGCAGATCGCGAAAGACGACGCCAGGGGGTGCCGCGCTTCGCAGACTTTCCTGGACCGTGGCGAGGCCAAGGCCGGCACTGACCAGGCCGAGCGAGGTCAAGGGATCGGCCGTCTCATAGGCGATGTCGGGCACGAAGCCGGATTCGACACAGGCCGCCAGGAACTGCGCGCGGTTGGTGTCGCCAGGCTGGCGCACCACGGTGATCCAGACGCGCCCGTCGAGATGGCCGGGCGCGATGGCGGCGACCTCGGCGAGCGGATCGCTCTCCGCCATCGCGAGCACCAGCGGCTCGCGCCGCACAAGCATGCTTTCAAGATCGGGGTCGCCATCCGGCGCGGGCGAATAGACGAAACCGAGGTCGAGCACGCGCTGCCTCAGGTCCTCTAACTGCGCGGCCGATCGCCGGCTGCGCAGTTGAACATGGAAATCCGGACGGTCGCGGCGGAAGTCCTTCAGCATCGCGGCGACCAGCCCGGCATGCACGGCGCCCTCGACATAGCCGATGGCCAGGCTGCCCGTGGCGCCGCTGCCGAGGTTACGGCCGAACTCCTCCAGCCGCGCCGCATTGGCCAGCAATGCGCGGGCCTCGGCAAGGAAGGCCCGGCCCTCGGCGTTGAGGTGGACGCGCTGCTTCGCCCGCTCGAACAAGGCGACGCCCAGTTGCTCCTCGAGTTGCATGATCTGCCGGCTCAAGGGCGATTGCGAGATATGCAATTGCTGGGCGGCGCGACCGACATTGCCGGCCTCGGCGACGGCGACGAAATATCTTACCTGGCGCAGGTCGAGCATTCTTTCGCTCCAAATTCAGTCCTTACAGGTCTGAACTTTATCCTAATCAGTCTTGGACAGTCTGGACAACCGGCGCGATATCTCCCCCGTCAACCAGCCACGAAGGAGGCCGCCATGCAGTTCTTTGCCTTGCTCACCCGCAACACCGAAAAATTCAGCGACGCGGATTTCGCGCCGCTGCTGCCGCCCGAATCCGAGCAGCGAAAGATGCTTTATGCCCAAGGCGCCGCGCGCCAGATCTGGAATCGGGGCGACATCCCCGGCAGCGGCATGATGTTCGAGGCGGCCGACGAAAAGGAAGTGCGCAGCCATCTCGGCACGCTGCCGCTGGTAGAGGCCGGCATGATGGACGTCACGGCGATCGTGCCGCTCAATCCCTATCCCGGCTTCGGGCCGAAGCGGTGAGCAAGCTTGGTCTTGAGGCTCCCAGGCGGCAGTCTCAAGACCGGCGTTCTCTCGCCGGCCGGAGCGACCCCCAGCGCTGACCGTCTTGCGCTCAAAGGGTCGAAATAGAGATAGATGATCGGCGTGGTGTAGAGCGTCAAAACTGCGAGCCGACAAAGCCGCAGACGATCGCCGCGCCGAGCAGCTGAAGGAGTTCCGCGACGGGGCCGGTCTCGATCGCCAGTGGCAGCGCGCCGAGAGGGGCCGCGAAGCGGCTAGCGGCGCTCCGGCAAGATCCGCAGGACAAAGCCGACGACCAGCCCGAGCATGAAGCCGAGCGGGCCGGTGAAAAAGGATGCCAAGCAACGGACCTTGATTTGCCTCCGGGGTGAAGATGACCGGGCCGACGAAGCCGGCGAGAAAGCCGAACGCACCCAGAATGCCACCCCACTTAAGCATCGGCCCCTCCGTCCGCTGCAGCAACTTCAACAGATTCCCGCATCGGAACCAAGCTACTGCATTGGCGTTGCGTCAGACACGACAACAATCTTTGGAGATCGTCATGCTGCGAGGCGGATTGCTTTGGCTTATCGGGATTCCTTTGCCCGTCATCCTTGTTCTCTGGCTGCTCGGCTACCTGCACTAGCCACCGACGAGGCAGACCGGGGTGGTTATTCCGGCCTTTGCAGGCTCAGGCCGCGCCGGTCAATTCGACAGCAGTGCGCACGCGGGCTAGCACTTCGCTGAGCATCTCGTGCATCGCCTTGCGCGCCCCGGCGGAGTCGCCAGCCTCGATCGCTTTCAGCACCTTTCCATGCGCGTCGAGGTCCCCTACCGGATGGCCGAACAGCGCATTGGTGGTCGGCACGCTATATTGCAGGGCGGTGTGGATCAGCGCCGTGAGCGGCAGGAAGAAGCGGTTGCCGGTGGCGGCAAGCACCGCTTCATGGAAAGCGGCGTCCGATAGTACCGGATCACCCTGGCCCAAGGATGCGGCACGCATCGCCTCGAAAGCCTCTCGGATGGCGGCGATTTCGTCTGTGTCGTTGCGGCTTGCGGCCAGCGCCGCCGCCTCGCATTCGAATGCCAGCCGCACCTCCAGGAGTTCGGCGATGAAGTGGCGCGGCGTGGCGCTCTCGCGCAGCCAGCCCAGCACCGACGGGTCGAGAAAATTCCAGTCCTTCAGCGGACGGATGCGCGATCCACGTCGTGGGCGGGTGACCAGCAGGCCCTTGGCCCACAGGATCTTAACCGCTTCGCGGGCGGCGCTGCGGCTGGCGCCGAAGCGAGCGCAAATCTCCTCCTCGCCAAGCAAGGTCGAGCCGGGCGGAAACAGCCCGCCGAGAATCTCGCGGCCAAGACTATTGGTTATCTCATCGGTCACCGACGAGGTCTGGTCGCCTGCCATTTGTCCCGGCCCATTCGAGTCTGCCAGCCAAGTGATGAACGGTCAGGTTGATACCGCACCGAACCCGCGGCTGTCCATATCATCTGATTTGTCAGATAAATGGTTGAAGCCGTCACTGTTTTCCTGCTAGTCATAAAATGATGCTTCGTTGCATTGTCGTTCTAAGCTAACTCTTTGTTGGAACATGATCTTTCCCGAAAGCAGGCTTTCGCTTTTCGCGATCATGCTCTAGGCACGGGATCAGAATCCAGGCGAAGCAGCGGAGCTGCCGAAAGGCCTTCAGGCTGGCCAGCAACAAATCGCAATCGATGAAGGTTCAAAATTGCGTTCGACTGATTATCTCGGCCGACTCTTCGGCCTCGAAGGCAGGCATGCCTTCGTCACCGGCGCCAGCCGCGGGCTGGGTCTCGCCTTCGCCGAAGCGCTGGCCGCCGCCGGAGCGCGCGTCACCATAGGCGGCCGCAAGGCCGACGAGCTCAAGGCTGCCGGCGACCGTTTGCGCGGCAACGGCTACACGGTGGCGGAAGCGGTGATCGACGTCACCGACACGCAATCGGTCGACGCGGCGATCGCGACGGCGGAAGCCGGCACCGGACCGATCGACATACTCGTCAACAATGCCGGCATCCAGCGCCGCGCGCCGCTTGAGACTTTTTCCGACGCCGACTGGGATGCGCTGATGGCGACCAATCTCGACGGTGTTTTCAAGGTGAGCCGCGCCGCGGTGAAAGGCATGATTTCGCGCCGCAGGGGCTCGATCATCAACGTCTCGTCGGTGCAGAGCGTGCTCGCCCGTCCCTCGATCGCACCCTACGCGGCGAGCAAGGGCGCCATCACCATGCTGACGAAGTCGATGGCCGGCGAATGGGGCCAGCACGGCATACGCGTCAACGCCATCGCGCCCGGCTATTTCAAGACCGAGCTCAACGCGGCGCTCGTCGCCGACGATATATTCTCCACCTGGCTCACCGGCCGCACGCCGATGCGGCGCTGGGGCGATGTTGAGGAACTGGCCGGCGCGGCGGTGTTCCTGGCCTCGGACGCCGCGAGTTTTGTCACCGGGCAGACACTGCTGGTGGATGGCGGGATCACGAGCGTGTTGTGACGCGCGGCCGACGCATCGTCAAACCGGCAAGCTCGTCTCACCCACCGACAGGTGTCGCTCGACGGGCGGATCAATCCTGTCACCCTTGGCGACACCCGCCAGCAACCGATCGACCGACAGCCTCCCCGCCCCGCTCAGCGCCAGGATGAACATGCCGCCGGCAATGGCGAGGTCCTTCTCGAAATGCAGCAACTCGTTCTGGCTGGCGAAATTGGTGTGGAAGAGGCTGGCCGTCATCAGGCAGAACAGGCCGAGACCGAGGGCGCCCAGACGCGCCAGGATGCCGAGCGCCACCGACAGGCCAGCACCGAGCTGCAGCGCGATGGTGGCGACAAGCAGAGGCGTGCCGACGCCGAGCGCGGCCATCGCCTTCTGGGCTCCTTCGAAATGGGTCGCAAGTTCCAGTCCCTCGTGCACGAAGAGCAGGGACAGGAGCAGTCGGCCGGCAAGCAGGACGACATCCCTGGCGTGAAGTTTTTCGGCAAGTTCGATCGGTATCATCGTCGGCTCCAATCTTTGGCATCTGCGAATGAGCCGGGGCGCCACGCGTCCGTTTGGACACGCGCCCGCGCGCTCGAGGTTGAAGGGTCGGAGCCGGCGCGAGGGAGAGGACGCCGGCTCCGGTTTTCGGGCGCTACCGCCGTGGCGCCCAAAAGGATGGCTGGCCCTTGCGGGTCCCTACTTCGTCACCTTGGTGTCGATCGCCTGCTTGAGGTCGGAAAGCTCCTCGCAGCCCGCCGGGCAAAGCTTCTGCAGCGAGGCGAGCTGTTCGTTGGCCTTGGCCATGTCGCCGGTCTCGACATAGAGTTCGCCCAGATATTCATGCGCGGCCTTATGGTCGGGCTGAAGCTCCAGCGCCTTGGTGTAGTAAGTCAGCGAGGTCTGGTAGTCGCCGGTCTTACGCAGCGTGAAGCCGAGCAGATTGTAGACATCGGCTTGCTGGTTATCCTGCGCGAGGTCGCGCAGGTCGGCAAGCGCGCCCTTGTAGTCCTTGGCCTCGATCTTGGCCTTAACCGCCGTCAGGTCGGGCGCATCGGCGCCTTCTATGTCGTCCACCGCATAGGCCGGAACGGCGATGGCGATCGGCGCCGCGGTCAGCACCGCAATGGCGCCGAGCACCGCGAAAAGTGCGTGTTTCATGGGAGTTGTCGCTTTCTGTTCAGGATCCGATTCAGATCTGGGTTGGGGTGAAGGCGTAGGCGTTGCCGTCCTTGACGAAGCTGCCTGTGCCCGGGAACGGGAAGTGCGAGCCGCAGATGCGGACATTGTCGGCAATCACCTGGTCGATGATCTTGTGGCGCGTGGTGATCGCCATCGGTCCGTCCTGGTCGTAGCTGCCCTGCCATTCGGGATGCGGGGCGAGCAGCGCCGGCACGTACATGGTGTCTGCCGAGACCAGGAACTGCTCGGAGCCGGCATCGACATGGTAGACGGAATGGCCGGGCGTGTGACCGGGCGCCGCCATGAGGCGGATGCCGGGCACCACTTCCGCGCCGTCGTCGACCAGTTTCCAGTTCTTCCATTTCGGGAAATTCTCGGCGATGCGCTTGCCCGCCGGCTTGCGGCCCTCGGGCAGCTTGGCGAGCCGGCTAGGATCCGTCCACCAGTTGTACTCGGTGGCGTTGACGATCAGCTCGGCATTCGGGAACACCGGATCGTTGGTGCCCTTCTCCATCAGACCCCACACATGGTCGGGGTGGAAATGCGAGATCACGATGGTGTCGATCGCCTTGTAGTCGATCCCGGCGGCCTTCATGTTGGCCGGCAGATGCGTAGCGTTGGCCTGCCATTGGCCGACGCCGGAGCCGGCGTCCATCATGATGGTGCGGCCGTTCATCTTGAGAACGACGACGGTGAGCGGGATCGGCATGAACTCGGTAGTCAGCCCCGCCTTGGCGAGCGCCGCCTTGGTGTCTTCGACCGACACGCCCTTGATGAAGGCGGGGTCATGCGGCTTGCGCCAGATGCCGTCATAGACGGCGGTGACCTCGAGCGATCCCACCTTGTATTTGTAGAAGCCGACCAACGGCTCGACCGGGGTTTCGGCGTAAGCCGCCGGCGCGAATTCCAGCTTGCCGGCGATGCCGAAGGCGGCCGCCGCGGCGGCGGATCCAAGCACCATGCGGCGTGTCATATTGAACATCGGAAATCTCCTCTTGATGGCTTGCGCGTTTGCTTCAGTTTCAGGCGGTAGTCAGTTGGTTTGCCGCATGTCGTCGTCTCAAAGCCGCTGCGCACTTTTGGGCGACATGCAGAGAGAATGGCGGAGGGCCCGGTGCTGCCCTCCGCCGGCTGCGGAAACCGGGGCCGGCCGATCCGACTGAAGGACCGACCGGCTCCGGGGAAATCGGGATTCGGGTCGCCGAGCCGGGACGAGGCGTGCCTTCCTTGCCCAGGTTCGGGACTCCTGGTCCCGACTCCTGCTCAGCGACCCCAGATGCCCTGGCCGGGCTCTTCCGCAGCAATCCTGGCCGCCGGCCGCATCTCGTGGCGGTCCATGTCGGGCTTCGCGATCGAAGCGGTGGTAGCCGTGTCTACGACGACAGCCTGCTGGCCGGGGGTCGACGCGGAGAAGTGGTCGCTGCCGGCAAAGGCGCTTCCGCTGGCGACGAGAATGGCGACTGAGGCGAAGATGAGCTTGTTCATATGCGTATTCCTTCCGGGTTGGTTGATGCGTGGCTTGGGAGGATGGCCTCGCTACAGCCAAGACCCGGAAGGCCCGGGCTTTATTCCCGGGACGCGGAAGAATCTTTTGGGAAAGCGAGAATCGAGATTTTTGGACAATTCGGATCCGCGGTCAGTTAGCCCGCATTAATCATGGCTTACGCTTGTAGCCAGAAAACAAGCTTCCAGGCCGCCGATGACGCAACTTGAGACCGAAACGGAAGTTTTAGCTTAAGCAGTTTCTTCTATATTCAGTCGATGGACCTCGGTCCGAACAGCTATTCGGGTTGAATTGACCGGGACGCGCTTCAATATCGGCCGCATCAGGCAGGCCGTCTTTTCTACCGCCAATCTGCCGGCGGCGATCGCTGTTTTTGTGCTTGCGATCTGCGCTATCTTTGTCGATGAGCAGAATGGAAGAGTGTCCGACCAACTGGCGCGCGCCGATGTGCTCGCCAAGGTCAACATCATCCGCGCCAAGCTCGAAGGCAACATAAATGGCAATTTGCAGCTGGTGCAGGGTCTTGCATCGGCGGTGGTGACCGAGCCGTATATGGGACAGCAGAGGTTCGCATC
>Ga0315336_1004075_pt1 | contig 18051 bp, 14 predicted proteins | sample ASW5metaG_FD_204512 | JGI IMG/M metagenome (GOLD analysis project Ga0315336, IMG submission 204512) | Ammonia-oxidizing marine archaeal communities from Monterey Bay, California, United States - ASW #5 | ecosystem: Environmental > Aquatic > Marine > Intertidal zone | place: USA: California... | reverse complement strand
GTTTTCGGCAAGACGCGCAATCCTTGGAACACCGCCTTGACACCAGCCGGTTCGACCGGCGGCGGCGCGGCGGCGCTGGCGGCCGGCGAGATTTGGCTCGCCCATGGCAGCGACCATGGCGGCAGCCTGCGGCGTCCGGCGACCTATTGCTCCGTGGTCGGGCTCCGGCCATCGCCGGGGCGGGTGACCCGGGGCACGGTCGATACGCTGTTCTCGCCGCTTTCCGTCCAAGGGCCAATGGCGCGCACAGTGGCGGACGTGGCGCTGTTCCTCGACACCATGGCCGGATTTTGCCCGCACGACCCGATGACCTTCGAGGCCCCGGCAAACAGCTTCGGCGCCGCAGTGGTAGAGCCCGTGGCGCCCCGACGGGTCGCCTTCGCCGCGACTATCGCCGGCTCGCCGGTGGAACGCGAAACCCGCGAACTCTGCCGGGCCAGCATGAAGCATTTCGAAGCGATGGGTGCCGAGGTCGAAGAAATTACCTTCGATATTGACGAGTTGGAAGAATCCTTCCTGGCTCTGCGCTCCCAGCAATTCGTTATCGATCGCGAACGGCAGCTGACGCAGCACCGCGATCAGATAAAAGCCGACATCATCTGGAATACCGAACTCGGGCTCAAGCAAACCACCAGCGACTTGGCACAGGCTGAACGGGGACGGGCGGCGCTCTACCGACGCTTCACCGCACTCTTCGAGCAGTTCGATCTGTTGGCAACGCCGGGCGCCAATACGCCGGCATTCGATGTCAATCTGCGCCATCCCGCCCACATCGATGGCGTTGAACTCAGCCATTATCTCGGCGCCTCGCTATTGACTTCGGCGGTGACTTTGAGCGCCTCGCCCGCCCTGTCGCTGCCCTGCGGCTTCGATCAGTTCGGCCGCCCGGTCGGCCTGCAACTGGTCGGCCGGCCGCGCGGCGAGGCCGCCTTGCTGGCAGCCGGTGTACTCTATGAAGCGGCCGCTGGCCTGGCTCCCTGGGTGCCGGTCGACCCTATGCCCGGCACGGTTCCGGCGTGAAGGATCAGCATTTTGACTAGCGCTCCCCAGCGCTCGGCCGGCTTTCCGATTACCGCGGCGCTGCTCGCTGTCCTGGTGCATGGTCTTTGGGGCGCCAATCCGGTCGCCGTCAAATTCGGCCTGGAGGCCTTCCCGCCCTTGTGGTCGGCTTTCATCCGCTTTGCCATAGGCAGCGCCTGCATCGCGCTCTGGGCGCGAAGCCGCGGCATCCGGCTGTGGCCGGAGCCCGGCGAATGGCCATCGCTTTGGCTGATCTCACTGATTTTTCTGGTTCAGATCTTCGCCATGAACACAGGCTACGGCATGAGCCCCGGCAGCGTCGGCGCGGTGTTGACCTCAACCTACCCGTTATTCACCGGTATCTTCGCGCATATTTTCCTGACCGACGACAAACTGACACGCCGCAAGGCGCTCGGTCTGGTCGTGGCGTTTGGCGGCGCCGTACTGGTGTTGCTCCATGACGGCCAGGCCGGCGGCGGCGCTTGGCTCGGCATTGGCGGTGCCGTCATATTGTTTTCCGCGGTCTTATTGGGTGCCCGGGCGACCTATACCGCTCATCTGCTGCGCCGCATCGATCCGGTACGCATCGTGCTTTGGCAGGCCCTTTTGGCGTTGCCGGTCTTTGCACTCGGCGGCTATTGGTTCGAAACCGTGCTCTGGCACAGTGTTTCGATCGCATCGGTTTCAGGATTGCTATACCAGGGCATCGTGATCGCCGGCTTCGGTTTCATGGTCAATACCATGATGGTGCGCCGTTACGGCCCGAGCTTGATCAATGCCTTCGATTTTGTTGCGCCCATTTCAGGGGTGGCGCTCAGCCTTTGGCTGTTGTCGGAGTCCCTGAGTTGGCAAATAGCTGCCGGCACGGTGACCGTCGGATTGGGCTTGTACTTCATCGCCTGGGCGCCGGCCCGCCGCTGACCGCCAGGGCGTTGCCCGACCGCCGATCGCGGCGTACCCTGGGGAAAGGGTTTCGGTCCCACCGGACCGCGCAACGGACACTGCACAGGGGGTGAGCGATGACGGAGACGGCGATGAAAGCAATCTTGCCGGAAGGCTGGAAGCGGGCCAGGGGCTATTCCTACGCGGTCGCGAGCGCCGGCGGCACCACGGTGCGGGTCGCCGGCCAGATCGCCGTGCGCGACGGCGCTGGACCGGTCGACGCCGCATTGTCATTTGGCGAACAATTCGATCTGGCACTCGGTAATGTCGCCGACGTGGTCCGCGCGGCCGGCGGCAATGCTCAGCAAATCGTGCTGCTGCGCGCCTATGTCACGGACACGGAAGCCTTCGAGGCAGCCGGCGCTGCGGTCGGCGCCGCTTGGGGCCGGCATCTCGGCAAGCATTTTCCGGCGATGACCCTGGTCGAGGTCTCGCGTTTGTTGGATGCAAATGCCATGGTCGAAATAGAAGCAGAGGCGGTTCTGCCCTGAGGAACGCCTGGGCCATCGACAGTCCGCAAAACAAGTAATTTTTAATCTCCAAGCGCTAGAACAAATTCGACAGTCACCATTGACCGTCGGGCCGATCTGCTTTGGCCGCGGCGGAAAACAGCGGAATTTCGTCTATGCGCCTCATCGACACTCAGGTTGTCCCGTCCCCTTACAGTAATGAGTTTTGCCGGCTGGAAGCAGAGATCGACGTCGAAAGTCGGGGTGAATCCCTGCATTACTGGTTCGATTTCCCGACCGAAGTGCAGTCTAGCCTGAGCGACAGTGGCAATCCCTGGGCGGTTTTGATGCTGCCGCTGGCCTGCTATTTCGACGAACCGTTGCGCATCGACCGACCGCTAGACAGGGTACTGCACAACAACCTGAAGGGGCTGAAACGCGTTTGGTCGAGCTGGTACCCGGAAATCCACCGCGTCGCTATCGAGGCGCCGACGATTACCACCGAGGACCGCCGCCAGGCTCAAATCGACCCGTCGAAGAAAACCATCGCCTGCTTCTCCGGCGGCATCGATTCGAATTTTACCTATTTTCGCCATAAGGATCAGGTCCTGGGCGACGGCCTATCGACCATCGACGACCTGATGTGCGTCGCCGGCTTCAACACCAGCATCGACGATTTCGAAGACATGCGCCGCCAACTCGGCGCCATCGCCGAGAAGTTCGGCAACACGCTGGTGCCGATCCGCACCAACATGCGATATGGCGACCACGGCTTCGAAACGCCCTATTCGATCGGCCCTTGGATGGAACATCTAAGCCACGGCGCCTTCCTAGCCTCCCTGGTCCACATGATGGGCGGGCGCTACAAGGAATTCATCATCCCCGGTACAAATGATTACGCCCACCTGAAAAACTGGGGCTCACACCCGTTGACCGATCCGCTGCTGGCGGCCTCGGATCTGATCGTCAGCCACGACGGCGCGTCGTTCACGCGGACTGAGCGGACCGAACGGGTCGCGCAGTCGACGGAAGCGCTCGAGGTGTTGCATGTCTGCTGGCAGGACCGCGACATCGGCAATTGCAGCAATTGTGAAAAATGCCTGCGCACCATGGCCACCCTGGACGTTCTCGGCGTCAAAGATCGCGCCGTGACGTTCGATTGGTCGCGCTATTCCATGGAGCGGCTGAGCCGTGTATGGCTGCGCAGCAAGGTTGCCATCGGCTTCTTCCTCGATATCGCCGAGCGCGCCGAACGCGAAGGGCGCGACGACGTCGCCGCGGCTACCAATGCCAGCGTCACGTTTTCGCGCCGCAAAGGCGCGGTCCTGGACGTGATCGAATCCAACACCGTTCTACGCACCGCCTGGCATACGGTACGGCCGCTACGCGACGCTCTGCGATCCGCCGGCTAAAGTCTGGTCTGGCGCAGTCTGAGCGCGTTGGCGATTACCGAAACCGAACTCATGCTCATGGTGGCCGCCGCGATCATCGGGCTCAGGGTCACGCCAAACAGCGGATAGAGCACCCCGGCCGCGACCGGCACGCCGAGCGAATTGTAAATAAAGGCGAAAAACAGATTTTGGCGAATATTTCGCATGGTCGCCCGGCTGAGCGCGCGGGCGCGCACGATGCCATCTAAATCACCCCTGACAAGAGTGACGCCGGCGCTTTTGATGGCGATGTCGGTGCCGGTACCCATGGCGATACCGATATCCGCCTCGGCCAACGCCGGCGCGTCGTTGATACCGTCGCCGGCCATGGCCACCACCCGGCCCGATGCCTTGAGCCGGCGCACCACGGCGCCCTTTTCGTCAGGCAAGACATCGGCAATGACCTCGTCAATGCCTAAGCGTTCCGCCACCGCGTTGGCCGTCCCGGCGCTGTCGCCGGTCAACATCACAACGTGCAGGCCCTCGGCAACGATGGCCCGCAACGCGTCAGCCGTGGTCGGCTTGATCGGGTCGATCACGGCGACGCGGCCGGCATAACGACCGTCGACCGCGATCCCCATGACCGTCGCATCGGCCGCGAACACCGCCCCGCGATCGCGTGCCGGTAATTCAATGCCTTGATCGGCCAATAATTTGGCGTTGCCGAATGCGACGTCGTGGCCGTCGACCCGGCCAAGGACGCCTTTGCCGGTAACCGATTGGAAATCCGCCGGCTCGTTCAAGCTCAAACCTTCCGCCCGGGCCGCCGCGACGATTGCCGAGGCCAGGGGATGCTCGCTGGCCCGCTCCAAACTGGCGACCCAACCCAGCAATGCGGCCCGATCAAATCCGGCTTCGGCTTCGATGTCGGCGAGTTCGGGACGACCCATGGTCAGGGTGCCCGTTTTGTCGACGACCAGCGTATCGACTTTTTCAAAGCGTTCGAGAGATTCCGCGTCCTTGATCAGGACCCCGGCACGGGCGCCCCGGCCGGTTCCGACCATGATCGAAACCGGCGTGGCCAGGCCTAAGGCACAAGGGCAAGCAATGATCAGCACCGAGACCGCCGCAACCAAGCCATAGGCGAGCGGCGGCGCCGGCCCGACCACGGCCCACACCGCAAAGGCCAGAACCGCAACGGCGACCACCGCCGGTACGAAGATACCGGCCACTCTGTCGGCAACACGCTGAATGGGCGCCCGACTGCGCTGGGCCTCTGCGACCATTTGCACGATCTGCGCCAGCATGGTGTCGACACCGATCTGCTGCGCCCGCATGACAAATCCACCGGCGCCGTTCACGGTGCCGCCGATGACCTTGGCGTCGACCGCTTTCTCGACCGGGATCGGTTCGCCGGTAATCATCGATTCGTCGACCGTGCCGCTGCCATCGAGGATGATGCCGTCGACGGGAACCGTGTCGCCGGGCCGGACCCGCAGGCGGTCGCCGACGACAATGCCTTCCAACGAGACAACATCGTCGTCACCGCCGTCGACCAGGCGTCGCGCGGTCTTCGGGGTCAGGTCAAGCAGCGCCCGCAAGGCGCCGCCGGTCTTCTCGCGCGCCCGAAGTTCCAGAACCTGGCCCAGCAGAATCAAGGTAATGATGACCGCCGCCGCCTCGAAATAGACGTCGACCCGACCGTGATCGTCGCGAAATCCGGCGGGAAACAAATCCGGCAAGGCGACGGCCAACAGGCTGTAGCCGAAGGCGGCACCGGTGCCGATGGCAATCAAGGTGAACATATTGAGCTTCAAGGTCCGAAGCGAGGTCCAGCCGCGCTGGAAAAACGGCCAGCCCGCCCAGATCACGACCGGCGTGGCCAGAAGACACTGGACCCAGACGGCCCAGCGGCCCGCCAGCAGCTCAGCCAGGCCGGGCAGCATTTCGCCCATTGCCAACCCGAACACCGGCACCGTCAACGCCAGAGCGGTCCAAAACCGCCGCGTCATCTCGATTAGCTCGACGTTCGGACCCTCGTCGACGGTGACCATGGCCGGCTCCAACGCCATACCGCATTCCGGGCATGCACCGGGCTCAGGGCTCCAAACCCCCGGGCACATGGAACAGACGCAGCCGCCGTGCCTGCCTGGCGGCGCCGGACTTGGCGCCATCGGCATCGTCGGGCCGGCAGCAAGAAAGTGTTCTGCATCATTAGCGAATTTTTGCGCGCAGCCGTCACCGCAAAACCGATAGGTAACGCCCTTGTAATCAACGGCCGGCTTGGCCGATGCCAGCGGCACCGTCATGCCGCAAACGGGATCGGTCGCGGTCGCGTCCATTCGTTCCTGTGGTTCAGTCATGGTTCGAATCCGGCAAGGTTCGGCTAAATTGCCAAAGCAATCCAGATGTAGTGCTTCCTGTTACGGGAAGGTCAAGGGTCGCGCCATACCTGGACGCAGAAAGATCCGTCTGCAATAACAGCCGGCCGCAAGCTCAAGGAAACACGTGGACACATCACTTTTCGTTTTGGCATCGACCGCTTTTCTGGCGGCAACGATACTGCCGGTTTCGTCGGAAGTGGTCTTGGCTGTGATTGTTGCCGCGGCACCCGAGGCGTTGTGGACGCCTATTCTTGTGGCGACGGCCGGCAACACCGCCGGGGCCGCAGTGAATTGGGCGCTTGGCCGGTTTTTCCTCCACTATCGGGAGCGCCGGTGGTTTCCCGTAAGCGAGCACCAGCTGGATCGCGCCAGCCGGTGGTTTCAACGCTACGGGGTCTGGTCCTTGCTGTTCGCCTGGCTACCGGTGGTCGGCGATCCACTCACCTTGGTCGCCGGCCTGTTGCGGGTGCGGTTTTGGATTTTTTTGCCGCTGGTCGCGGTCGGCAAAGGCGCACGCTATGTGGTGCTCGCTTGGACAGTGCTGGCGGGTATCGGTTGAGATCAGGAAGCCGTGGTAATTTCAATCATTATGTTGTCAGGGTCGCGCATATAGACAGAACCGGCGGATGCAGAACCGTGAACGGAGTGCTGAATGCCTTGGGCTTCGAGTGCCGCGACAATCGCCTGATACTTGTCAGGCGGCGCCTTGATGGCGACATGATGCATGGCGCCGACGCCACGGACGACGGCATCCGAGCCGTGATTGGGAAAATCAAAGAACGCCAGCAGATTGCCGCCGCCCATGTCGATGAAGATATGGGTCGACGTTGGATCGTCTCGGTTTTCGACTACCTTGACCAAGCGCATCTGCAGCACTTCGGTGTAGAATCGAATGGTCGCATCGAGGTCCGATGCGATCAAGGCCAGATGATGCACGCCGGCCGTCGCGACGGTGGTGCCGGCGGGCGTTGCGTCATTGATGTAGCGTTCGCGATAATGCGCGCGGCGCTGTTCTGGAGTGATGGGATCGGGCATGGTCGCGCTCCTTCCTTTCGGTCTCGCAGGGCGCCATAATCCCACGATACCGGGCCGGCGTCGACCGCCCCCAAATTCGGAAAGACTTGGGTTCATGCCGCAAATTACGCTTGACCAACGCGATACCGTGCTCGTCGCAACCATTGCCAACCCGCCGCAGGGCTTCATGGACGACGACACGGTTTCAGAGCTTGCGGCCCTATTGGACCGGGTCGAGCAAGACCAGGCGATCCGCGCCGTCGTCTTCACCGGCGGCCTGCCGGGCGTATTCATCCGACACTACGACGTCGACGTGCTCGAGGCGCGCGGCCGGGCGATGCAGGCCAAAGGACTTACTTTCGATCCGTCCCGTCCGGTTCCGGAATCGCTTTATTTGACCTGTTTGCGGCGGATTGAAACCATGCCGAAGGCTTTCATCGCCGCCATCAACGGCATCGCCATGGGCGGCGGATTCGAGCTTGCGCTTGCGTGCGACCTGCGACTGGCGGCAGCCGGCACTTACTGGCTCGGCCTGCCGGAGATCAACATTGGCCTGTTGCCCGGTGCCGGCGGCACCCAACGTCTGGCGCGCCTCATCGGCGAAGGCCGGGCGCTGGACCTCATCATGCGCGGGCGTACGGTGCAGCCGGCCGAAGCCGAACGCCTTGGCATCGTCGCCGAGTGCGTCGACGGCGACTTGGCCGCGGCGGCCTTCAGTGCCGCCCAGGAATTCGGTGCCAAGCCGCCCCTGGCGCTGGCCCATATCAAGCGATTGGTTCGCGGTACGTTGTCGCGCCCGCTTGACGACGGCCTGGCCGACGAGCGGACCTTGTTTTGCGATCTCATGGTCAGCCAGGAATCGATCGATCGCATGGCGGCAATGAACGCCGGAACGCGCGACATTCGAGACCGCGATGGCGGCTGAACGCCATGCCCCGGGTAGCCAATCGGCGCCGCCACCCCCAAACACACGAGGAGAATTGCGATGAAAACCGGTGCCTTCATGTTCATGACGGACTATTCGATCAGCCCGACCGTACTGGCGACGGCGCTTGAAGAACGCGGTTTTGAATCGGTATGGCTGCCCGAGCATTCTCATATACCGTTGTCCCGGCGCTCGCCTTGGCCCGGCGGCGGCGATTTGCCGAAAATGTACTACGACACCCTGGATCCGTTCGTTAGCTTGGCGGCGATGGCGGCGGTGACCAAGACCCTGAAACTTGCGACCGGCATATGCCTGGTGGTACAGCGCGATCCTATTCATCTTGCCAAGGAAACCGCGAGCGTCGACCGGATATCCGACGGCCGCTTTCTGTTTGGTGTCGGCGGTGGCTGGAACGCCGAGGAAATGCAGGACCACGGTACCGACTTTAAGACCCGCTTCGACCTGATGCGGGAGCGAATCGAGGCCATCAAGACGATTTGGACCGAAAACAAGCCCGAATACCATGGCGACTTCGTCGACTTCGAGCCGATGATGGCATGGCCCAAGCCGGTCCAGGATCCGCATCCGCCGATCATTGTCGGCGGCGGTTTTCCCCATGGTGCCCGGCGCGCCATCGCCTACGGCCAAGGCTGGTTGCCGATCGGCGCCCGTTTCGACGTGACCGCAACGCTGCCGCGGTTTCGGCAGATGGCGGCGGAAGCAGGACGTGACCCCGACGAGATAGAGGTTTCGGTTTTCGGCGCCCGCACGAAGCCGGACGCGATTGCCGCCTATCGCGACGCCGGCGTCAGCCGCATCGTCTTCGATTTGCCGTCCGAACCGGCGGACAAAGTGCTGCCGATGCTCGATGATTATGCCAAGCTGGCGGGTTTGTGATCACGATCCTATGTTTCGCGTAAGGCATGGCATAGCTTTGTAGAGGCGCAACAGCACTCGCGACTAAACAACGAAACGGACTGTTAAGTCCAAAACGATTCGCTTTTACTCTCCAGTTGTTCACGCCACCGCGACGGGCCGCGATCGGTAAGTGATTGCCGGTCGCCTTCGAACGGAAATTTTCGCACATGCCCTTTGCATAGCAAGCGCAAGCTTGCCATGGCGGCCTGACCATCGGCTTGAATAATAACGACAAATTTGACTCACTAATAATATATAGAACGACTTGCATATTATCACGATATCTTGAGTAGAGCTGATAAATTGGGGCTTGGACGCCCGCCATAGAACTGCGCATGATTTCCTTAGTCATAGGCATCGATTCCGTACGCTGCCAGCCGCGGTATCCCGGGACCTCCGGATCCGAACAGGGGCGCTCGGATTGATTAGAGGAGATCTGAAATGAAGCACTTGTTATTCAGCACGACTGCAATGGTAACGGCAGGCGTCTTGATGTCCGGTTCGGCATATGCCGCGGACAAAGTCAAAATGGGCGTTGGCGGTTATATGAACGCCTTTTTCGTTGTTGCCGATCAGGACGATAGTACCGGCGAACCCGGCGCCAACCGCCGCGACCATGGTCTGTCGCGCGAAGGTGAAATCATCTTCAACGGCAAGACCACTTTCGACAACGGATTGCAAGTCGGCGTGCAGGTTCAGTTGGAGGCGGAAACCTGCAACGACCAGATCGACGAATCCTTCATGTGGTTTTCCGGCAGCTTCGGCCGCATCAATATCGGCTCGGAAAACGCCGCACCTTATTTAATGCAATATGCCTCACCGACCCCATCACACTGGGCGCACGGGCTCAACTCACCGAACTACATGCATGTCAGTGTCGGGGCCCACGCGTCGGGCCGGTTCCCGACAACGCGGCAATTGTTGGCTTCGGACGCCGAGAAGTTCACCTACTTCACACCGCGTTTGGCAGGCTTCCAGTTCGGTGTTTCCTACACCCCGGATCGCTGTGAAGAAGCCATTGCCGGCAGCGTGCCGATTGCCTGCGGCGGCTCCTATGCCGGGCTGCCGTCCGACACCAACGACCTCGGCGAAATATACGAGGCCGGTGTCAACTATATCGGCAATTTCAGCGATGTGGCCGTACGGCTTTCCGCCGGCTACGGCACCGGCGAGGACGAAGTCGGTGGCGCCGGCCGGGACGATCCGGACGAATATTCTTTCGGCGGCCAAGTAGAATTCGCCGGTTTCACCGTCGGCGGCGCCTACAAAAAGCGGAAGAATGTCGAAGGCGCGGACGGCATCGACCGCACGGATGCCAATGTCGGCCTGCGTTATGCCACCGGGCCTTGGGGGGTCGGCATCCAATACGCTTATGTCGACGCCGATTCCGGAACCGGATCCGACGAAATGGATGGCTACGAAGTGGGCGGATCCTACGCGCTCGGCCCGGGCGTGGTGTTGTCGGCCGGTGTTCAATATTTCGACTTCCAAGACGATGCCAACAACCCGGCTAACGAAAACGAAGCAGTCATTGGCTTCGTCGGGACCCACATCGCGTTCTGACGTCAATTGATAATACTGGCACCCCGGATAGGGCCAACCTCGTTGAGGTCCTATCCGGGAGGCTATCAGTCACTTTCTGCCACGCCACCAATCCTTGCAGACGCCGTACAATTATCAAAATATTAGGGATAATCGTGCATACCGCCTCAATCGTGGCTACGAGTTCGCCGGTCACGTGCCGCGTGATTTCAATTGTCCGGCGGGTTCGCTTAGCCAATACGCTTGGCTGGGAGATTGGGGATGGGCGTACAACTCAAAAGTCTGGTTTGGAAACTGGTTATTCCGGTTCCGTTGATTTTGGCGGTGCTAATTGCGGCCGCGTGGTATGTCATTCCAGATTTGATTGCATCAAATACGCGGCAGGCCGCTGTCGCCGCGGCGGTCGAAACGGTTGCGCAGTTCAAAACGTTGCGGGGCTACTACACCAAGAACATTATCGCCAAGGTCAAGGCCAATGGCACCGTCAAGCCGGCAATACAGCACGCCGGCGTTGCCGATCGTGTGCCGTTGCCGGCAACGTTGATCCATGACCTCAGCAAATTGCTCGAAAAACAAAACACCAGCATTCGTCTCTACAGTGCCTATCCTTTTCCAAATCGGAAATCACGGCAACTGGACGCGTTTCAAACCGAAGCGTGGGCGCACTTAACGGAAAATCCGGATGCGGTGTTCACCCGGCAAGCGACGGTTGGCGAGAATACCGTCGTTCGCGTCGCCATCGCCGACACCATGTCCGCCAAGGGTTGCGTCGGTTGCCACAATGCCCATCCGGATACGCCTAAGAACGACTGGCAACTGGGCGACGTACGCGGCGTGCTGGAAGTCGACGCCGTGATCAACGACCAGTTGGCCGCCGGCAGCGCCGTGGCCAACAGGATCGTTGTCGCCGCGAGCCTGGCCGCGCTCCTTGTGTTGGCGATTTCTCTATACCTGGCGCGGCACGTCATCGGTCCCGTGACCCGCATGAGCCACCTCATGAATCGCCTCGCCGCGGGCGAGAAAGAATTCGATATTGCCGATACCGCGCGCGGCGACGAACTGGGCACCATGGCGCGGTCAGTCGAGGTGTTCCGACAAAGCGCACTGGAAATGGAGCAGATGCGGGCCCAGCAGGCCGAGCAGGAGCGGGCCGACGCCGAGCGCCAGGAAGCGCATCGAAAGCAAGCCGCTGCCGAAAAGGCGCAGGCACTCAACAGCTTAGCTGACAATTTCGATCGCTCCGTCAACGCCGCTGTCGACCACGTTGCCGCCGCCGCCAATCAAATGCAGCAATCGGCGCAGCAGATGACCGGCACCATCGATCAATCCACGACGCAGAGCGCCACGGTCGCCGCCGCAGCGGAGGAGGCCAGCGCCAACGTGCAAACCGTCGCCGCGGCCGCCGAAGAACTGTCAAGCTCGATCAACGAGGTGTCACGCCAGGTCAGCGAATGCGCGACCATCGCGCAACGCGCCGCCGCTGAGGCCGGTGAAACCGAAACGCAGATTACGACATTGTCCGACGCCGCCAACCGGATCGGCGACGTTATCAAACTGATCAATGACGTCGCCAGCCAAACCAATTTGTTGGCGCTCAACGCAACCATCGAAGCAGCCAGGGCCGGCGAGGCCGGCAAGGGATTTGCCGTCGTTGCCGGCGAGGTCAAAACCTTGGCCAGTCAAACGGCAAAAGCCACGGACGAAATCGGCGCGCAAATCTCCGGTATCCAGTCCGCGGCCGGCGGCTTCGTCGAAGCCATGCAGCGCGTCGCCGGAACCATCGATACCATCAATGAAATCGCCGCATCAATCGCCGCCGCCGTGGAACAACAAAATGCGGCAACAGGCGAAATCAGCCGCAACGTTCACGAGGCATCAACGGCAACGCGTCAGGTTTCGGAGAACATCGCCAGCGTGTCCCACGGCGCACAGGATTCCAGCGTTACCGCCGCATCCGTCGCCGAAGCGGCACAAGAAATGGTGTCTCAATCCGAAACCCTGCATGTCGCCGTTGCCGACTTCATTAAGGACATCCGGGTCGCATAACTTCCAGTCGATCGGACACTTGTCGATATCGGCTTAGATCAAAGTGATAGAGCAACTTGTCTGCGATCGAATAAACGCAGGTTGCTCTACGCTTCTTGGAATCGATATCCGATCCCGTAGAGGGTTTCGATGGCGCTGAAGTCGGTATCGATGGCTTTGAATTTCTTGCGCAGCCGTTTGATGTGGCTGTCGATCGTACGGTCATCGACATAGACGTTGTCGTCGTAGGCGGCGTCCATCAACTGGTCGCGGTTCTTGACGTGGCCGGGCCGCTGCGCCAGCGATTGCAGGATCAGAAATTCAGTGACCGTCAGGGTTACCGGCCGACCTTTCCAGGCGCAAACATGGCGGCTCGGATCCAGGCTCAGATGCCCGCGTTCCATCACCACGCCGGGCTCTTCTGCGGCGCCACTCGACAAGGCCTCGGCCCGGCGCAAAACGGCACGGATGCGTTCGATCAAGAGGCGCTGTGAAAACGGCTTTCGTATATAGTCATCGGCACCGAGCTTGAGGCCCAGGACTTCGTCGATCTCGTCATCCTTGGATGTCAGAAAGATCACCGGTACGGAAGAATTGCGCCGCAAACGGCTCAAGGTTTCCATGCCGTCCATGCGCGGCATCTTGATGTCCAGGACAACAAGGTCGGCGGCTTGGCGCGCCAAGCCGCGCAGGGCCTCAGCGCCATCGGTGAAACTGCGCACGCGAAAGCCCTCGGCTTCGAGCGCGATTGCCACCGACGTCAGGATATTGCGGTCGTCGTCGACCAAGGCGATTGTTGCCGGCACGATTGATCCCCTTCGCTAAACCCGAGTTACGCCCTATTGAGGTGCGGCGGAGTCGACATTGCCAAAACGCCATGACCCAAATAAGGCAGCGGCGCGGCCGGAATGCGGCGTCGGCCTCAACCAAATATTCATAGCCGCGCAATTGGTCTATTCGATACCACCTCAAAGCGAAAACTGTTGGCCACGGCTGAAGCGAGGACGCCGACTAGAAATCCGCCCATTAAGCCCGCCGGCCCCCAGTCCAACACAAAGGCAAAATAGGCCCCTATTGGAATGGACAGCCCCCAAAAACACGCCACTTGCACAAATGTCGGGAGCCAAATGTCGCCTAAGCCCCGCAAGGCTTGCACGGCGACAACCTGTACGCCGTCGAAAGGCAGAAAAAGCCCGACCACGACCAGAGCGGCGGCCGCCAGGCCGACGACTGCCGGATCCGGGCTATAGATCGACGCCAACCCAGACGGCCAGGCAACAATCACGCCGCCGAGCCCGCTCATAACCAGAACCACTAGAATCAACCCAACCCGTCCAGCCTTGCGAATGCCGTCCTGATCTTGCCGCCCGACGGCATTGCCGACGCGGACGCCGCAGGCAGTCGCCACACCGATCGCCGACATGAACATCAGGGCAAGCAGGTTTATCGCTACTTGATAACCGGCCAACGCCTGCGTTCCGAGATACCCCGCCAACATCGACATGGTGACAAAGGCCGATGTCTCCAAGCCGTGGGCCAGGGCCAAGGGATAACCAATAGCACGCAATTTACCGCCGACGGGATGGCGCCATTCGAAGGCACCCCGGACCGCGTAGCGTTTGGCACCGGGCATCAAATAGACGTAGCCGATAAAGCCAATTAGGCCGATCCAGCGGGCTGCGGATGTTGCCAGCATGGCGCCTTCTGCACCAAGGGCGGGTATCGGCCCCCAGCCTGGTATCATGACCAAGTTCAATGCGAAATTGGCCACATTGACGATCAGCATGATAATCATGCCGGGCACGGGCCGGCCGATTGCTTCGAGAAAGAAGGTCGTGGTAACGCCGAACATGACCGCTGGCATGCCCCAGCCGAAGGCCCGCATCACCGCACCGGCGCCTTTCGCCAACCCGGGATCCTGACCGATGGCCACCAGGAACGCTTCGCCGAATTGGCAGAGCGCCATGGCCAAGATGCTGATCACCAGGGCATGGACCATGGAGACGCGCCAGATTCTGCCACACGCAGGGTAATCGCCGGCGCCATCGGCCTGGGCAGTTAAGATCGACGTGCCGAGCAGCATCCCAAGCCCTAGCAACATAATAAAGATGGTTGGCGCCATGCCGAGGCCAAGATGAGCCAGCCCGGAAGCTTCGTAGCGCCCTGTCATGATGGTATCGACGGACGCCAAAACGAGTACGCCGGAGCGAGCGATAATGACCGGCACCGCAAGACTTACGGTTCGCCGAAAATGCTCCCACATGGTCGATGCGGCAGGCCGGGGGGCTATTGCCGGCCCCGCCGTTGCCTGTTCCACGGATGTTTCCATGGCGCGGACCCTACACGGTTCCCGTGAGGAAGAAAATCGTGCGACCATGGTCGCCGGTTCAGCCAGCACAACGACAACAGCCAGCCATGACCAAAGATGCAATCAACAATGCCCGGCTCGCGCGCCACGTCATGCGCGCCGGTACCACCGCAGCGCTCGCCAGCCTGGATGCACGCGATGGTTGGCCTTCCGCGTCGCTGGTCCTGGTTGCCTTGGCGCCTCGAGGCCAGCCGATTTTGCTGCTGTCTGACCTGGCCCGCCACAGCGCCAATGTGGCCCGCTCCGACAACGTCGGATTGTTGTTCGACGGAACGGCGGGATATTCGGAAGCGCTAACCGGGCCGCGCGTATCGCTCAAAGGCACACTTGAACGAAGCCTGGAGCCGGCCGATCGTGCCCGGTATCTGGCCCGTCACCAAAGTGCTGAAACCTATGCCGATTTCACCGACTTCGCCTTTTACCGCATGACCGTATTGGAAGCGCATCTGGTCGCCGGCTTTGGCCGCATCGTGACCATCCCGGCAGAGGCCCTGTTGGCCGCCGCCGACGCTGCTGGCCGGATCGCCGCAATGGAGCCGCAACTGCTCGCCGACTGCAACGGCCGCTATGGTAAGGCAATTCAGCAGACGGCAACGGGACTGGAAGGCGAAGCGCCGTGGCGGGTGACCGGCGCCGACGTCGACGGCGCCGATCTCGCCGGCAACAGCCATTATTTGCGGATAAGTTTTGAAACGGCTGTCGACAACGCCGACGCTTGGTGTGATGCTATGGCAAGCTACGTCAGCAACCTCTCGAACTAATCGACGCTATGTCAATGTTGCCAATTTCATCGGGTGCGTATCATTCCGAGCCATGCGGTATTGACTCGATCAAACATGGTAAAAAAACTTTAACGATTACGATGATATCGATTACAACAGCGTCATAAGATTCGGCCGTAAAGGCTGTTCGGTGTGACGCGCATTTGCCGCAGATCGCCATTGTTCGCGACAGGCAGTACATCAAGAGGCACGACCTTGCAGCAAATCGGATCCCTCATCAGCGACAACGGATTGGACCAACACGGGCTCGATCACGTCGCGACCGCGCATTGGAACTTGATCTCACCGGCTTTGTACGAGGCCGCCGTCGCCAGGGGCGAGGGTGCAATCGCCGACGGCGGTGCCTTCGTCGTGCAAACCGGCGTCCATACCGGCCGGGCGCCGAACGACAAGTTTATCGTTCGCGAAGCTGAATCCGAAAATGCCATCGACTGGGGCGCGGTCAACCGCCCGATTAAGCCTGCCCAATTCAACGGATTGCGCGAACGTATGCGCGAGCATTTGAAGGGCAAGGAAGTGTTCGTGCAGGATTGCTGGGCCGGAGCCGATCCGACCTACCGGCTGGGTGTCCGGGTAATTACCGAATCCGCCTGGCACAATTTGTTCGCGCGCAACATGTTCCTGCAACCGACCGCGGACGAACTTCGACGCTTCGCGCCGGAGTTCACGGTCATGCACGCGCCAAGTATGTCCGCCGATCCGGCGGTCGACGGCACCAACTCCGATGTCTTCATCGTCGTCAGCTTCGCCGAGCGCACGATCTTGATCGGCGGCAGCATTTATGCCGGCGAGATCAAGAAATCGGTGTTCTCGATCATGAATTACTTGTTGCCGGATCGCGACGTGATGCCGATGCATTGTTCGGTCAATGTCGGCATGAACGGCGAATCAGCGGTGTTTTTCGGCCTCAGCGGCACCGGCAAAACGACCTTGTCCGCCGACAGTTCGCGCATACTGATCGGCGATGACGAGCATGGCTGGTCGGAAGACGGCCTGTTCAACTTCGAAGGCGGCTGCTACGCCAAGGTCATTAATTTGTCGGCCGAGGCGGAACCGGAAATCTACGCGACGACGCGGCAATTCGGCACGGTGCTGGAAAACGTCGTCATGGATCCGGTCACACGCAGGCTCGACTTGGACGACAATTCCCTGACCGAGAACACCCGCGCTTCCTACCCGATCGAATTCATTCCCAACTTCTCCGAAACCGGCTGCGCCGGCCACCCGCGCAACGTCATCATGCTAACCGCCGACGCCTTTGGCGTGTTGCCGCCGATCGCCCGGCTGACGCCGGAACAGGCGATGTATCATTTCCTGTCAGGCTACACGGCGAAAGTCGCCGGCACGGAAAAAGGCTTGAGCAAGGAACCGCAGGCGACTTTTTCCACCTGCTTCGGCGCGCCGTTCATGCCGCGCCACCCGTCGGTCTATGCCCGCCTTTTGGGCGAAAAAATCGCCCGACACAACGCCAACTGCTGGCTGGTCAATACCGGCTGGACCGGTGGCACCTACGGCGTCGGTCAGCGCATGCCTATCGCCTACACCCGCGCCCTGGTCAACGCTGCCCTGGATGGGCAACTGGCAGAGATCGGCACCGCGCGCGACAGCAATTTCGGCCTCGACGTGCCGAGCGCCTGCCCGGGCGTTCCGGACGACGTACTGACGCCGCGCAGCACCTGGTCCGACAAAGCCGCCTACGATGACAAGGCGACGGAACTGGTCGGCCGCTTCCAAGACAACTTCGTGCAGTTCGAAAGCTACGTCGACGAAGAAATCCGGAAGGCGGCACCCGAAGCCGCCTAAACAAAATTTCGGTTTAGAATCAGAAGGGCCGGCGCCCCGTGGGACGCCGGCCCTTTTTCGTATCCAAGAACCGCTGAGCGGTTAGCCGTCGTAGCGGCCGACGATCGAGACGCTGGAGACGTTCTGGTGCGGGAAGCCGCCCAGATTGTGGGTCATGCCGTGGACCGGATTGTCGAGCTGGCGCGGACCGGCCCGGCCGAGAATCTGGGCGTACATTTCATAGAGCATGCGCAGGCCCGAGGCGCCGATCGGATGGCCGAAGCACTTCAGGCCGCCGTCGATCTGGCAAGGAATTTGGCCGTCGGCGTTGTAGAAACCGTCCAACACGTCCTTCCAGGCTTCGCCTTCGTTGGAAAGATAGAGATCTTCCATGGTGACCAGCTCGGTGATCGAGAAGCAGTCATGGCATTCGAACATGCTGATCTCTTCACGCGGCTTGCTGATGCCGGCTTCCTTGTAGGCCCGTTCCGAGGCCTTGCGGGTGGTCATGAAATAGCTGCCATCCCAGG
>Ga0315336_1004073_pt1 | contig 18061 bp, 18 predicted proteins | sample ASW5metaG_FD_204512 | JGI IMG/M metagenome (GOLD analysis project Ga0315336, IMG submission 204512) | Ammonia-oxidizing marine archaeal communities from Monterey Bay, California, United States - ASW #5 | ecosystem: Environmental > Aquatic > Marine > Intertidal zone | place: USA: California... | reverse complement strand
GTCGCCCATTCATTGTGTAGGGGAAAACTGGGGACAGCCACCTCTTTTTCGTTGATGCCTAGGGAAGTACGTTCAATCGCTCGAGGATATGGAGCAGCTTCACTTTCCCTTTGATAAAGTTGCTCTCCATCGCGTCCAATCGACCGGTCACTTCATCTTCATAGGTCAGCGGTTCCGGAAGCTTACACGATGCCACGTTTTTGAGAATAGTCTTGTCCGAGTGTAAGCCCAGTTTGGATTCACAAGGACCACAGAAATAGTAGCCGAACAATTCGACCATGTCCCCGCGAGCGTCACATTGACAACAGGTTGTACTGTTCATCGGTAAATCATCCTACTATACAATAGTCAAGAGCCAATGATATCACGACCAATCCGTCACTACATGTAGGGGGCTGTCCCTAGCTACTCGAGGAAGGATCTTTCCCTGTGAGTTCGGCAAAGAAGCTCCGGATCCGTTTCGCATTCGCACCGGCGTCGACAAGCCCGTCGCGCGATTTGGATCGCATGTCGACCTGGGCTTTTCCGTTTTGATCGGAAACGCGGAAAACGAAATCATCAACAAAGCGAAAGAAAAAGGTAGACGTCTCCCCTTCTATCGTCCATTTTTCGGCATCGCTTTTAGTAATCTCCCAATCGGATCGTGCTTCGGCGAGCTCCACAATCCGCCGAAAGACTTGTTGAGGTGTTTCATCCAAAAACTGCGAACGAACATATGGGTAGGCTCTGCGAATGATCGGCCCGAAACGCTCCGGAAAGGACATGTCACGTCCAGAATTGGCCCGAGTTTCCAACGCGGCCAGAAATTCTGGTGGGTTTTCGACATCGGTCGTGACGTCGTTAATGCGCGGATAACGTAAATCGCTAACAGCAATTGAAACGCCGACCGCTAGAGGTAACAGCGCAATCGCGATAGGTAAACATACATTTTGAAGCTCACCAGAGAAGGACCCCATAAGGATGTTAATGGAGACCCCCAAACCAAATAGGGCTCCCAACGCGAACAAACCGAGTCCATACATTGCGGGGAGTACCCTGGCTGTACTTAGACCAACGCCGGCCAAGACCAACAACAGCGGAACAACTACGAGGAACCACATAGCGATGCCTTTCCAGTTCAATTTCGACCAACGATTGATTGAGGGCGCCAACCGCACTCACAAATTTTCTTTGGCGAGGCGTTCGAGGTATTTGGCTTCTTCTTGCACAAGGAAGATTTTGTATTCGTCGCGATTGATGAAGGGATTTTTTTGGGCGCCATTTTTGAGGGCTCTGCGTTTTCCATCCATTCGATACATCGAGGGGTGTTGTGCGAGGAAGACGTCGGGATGGATTTTTTTCAGGCGCGCGAAGGTGGTGGCGTAGTCTTCGGCGATGGAGGGGTGGCGTTCGTTGTTGAGCAGGTTGACGCCGCCGTTCACGCTGGTGCCTCCAATGAATATCACGTCGTACGATTTACCGCCTTCGGATACGGTCGTAGTCCAGCTGGTGCACCCTTTTGAATGACCGGGAGTGTGATGAGCAGTCAAAGTCGTATCACCCAGAGTAAGGGTATCCCCGTGTTTGATCGTTCGGTCGACTTTTGCAGGCGTCCATCCATCTCCGCCCAGTGCTGAAGTATCGATGCCCGACGTGATAGAGGCAGCGTCTTCGCCGAGCGCCACTATTTTTGCACCGGTTAACTTCTTCATGGCCGCGTGGCCTTCGACGTGGTCCCAATGGGCGTGGCTGGAGATGATGTATTTGATGTCGGTTATGGCATGTCCCAGCTTCTCGACATTTTCCTGGATCATCGGCGTCATCAGAGTGGTCCCCGTATCGAGCAGGATGAGTCCTTCACTGGTCACGATGATGTGGGAAGAGATCTGATTCGTGCCCACGTAATCAATGTTCCCGATAACGCGAAACGGTTCGACGGGCTGGCTCCACCGTACGCGGAGCGCGTCAGTGATTGATTGGGCCGTGCAGACGGTGGCTGACATAAAAAGCAATAACGCAAGGGAAGTAGACTTCATGAGTCCTCCGAAATAAGCATGTTCGTGAAATCGAAAAATAGTGTCGTCTACTATATCCCAGCGGTGTTGAAAGTTTCTATCTCGAATGGTGAACTTCTAGTCGCGCCCGCGTCGGCTGGCTCGTTGGGCCTAAGGGGCTCCGCCGGTAGCCAGCACTCCTCATTGCTCGGAGTCGATCGTGATTTGGGCCGCTACAGCCATCATACAAATTCGACCCAAGCAGAAAACCTCCCCTTGAATGTCATTGCGAGCGAAGCGCGGCAATCTCGCTCTCGCGATGACTTCGATCATCAAGAACAACGCGTACCGCGTGATGGTGTAGCGAGACATTTTCCTGAGAATAGCCATCACTTCAAGAGTTTGCCGCGCCGGTTCCCTCCCCGCAACGACACGTACGGACCATTTTTGCTTCGTACACTTTGTCCCTACTACTTGAATCACCCTAACGCCTTCGCCCAGTATAGTGGGCTGCCGCGGTGGCGGTAGCAAACGACACGAAGGAGTTTTTATGAAGACGTTTATTGAGGTTGGTGTGTTGGCGTTGGCCGTTTCGTTGACCTTAACGGGTTGCAGTACGACGGACGTGGTTTCGGATGAAGTTAAGCCCATCAAGGCGCTCATCATTACAGGCGGGTGTTGCCACGATTACGACGGCCAGACACAGTTCCTGATTGACGGCATCCAGAAATATGCGAACGTAGAATTCGATGTGGTCAACGAAGGCCGCGGGACGAAACACGTCCATTCCATCTTCACGAAAAAAAATTGGTCGCACGGGTATGACGTCGTTATTCATAATGAATGTTCCGCCGACGTCGGTGATGAAGTAGGCCGCGCCGTAGCTCAGGAACATTTCGAATCCGGCGTGGGCGCCGTGATGATTCATTGTGCTTTTCATACCTTTCGAGTGATGGAAGGCGACGAGTGGCGCGCAGCGTTAGGGGCCACATCGAAACGTCATACCCACCAAAAGCCGATCACCATCACCTTCGATGAACCGAATCATCCCATTTTAACGGGCACTAAAGAATTCGTGACCGGCGATGAGGAGCTGTATATCATCGATCATATCTTCGAGCATTCGATCCCAATCGCTACCGGCCACCAGGGCGAAGATTCCTATCCCCTCATGTTCGCCAATCAATACGGGGACGCTAAGATATTCAGTACGACAGTCGGTCATAACAACTCGACGTTCGAAATTGATGAGTGGATGCACGTTGTTGCAAAGGGGTTGTTGTGGGCCAGCGGCAAAATTAATAAAGATGGAACGGCAATGGCGGGGTATGGTCCGCGGTAGTTTTAGGAGACCTGTAGAAAGTCGACTTGACGCAGGGGTCGGGCGTTCGAGATGCAGAGGATTATGCAAGAACTTCCCTCGTTGTTCTGATCACGTTTTCTGAATCACGTCAAGTATACCGTTGAGGATTTTCACGACAACACTGGTTCGGTCCAAATTCTTATCATTTAAATATTTTCTGATCGAGTCCGTTACCTCGGAGTTTGGTTGGCCGACGTCATTATCGGCTCGAAGGTCCCGTTTGAAATTCTTCAGCCGTTGCCTCTTGGTGTCTTTTTTGTTGGCGTCATCCAATATTTTCAACAATCTCTCTATACGATAGACGCTGTCAAAATCTTGTATCCGCGATTCGACTTCAACGTGGATATCCGTCGCATGACGCTTCCAAGAAATATTATTCCCATTGAAGCGAATTGATTCCAAAGCAGGACGCTCGAATCGATTGACAGTCGAGACCACAACCTCCAGATCCAAATCTGACGGAAAACTTCAATATGCCGTCTATAATCGACTAAGTGGCGCTTGAGACGGTCTGGCCATTGTGCTTCCAAAATTTCGTCTTTTCGCCCTCTTGCGTACATTTCGACTTCCATCCGTGATTGATTCAATGTTTCGTCGCTAAGCGGCACAAAATTACAGCGAATCGAAAATATTTCGGACGGTGAAAACCAACCCGAATTGGCGTGGACACCTTCGACGATTATGGTTTCAATTTTTGAACATGAAGGAATTTCATATTCCGTAATTTGTCTCGAAAAATGATCGTAAGACTTTAATGTCGTGCTACTGTCGGTCAGAAGAGACAAGAATGCAGTTTCTGCTCCATCCAAGTCGTAGGCATTAGGATCCTAGCCCGTGAGGTTTTGGCGGTGGCTCACATCCAACAAATAGCCATCCAAATCAAACAGAACAACATTCTCAGACGGGGAGTAACTGGTCAACTCTTGTGCAAACCAGGACTTCCCCATACATCCAGCGCCTCCGATACCGATAATGAAGGGGAAAAATCCCGAATGCTGCATGTGGGCTTCCAAAATCTGATTGCGTAGAATGTTCCACAATTCCATCTGTTGTGACGCTGTCTTGTTAAACATTTACTCTCCGATTGAATCAAGAATACTCATAATTTCATTTAGCACTTTATTACTACATTCACGATTAACTTGAATGCAGGAATACTTTCACTAGACTACTAGAGTAAATCTTCACGAATCAATGCCCTCGGGTCGACGTTGTTTCGTGGTATTTTGTTCGAATTATTTTTCCGCGATAGCTTTGAAAAACTCCGCCGAAGCTTCATCCGCGGGAAAATGGAGTTCGATTCTTATTTCGTCCAGGGTAACGTCCCGGGCGGTGTCGAAGCGCATGATGGTGCCGATGGTGCCTATCGTCGTATCGCCAACTTGGATCCGCGTGGAGATAACGGGTGTATCCGCGCCTGTGAATTCTTTGGCGTCGGAAACGTCGAGGCCGGCTTCAAGTTTCTTGATAACGTTCAACAGACGATCGTCGTGTCCAGAGCGTGCCCAGTCCGCTTTGAGTCTGCCAAGGATATTCATCCCGACTTCTCGACGATTCTCAACATGGGGCGGTTCGTCAGCCAGAAAAACGTCAATGGCATTGACGCCGATTCGTGCCAGACTGGGCGACGTGCGGGCCGTTGCTTCGTTGAACTGAACAATGTTCCACCACCGGTCAAACACAAACGCCGGGTAGGGTTCGTGTTGTTTTAGTACTTCTTCGATGACTTTCTGGTAGGGGCCCATTTCGTTGTCCGTCAAATCTCTTTCGGGAAACATCACCGGCAGTCCAGCTGCCTTCATCATGTCGTTTTGCTCTCGCGGCGGAACCTTCAGAGTCTCCGATAACTTCAAAATGAGGTCTTTGCCCGGCCTGGAACGACCCGTTTCGATGAAGGAGATATGCCTCGTTGATACCCCCGCATCGACGGCCAGTGCCAGCTGACTCATACCTCGTAGACTGCGCCAATACTTGAGTGAATGGCCGAATGGACTGAGTGATTTCGTTTTCATGATTCCGAGTATGACGTAACGAAAAATCGAAAACAATTACCTTTTCGGGAATTGTGGCTACGCAGCGGGAACGATAGGCTACTTCATGCCAGACAGGAATTTTAGGGAGTAACGACATGAAGACGAACGACAATCAAACCGCTCAACGAATACTGATTTGGGGAATGGCCCTGTTTCTATTGGGGCTTTTAAATGGTGCAGCGATACCGGCATTCACGAACAACCGCATGGGGTTATCCGCTCATTTGGCGGGCGTCCAAAACGGGATGTTCCTCCTCATTGTCGGCAGCATCTGGCATCGAATCGTGTTGCATGATGCATGGTCCAAGGCGACAGCGACTCTGGCAGTCTTTAGCATGTTCGGCATCTGGTTGGCACTGGTCGTATCTGCCATCTGGGGTACGAGCGACGCGACACCTATCGCTGGGGCCGGCTTTGAAGCGTCGCAGGAAAAAGAACTCGCTGTGCGGATAGGCCTCACACTGGCATCCGTCGCGGCCATCATCTCAACAACGTCACTACTCGTCGGACTTTTCAACGGGAAGGGTTCGACGATCAGCAGTACATCAACACAAGGAGAATAAAATGGAAACCGCAACGGATGAAGAAACGACGCAGACTAATCTGGACGTTATCGAAAAAATGGGCAACGGATTCAACGACAAGGATTTGGACGTGATCATGAGCTTGTTCACGGAAGACGCCGTATTTGAAGATCACGCGGGTGACGCACCGACCGGGAATCGCCATGTTGGTCTGGATGCAATCCGCGGCGTTTTTGCCGACATGATCGCAAACTATCCGGGGTACTATTTCAAAGATCACATCCCCGTGGTTTCAGGAGATGTGGGCGCGCTGGAGTACACGATTGTCGTTCCGGGTGAGAATGAAATCCGCGCGAAGTTGTGCGATTTTTTTGAATTTGACGGAGGTCTTGTCACAAGGAAAAGTACTTGGGTCAAGGCCGTGTTGCCCGTTTAATAGACCAAAACTAAAACAACGATACGGCGGCGCCTCTTCAAACGTGGGGCGCTGTACGTTTTTCTTTGTATTTGATAAATGTAACTGTTATAGCTACAATTACATTTATTTGGAGAGACCACCTTTGGCCCGACCAGCACGAAGTACACGATTTCCAGTAGCCATGCACATAATGTGTTTACTGGCGGTCATCCGTCTGCGCGAAGGGCCGATCTATCTCAGCTCCGGCTGGATGTCTCATAGTCTTGATAAGAACCAAGTCGTCCTTCGACAGATTCTCGGCAAACTGTCAAAGGCGGGTTTGGTCGAAACGGCATCGGGCAGTAGAGGCGGCGCCCGACTCGCCCGAGAGGCAAAAAAAATCACGTGCTACGACATTTACCAAGCGGTGGAACACCACGCCCTTTTCGGGGTTCATGAAGGAAATCCTGATTGTGTCGTTTCAGAATTCGTTGGTGGTTTTATGGAAACCTTTTTTGAAGACGCGGAACAACGTTTCGAAAATGAATTGAAAAACGTTCGTCTCTCTGAGGTTGCGGAGAGCTTAAACGAAAAAGCCGTGATGGAAGGATTCGAACCCCCTCCCGTTCACGAACCGGCACCCATTCGAGGAAGTAATTAAACTCATGAGCAATACAAACTCTACATTCGTCACCCGCCACACGGATTTTGTCATCCGTTATCGATGGGCCGTCATCGCTCTCACGGTCTTGGGAATTCTGGCGTTGGGCAGTGGCGCACGCCACTTAAAACCTGAGTCCGACTATCGCATTATGTTTGGGCCAAAGAACCCGCAATTGGTGGCGTTCAACGAGGTCGAAAACGTTTATACCAAATTGGACAGCCTGGACATCGTTGTCCACGACCCCGAAGGCTCAGTTTTTACCGAGAAGACGCTGAAGGCGATTCGGGAACTGACGGATGCGGGCTGGCAGATGCCCCACTCCAGCCGCGTCGATTCTATTGTTAACTACCAACATTCCTGGTCAATTGACGATGATCTGATGGTGGAGGCTCTTGTTCCGGAGGGAATGGAGTCCGACCCGGAAACCATCGAACGAGCGAAGCAGGTCGTGTCGAAGTCGCCCATCTTGTTGGGAAATATCGCGAATTCAGCACTCGACACAACAGTTGTTTCGACAAGGGTTCATCTCGATCCGGACGATCTCGATGCGAATCCTGATGCGGTCGCATATGCACGTGCATTAATCGACGACATACGAATAAAGTACCCGGAGTTACGATTCGAACTCACCGGATCGGCCATGATGTCCAACGCATTTTTCGAAGCGCCGGGTTTGGATAGCAAAACCGTGTTTCCGGCCATGTTCATATTGCTGATCGGGCTGACCGTATTCTTTACCCGTTCCGTTGGCGGTACGATCGCCACGTTATTTGTGATCATTCTTTCAACCGTTGGTGCCATGGGCGCTTCAGGTTTTTTCGGGTACGGAATCAATCCAGTAAACTCAGCGGCACCGGTCGTGGTACTGACGTTGGCCATCGCCGACTCAATTCATGTTCTGTTGAGCATGTTGAAGGAAATGTCGAAGGGCTCGGACAAACTCACCGCGCTGCGTGAAAGTATCCGCATTAACGCACAACCCGTGTTTCTCACAAGCCTGACGACGTCCATCGGTTTCCTCGTGATGAACTTCAGTGATACCCCACCTTTTCATGAGCTCGGCAACATCACCGCCTTTGGCGTTTTGCTGGCCTGGTTCCTTTCCGTCACGTTTTTGCCAGCGTTACTGGCCATACTACCTATACGTTCGTCAGCACGAGGGCATTTTGGTGAAGACGTGATGAATCGAATCGCTGAATTGAACATCAGGAACAGACGGAAACTTCTTTTGGGTGTAGGGGGTTTCGTGATCTTTTTAATCGCCTCTATCTCTCGCATGGAAATCAACGACACCCCTCATCAATTCATCGATGAATCAGTCGATTTTCGAACCGCAACAGATTTCTTTGACGAAAAGCTTGGATTCTATTTTTACGTTATGTCGATGGAATCGGGTACATCCGGCGGAATTAACAATCCCGACTATTTGAAATCTCTTGACGAATTTACAACATGGATGAGAACCCAGCCCGGCGTGAGTTATGTAGGGACATACTCAGACGTCGCCAAGAAACTCAACGTGAATATGCATGGAGACGACCCGGCATATCGGCGCGTTCCTGAGGATCGGGAATTGGCCGCGCAATATCTCTTGTTGTACGAAATGTCCCTCCCTTTCGGATTGGATTTGAACGACCAAATCGACGTGGAGAAAAGTGCGACTCGAGTGATAGTCCGCTTTATCGAAGGTGATTTAGCCAGCATTGTTGAAACGGGCAAACGAGCAGATGAATGGTTGAAAGAAAACGGCGGTACCTTAGTGCCCGGGGAGCCTACTGGGCCTCCTGTGATGTTCGCGCAGATCACAAAAAATAACCTTTCCTCGATGCTGAGTGGGACGGCCCTTGGGTTTGGCTTAATCGCCGTTATATTGATGATTTCGTTACGCAGTCCTGTCGTAGGGTTATTGAGTCTCATCCCGAACATCATTCCCGCGGCGACGGCGATCGGAATCTGGGCCTTGACCGTCCAGGAAGTCGGCTTCGCGATTTCAGTGGTCGCCGGATTGAGTATCGGGATTATCGTGGATGACACCGTACACTTCCTATCAAAATATTCACGTGCTCGACGGGAGTTGCATCTTTCCGCTGAAGAAGCGGTACGTTATGCTTTTGCTACGGTCGGGCAAGCGCTGTTTAGTACATCCCTCATCGTTTCCGGGGGATTCGCGGCGCTTATCCTTAGTACATTTTCCGTGACTGCGACGATGGGTGCGTTGACGGCGCTGACTGTCGTATGCGCGTTGGTGGCCGACTTTTTCCTGCTCCCCGCGTTATTGTTATTTCTGGATCGCAGGGACATGGGAACGCCGGTCGTGGAGAATCAACCATAGGTTATTAAATTGGAACCAATTTTCGAAATTGATACACTTGAAGTCAAAAGAGGAACTCAAAATGAAAACTAAAATCATTACTCTCCTTGTCGCGATTGGTATGGGCGTCGCCGGGACGTCAATTCAGGCACAAACACCCGAAGAAAAGGGCTTGGAAATTGCACGTGAAACCGACGCAAGGGACTTAGGATGGAAGAATAGTTCTACAGTCTTGAAAATGACATTAAGAAATCGAAATGGTCAGACAAGCTCGCGGGAATTGTCCATCAAGACGTTGGAAACCAATGCCGCCGGAATGGGCGACAAGAGTCTCACCGTATTTTCCTCTCCGCGTGACGTGGACGGGACGGCTTTCTTGTCACACACGAAAATCACCGAGCCGGACGACCAATGGCTCTACCTACCTGCACTTAAACGCGTGAAACGCATTTCTTCCTCCAACAAATCCGGTCCTTTCGTCGGTAGCGAATTTGCTTTTGAAGATCTCACATCCCAAGAAGTGGAAAAATACGAGCACAAATACTTGAAAGACGAAACGGTGGACGGTCAACTCTGTTTTGTGACGGAAAGAAAACCGGTGTATAAAAACAGCGGATATACGCGCCAGATTAGCTGGATTGATCAAAAAGAATATCGCGTTTTTAAAATTGAATACTATGATCGAAAAAACTCATTATTGAAGACTCTCGTGTTCAGTGACTACAAACAGTACAAAGATAAATACTGGCGCGCTCAGACAATGGAAATGATAAATCATCAATCCAAGAAAAGCACGACACTTCAATTTTCTGACTACGATTTTGAAACCGCATTACCAGAATCGTCCTTTACGTCAGCCCGATTGAAAAGTATTCGATGAATTCGTTTCGGTTGGTTTTAACGGCTGTGCTTTCGATCGGTTGTGTGCACAGCGCATTTGGGCAATGGGATTTTTCAGGAGAACTGGGCCTCGAATTGCGCATGTTTCCTCAGTCGCCGGCCTATGCCAGCCAAGACGATGATACATTCTCGCCTTCGATTTCCTTTCAACCGGAAATCGTGTACGAATGGAATGACGGTCTCAAACGGATCACGGTGGAGCCCTATGTTCGATGGGACCAACATGATGATCGACGCACTCATTTCGATCTTCGGGAAGCGAGTTACCTACACCTCGCCGATACATGGGACATGACCATTGGCCTGAGCCGAGTGTTCTGGGGCGTGACCGAATCCGTGCATCTGGTGGACGTCATCAATCAAACCGACGGCGTCGAGGATATCGATTCGGAGGACAAACTTGGGCAGCCGATGCTCAATGTCAATTGGCTGAAGGACAGTGGGACTTACAGTATTTTCGTGTTACCCGGATTTCGTGAACGGACGTTTCCCGACGACAATGCCCGTCGGAGCGGACCCTTTGAAATTCTGCAATGGGATCCGGCCTACGAATCGGGAGCCGAAGAACACCACGTCGATTTCGCGGTACGATGGGCTCACACGCTCGGCAATTGGGACCTCGGTCTCTCCCACTTTTATGGGACGAGTCGTGAAGCTCGCCTCATGCCCGTAATGACGCCCGGCGGCCCGAAGTTTCAGCCCTACTACGAGTTAATGCACCAAACGGGTCTTGATGTTCAATATACAAAAGACGCGTGGCTCTGGAAGTTCGAAGCGATTTATCGAAATGGTGAAGATGATTCGTTTATCGCAGCTGTCGGAGGGTTCGAATATTCGTTCTACCAAATCTTCGAGTCGGACAAAGACCTCGGGGTCCTTCTGGAATACCAATTCGACGATCGGGCGGACGACGGGTCGGCACCGTTCACTATCGCCGACAACGACATCTTTGCTGGTGCACGACTCGCCTTCAACAATGAGGCAAGCTCAGCGGTTCTGGCAGGGGTCGTTTTCGATCACGAAGAAAACACCCTTCTCGGTCTCGTGGAAGCCGAACATCGCCTGACAAACAATTGGATGATGCAAATCGAAGCCCGATTCATCACGAACGCGAATGACGACGACCCGGCGTATCTATTCCGACGTGACGATGCGTTGACTCTGCGAATGACCTACGCGTTCTAGTTAAATCTCGCCAATACCTCGTCGTACGCCTTACGCGCGTGGTCATATCCAGCTTTCGCGTCGTCAATTTCCGCTTCACGGATCCGTGGACTTTTCATTTCCCAGCATTTATCGACCGCAGCACGGCACCATTCGACGCTCTCTTTGGAACCACGGACAGGCTCATCACCCACCACCACATAAATGGGATTCGTATGGGCAGCATACGTGATTCGCAGGGCAACCCAACTTGAATCATCGATGCGGCGCTTGAAAGAGACTTCCCGTTCCTTGCCATCAGCAGTAAATTCTTGCTGAGCGACTGCTTCACCGTTAACGACCAGCTCAACAGCTACTTTTCGTGAATCCGGCAACCGCGCTTTCTCGACATGCCAATAGGGCCGTCCTTCGTTCCCGCCTTTTTGGATCCGCTCGCCGGCACGGTCTTGTTCCTTCGGGAGATACGCGGCGACTTTCGCTGAAATTGTGACGGCCCCTCCACTATCCATTTGGTGTTCCGTCTCGTTTTCCACAACGCGAGTATCGTCCACGGCAAAATCGAATATATGAGCCCGCCCGTCAGACACGTAGTTCAATCCGGAACGGATTTCGTCAGCGAACGCGTCGTACCCCAGTTTGTCCGTCAAATGGGTGTAACTTCGTGCCATTCCGATTCGCTCATCGAAAATACACGGGAAATCCGTTTCTCCGCTGATGGCGGAACGGAACCCGGCGTTCAAAGTGTGATACCAGATGTTCAATTCCCACGCCCAGGGCGTATCGCCGGCCGAAATGAAATCGGAAGCGCCGTGCGTGACAGTCACGATGTATTCGTTCGCCCCGATGCCGTCGAACTTCGGCATCACCAAATTAGGAAATTCGTTGGTCTTCTCCATGGGCTCCAGCCCCCATCCCGAATGGGAATACCCGACAACGCCGTTTTGACTTTGGCCCCATTGGAGAACCGGTAGCGTCCAACTGGGCCACTCTTCGATCTTGGTGGTACCAGGATAGTCGTCTTCTTTGAGTCTAAGTAAACAGAGGTGGCCAGCATGACTCGACGGAAAACCGGAAACTTCGACATCGTAGCGCATGAGATTCTCTTCGGTCGACAATTCGTGGAGGTCACCTTCAAAAAACGTTTTTTGATGATACCAGCATGGTCCCCATGACAGGACACAGGCCACGTTGAGGTCTTCGCCCAATGCCTGACGCATCATGGCACTGGGTTTCACTCCGGCGGCAGGACTTTCATAATGGCTGCATCCCCCGGCATGAACGTGGTGGTCGAGGCTGAACCAATTTTTGTCTGCCATGTGAATCCACCGCTTCAATTGAAACCGTTCTGTATGTTGCTTAACGTCCAACGGAACCGTCATCGCCTTGGTTTGAGCCAAATATTCAGGACCGCGAGTATAGGTCACGTCATAGTCACCGGGCGGAAGAAAAACGTGTTCGCCGGTCTGTCTATAAATCTGCGATTGGAAGAAAAAGTCTTCGTACTCGTCGGTTTCGGCCACGCGACGTGCGGGAAGCGGATAGACTCCCCGGAGCGGTTTCGTATCGGTGATACCGGGTTGTTCCCATGGGGCAGCTAGTGCATTATTGTTTCGATAGTCTTCCCTACGTGCAGCGGACAATCGTTCTACATTGTCCCGGATAATAAATGAAGCCATGACCGGCTCACCGTCTACATCCTTCACATCAAGGACGACTTGGGTCGACGGCAAACAGTCAAACAACACGCTAATGGCATTCCTGGATCCTAAATCCTGCGTGCCTTGTCCTATATTAAAACCCAGTTGTGCATCGCGTTTGCCTGTCGCCGTGGTGTAGATCTGCAACACCGCGTACTCGAGCCGTGCGCCCGATAATCGATCCTTTAGCGGTCGGCGATTGTACAGGCTTAAATCCAAAAAGCGGTTGGCCAATTGGCCGGCCGAAATCAGATTTCCCTCTTTCGGGTTGGGTGCGCCAGTGGATCGGTGAACCACTGGATCCGCGTTTGGCGATTCCCATTTCAGTTCGGCATTAGTCCCTGCTTCGTTGTGAACTTTGACGAGAAAACTTTTCCAACCGCTCTGAATCAACACGGCATCCGCTGGCCCACCCAATACTTTCACTCGCGCCTCAGGACTGATGTGCACCATGGCGATACAATAGGGATCGAGAATCTTCTGGACCGTTTCAACCGTGGTTGAATCGGGCGCAGCATCCATCAACGCGCGAATCTTCGTCTTTTCGGAATCGGGCAACTGACTGCCAATGACGTCCAGGGCTTCCATCAGCCGAACCGTCGAAGCGATCAACGGTTGAGGTTCCGCGTCCTCGACTGGATATAACTCCTGCGCAACACCAGTAAAAGACATGATCACCGTCGCGATAAAAACACAAAAGCATGAATTGAACCATGGTCGGTTCATGTCGCCACCCTCCTTCGTTCCCTGGTTATCGAATCAGCGGTGCACTCCGTCCGCTCATTTTGTAATCGTTTAACAACGCAGTCAGGCGTTCCACCACGTGACCGTATTCACGGTACACATTTTTGCTTTCTGCGATGTCACTTTCGAGATCGTACAACTGAACTGGTGGGAAATCCGGGTCAGGAGTGCTCGACAACGTAGCATACCCTCCCGACGCCGAGTCCAACACCAATTTCCATTTTCCCTGTCGAATAGCAAAAGTGCCTCTCATCGAGTGATGGACCGTGGCTTCGCGTATCGGGCCCTTCGTAGTTTCGCCCAGCAGCGCAGGCAACACGTTGTAGCTATCCTCTCCCGCATCGGCCGGAATTTTCGTCCCCACGATTGCCGCACAAGTCGCGAGCAGATCGGTCAGGCAGATAATCTCATCGGAAACGGCTCCTGACTCTATTTTGCCGGGCCATTGTGCAACAAAAGGAACACGGTGTCCTCCCTCATAAATGTCGGCTTTGTATCCGCGATAGAGGTAACTTGGATAATGTCCTTGTTCGATCATTTCCGCGGCGCCAACGTAGTGAGCGGCTCCGTTGTCGGCTGTAAAAATAACGAGGGTGTTGTCGGAAAACCCTTTTCGTTCCAAGGCATTAAGAACACGCCCAACAGTACCGTCTACTTCCATCACGAAGTCGCCGTAGGGGCCTAATTCGTTTCGGCCTTGAAACGGCTTCGACGGAGACACGGGGATGTGGGGTGCTGTAAGTGGCATGTAGACGAAAAACGGTTCGTCTTTCGATTGGGATTCGATGTAGTCAACTGTCCGTCGAGTCAATTCCGGCATGACGTCGATGTCTTCGAAATCCGGTTCAGCTGGTCCGCTAATCGTTTTTCGAAACGTGAAATCCTTTTCAGTTGTGCATTCTCCGACGAAGCGTTCATTTTCAATGTAGATATACGGATGCATATCCAGTGAAGCCGATATCCCGAAAAAATAATCAAAGCCCACTGCGTTCGGTCCGTTTTGAATCGGTTTCCTATAATCAATATCCGCGATGAATTCTCGGACACCTGGATTTGCGCCGTCCGCCCCGATAGCTTCCCCACTCTTCGTCGACATGTCCATTCCCAAATGCCATTTTCCAATACAAGCGGTGTTGTAACCGTTGGCCTTGAGCAGCGAGGCGACCGTCATGCGTTGGGGATCGATCAGATGCGGACTAAACCCCCAGGTCACCCCCCTTTTGAGACGCGTACGCCAACTGTATTGTCCAGTGAGAATCCCGTACCGCGTCGGAGTACACAAAGCAGACCCGGAATGGGCGTCCGTGAATGCGATTCCGCGAGCGGCGAGACGATCTATATTGGGCGTGGGTATCTTGGACTCTTTATTGAGGCACGAGACGTCTCCGATGCCCATGTCATCGGCGAGAATCACGACAATATTCGGAGTTTCAGCCGCCCCAACTCCGGCAATCAAACCAAGATATGTAATGAAAAAGAGTACCGCCCTACACACCATGAAGAATTCTCCTCAACAGACAGGTCGCTGTACGGTTCAATCGACTATACCAAGTCAGTACGCGCCCTACAACCGTCGCCCGTTGAATCGAACCGTCTTAATCCGGTAACGTCATTGCTTCGAAATTCTATTGAATCAAGAGAGATTGGAGTTGAATATGGGACGATTAGACGGCCGTTGCGCCGTAGTTACCGGAGCCGGAAACGGCATCGGGCAAGGGGTCGCAAAACGGCTCGCCGCTGAAGGCGCCCGCGTTGCGGCGATGGATATTGATGAAGAAGGTCTAAAAGTCACCAAGGGCGAAATTGGCGATGCGTGCATCACCGTCCGGCTCGATGTGACCGATGCCGACAGCCTCAAGAACGCATTTGATGAGGTGCAATCGAACTTCGGTGCATTACATGTTCTACACGCGAATGCGGGTGTCGCGTACCGTACATTAGCTAGCGATTGTCCGGATGAATTGTGGGATTCGGCATTGGCTGTGAATCTGACTGGTGCCTATCGGACGATAAAAACGATGCTGCCCTTGATGCGTGATTCTGAAGGCCATCGTGCCATAATCGCTACGGCATCGGTGCAAGCGTTACGCGGGACCGCATGGAACGTCGCGTACGATGCATCGAAGGCGGGCGTTACGGGAATGGTCCGGGCATGCGCCCACGAGTTTTCCGCCTACGGAATCACCGTGAATGCGATCGCTCCGGGCCCCATTCATACACGTATGTTGGGCGTAGGAGACGATCAGCAAAAGCAGGAAAGACTGGCAGGACGAGTCCCCATGCGGCGCCTGGGATTGCCGGAAGATATCGCAGGAGCCGTGATGTTTTTTGCGACGCCCGATTCGAATTTCGTTACGGGCCACGTAATGCCTGTAGACGGCGGACTCATCATGAATGCACCGGGGCGCGCCTACATGACGCCCGAAGAACGTGGAAATTAAGGAGACTACCATGGAATTCAACACGATTATTTATGAAGTAGAAGACAATGTACTGACCATCACGCTGAATCGCCCCGATCAATTGAACTCCTTCACCGGCGAAATGATGCGGGACCTATTCAAGGCATTGGACGCGTCGGACGCAGACGACGATGTGAAATGCGTCATCATCACCGGAGCGGGACGTGGCTTTTGCGCCGGGGCCGATCTCACGAAAGGTTCCGAAACCTGGGAAGGCCACGAAGACGCCCTCGCAAAACAAACCAACGTTGGAGACGGCGGCGGCGAATTATCGCGTCACATTTACCGTAGTCTGAAACCCATCATCGTGGCCTTCAACGGCCCAGCCGTTGGCGTCGGGATGACGTTCGCCGCAGCAGCCGACATCCGAATGGCCGCCAAAAATATCAAAATGGGCTTTGTGTTCGCGGCTCGCGGCATCATACCGGAAGGGTGTTCTTCCTATTTCCTTCCAAGACTTGTCGGAATTAGTAAGGCATTGGAATGGTGTTATACCGGCCGGGTTTTTCGCTCCGAAGAAGCCCTGGAAGCAGGATTCGTACGCAGCCTTCACGAACCGGACGAACTCATGCCAGCCGCACGCGAATTGGCCCAGGAAATAGCCCAGAACGCGTCTGCGGTTTCGAACACTGTACTGCGCCACATGATGTGGAAAATGCTGGGCGCCAGCCATCCGATCGAAGCACACCGTCTCGATACAGCCGGAATCAACGCCTTGGGTACCTCAATCGACGCCAAAGAAGGCATTACGGCGTTCATGGAGAAAAGAAAACCAGAGTTCCCAGGAAAAGTCAGCAAGGACCTGCCGGACTTTTTCCCCTGGTGGGAAGATCCGGTGTTCGAACCGCTGGATTAGGTTTACTTGTTGAGGAACTCGGCCAACAACTCGCCCACTTGAGTTGGGTCGTCTTCTTGCAAGAAATGTCCGCACTCAGGCAGGGATTGGATCTCTGCCTGAGGACAATCGTGTTTTATCCGCTCCATCGTTTGCGCTACGTCGGGAAGAATACGGTCATTTTCACCATAAATGATGCCGATTGGGCCCTGAAACTCGGACATGCGCTCGCCCATTTCCTTGAATCCACGGAAACTGAGCCCTTTCCCAGCGTTCAACAATCCCACTCGGGCATCTTTGCCAATAAACGGGTCCCGGTACGGTTTCAGCACGTCCTCAGTAAGGTTCTTTTTGTTTTGGACACCGAATCGCAAGGAAAACTTCAGACCGCTCGGGCCGGATAACCACGCCCTCAATCCCGGTGCTCGAAGGCCGAATCCAAATAATTTGACCATGAAGGACATTTCCGGATAAACCAACGTGTTCATCAGCACGAGCTTCGATAGCCGGTCCGGATGGCGCAATGCCCACATCACCCCAATGGGTCCGCCGATGTCGTGGACGACTAAATGGATTTTCTCCAATCCCAATTCGTCCAGAAAGCCCTCGAGAATGTTTTCGAAATAAGTAAACCCGTAGCGGATGTCGAGCGGTTTATCGGACAATCCATACCCGGGCAGGTCCAACGCAATAGCCCGCTTGTTCTGACCAACAATGGGCAAAATATCCCGCCAGAGATGGTAAGAAGTCGGCCAGCCGTGAAGCAGCAATACCGGCTCTCCCTGACCCCATTCGGTGTAGTGTAATTTCGTCTCGTTGACGGTAACGTAGTGATCCTGAATATCAACAGCAACTGACATAACCCCTCCTCTGCTAGGGAAACTGAAAAGTTTTTCTTTTATTGACGAATCGTCACTGTTATAATGACGCAACGTCACTAAAAAGTCAACCTCTTTTTGATAGGGAATTTGATGCCCAAAATCGTTACCGAAGA
>Ga0315336_1004069_pt1 | contig 18084 bp, 16 predicted proteins | sample ASW5metaG_FD_204512 | JGI IMG/M metagenome (GOLD analysis project Ga0315336, IMG submission 204512) | Ammonia-oxidizing marine archaeal communities from Monterey Bay, California, United States - ASW #5 | ecosystem: Environmental > Aquatic > Marine > Intertidal zone | place: USA: California... | reverse complement strand
GCGCGGTCCCCGCGCCGGCCTGTGCCGTAACTTGCCGGCAAGGCGTTTGGCGATCGCCCTCATCCTGGCGATCCGCCAGGCCGGCCCGTAGATGGCGAGGAACTTGAAATAGAGGGAGAGCATGCCCTCGCCATAGGTGTTGGCTGCGCTGTGCAATTCGCGCCACAACTCGATCCACCTGCCGGCATTGGCGAGTTCGTGAAGGTGGCCATGGCCCTGCGAGACGACCTCGTCGCCGCCATGCCCGTCGAGAAGCACTTTGACGCCCGTTGCGCCCGCGGTGCGGTAAAGGTCACGCGTCAACGACAGGCCAGGCGCCAGGAACGTGCCTTCCTGCTCCTCCAGGATACGTTCGAACTCGGCAAAGGGCGCGTAATTGCCGACGGCAATCAGCGTGGGGTCGAGCGGACTGCCGTCGAGCACCGCGTCGATGAACGGCTTCTCGTCCATCGACGAGCCCTTGTCGAACACCAGCGAGAAGGTCTTCAGCTTCGGGTTTCGCTTCGCGGCCGCCCGCATGCCCGCGATACATGCGATCGAGGACGAATCGAGGCCGCCGCTCAGCATGGCTCCGACCGCCCGCGTGCCGCGCATGCGGTTTTCCACCGATTGCGCGAAGAGATGCCTGAATTCTTCGGCCGCGTCTGCACGCGGCGGTCGCTGCGACGGTTCGATCTGCCAGTAGCGCCGCAGCACCACCTGGCGGTCGGCGACCGTCATGCTGTGCCGCGCCGGCAGGCGGAAGATCTCGGCATAGGGCGTGGCCTGCGGGTCGTCCGGCAGGCCGGCGAGGAAGCCGGAGATCTGGTGCTCGCTAAGTCGCCTGCCGACGCCGTCCAGCGCCAGGATCGGCCCGATCTCCGAGGCGAAGGCGAACCGCCTGCCGGTCGAATGATAGTAGAAAGGTTTGACCCCGAAATGGTCGCGCGCGCAAAACAGCGCCTGGCGCTCGTCGTCCCATAGCGCGAACGCGAAATCGCCCTGCAGATAGGCCGGGCAGGCCTCGCCCCATTTCAGGTAGGCCCGCATGATGAGCACCGCGTCGGCGATCGACCGGTCGCGCAGGCCAAGCCTCGCCAGGAGCTCATCGCGGTTGTCGAGCCGGCAGTCGGCGGTTATGGCGAGCCTGCCGCCAGCCATGGTCAACGGGCCGGGGCCGTCCTCGCCTGTCGTGTCGAGCCAGGCGTGGCCGAGCGCGACGCTGCCGTCCGTCCACCACGAGCTTCCGTCGCGGGCGCGATGGCGCATGCGCGAAAGCATCTGCTGGATATCGCCGGCCGATGCGGGGCGGCCATGGTCGACATGAACGATTCCGGCGACGCCGCTCATCGCTCACGACCCATGATCGACCAGATGGGCAAACCCTTTGATCGAGCCGCCAAGCACGATGTGGCTGCCGCTCATCAGCCAGGCATGCGCCTTGAGCTCACTGCCTGTCCCCTTTTCGATGCCGATGCTGATCTTCGAGGCGTTGCCCTGGCGGGCCAGCAGATATTGTCCGGCCAGCGCCTGGGTCAGGCAAGTGGCGCCCGGCACCAGCCGTGCCGCCCCGGCGACGCCCCATGCGACCCGCCGCAACTCGGCAATGCTGGCGTCGCGTCTGGCGTCCAGCCGCGTGATCGTGCCCCGGACACGGTTGTAGGACGAAAGCGTCAGCGCGACCCGCACGAGGCCTACCACCATCAGGCAGCGCGCCAGCAACAGCATCTCCTGGCCGCTCAGCGAGCGGAGCCTAGACCAGTTCCTCACCGTGGAGCCTCGCAAGCCCTGCTTCGCCCAACCCCTTGAGCAAGCCCTCGACATCGGCCTTGCAGCGCTCCGCGTCGACATTGTAGCGCGTAAGCACGGCGCTGCGGATATCGAGGATCGACCGGGGCTCCTGGATCTGTTCCCAGATGAAGGCGCCGACGCCGTTCAGGCTGTAATATACGTTGGATTTGAGGTGGAGCAGCGCCAGCCCGGCGCCGAATTCGCAAGCCACCGCCTCGCTGGTCGCGACCACGCGGTCATGGTCCGATGGGTTCCAGTGCATCCTAAAACCTCGTTGCTGGCCCGCCCGCGCCTTTGGGCTTCCGCCGCAGATCAGTTGCCTGCGATCCTTGGCAGGAAGCCGGGGGACGAAGCCCCCCGGCTCACCTTTTGAAGAGCATCCGGAGCCCCAACTTAGACACTCGGATGCGCCTGTAAGCGTTACGAGAAAGTCAGCTCGCCGACCGGCGTGTGCGCGGGAAAGCTCGCGTCGAGCGCCGTTGAGCCAGCACCGCCCTGCGTGATCGTTTCGATAGAACCATGAACCGTCAGGCTGGGGGTTTCGTACTCATGCTTTTCAACATTCTGTTCCATTGTATTCTCCAATTAAGGACTGGAAGCGGCTGCAGAATGCCGCCAGCATATTGCTATGCTGCAATGCGATTGCTGCATGGCACCATTCATGAGTCAAGCCTGATTTACCAGGCATTAATCAATTCTCGGTTGCGTCCGCTTTCCTTGGGGATCAAGCCGTAGGCATCGCCACCGGAAGCCTCGACCACCGTGGAATTCAACCGCAGGTGTTTGGCGCAGAAATAAGTAATTGATTTATTTATTATAATTTCTCCAACGAGAAATCCGTCGCGGAAATCCTGTTAAATCGCCGCGGGAAAACCGCCGCTTTCGTCCCGCCGGCTTGCCTCAGGGGTTGTCTTCAAAAGTGATTGAGCGCGTAACAATTCGGAACGCTATGGTTGCATGCATAAAGCGGGCTTTAATGCGCCCTGAGCGCTCGCAGCAAATTTCCCAGTGCGTTTCTTCGCAGTTGCGGTATAAGCCCCTTGGGCGGCGTTTTGCGGAGAACGACATCAGGCATGGCGGTGCGGGATGGCTCCTATGAAAGGCTGCGCGACGCCGGCTGTGCGGATGAAGTCGCCTTTGTGCAGGCCTGCCTGAGGCTGTTCTTCGCGCCGGGCGCCAACCGCAACGATGGTCGGGCCCATATGCCGCCGCCGACGGTCTCGGCTGCCCATGTCGCCGACATCGCGAGGCTGAACAAGGTCGCCGTCTTCCTGCTCAAGGCGTGTGCGCGCGCGCCCACCGGCGCAATGCCTCCCGATCTGCCTGGCTGGCTCGATGGTTACCGTCGGCGCACGATGTCGATGAACGCCGCCTGCATGGGGGACTCCATCGCCATTGCTCGCGTGCTGCGCGATAGCCGTGTCGATTTCGTCTTTCTCAAGGGACCGCTCCAGCAGTATCTGCTCTACGGCGATCACTTCATGAAGCCGTCCGGCGATGTCGACATACTGGTTTCGCCGGCCAGTTTCGCCAAGGCACGCCAGGCCTTGCGCACGATCGGCTACGAGGTTGCCGGCAAGTCGCGTTCGGTCTGGTGGGTCCGCTTTCTCGGCGAGCAGCACATGGTTCGTGAAGACGGCGCGAGGGCTTCGACGGTCGACCTTCATCACCGGCTGCAGCAGCCTGGTTCGCCGAGCCCACGCGACATCGACGGCTTCCTGCGCCGCAAGCGTGAGGTCGAGGTGGCCGGCGCCGCCATGCCGATCATCTCGGCGGCCGACACCTTGCTCTTGTCTTCGATCAGCGTAGCCAAGGCCTTCTTCAATCGCGAGCCTTGCGCCGGCTATGTCTGTGATGTCAGGGCCAGCGCCGCCCGGCTGAGCGAAGCCGAGCAGCAAATGGTGCTAGACCACGCCGCCGGGCAGGGCCTGGCGGATACCCTGCTTCTGGGGCTGCGCGCCGCCGATGTGCTGCTTGGCGCCGGGGGTGGCCTGCTCTCTGATCGCTCTGCCCGCATCCTGGCGCGCATCGATAACGCTGATCTCTTTCACATGGTGATGGCGCCCTGGCTTGCGTCGCTGCGCTGGCCACAGCGCCGCCATGTGCTTTGGGAACTGTGCGGCCGCGAGCCTGTCCGATACCTGGCCGAAGCCGGTTGGGCGGCATCCGCCGATCTCAGCCGGCGCATCTTCGAGCGCCCGGCCACTGTCGAGCCTGCGCGGGGGGAAATGATCAAGATCGTGGGCGGGGCGGCCAATCATGCAAGCGAAAGGTAAGCCAATGCCCGTAAAGACGCCGGCAACGAGCCCCATGGCGACCTTGGAGGTCTGCGTCATCATTGCGGCGCGTAATGCGGCGCGCACGATCCCCGTCGCCATCGCGTCGGCGCTGCGCGAGAACGAAGTCGCCGAAGTCGTCGTGGTTGACGACGCCTCCACCGACAACACCAGTGACGTGGCCCGTGCCGCCGACGACGGCAGCGGCCGCCTGGCCGTCATCCGCCTCGACGTCAACCGTGGTCCTTCCGCCGCCCGTAACGTCGCCATCCAGGCCTCCAGGTCACCGTACATCAGCATTCTCGACGCCGACGATTTCTTCCTGGAAGGCCGCTTTCGACGGCTTTTCGCCAGCGACGACTGGGATTTCGCCGCCGACAACATCATGCTGATCCGCGACGATCCCACAACCGATCCCGCGAAGGTCGCCGCGCCGCCCTTCGCCGCAGATCCGGAATTTCTCGATTTCGAGCGCTTCATCGATGGCAACATCTCGCGCCGCGGCGTCCTGCGCGGCGAACTCGGTTTCCTCAAGCCGGTCATCAGCCGGGCTTTCCTCGAGCGGCATGGGCTGGTTTACGATGAAAAGCTGCGTCTCGGCGAAGACTACGAGCTTTATGCGCGCGCGGTCGCCCGCGGAGCGCGGTTCAAGGTCATCAAATCCTGCGGCTATGGCGCGATCGTCCGCGCCGATTCGCTGAGCGGCCGCCACAGGACGCAGGATTTGAAGCGTCTTGCCGACGCCGACCTGGCGCTGCTTCAGATCGACAACCTTTCCGAACGCTCGAAGCAAGCGTTGCGGCGCCACGAGCGCCATATCCGCGACAAATACCGGTTGCGCAACTTCCTCGACGTGAAAGCCGAGCGCGGCCTGGCATCGGCCGCGGCTTACGCCTTCGCGAGCCAGGCGAACCTGATCCCGATCGTTCGCGGCGTCGCCACCGACAAGCTGGACGCGCTGTTCCGGCGCATCGGGATTGCCGCGAGGCACAACGTGCCGCCGATGCGCTTCCTGATGGCGGCAACCAGCACCGCGCACGAGTGATCCCGCGTGGTCGTGGAAGACGCCGACCCTCAAAAAATCCGCATTCGGGAAACTATGAGGTTGCCTAGTCGCTACGGGAATGGCACTCTATGCTGCAATGCAGCAATTTCGAAAGGCTGGCAGGATGGCTTCGATTTTTGGCTTCAGGTCTCGGAATCCGGTTCGCGACCGGGAGACCGACCTCCAGCGTTTCGACCGGCTGGCGAAGCTGTTCGACCAGATCGCGGCCGAGATCGAGACGGAGAAAGCGGGTCTGGAGAACAGGTACAGCTCGACAGCCGCCAACGCGGCTTTTCTGGTCGAGGCGATGGAGAATGGCTCGGCCTCGACCAGCAAGGGATCGGATGTCAGCGCGCTGACCAATTCGATCCTCAACTGCGAGCGGCGCATCGCGGAACTGGCTCGCCAGAAAGGCCTGATGAAGCAGTTGCGTCATTCGCTCGACGCGATTGTCGAGGACGGTCCGGGCCGGTCTGCCCGGCAGACCGTTGCATGAGGCTGAGTGCGCCCTCGGGCGTCATCATCGGTACGAGACATTAGAGGAGTTCAAAAGGGCGGAGGACCAAAAGCGGCTCGCTCGCGCGGCCGGGGTAACTTTGGGTTGGGCGGACAACACAAGGTGAGTTTGTTATGAATGCTGATTCCAGAACCTCCACGATGGCGTGCGGGTCGTCGCAGGCGCCCGGGAATGTATCGACCAGCCTGCTCGGCGCTGTCGGCGCCCTGGTTGCGACCGCCGCGGCCCTTGCGACGAGCCTGCACCCAGCGCACGCGCAATCGGCACAACAAGACCTGCAAAGCGCGCCGTCCTTCGTCGACAATTTCTCGAACTTCGACCGTTCGCGCTGGTTCGTCTCGGACGGCTGGAGCAACGGCGCCCATCAGAACTGCACGTGGTCGAAGGACCTCGTGCGGCTTTCCGACGGCGTGCTTTCGCTGGGCTTCGAGAAGCGCAAGCTGAAGGACCGCGAGTTCGCCTGCGCCGAGATCCAGACCAAGCAGCGTTACGGCTACGGGGTTTACGAGGCGCGCATGAAGACCGGCACCGGCTCCGGCCTCAACGCCGCCTTCTTCTCCTATATCGGCCCGCAGGACAAACAGCCCTGGGACGAGATCGATTTCGAGGTCCTCACCAAGGATCCTTCGAAGGTGCAGGTCAACAGCTACATCCAGGGCAAGCCGAAGAACGGCAAGCTGGTCGACGTCGAGGGCGGCGCCGACAAGGGCTTCAACGACTACGGCTTCGTCTGGGAGAAGGACCGGCTGCGCTGGTACGTCAACGGAAAGCTCGTCCACGAAGTGACCAACCCCGACGAGTTGCCGACGCATTCGCAAAAGATATTCTTCAGCCTCTGGGGCAGCGACAAGCTGACAAACTGGATGGGCGCCTTCGTCGATCCCGGCAGCAAGGTGACCATGGAGGTCAAACGCGTGGCGTTCACGGCCTTGGGCCAGCCATGCCAGTTCCCGGAATCGCTGGCATGCAGCATAAGTAACAGCAACTAGGCCGTTAGGCCTGGGGACATCTGAACCGGCCGGGCCGCTCTTGGGGCCCGGCCTCTGACAGGAATAGAACCAAAATGAATTTGACGGTGTTTGGGATTGGCTATGTCGGTCTCGTCCAGGCCGCGGTCCTTGCCGAGGTCGGCCACGAGGTGATGTGCGTCGATATCGACGAGAAGAAGGTGGAGCGGCTCAACCAGGGCCTGATCCCGATTTTCGAACCGGGCCTGGAGGCTCTCGTCAAGGAGAACCACGCGGCCGGCCGCATCCGCTTTACCACGGACGCGGCGGCGGCGGTTCGGCATGGCCGGATCCAGATGATCGCGGTCGGCACGCCGCCCGGCGAGGATGGTTCGGCGGATCTGAAATATGTGCTTGCCGTCGCCGAGACCATCGGTCGCGAGATGGACAGCGCCAAGATCGTCGTCGGCAAGTCTACCGTGCCGGTTGGCACCTGCGAGAAGGTGAAGGCCAGGATCGCGGAAACGCTGAAGAAGCGTGGCCGCGAGGATCTGAGCTTCGACGTCGCCTCGAATCCCGAATTCCTCAAGGAGGGCTCGGCGGTCGCCGACTGCATGAAGCCGGACCGCATCATCGTCGGCACGTCCAGCGAGGACACCGAGATGGTGATGCGCGAGCTCTATGCGCCGTTCAATCGAAACCACGAAAAGATGATCGTAATGGACGTGCGCAGCGCCGAATTCACCAAATACGCCGCCAACTGCATGCTGGCGACCAAGATCAGCTTCATGAACGAGATGGCCAATCTCGCCGAGCAGTTGGGCGCCGACATCGAGGAGGTGCGCAAGGGCATCGGCTCGGATCCGCGCATCGGCTACCACTTCATCTATCCCGGCCTCGGCTATGGCGGCTCGTGCTTCCCGAAGGACGTGCGCGCGCTGATCAAGACCGCCGAGGGGGTCAAGTTCGACGCCAAGCTGCTGCGCGCGGTCGAGGAGCGCAACAACGCGCAGAAGTCGATCCTGTTCGACAAGGTCAACCACTATTTCAAGGGCGCGCTGAAGGGCAAGACCTTCGCCGTCTGGGGGCTGGCCTTCAAGCCCAACACCGACGACATGCGCGAGGCGCCGGCGCGCACGCTGATGGAGGCGCTGTGGGCGGCCGGCGCCAAGGTGCAGGCCTACGATCCCGAGGCGATGCAGGAGTGCCAGGCGATCTATGGCCTGCGCGACGATCTCTTGCTCTGCGGCACCAAGGAAGCGGCGCTGCGCGGCGCCGACGCGCTTTTGATCTGCACCGAATGGAAGAGTTTTCGCGCGCCGTCCTTCGATGCGCTGAAGGATGCGCTGACCACGCCGGTCATCTTCGACGGCCGCAATCTCTACGACCCCAAGGTCATCGCGCGCTACGGCATCGAATATTTCTCAATCGGCAGGATGGCGGCATGACGATGGCAGGCTACCTCGGCAAGAGCCGCCGGCGCGAACGGCAACTGGGCCGACAATGACCATGAACTTAGAGGAAAGGGTTTCGATCTGATGGTGCTCGACGTTCGTTCCGAACAAATCGCCAACGAGCATTTCGATCTCGTCGTCATCGGTTCCGGCTTCGGATCGTCCTTCTTCCTGCACGAGTTCCTGAAGCGGCGCAAAGCCCGCGTGCTGGTGCTCGAATGGGGCCGCCACAACACGCATGAGTGGCAACTCAGCCAGAACGCCAACACCGACATCGACGATGAGAGCACCTACAAGACCGACAATGCCGACAAGCCGTGGAATTACACGATCGGCCTTGGCGGCGGCACCAATTGCTGGTTCGCGCAGACGCCGCGTTTCCATCCCAACGACTTCAGGCTGAAGAGCACCTATGGCGTCGGCGACGACTGGCCGATCAGCTATGACGATCTCGAGCCGTTCTATGGGGATGCCGAGGAGGTCATGTCGATCTCAGGCGATCCGGACATGGCGCGGATGCTGCCGCGCTCGCGGCCGTTTCCGCAGCCGCCGCATCGCATGTCGACGCCAGACCGCATGATGAAAGCGGCGCAACCCGATCAGCATTTCGTCATGCCGACCGCCCGGGCGCGCGTGGCGACCTCGCAGCGCGCCTCGTGCTGCGCCAATCTCAGATGCTGGCTGTGTCCGGCGGACGCCAAGTTCACGGTCAACAATGGCCTGATGCACGTCTTCCAGCATCCGGATGTCTCGGTCTGCCTCGGGGCCGAGGTGCGGCGTTTCGACCATGCCGGCGCCGCGGTCCGTTCCGTCACCTTCGTCCAGAACGGCAAGGAATATTCGGTAAGCGGCGACCTCTTCGTCCTCGGCGCCAACGCCATACAGAGCCCGGCGATCATGCTGCGATCTGGACTTGGCGGAGAGTTCGTCGGGTTGGGGCTACACGAATCCTATGGCTGGAATTACGAGGCCTATCTCGGCGGTGTCGACAATTTCGACGGCTCGACCATCACCACCGGCCTGAATTTCGGCCTTTATGACGGGCCGCATCGGGCCGAGCACGCGGCGGCGCTCGTCTATTTCGAGAACCGCTGGCAGCACGGAATGCGCGCCGAGAAGGGCAAGCTGCGGCAGGTGCTGCCGCTGGTCATCGTGACCGAAAACCTGCTCGATCCGGAAAACCGCGTCGTGCTCGATGCGGAGGACAACGCCTTCGTGGCCTTCAAGGGCGCCTCGGATTACGCAATCAAGGGCATGGAGAAAGCGCTGGAAGGACTGCCGGAACTGCTGAAGCCTCTTCCGGTCGAGCAGATTTTCGACCGCGGCATAAGGCCGACCGAATCGCATGTGCAGGGTACGCTGCGCATGGGCACGGGTCCAGCCGACTCAGTGGTCGACCGCGACATGATCCACCACCGGCTCAGGAACCTCGTGGTCGTCGGCACCAGCACCTATCCGAGCTGTTCGTGCGCCAATCCAAGCCTGACCGCGGCCGCCTTGTCCTTGCGGGCGGCCGGCAGGCTGGCGGCGTGAGGGAGGGCAAGATGAAGGTCACGCGCCGCACCGCGCTCGCAATCGTCGCCGGCGGGATCGCCTCCACCGGTATCGCGGCCGCTGCCGTCTCGTCCTTCACGGACGAGGACCTGGTTCGCGTCACGCTGGAGAAGTATCTCGGCCCGCTCAACATGCGCATCGAGCATCTGCAGCAATTCGTGCTCGAATTCCACAACCGCAATCCCTGGATTTTCCCGGGCGGCAAAGTAGCGGACGTGGTGACGCTGGCGGAAACGGTGAAGCTCGGCAAGGCGCGCGAGCTGCTGCCTCAGGACAAGCGGCGCGACCTCCGCCGTTTCGACCGCTGGGTCGTCGCCGAGTTCCACATGCTGACGGATTATGCCTGGCGCAGCTCGCCCGACGATCCGATCCGCTTCACCGGCTGGCATCCATGCACGAACCCGTTCGCCAATCTGGAGCAGCAGAATGCGTAAGTCAGGCGAAACCGAAGACACTGTGATCTCACAAATGGCTGCATCGAGGAAACCGACGGTCACCGTCATCGTCCCCACCTTCAACCGCGAGAAGTTCCTGCCCGAAGCCATAGACAGCCTGCTGCGGCAGACGGTGGCGCCGGATCAGATCCTGATCGTGGACGACGGCTCGACCGACAACACCGGCACGGTGGCGTCCTCTTTCCCCGCGCCGGTCGAGTATTACCGCAAGGAGAATGGCGGTAAGTCCACGGCGCTGAACTTCGCCCTGAAGCACTGCACGGGAGATTTCGTCTGGATTTTCGATGACGATGATGTCGCGCACCCGACGGCGCTGGAACGGTTTCTCGCCGCCTTCGAGCGGGAGCCGGAAGCCGATTTCGCATTCGGCGAATATGCCCGCTTCCAGCGCTCGGCCCAGATCGGAGAGGGTGATTACCAGATCGTCGCCTTCGGCCATGTCAGCCAGGACAACTTCTTCCCGTCGCATCTGGAGTATTGCCACGTCCACCAGCCGGGTCTCCTGGTGCGCCGCAAATGCTACGACGAGGTTGGCGGCTTTAACGAAACCCTGGTCCGGTCACAGGACTATGAAATGATGCTGAGGCTGGCGCGCCGGTTCAAGGCGGTCAGGGTCGACGGCCTCATGTTCTTCCAGCGCCAGCACGACATGGTTCGCGGCAGCACCAAGGTGGTCATTTCCTACACCGATCGGATCAAAGCCTGGGGCTCATACGACAGGGTGATCATGGAAGAGGTCTACAAGTCGGTCGATCTCCATGAATATCTCGACCGCTCGGAGCAGGCCTTGCCGAAGACGGCCGACCTCGAGATGCAGGCATTGCTGCAGCGTTCGAGCATCATGGCGAGGAAGGGCCTGTGGCACCACGCGGCCGCGGATATCCGCCGCTACGCCCAGCTTGCCGAGCGAGCCGGGAAGACATCGCTCAGCGACAAGGAACGCGCCATCGTGCGGCGCACCTTCGAAGCCTATGACACCGGCCTGGCCACCGCCCCCGCCGACGAGTTCGTCTCGGCGGTGAAGGGATGGAAACCGGGAGCCCTGAAGACCGATATCGTCAGGGAATACATGCATTCCTTCCCGCATTTCCTCGCTCGCGATTTGAAGGCGGGAAAACTCGTCCCTGCATCGAAGCTCTTGCGGGAGTACTCGACGCTGTCTCTCTCAGGCTCGCTCAGTCGCCTCTGCAGGGCAATGACGTCGAAGCTTCCATTGCTGCGCGGCGCAAGCTGACGGCCTGCAATTGAGCAGGATCGCCGGACAATGCTGGACCGGATTAGGAGCCCAATAATGAAAGTGCTTTTTGCAAGTGGCAACGGCTATATTCCCGAGTTCACCGGCGGCGTGCAATCCAACACCCATCATCTTGTCGAGCAGCTCGTCGAGCACGGCCATCAGGCTTCGGTCCTCGCCTCGTTGTTCGGCGACGGTATGTTCGGCTTCAAGGCGCGCGCCAAGATGAAGCTGCTGCGGCAGCCCGCGGTCGTCGACAATTTTCCCGGCTATCCGGTGATGCGCGCATGGTTCCCCTGGGAGGCGGCCGGCTTCGCCGTCGAGAAGACGCGACCCGACGTCGCCGTCGTCCAGTGCCACAAGTCGGTCCTGCTCGGAAAGGCGCTTCAGGCCGAGGGCGTGCCGCTGGTCGTCTATCTTCACAACGTGGAATTCCATGAGCTCGCCGGCGATCCGCGCGAACTCGGTTCGGCTTTGTACATCGCCAATTCGGAATTCACCGCGCGCACCTACAGGGAAAAATTCGGCATCGAGTCCATCGTGCTTCCGCCGACCATCAACGAAGCCCTCTATTGCACGCGCACCACCGGCGAATTCGTCACCATGATCAATCCTTACGAGGAAAAGGGTTTCGATCTGGCGGTGAAGATTGCGGCCGCCTGCCCGGAGATCCCGTTCCTGTTCGTCGAAAGCTGGAAGCTGGACGACGACCATCGCGCCCGCGTCGAGAACACCATCGCGCCGCTTTCGAACGTCAGGCTGGAGAACCGCACCAACGATATGAAGACGGTTTATGGCCGCACCAAAATCCTGCTTGCCCCGAGCAAATGGGAGGAGGCCTGGGGGCGCGTTGCGTCCGAGGCGCATTGCAGCGGCATTCCTGTGGTCGGCTCGCGGCGCGGCGGTCTGCCCGAGGCCATCGGCCCCGGCGGCGTGGTGCTCGACTACGACGCTCCGCTCGCCGACTGGGCTTCGGCTGTCAAGCGCCTGTGGAGCGACCGCCAGGAATACGAACGGCTGTCGGCGGCGGCTCTGACCTTCTCCAAACGCCCAGAGCTTGATCCCTCGCGGCAGCTGATTGTGTTTCTCGACCTTCTCGAAAGGGCAGTCCGGCAGGGCGTCCGGCGCGCCGCGTGATTTTCCTTGAGCAAGCGCTCTATGCCGGGCGCTTCACCCGGTTCTTCAGCGCTTCGTAGCCGCGCTCGCCAAGCAGCGCCCGTGCCGTCGCCTTGACGGCCTGCTTTCGCCCATCGAGCAAATTGGTCTGCCTGAGCCGCGCCGGAAGGTTGCGCGCCGCCTGCTGCAGCGCCGGCAGCGACAGCGGGTCGGGCAGGCTCACAATGTTGGTTTCGACGCACAGCACCGGCTTGCCGGAGAGCTTGGCGATCTTCTGCGCCTGCTCGTGTTCGCTCTCGATGAACAGGATGGCGTCCGACTTGCGGTAGAACTCGGCCTTGAAGCTGCCATGGGCGCCGAGCCGCTGCCGTTCGGCCTTGTTCGGCAGGTCCAGCATGACGAGATGGTCGTATCTGATGTTTTGGCCGGCGAGCCATGCCTCGGTCAGTTTGCGGTATTTTTCCAGGCGGCTCGTCACCAGCCAGCCGATCTTGCGGGTCGGCGCAAGCAGCGGCCGCGCCCCGGCGAGGAATTTCTCATAGGCCGGTCCGTCGTCGTTTTCCTCCTCGGTCGGGTCGAGGCAAAGCACGCCGTCAATGTCGACGCAGCACTGCTCGAGGAACATGTGGTGCATGAAATTCCACTGGAACATTCTAGGATGCGGCACGGCCTCGAAGACCATGTCGGTTTCCTCATGCTGCAGCGACAGCCCGAAGACGGCGGCGAAGATGAAATCCCCTTCGATGCCGCTGGCGGCGATTTTCTCGCGCGCGTCGCGCATCGCGGTGCCGCCGATGATGCTGTCGTCGATCACCAGGATCTTGCGCATCTCGTGGGCCTGCCGGTCGAGGCCCGCCCAGCGCTTCGTGATCCCGGACGTATAGATCCTGCCGCCCAGAAAACTGTCGAGATCGGTCATCGGGATGTTCGCAATCAGGCTGACCATGGTGCCGGCGAGGATGCCGCTTCTCGGCACGCCGACAACCAGGTCGATGTCGCGCGGCAACCGGTGCAGGTTGCGCACGATCGCGTCGTTCATGTCTGAAATCGATCGGTAGTTCATGCGGTTATTCCTGTCCTGAAGTCAGCGTGTGGCGCGAGCTCATTTCGCCTCGCTGGGCGCCGCGAGGAACCCTCGTGCCGGGATAAGCCGCAATGCCTCGCGAAGCGCTTCGCGGCCGGCGCCGAAGGCAAGCGCGGCAAGAATGGTGGCGGCATAGGAGAGCGCCGCGCCCGCGGCCAGAGCCACGACGGGCGGCGCCTGCAGCATCGGCTTGGCGAGCCAGATCAGGCCGAATGCCAGATGCGCGCCAAGTACGAAAGGCAATGCCGCATGTAGCACATGGCTGGCCCTGAGCGGTCCGGTCTTTCCGACATAGAGCCACAGGAAAGGCGTGCGCAGATATTCGCTGATCGCGTAGGCGACCGCGACGCCGAGCGCGCCATAGGGAAGGCCGATGGCGAAGGCCAGTACCGAGGTTATGGCGGTGACGATGCCCCAGCGCATGAAGTCGCCTGAACGGCCCTGGCTAACGAAAAGCCATCCCGCCGGATTGTTGAGCGGCTGCAGCAATCCGGCAAAACCCAGCGCCAGGAAGATCGGAGCGCTTCCCCGCCATTGCTCGCCGAGCACGAAGGGAATGAGCGTATCGGACATGGCGGCGGCGAAGGCGACACCCGGAAGCGCCACCAGGAGGATCAGCGGCATGACGCGCAGATAGGCGCTGCGGTAGCGGTCCGGCTCGTCCTTCAGCCGCGACAGCGCCGGAACCATCACCTTCGACAGCGGGTTGGTAATCTGGCTGAGCGGGAACAGCAGCAGCTTGTAGGCGCGGTCATAGAGGCCGAGCTGGGTCTCGCCCCAGTATTTACCGATCAGCACATTGTCGAGGTTACGGGCGAAGAAATTGGCGAAGTTGAAGCCGGTGATGCCGGCGCCGAAATTGATCAGCGCGCCGATGCCGTCTACTTTGCGCGGCAGGCTGGGGCGCCAGCGCGAAAAATACCAGTAGCACAGCGTCGGCAGCACGGCGCTTGCCAGCGTGCCGGCGAAAAGCGCCCAATAGGAGCGATCGACGAGAGTCCAGGCAATAGAGACCGCGACGCCCACCACGGCGCTGGCGATGTCGATCATGGCTAGTCGCGTGAACTCCATGCGACGCGTCAGCAGGGCCACGTGCTGCGCCCCCAGGCCATAGGCCAGGATCTGCAGGCCGAAGGCAGCGACAAGGCCGGTCACGCGCGGCTCGCCATAGAAGGCGGCGACCAGTGGCGCCGAGCCGGCAAGCAGGCAGGCCAGTACCGCGCTCACCGCGACATTGACCCAGAACAGGTAGTTGATCTCCTCGTTGCGGATGCCGGTCTTCTGGATCGTCGCCTGGGTCAGGCCGAAATCCTGGAACAGGGCGATGAAGGCCAGAACCGGCGCGGACATTGCGACGACGCCGAAATCCTGCGGCGACAGAAGCCGCGACAGAACGATGACCGAGATGATTTGCGTCGCCACCCGCACGCCTTGCGCCATCGCGGTGACGACCGCGCCGCGTCCGACGGATTTGCGCAGGGAGCCCTCAGGCGGATCGAATGCACTGGTTTCCAAATTCAGGATCCCTGATCTTGCGACCGGTCCGACATCGTCGCGACCGGCGCCCGCCGCCATGCGTAAGCTACCGCAAGATGTTTTTGCAGTGCAACAAGAAATGTGGGGATGTTTGCTACGCCGCACCAAAATTGTTGCGATGCAGCAAAAGCTGTACTAGCATCCCCGATGGGTGGGCCCAACAGCGGGCGAGTTTCATGCTGCATGTCTTGTACCTTGTGCATGACGTATCCGACCCGGCGGTTCGCCGGAGGGTTCAGATGCTCAAGGCGGGCGGTGCCAGGGTCACCCTGGCGGGCTTCCGCCGCACCACCAGTCCGGTCGCCGAGATCGAGGGTATCGAGCCTGTCGATCTTGGCGCGACGCGCGACGGCCGATTCGCGCAGCGCCTCGGCGCGGTCGCCAGGGCAGCCGTGTCGATCGGCGCGAAGCTGGGCGCCATGCCCAGGCCCGAGCTCATCATCGCGCGCAACCTTGAAATGCTGGCGCTGGCCCGGCGCGCCAATGGCGCGTTCGGCGCGAGCGTGCCGATCGTCTATGAATGCCTCGATATCCATCGCCTCGTGCTGCGCGACGATTTTGTCGGCAGGACGCTGCGCGGCGCCGAGCGTCATCTCGCCCGCGACGTGAAGCTTCTGGTGACGAGTTCTCCCGCCTTCATCGCCAATTATTTCGAGCCGTTCGGGCAGATCGGCGCGCCCGTCGAGCTGATCGAGAACAAATATTTCGAGACCACGCCGGTTGTCGCTGCGCATTTCGAGGATGGCCCGGCGCCGCCGCCCTGGCGAATCGGCTGGTTCGGCGCGCTGCGCTGCCGTCGCTCACTCGAACTGCTGGCCAATTTCACCCGCCGGCAGGCAGGGCGCTTCGAAGTCGTCCTCAGAGGCCGTCCCGCGCTGTCCGAATTTGCGGACTTTCATGGTTACGTAGCGGCCGAGCCCTGGCTTTCATTCCAAGGGGCCTACCGCAATCCAGAGGACATGGCGGCGATCTACCGCGAGGTGCATTTTTCCTGGGCGATCGATTTCTTCGAAGCCGGCCAGAATTCCGAATGGCTGCTTCCCAACCGTCTCTACGAAGGCTGCCGCTTCGGCGCAGTGCCGATCTCGATGGCGGACACCGAAACGGGCAGGTTCCTGAAACAGCAGGACATCGGCGTGCGCCTGTCCGAAGCCTCGCCCGAAGGGATCGAGGCGCTGCTGAGCGGGATGGACCAGGACAGATATCGCGGCCTGAAGTCGCGGGTGTTGGCGCGCAACCCCAGGACCTGGAGCTACGACCGCAGCGATTGCGCGGCCTTCGTCGACAAGCTGCGCGGCCTCGCCTCGGGGTCTTCAACTTTCGCGATGGAGGCGGCGGCGTGATGGCGCGGCAGGACGAGCAAGAAACGATGAAGCGGACCAACGCATCGATCCTCATCGTCATTCCCTGCCTCAACGAGGCGGCCCATATCGGCGGCCTGCTCGACCAGTTGCGGCCAGCGGCGGCACGGCTCGGCGGCCGCATCGTCGTCGCCGACGGCGGCAGCACCGACGGCACGCAAGCCATCGTCGAAAAGATCGTGGCGAAGGATCCTCGGGTTGTCCTGCTCGCCAATCCGAAGCGTCTGCAGAGCGCCGCGATCAATCTCGCGGTGGCGGCGCTTGGCGATGGCGCCGACTACCTTATCCGCATCGACGCGCATGGCGGCTATCCGGACGATTTCTGCGACCAGCTGGTCCAGGAAGCGCTTGCCAATGGCGCCGATTCGGTCGTGGTTTCGATGCTGACCGCCGGCACAGGCGCCGTGCAGAAGGCTGTCGCCGCGGCGCAGAATTCCAAGCTCGGCACCGGCGGCTCGAAGCACCGGCACATGTCCGCGGGCGAATGGGTCGACCACGGCCACCACGCGCTGATGCGCGTCGCCGCCTTCAAGCATGTTGGCGGCTACGACGAGAGCTTCAGCCACAACGAGGACGCCGAACTCGACTACCGGCTGCGCGAGGCTGGCCACCGCATCTGGATGAGCGGCAGGACGCACATGATCTACTATCCGCGCTCGACGCTGAAGGGGCTCTATTTTCAGTATGTCGGTTATGGCCGCGGCCGCGCCAGGAACGTCCTGAAGCACCGCATGGTGCCGAAGCTGCGGCAGATGATCCCGCTCTTGGTGGCGCCCGTGGTGCTGCTGGCCCTGCTCTCCTTCGTCCACTGGCTGGCTGCCGTGCCCTTCCTGCTTTGGGCCGCCGTGTGCCTCGGTTACGGCCTGGTGACGGCGATCCGCCAGCGCAATGCCAGCATCTGTCTGGCCGGCGTCTCGGCGATGGTCATGCACTTTGGCTGGTCCGTCGGCTTCTGGCAGCAGATCCTGACGTCCCGCTCGCGGCGCGAGGTGGCGTGATGGCCGGCCGCTCGATCGACATCTGCATCTGCACCTTCCGCCGGCCGGAACTGGCCGACACGCTGCGCTCCGTCGCCGCGCTGGATAAGCCGGCGGGATCGGAGGTCGGCATCGTCATCGCCGACAATGACGATGAGCCAAGCGCCCAGAAGCTCGTGAAAGCGCTTGCCGGGGAATTGAAGCTGGCGGTCCGTTATCGCCACGCGCCGGCGCGCAACATCTCTATCGCCCGCAACGCCTGCCTGGACGCCAGCGTGGCGGATTTCGTCGCCTTCATCGATGATGACGAGACGGCGTCGCCCGGCTGGCTGGTCGAATTGATGGCGACGGCCGACGCCACGGGCGCCGCGGCGGTGCTCGGACCGGTGCGGGCGCATTATCGTCAGGACGCGCCGGGCTGGATGCAGAAGGGCGACTTCCATTCGACCCTGCCGGTCTGGGTGCGCGGCGAGATCCGCACAGGCTACACCTGCAACGTGCTGCTGAGGATGACCGATGCGAGCCTGCGCGGCCGTCGCTTCAGCCTTGCTCGCGGCCAGACCGGCGGCGAGGACACCGAGTTCTTCGATGCCATGGTCAAGGCCGGTGGCCGCATCGCCTTTGCGCCGCAGGCCTTTGTCGACGAGATCGTGCCGCGCGCCAGGGCGGCGTTCGACTGGCTGCGCCGCCGTCGCTTCCGCTTCGGCCAGACGCATGGTCACCTGATCGGGCGCAGCACCGGCGGCATGCGCCGCGCC
>Ga0315336_1004068_pt1 | contig 18093 bp, 12 predicted proteins | sample ASW5metaG_FD_204512 | JGI IMG/M metagenome (GOLD analysis project Ga0315336, IMG submission 204512) | Ammonia-oxidizing marine archaeal communities from Monterey Bay, California, United States - ASW #5 | ecosystem: Environmental > Aquatic > Marine > Intertidal zone | place: USA: California... | reverse complement strand
TGCTTGGGAGGGGAAAACGAGCAGGATAGCGACCAGTAATTGTCGTGCAGGCGTCTCGCTTCCAACCCGTTCGACCCTGCTGATCCTGAAAGCATTGTGGTGCAGGCGTCCCGCCTGCCTGCCAAAAGCTTGGCTACAAAAGAATGCAGGCGAGACGCTTGCACTACAAAGGCTGCTAACTCAATATCTTCGTCACGACGTGAGCTTCTTCCACGCCAGTCAGTTTCTGGTCCAACCCCTGGAACGGGAAGGTCAGATATCTGTGATCGACGCCTAGTTGATGCAGTATGGTGGCGTTCAGGTCGTGGACGTGCACCGCATCGTCCTCAAAGCGCGTTGTCTTCTGGCCATCCTGGTCGACGATGTTGTAGCTGTACTCATCTGTTTGACCGTGAACGATTCCGCCTTTGATTCCCCCACCGGCCAGCCACGCTGTAAAGCATCTGGGGTGGTGGTCCCGGCCATAGTCCGTTTCGCTCTGTTTGCCCTGACAATAAACGGTACGCCCGAACTCTCCGCCGCAGACGACCAGTGTAGTCTCGAGAAGCCCTCGTTGCTTGAGATCCTTGATGAGCGCGGAGGCCGCTTGATCGATGTCGTAACACTGGGCCCGCAACTTGGGAGGCAGCCCGACATGATGGTCCCAGCCACGATGATACAGCTGGACGAACCGCACGTTGCGTTCCGCCATTCGCCTTGCCAGGAGGCAATTACGCGCAAAAGAGCCGCTCTTCCGAACTTCTGGTCCATACAGATCCAGGATGTGCTCCGGCTCACTGGTGAGGTCCGTGAGCTCAGGGACGGAGGCCTGGATGCGAAATGCCATCTCCTGTTGCGCGATCGTCGTCTGGATCTCTGGATCACCGATCTCGGCAGCGTGCTTGTTGTTGAGCTCCGTGACCAGGTCCAGCATCTTGTGCCGGCTCGTGCGAGTCACGCCCGCTGGATTCGACAGGAAAAGAACGGGGTCCCCCGAAGGCTGAAACATGACGCCCTGGTGTTTGGAGGGTAAAAATCCAGTTCCCCACAACCGGCTGTAAAGTGCCTGAACGTTACGCTGGTCCCCCGACCAGAACGCGGAGTTGAGCACGATGAAATCCGGCAGGTCCTTATTAAGAGTCCCCAGGCCGTAACTCAGCCAGGCTCCGAGGCTCGGTTTGCCGGGGATTTCTGAGCCGGTACAGATGAGCGTCTTACCAGGGTCATGGTTGATCGCATTGGTATGCATGGACCTGATAAAGCACAAATCATCGGCGACGGTGGAGAGGTGTGGAAGCAACTCGCTCATCCAGATGCCGCTCCCACCCTGTTGCGAAAACTTGAAGAGCGACGGCGCAATCAGGTGACTCTTGCCTTGGGTCATGGCCGTCACGCGCTGGCCCGCTCGAACCTCGCTTGGCAACGGCTCCTTGTACTTTTTGTACAGGTCAGGCTTGTAGTCAAACAGGTCCAGCTGACTTGGAGCACCCGCCATAAAAATAAAAATGACCCGCTTCGCCTTGGGAGCAATATGGGAAAGCGTGCTTCCAGCAGCCAGGCTTTTTTTTGAGAATAGAGAACCCAGTACGGCGGCACCGAGGCCCATTCCTGCTCGATTCAGAAACTGACGGCGCGACTGAATAGACTGTTGTAGTTCAAGCGGGTTCATGCGCTACTCCCTCGTCTTGGTCACGTCGAGGTTGAACAGCGAATTGATCAACATCGTATAGGCCGCGATCTCGATGCGTTCCTCGTCGCTCGCCGTTTTCACATCTGACGTCATCGCCTTCGCCGATGGAACATCTCCCCGATAGGTCGCCCTGAGCGTTCCCAGGCCTTTCTGAAGAGTCGTCAACTCCATCGTGTCCGGAAGATGAGACGTGACTGACTCATACGCAAAGCGTAGGCGCTGCTCCTCACTCATGCCTGCCTTCCCGAGCACCTGCTCCGCGAAGTGCCTTGCGGCAGTGAAATGCTGCCCTTCGTTCATCAACACCAAAGCTTGCAGCGGCGTATTGGTCCGTTCCCGTCGGGCAGTGCAGCTTTCCCTGGTCGGAGCATCGAAAATGGTCATCTGGGGTGGCGGCAGCGCTCGTTTCCAGAAACTGTAGAGACTCCGCCGGTAAATCTTGTCACCGATGTCCGCTCTGAACGAGTACGTAGTGGAGGTCACCATCGAAATCGTCTTCCACAAGTTGGGCGGCTGAGGAGGTTTCACGCTTCTCCCGTACATGGCTCCATTGAGCAGCCCACTCACCGACAGTATCTGATCCCGTATCATTTCAGAATCCAACCTGAAGCGAGAGCCACGGGCCAGCAATCGATTGTCCGGATCACTCCGGAAGGCGGCAGGCTGCGTCCTGGAAGACTGTTGATACGTTCGAGAGCCAACCATCGACTTGACCAGCGCCTTGACGTCCCACTGGGACTTCACAAAGCTGATCGTCAGATCATCCAGCAATGTCGGATGGCTCGGCCATTCCCCTTGCGCGCCAAAGTCTTCGGACGTCTTCACCAGCCCGACCCCGAAGAATTGCTGCCAGAAGCGATTCACGGCGACGCGCGCCGTCAAGGGGTTCGTGTCGCCCGTCAACCAGCGCGCAAGATCCATGCGCGACTTGACCCCTCCTGTAGTGGCCATGGGAGGTAGGAACGCTGGCGTATTTCGTGTGACTTCTTCGCCCGGCTGATCGTACACCCCACGGATCAAGATATGAGCCGGTCGAATATCGCTGCGCTCCTTCATTACGAGGGATACGGGGATGGCAGAATCGAGCTGGCCCTTTACTCCTACCAGTTCGCTCAGCTCCTTTTCCTCCGTCTTCAACGCCGATGCGACGATTCCTTTCTCTTCGTCCAGCTCCGGCTTTGCCTTTCCATCTCCAGCCTCTCCCTCCGCCTCAAACTCGCTCAAGGCGTCTTTAAGCTCCTGGATCTTGGCAGTGGCCCTCGAAATACCGAACTCGACCGCCTGTGATTCACTGCTTTGATCGGGGGTAGGTAACCGTATATACGGAGGGTGATTTGCACTACCCGGAGCCTCCGGCTCCGCATCGATGTTGTTGAAGAATGCGAAGAGTTGATAAAAGTCCTTCTGCGTGATCGGGTCATACTTGTGGTCATGACAGACAGCGCATTGTACGGTCAGCCCCAGGAACGCTGTACCGACAGCCGTAACGCGGTCGACCACATTACGCGTAAAGCTTTCCTCCGGAAGCGCCGTGCCCCTGTCAATCACTAGATGCAGCCGGTTGAACCCGGAGGCAATCTGCTGATCTAGCGTCGGGTCCTCGTAGAGGTCACCAGCGATCTGATAGGAAATGAACTCATCGAAACTCAGGTTCTCATTGAAGGATCGAATGACCCAGTCGCGATAAGGGGTCATTTCCCGGTAGTGATCGTGGTGGATGCCATTGGTGTCGGAAAAGCGAACGAGATCCAACCAGTACTTCGCCATATGCTCCCCATACTGAGGTGTAGCCATGAGCCTGGCGATCAGCTTCTCGTAGGCGTCCTTCGACGTATCTTCGATGAAGCGATGGATCTCGTCTCGTGTGGGAGGTAGACCCGTCAAATCGAAGGTCACCCGCCGTATCAAGGTCCTTTGGTCGGCTCTCGCCCGAGGTTGCAGACCCTCCTTCTCGAGGCGGGCCATGACAAACCGGTCTATTCGGTTCAAACTCCAGTCGCTGTTCTTGACGGCTGGAGCCGCCTGTGGCTCAGGCGGCACAAAGGCCCAGAACCTTTCATACTCGGCTCCCTGAAGTATCCATTGCTTGATCAAGGCCTTCTGAGAATCGGTCAGCGGCTTTTTGTGGGATTCCTTCGGCGGCATCATCTCGTCTTCGTCGAGCGTGGTCAGTCGATGCCAGACCGCGCTCGCCTGAAGATCTCCTGGCTTGATCGCCTGGGATCCACCGCGAATGCGAAAAGGACCTTCCCTCTCATCCACGATATCGAACCGCAGGTGCGCCTTGCGGGCCCCCTCGTCAGGACCGTGACAGTGGAAGCATTTGTCGGAGAGAAGCGGGCGGATATCTCGATTGAAATCTACCCTCTCCTCGCCTGCAGCCGACAGGGCGACTGTGGCCGACACAAGGACCATCAAAACACACTTACTGGGCTTCAAGAGCATCGATCTCAACGGATCACGGAACCCGACTTGCTTCAACACAACGTCACTATTTTCATATGGGAAAGGCTCGAGGTCGAGTCATTTTCGGGAGCCCGATTTCCCTTATTTTGAGCCCTTGCGCTCGGTCTCGCCTTCGCCGATCATGGCGAGGTTCCGGTGCCCACCGGAAGTCCCAGCAACGTCGGCCACAACAACGGAGTGCGTGATGTCGAAGAAGGACCCAGTGCTCACCTCGAGACGTCAGTTCGTGAAGGCTGTCGGCGCCGGCTCCGCGATGCTCGCGGCCCCGGCATTCTTCCTCGGCTGTCAGACTGATAGCAAAACGGCTAAAAAGACCGTCGTCATCGGCAAGGGCGAGCACCGCTACGAGTGTCTGCACGACTGGGGGGAGCTCCCCACCGGTCATGAATACGGCGGCGCTTCGCACGGTATAGCCATCGACAGCGCGGGTAGGATCTACGTCACCCATCACGGCAAGCCCGGCTCCATCTTCGTCTTCGATCCGGAAGGCCAGTTCGTCCGCGCCATGGGCAAGGAGTTCATGGAGGGTGAGCACGCAGTCGGCCACGGGATCGACATTCGCAAGGACGGCGGCGAGGAATTCCTCTACCTCTCGCCGAACAACGACACCTATGGCTTCGCGAAGATGACTCTCATGGGCGAGCTCGTCTGGCAGAAGGACAGGAACACGATCGCGCGGGACTCCGGCCTCTATGAGAAGAAGGGTGAAGCGGAGGCGCGTTTCAGGGCGACGAACGTCAACTTTGCTCCGGATGGGGGCTACTACCTCGGCGACGGCTACGGCAGCGGCTATATCCACCGCTACGACAAGAACGACAAGTACATCGACAGCTTCGGCGGTGCAGGCGAGGAGGACGGGAAGTTCCGCACGCCACACGGCCATTGGCTCGACGACCGCGACGGCACGCCGAAACTCGTCGTCTGCGATCGTGCGAACAAACGCCTCCAGTTCTTCGACCTCGAGGGCAAGTACCTGAGCAAGCTCGAGGGTTTTCTCTTTCCCGCCGACGTCGATATCCAGGGGGACATCATGATCGTCCCGGACCTGCACTGCCGGATCACGGTGCTCGACAGGAACAACAACGTTCTCGTGCAGCTTGGCGAGGACGAGGAATGGCGCCAGAAAGCGCTCGCGGACGAATTCAAGATGCGAGGTCAGCGTGAGCGCTGGCAGCCGGGGAAGTTCATCCACCCTCACGACGCCTGCTTCGACAAGGACGGGAACATATTCGTCGCCGAGTGGGTGAAGACTGGGCGCATCACGAAGCTACGCAAGGTGAGCTGAGCGCTTCCGTGTTTTTGGTCTTCCTTACCCATTTTCTTGCGCTGCGTGTGACCTTCTGACGCAACCTGGATAGCCGAGGCCATCATGAAGGAACGAGATCCGGCACGGATCATGCAAATCGGTATGGGGTTCTGGCCCGCCAAGACCCTCCTTTCTGCGATAGAGCTCGAGCTGTTCACCGTACTCGGCAAGCGTACGATGACGGCGGATGAGATACAGGACACACTCAGGCTCCATCCTCGCGCAGTTCTGGACTTCCTCGATGCGCTCGTCGCGCTCGAGCTACTGGATCGAGATGGGGATGGGGAAGAGGCTCCAGCGCGTTATCAAAATACGGAGGACACCGCGCACTTTCTCGACAAGGGCAGCCCGGCCTACATCGGCGGATTCTTCGAAATGGCGAACAGCCGCTTGTATGGATTCTGGGGTGATCTCACCGATGCTCTCAAGACCGGCAAGCCTCAAAACGAGATCAAGCACAGCGGTGCTCCGATGTTCGAGGAGCTCTATCGAGACCCGGACGGTCTTGAACGCTTCATGAATGCGATGACCGGAATTTCCCTGCCGAACTTCGAGGCCTTCGCACGAGAGTTCGACTTCTCCAGGTACAAGACGATGTGTGACATCGGTGGCGCCACCGGGCAACTGTCCATCATCGTCGCGCGTCAGCATCCTCATCTTCAGTGCACCACCTGCGATCTCCCGCGCGTAGAACCCATTGCTCGACAGAAGATCGAGGCCAGTGGCGTCACTGATCGGGTCACAACTGCCTCGATCGATGTTTTCAAGGATCCGGTTCCGAAAGCGGACGTCATCACCATGGGAATGATTCTACACGACTGGAATCTCGAGAAAAAAATGCATCTGATCCGGGCAGCGTATGATGCGTTGCCGGAGGGTGGAGCCTTCGTCGCCATCGAGAACTTGATTGATGACGAGCGGCGCAAGAATGTATTCGGGCTCATGATGTCGCTGAACATGCTCATCGAGTTTGGCGACGCCTTCGATTTCACGGGGAAAGACTTCGGGGGCTGGTGCCGGCAGGTCGGCTTCCGCAAGACGGAGGTCCTTCCTCTCCGAGGCCCGTCCAGTGCCGCTGTGGCGTACAAGTGACAAAATGGAGCCAACCGGATCGGCCATCACAGCAAAAACCCGAAGCGTCAGCGAGGGACGCATGCCGCCCTCGCTGACGCTTCGGGTTCTGATGGTCGGGCCTTCGCCGTTCACTGAGCAATCGGGCCGGGACTCGGGCCGGGGCCTGGGATTGAGCCGGGGGGACCATCGTCCTCTACCGCGGGAAGACCCGGCGAGATCGCCACGAGGACGTCGCCCGCCGTGCGGTTGCTCGTCGTGAAGAGGACGAAATCGATCAGATCTCCGAAGCCGTCACCGTTCGGGTCCCCGATCTGACACCCCACGTCGCTATCGCAGAAAAGCTCCGGGACGTCCAGCACGGTGGGGAAGTCCGTCCCGTCCGAGAGCGCCACCTGCACGTCACCCGCCGCACTGACACCGATCACGTCGACCCTGCCGTCACGGTTCATGTCGGCGAGCTCCATGTGACTCGGCAAGGGAGAGAAGCCCGGAAAGTATCTTTGCGTGGAAAGGAAGGTCGCTCCGTTCGAGAGGACGACATCGACGTGCCCGCCGCCCGGGAAACCGACGAGGTCCACCTTGCCATCGGCGTTGAAGTCGCCGGCGCGGCACGGCTCGCCTCCGGTGCCAAAGGAGCCATGCCAGAGTAGCGGGTGCTGGAAGCTGTTACCCAGCGAGAGGCACACCCACACGTCGCCTCGCTCGGCTCCTCCCTTGGTGTCCTTCGTGAGCAGGATGAGATCATCCCGGTCGTCGTTGTTGACATCGCCCAGGAGGAAGGAGTCTCCAAACTGCCTGAAGTCGAACTCCTGCACCACTGTGGGGTGGAAGCGGAAGCCCTCGGAAAGACCGATCGAGACCGAACCGTCGGCCCGCAGTGCGACGATGTCCTGCTGGCCGTCGCCGTTGACGTCCGCCGTGTCGCAGTCGTCGCCTGCTTCGGCGAACGAGGTATGCCACACCTGCGTCGCGAAAAAGGCGCCCTCGCCATTCGACAGCGCAACCAGTACGGTGTTGCGACCATCGACGGGACCCGAGCTTTTCGTGAAAGCGACGGCATCGTCCCTGCCATCGCCGTCGACGTCAGCGACCAGTTTGGTGGGTGCGTGCAGCGCGAAATCCTCGTCCCACAGGGGATCCCCATCCAGCGATGCGGGGAGAATCTCGATGCAGAGCCCGGTGGAAGTACACTTCCACGAGACGCAGTGTCCCTGGGCGTCGCATTTGCTGCACAGGCTCTCCCCGCCGATCTGGGGAACACAGGTGAAGCCGTCGTCCTCGAGGTCCTTCTTCTTCCGTGCGGGTTCTTCAGCCAGCACGGCACACGCAAGAATCGCCTGGCAACCGAGGGAGTCGTCGGTCGGGTCGGTTCCACACTCGAGGCCCGGCTGCGGCAGGGGTCCTGACTGATACAGAAACGAAAGGACTGCGACCGCGTCGGCGATGTCGACGTTGCCGCTGTCGTTGACGTCCGAGGCGTCGGGACACGAAAGGGTGGCGGGACTGCCGCTGAAGAGAAAACCCAGGATGTGCACCGAGTCGGACAGGTCGACCTCGCGATCGGAGTTCGAGTCGCCTCTGCGGAAAGCAGACGTCTCCTGTGCGGCGCAGGGGATAACAGTCCAGGCAACCAAAACGAGCATCGAAAGAGAAAGAGGAATGAAGCGCATGACAACCTCTCGGGAAAAGCCGTTCAGAGCGGGCTCGCCGGAACATCCGGCGAATCAGCCGGCGGGACCGTGTCGATTCTTGTCCCGCTGACAAGAGAACGACTGGGGGGACGGGCGACAGACAAGATTGCGTCGTTTTTGCGAGTCTTTCTGGGCTCGTCCCCCTCCCCGTGCCCTTCCCCCTCCCCTTCCCCGATTTGTCAGAAGACCCGGGGACGGGGAGGGGCAGGGGGACGGGCACGGGGATTGTCTTCAGGAAGCCATTGCACTATAAGTATAGGCTGTACTAAGAATTCGGTCCTTGGACGAAAGGTATGTCATGAAAAGCGGATCCATGTGTGTCGTGACGGCTATCTCCGGAGCCCTCGGGCTCCTGGCTGGGTCGGGCTGCGCCAGCAGCAGTGACTCGGTTCAGGCGGTGGGTCACACCGCACAGGTGGGGATTTACAGTCCTCCTCCGCCGGGAATCGCGAGGGCCAGCGTGGGAGTTCCCCCCTTCGGAACCAAGGGCCGCACCGCCGAGCTAAGCGACGTGGCGGCGGACCAGTTGACAACCCTGCTCGTCAACACCGACCGGTTGGACGTCATCGAGAGGGCACAACTCGAGCAGCTCCTCAAAGAGCAGGACCTGGCAGGTATCGTCAAAGCGGGCGAGCTAGCCCAGCAGGGAGAGGTTCGCGGGGTCGACTACCTCGCGCTCGGAAAGGTGACGCACTTTCGCGTGAAGCCCGAGAAAAGCAGGCGCAATTTCGGCTTGGGAAAGTTGCCCATCCCGGGTACGCGCGGCGCTCTGGGAGCCTTCGACTTCACCAAAACGGACTCCCAGATCACCGCTGAGGTGGGTGTGGACATTCGCCTGGTCGACCCCACGAGCGGCAAGATCGTGATCGCGAAGCACAAGGATTTCGCGCGGACCGACAGCATCGGCGCTTTCGGGGTGGAGGTTTTGGGAGTCGGCGCTTCCGCCGATGCGGATGTCAAGCTCGACGAAGACAACAAGGGACTGATTCTGAGGCTGGCCCTGGACGGTGCCGTCCGTGACATGCTGCCCCTGATCGACAGGGAGCTGCGGAGCCTCGCAAAGACGCGCAAGAAGGAAGGCGCCGCCGTGACGTCGGCCGCCCCGGGGGGGCAGGCCGCTTCGGGCGTGGCGCCCACTACCAGCGCGGTCTGCGGTAACTGCGGAAACGAGCTTGCCGCGGGCGCCAAGTTCTGCGCCGGCTGCGGCACCAAGGCGGCGGAGGCCGCGAAAGACGTGTGCGACAACTGCGGCGCCAAGCTGGTGCCCGGAGCGAAGTTCTGCGGGGGCTGCGGCACGAAAGTGTCGGGATAGTCGAGGCCCCCGCTAGCTCCTTCCGTCCTACTCACACAAGCTGTACTCCTTGCAGCCGAGCTTGCTCTGGCCAGCGTTCGGACCGCACTGCATCGGACCGGGTGCCGCCGGGGGCTTGCCGCCGACGAAGAGGTAGGAGAAGATCGCCACGGCGTCGCTCATGTCCAGCTCGCCGTTGCCATCGGTATCCGCGGCGTCCATGCAGGAAGGCGCTTCGTTTCCCAGGAACAGGAATCCCAGGAGGTTGATACCGTCGGCCATGTCGACGACACCGTCCGCGTTGGGGTCGGCACGGCGAAAGTCCTGCCCGTTCGGGTCGTTGGGATCGTTCGGGTCATCTGCACAAGACCAGCAGACGGCGTACAGGACCATCTGGCTCCCCAGCACCTCAATACGCTCGATCCCGTCGGTGCTTTCGACCGTGAGGATTTGTTCGTGATAGATTGGGGCCGCTGTCGCGGTGTCTTTGAGGAGGCCATCGCTTCCAAATGCGCGGAGCTCGGCGATGTCCGTCAGGATGCGGACGTCCACTCGCGTGGGCAGCTTGGGGCAGACGCTGTCGGTGTGGATCGTCGCCGGGGGTGACGTGGCGGACTCCGAGCACGGGATCGAGACACCCAGTCGCCCGTCTCCGAAGAAGTCGACGAGACTCAGGTCGCAGAAGCCTGCCGTCACCTTGACGTCTCCGAGCTGGACGACTCGCAATCCGCCCGTGGGATCGTTGTCAGGCGCCTCGACCGTCACGCATTCCTGCGGCAACCGCAGGACCGCGGACTCGACCTCGGCGCGGATCAGGAACGTCTGGGAAGTACCCGGAAGCTTACCGCGAATATCCAGACCGAAAGAAGAGGTCCAGGCCGGCAGGTGGGGCGGCAGTGTCGGGAGGGCGGTCGTGTAGACAGCGGTCTGAGAGAAATCGTCGAGCTGCCAGGAGATGTGCTCCACGATCGCGCCGCTCGGCAGCGGAGGGTTGGCAACGTTGCTGTAGCTGCGCAAGAGGTAGTTGTCCGAGCTGGTGGGTGAGCCGTGATCGTTGGCAATCTCCACGATGAAATTGACGGCGGTCGGATCTGTCAGGAACTGGAACGGGCCCGCCTGGAGCTGGATGCCGTGAGACGCATCCGAGTGCCAGTAGTCCCCCACCGTCGACAAGGGGTTCGAGTCCGGGATCGACGATTCGTAGGTGTAGCTGCCGGTCACGATGTCGCCGACGCTGATCGCTCCGCCCAGGAGGCCACTGTGGTCCACTATGAGAGACACGTTAGCCTCGATATCGACCGTGACCGGGGCAGCGACGAGGGACTTGCAAACGACGGCGACGGCAAATGCGCGCAACAGAGCGCGAGCGGTACTTCGCAACATGACTGGACTCCTTTCGAGAGTGGGGTTGAGGGTTTGTTCCACACCGAAAGGAGCGCCAGGGAGGACCGGACTTGCCCAAGAAACTTCCCGGATTTGCTGCCGCGGCGCTCAAACCCTCAAGAATTGCGTGAAAGGGGGCGCCGAGCCGGCTTCAGGGAGTTGAGGGATCCAAGGTGGGGCATCTATCGCCATCGGGGCCGCAATCCGCATCGAGGCGCCCCGGATCAAAGTCGTGACCACAAAGGATGCCGGCCTCTCGGTGGATTTCTTCAGGCCAGTCCTCGGGCTGCGGACCGCCGACGAAGAGATAGGACAGCGTGAACACCCCGTCCGACAGGTCCACCGCCCTGTCCTTGTTGGAGTCGGCTTCATCGAGGCACGGGGGCTCCGGTCCGCCAGTGAAGAGCCAGCCCAGGGTGTGGATCGCGTCGGAGATGTCGACCACTCTGTCCTGATTGGAGTCTCCGCGCAGGATGGTTCCGGGGTCAAAGATCGACGCCGAGGCACTGCCGGGTGTCTCGGGTTCCGCCGAGTGCATTTCAGACAAGATGAACTCGTTGCGGATTCCGTGAAAGACCAAGGCGGGCCCCGGAATCAGATGGACCACGGTCGGCAGGAAGATTGTCACCGAATCGCCCTCGTCGGCATCATCGTTGACGTCAGCAAGTAGGCGAAAAATGCGTTGATTGCTGAGGGCACCGAGGAGAATCCGTTCAGGGGGAGCACCCACAACGAAGATGGCAGCGACGAGAAGAAGGTCGAAGTTCGGATCCTGGGTCGGAATGAGCTCTACCCTGAAGAGGCTAGACGCCTCGAACTCTTCCCTCCGCTCCGGGGGATCCTGGGGAAAAACCGTGTTCTTGACGTCGACGCGAATGTTGCTGAGGGCATTCCGATTGACGAGAAAGGCGGCCGAGAACCCCTCAGGCGCCTCCGAGGTGACGCGCAGGAAGAACCCCACGTTCTGCTGTCCCCTTATCAGAGCTTCGGGGCTCTCCCAGGACATGGCAAAGTTGGGATCCGCGCCCCCTGGAGGAGCCACAGTGCCGTCCCCGCAGTCGATCTGGTCCCCGTCGAGATCGAGATCGGGGGTGGGAAAATTCTCGGACGGCGGCTCCTCCGCGAGGAACAAGAAATCCATGAGGTAAAAAAAGTCGTTATCCTTTGCGAGCAGGACTTCAAGGATGCCGTCATTGAAGGTGTCGGCACTCTCCAGACAAAGAGGGGCCGGGCTTTCTTGGGGAAAGTGCAACCAGTTCGTGAAGAAGGCGATATCGGCCCAGCTCACCTGGCCGTCGGAGTTGAGGTCGCCGCGGACAAACTGCGGGCCCTGGGCCCGAGCCGTCTGGGCGCAGGCACAAACGACGAGCACCGAGAAGATGAGACGAATCCAGTTCACCCGTTCCATGTAAAGCATGACGGCCTCCTACCCAGGTAAGCGCCACACAGACCGAAGCTTGCCCTGAAATCCCCTTGATTCATCATACCCTTTATTCATCAAAGCAGACGCGGAATCCGACATCTGTAGTGCGGTTGCCTTCCCGCACGCCGGTTCGGCAGTCTGCGCGAAAGACGAAGGGCGATGGATTGAACCACGAGCCGCCCCGGGCCGCAGTGTACCCCTCGCCATAGGAGCCCTCGCAGAACTCCCGGACGCCGCCTGCCAGGTCCCTGACTCCGAAAGGCGACACGTCCCTCGGAAAAGCCCCCACCGGCTCGAGAGAGGGCTCCCCACGGCGCGACGACCCGCCCTTGCACAGGACCCAATCGAACCGGTTTCCCCAGGGATAAGCCCGCCCGTCGGCACCCCGGGCGACGCGCTCCCACTCCGCTTCCGTCGGCAGCCTCGCTTTCTTGCCGAGCCTGCGAGCGAGCCAGTTGCAGTACGCCCGGGCGGAGTCGAGAGGTATGGCGATCACCGGAAATTTCGGATCGAGCTTGGGTATGGGCACAGACCGGCCCTTGGAATCACGCTCGACATAGTCCTCGTCCGCGAAGAAGGGAAGGTGCTCTCGCCCACCCGAGGGCTCGGCGGATCCCTCGTTCAAGAACTCGCAGTACTCCTCAAACGTAGCCGGGAAGCGTGCGACAAATAACTCGGGAATAACAATCCTGTCTCTGGGTATCCCCGGCAGGACCTCCGTCTCTCCGCCGACAATCGTCAAACCTCCGGGAATCTGCACGAAGCCGTCGGGGATGGAACCCTCGGAGACCAGGCGGACGCGACCCGTGTATTGTCCTGAGCGCTCGATCCTTACCGGATACCTCACCTCCGAGTGGTGAGGCATCCTCAAAGTGGCAAGGTAGGATCCCCGCGGCAGGCGCTTCTCGAGCGGCGTCGTTCCGACGACCTCCGGCCTGGTCTCGACAAGTAGCGGCCCCCTCTCCTCGTAAGCCGAGAGCAGGACCTCAGCGCCGGGTGGATCCGTCGTCAAGCTGAAGAGTCCTTGACCCTCCAGCTCGACGCGATAGCGGCCATTGTGGTATTGCGAGACGAGGCCCTCGTAAAGCACGGTAGCCTCACGATCCCGGCGCGCCTCGGCGGCCCTCAAGCGGTCGTAATAAATCGCCGCCAGGGCGGTGCGCGCCTCCTGGCTTTCCGGATCGATGCTGAGGACCGCCGTAAAGGCTGCCGTCGTGTGATTGAAAGCTCCGGCTGTTGCCTCCCGCGCGGCGGTGACCCTGGCGGACAGGTCCCAGAGCGGATTCTTCTTCTCCTCGGCGTCGTAGGTGGCGAGTGACTCGTTGAGGGACCGCTCCTCGCGGCGCAGCTCCTCCTCTCTTTTCTCGGATACCCGGAGATCCTCCCTCAAGCGGTCAGCCACCTCGAGGAGCCTTACCGCTTCGGCAGCGCGTCGCTCGGCGTCATGGATTCCCTCGATGTACTGCTGCAGAGCATCGTGCAGCTCCCTGGCGCTCCCGAAGCGGTCCGTCTTCCTCGGTGAGAGGGCTTTGCTGCACACCGCAGCGAGCTCCGCAGGAATGTTTCGTTCCGGAGCTCGCTCCCGCGGAGGGATGACATCTCCTCGGCGGGCCATTCGCAGAAGAGCCTGGAAGGAGCTGCCGCCGTGGGGCGGCGAGCCCGTGAGAATCTCATAGAGAATGGCCCCGAGACCGAAAACGTCCGTCGCCGCATCGATCTCCGCCACCTCGCCCCGTGCCTGCTCCGGGGCCATGTAGGGAAGACTTCCCTGGACGGTGCCGTCGAGGGTTACGTCACCTTCCTCCCCGCGCTCTGTCGAAACGGCAAGATCATCCTTGCGCTCCGCATCGCGAGAGAAACGCTTCAAGATCTTGGCCAGCCCCCAGTCGACCACTAGCACCTCGCCGTAGTCACCCACCATGATGTTCTGCGGCTTCAGATCCCGGTGAACCACACCACGGCTGTTGGCAAAGTGGACCCCCATGGCGGCTTGCTGAAGAATCAGGATCCACCGAATCAGCGTGAACTCACGGTCCCTCTTCGACAGGAGCTCCTTGAGGTCGCGGCCACGGATCCACTTCATGGTGAAGAACGGGACGCCCGATGCATCCATGCCGAGGTCGTAAACCGGAGCAATGTTGGGGTGCTCGAGCTGCGCGGTCGCCTGCGCTTCCTCGAGGAAACGCGACGCTCGCTGGCGGTCGCTCATCGGTGCCAGGAGGACCTTCACGGCTATCCGGCGACGGAAGTCGCGATCGTAGGCGACCAGGATGCGTCCCATGCCGCCGCGGGCGATCTCCCGCTCCATGACGTAGCGCTCCTTTTCGTCCTTGGGCTCGAGAGTGGGCAAGTCCGTGGACTCCTCGAGGTCGACGTCTGCCGTAATGCCGCTTTTCGAGAGCACGGAGACCAGGCTCGCATCGGTTAACTCAGGCTCGTCCTCTTCCGCCATCTGGAGGAAGAAGAGACAGCGTGCGCGGACGTCCACCGGCCAGTTTCCTGGCACTTCCGTGACACCTGTCTCGAAGTAGCGTTCTACGAATTTCTCGTAGAGATCGTCTCCGCTCACAGTCCGAGAAACTCCTCGATAGCAGGCCTCCCGAGGTTCTTCTCCACCTCGGGACGCAAGAAATCGACACCTCGAGCGAAAAGCGTCCGGGCGCGCTTCTGGGAGGAGAGGCCGAGGATCTGCTGGATCGAGGCCCAGCTTTCGCCCTCGAAGACCTTGAGCAAGACGACATCCATCTCCTCCGGGTACCGGAGCTGAAGATCCACGAGAGCTTTGCCCGCGGCGTCTCGGACCTCCTTCTTGGAGACGATCTGTGACGCGGTTGGGTCGGGTGACTCGAGCTGGCCATCCGCCTCTCCCAGGTCCTGCGGGTGCCCGGCCCGCTTCTGGCGCCCCCCGTGGCGGCCGGCCGAGACGATGCGGTTGCGAATGTGGCGGGACGCCCAGGCGTAAAACTCCTCGTCGCTGCGGTACTCGAAGTCCTCGAGCCTGCTCATCGCCTCCGCCAGTCCCTCGCAGACAAAATCGATCGTCGAGCCGTAGGCACGTCGCACGCTCCGGCTGAGGTTGCCTCTGAAAAGGCGCACGAAGCGGTCCACGCACCCCGAGAGAGTGTTGATAGCCTCGCGGTCTCCTTGCTTGGCTGCCTCCACGAGGGGCCGAAGTGTCTGCGTCATCCGCGTTCAGGCTATCGGCCGACTCGTCCGGAAACAACCCTAATACTGGCGTGCGCCTGCCTTGACGGCCCAGACGCCGTGTGCGAAACTTCCGGTCCCTGGAAGCAGGCGGGACGCCTCACTAATTCAACTATTGCCGAAAGGAGAAGCCATGCCGAAGCTGTTCATTCACCACCGCGTCGAGGACTACGCGAAGTGGAAGCCCATTTTCGACGAGCACCGGGCCGTACGGAAGACTGCAGGCTGCGGGGGCGGGAGACTTTACCGAAGCGCGAACGACCCGAACGACCTCTATATCTCGTTCGATTGGGACAATCTGGAAAATGCGCGCAAATTCACCGAAAGCGACGACCTCCAGCAGGCAATGCAGCGTGCGGGTGTCGTCGGCCAACCAGATCTCGCGTTCGTCGAGAAGATCGAGGACTTTACGCTCTGAAGTTCCTGCAGGACGAACTCAACGAACGCCAGTGCACTGGCTGTAGCTTTCACAGCCGATCGGGTCCGTCGGCGTGGGGTCCGGTGCACAGCTCGCGCCCGCGAGGGGAGGACAGAAGCGAATGAAGACACAGTTCAACACGTAGATGGCATCGCTGAGATCCACCTCACCGTCGTCGTTGGAGTCAGCAGAGTCCATACATCCTGGACACTCCGTGCCGAGGAACTGACAGCCGAGGGCGAAGATGGCGTCCGAAATGTCGAGCACGCCGTCGTCGTTGGAGTCGCCGCGCTTGAAGAATTTGAGGGTACCCGGAGGCGGGGGAATCTGCGGCGTTCCTCCGAGCCAGGCGACCGGATACCGCGCGCAGGACGTGGCGAAGGGCCCAGCGCTGGCGTCGTCGCGGGACGGGTAACATTCCCGCGGTCCGTAGATGCCGTAGGGGTCGAATAAGTACCAGCGGTCGTCGGTGGGATCACGGTGCGCGAAGAAGATGTGAAGGTGATGGTTCGGACCGGAGCCGGACGGAATACAGCCGCAGCCCCCCGGACCCGTGCTCCCCGCCTTGCCGAGGACCTCCCCGCGCTGCACTACCTCCCCGAGCAGGCTCATGTCGATGACGTCGGAGTTCGTCCCCCAGTGGGTCGAGTCTGGAGTGCCGGAGCCGTTCTCGTTGCAGTTGGTGTTTGCCAGGTAGGTCTGGTATTCCTCCAGTGTCGGACTAGAAAGCAGCGGCACGGTCTCCGACCAGGCTCGGGCGCAGTCCGGCTCGGCGCCGTTGAGGAGGTGCATGTAAATCGTGCGGTAGCGGTCCACGTCGCCCGGAACGTCGTGGCTGACGACGACCGTCCCACCGGACCACCAGTCCCATCCGATGTGGATGACCCGCCCCGGCGCCGCGGCACGCACGTTGAAGTTCGCGCCGTTGAGGTAGTCGATGGCCATGTGCCAGCTTCCCGGCGAGTAGAGCCAACCGTTGTGCCACATGCCGGCGTCCGTAAATGGCAGTGTGAAGATCTGGTGCTCGATGTTGACGGCCGAGAGACGAACAAAGCGCTGGCCGTCCTCCTCGTACCACGGTGAGCGGTAGAAGACATCGTTTCCGGGAACGGTGCAGCTCCCAGGCAGGCCCGGACAGTGCGTCGCCGTCCGCGTAACGCCGTAATCATAGTAGTCCGGAGGCGGCAGGATCAGCTGGTTGGCGCAGACGTTGCTGCAGCTTCCCGGAAAGACCTCGAGGTCGTTGAGCCGAAAGCTTTCCTTGTCGCGCTCGTGCCAGAAGGAACGGAAGTTTTCCCAGTCGACGCCGAACCAGCTGTAACCCCCGCCGCTTCCGGCGCGGAAGATACCGCCGTAGGTCCACGTGCCGGCGTCGTCATAGAACTCGAAGTCCAGTAAACGCAGTCCCTGTCCCTCGAGGTTGGCCCAGACGCTCGTGAAGTCGTCCCAGTCGGCGGTGAAATGCGCCGCGTGGGCGTCGTTTCCCTGCCGGAAGATCCCGGCGTAGAAACGCGTACCGTCCTCGAAGTAGGTCTCGAAATCGTGCATGCGCAGACCGTTCCCGCCGAGCTCGTCCCACTTTTTCGTGAACTCGTTCCAATCGGCAAGGATGCACGCGGCATGAGCGTCGGTTCCTTGGCGAAAGATCCCGGCGTAGAAACGCACCCCTCCCTCGACATAGGTCTCGAAGTCATGCATGCGGAGGTTTAGCCGAGCGAACGTGTCCCATTTTGACGTAAAGTCGTTCCAGTCGGACGTGAACCAGGAGGCGTGGTCATCGGTCCCGGCCCGAAAGAGACCGGAGTACACCCGCTGGCTGCCGTCGAGATAGGTCTCGAACTCGTGCATGCGCAGTCCATTCCCGGCGAACTCGTCCCACTTGCCTAGAAACTCGGTCCAGTTGCTGGTGATCCAAGCAGCGTGGGCGTCGGTTCCCGGCCCCCAGACGCCGGAAAAGACGTTCTGGCCCGGCAGGCGTACCCCCGCGACGAAGACGACGAGGCCGACGATCGCCGGGAAGACTCGAGGACCCGGGCGGTTACGGCTCGGCCCTAAGCCCGGATTATTCATGAACGCCGTGGCGAGAGCGCGTAGGCACCCGGCTGGCAAGGCACCGGATCGGTTTCGACCGGAGGCGGGTGGTTTACACCCGTTGAGGATCGGAGCCG